>ENA-UENX01000288-UENX01000288.1-marine-metagenome-genome-assembly--contig:-NODE-288-length-25312-cov-3.413624_pt1 | contig 25312 bp, 20 predicted proteins | sample MGYA00237875_ERZ529327 | MGnify/ENA primary metagenome ERZ529327 (study PRJEB26372, sample SAMN05368347) | marine metagenome | biome: cultured habitat; feature: ocean water; material: water; isolation... | reverse complement strand
ATCCTGATCCTGGTCGGTCCAAGCTTGGCAAAATCAGGGACTTGGAACTGGTCAATATACATTCCTCGGTGTGCTTCCAACTGAAGCACGGCCTCATCCTCATCCATAAAATCGCCATCTTGATTGTAGTCAATCCAGATGTTCCAGTATTCAGGATAGTTGTGAGTAGCAGTCCCTGGCATTAGGCTAAACAAGACTTCTTCTCCATGAGCGGCGTAGATCTCCATATCAGTGAAATCTCCGTAACCACCGTTATTTCCGCTTTGATGGGTAAGATCACCAATACTAAGAGACTCAATCCATTCGTACTCGGAACTGGTTGCACCTACTTCGCAATAGCTTATAGCAGGCGCAGGGTGGCCAAAAGCCAGGAAAGAAACTCGTTCACCATCATGACTTCTTTCCATATCTACGATTTGATCTTCGTCAATGGCAAGCATGAGCTTGCTGCGCTGACCAAATGGATCTTCTGTGAAAAGCACCGGGAAACCACCATCTAGTCCCTTCATCGTAGCTATACTAGCCACTGCACAATCTAATTGTCCTAGGGGTGTTTCATAAGGATATCCGATACTACTATTACTAACACCACGCACCGAATCATCTCCCAACTTGGCGTAGAAGTGCGTGCCATCTATTTCATACATTCCTGCCTCAATCACCACATAACCTACGGTTTCGGGTAGCCGGTCAGTATCTGGATCCTCGCCCACATGTCTGCCAATCGAGAAACCGAGAATGTCCGCAGCACTGGCACGATCGCCGATCGATGACGACCAAAAAGTCGACCATTTCGGATCATTGTAAGACATCACTTGTCCGAGTACCACCGGTTGTTGATAGTTGTTGCTGTAGGCCTGTGGCTCCAGCTGCCAAGATTCTATAGAAGAAATGGTACTAGACTCCATTCTATGTGCCTCCAAATTAATTCCATGCTCTGCCTCAGTATATGTACCTTCTTCGACCACAAAATAGGTTAAAGCGTAGTGGCCATCTACCTCCTCCCCTGCCGGGTTCTGTAGTTTTACTTCAAAAGAATTGTGATCTACCGATCTGATTCTAGTGACCACTGGTTTCTGACTCTCGGAGGATAGGATGACATTCGTAATCACTACCATGGATTCGTAATCCTGTTGCAGGTGTATCCTTTGCCAATCTCCACCCATTCGCTTTAAGTTTCCATGTTCCATGGTTAGACGGCAACCACCTTCATCTATTAGGTGATCGCAATCATTGTCTAGACCATCACAGATTTCTGGAGCGCCAGGGTAAATCGAGTTGTCTGAATCCTGGCAGTCTTGATCATTAACCGTATAATTGGGTGGTATGACACAAGCCAAAATGCCTTGTGCAGGGTCTCCATAGCCATCACCATCGGCATCCAGATAATACCAGCTTCTGTCAAATCCTTCATCTATTTGCCCGTCACAATTGTTATCGACGCCATCGCAGACCTCCTTCACCCCTGGGTTGACATGACTATTATCATCTTCGCAATCTCCATCTAGTTTGACATAACCCTCTGGTTCAAAGCAGGCATCTAACCACTTGGTATGATCTCCATACCCATCCTTATCTGCATCGTAGTAAAATCGAGTATTCGGATCAAATAATGCAATAGTGGCAATTTCCTGGCAAGACCTATGATCCGTCACGACCAGCTGATAAGTCCCACCAGCTAGTCCTGAAATGGAAGCTCCATTTCCGGCGTAGTTGTTCGGGCCTGTCCAATCAAATTCATACGGAGGAATCCCTCCAGAAACGGTAGCTAGCAGACTCCCACTGTTACTTTCATTGCAGCTTAAGTCTGCTGCCGAGAGAACTATTTGTAGGGGCTTTAAGGTGTCAATTTGAATTGTCTCCGTGACAATACTCCCCTCTTCATCCGTTATCGTCAAGCTATATTGTCCGGGGCCAAGGTCTTCGATTGAAGAGCCTTGTCCACCAGTAGACCACTCATAGGAATAGGGAGCCTGGCCACCGAAAGCTTCCGCAGATAGGCTGGCATCAGATGCCCCCGCGCAAGTAATAGGGCTATCAGATACATCAACCGTGAGTGCTTGAGGGCCTTCTATGGTGAAATTTTGGTCAGAAATATCAAAAAAGATATTGTCTCCTGCCTTGATCATAATGCGCAAACTATCCCCGATCGCATTCGGCACAATCACTTCTTCCAATCCATCATTTGGGGTGTGTTCTGCCAGGATGATATCAAAGTGATGTCCACCATCAACAGACAACAGGATATCAACATGTGAAGTAAGGATTGGTGTTTGATCCGTACTTGCTACATCCCAACGTATCTGCTGCGCAGTTTGGGCCACCCAGGTATTCATCCCATTCGGCTCCAAAACTTGGAAAGGAGCGCCAGTGTCAATTACTTCTACCTCGGCTGTCGACTGAGCAATACACCCACCTCCTAGTTGATTATCTCGTACGGTTAAGTTGAAGTTCAAAGTGCGTGAAACTGAAGGAAGGACTTCCCATGCACTCTGCTCGTTGTGGAGCAAATCATGCATATTTGGGAAATAACGATATCGTTCTGTGCTGGGAGCGAGTGAACGAAAACAAGGACCGACCGTATTACCGGGTTGGGGGGGCATGGAAGCGATTTCTCGGTCCATTTGTTCCCAACAATAGGTCAGTCCATCGCCATCAGGATCAGAGGCCGAGGCCGATAGAACAAAAGGGGTACTAGCCGGAATGGTGTAGTTTATCATAGTTGTGATGGAGGGACGGCTATTCCCATTATCCCAAGCCTGAGCACAGCTGCTTCCTGTATTGGAATCCAGATAGGCATTGATCTCTTGGATACTAAAGGCATGAAAGTAGGCATCAGAATTGGATTGTACATTGGGGGAGCAAATACCCGCATATCCCATTATCGTAGATGCACTACCTGGTTCTACTGCTGCATTGGCAAATCTATTACAGTCATTATTTTGTGTGTGATTAGCACCTAATTGATGTCCGATTTCGTGTGTAACGTAATCAATATCAAAGGCATCACCCTGTGGAATCTGTTGTCCCGTGACACCACCGGCCTTATACGGCTTACACATGGAAGCGAGATAGGCCACACCGCCACCTCCGGTACTGAATACATGGCCTATATCGTAATTGGCCGAACCAATAATATCATCACAGGTGGTCTGATTTTGTTCCAGCATCGCACTACCACTACCATTGGTATAAGGATCAGTTTCAGCATCTAAGAAGATCAGCTGATCATTATTTTCCACAAGGACCAAAGTGATATTAAGGTCTCGTTCCAAGATCCCGTTTACACGGGTCATCGTGGTGTTCATAGCCGCCAGTACATCCGGGACTGTTCCACCATGGAAGTCCGCATACTCGCCCGTACAGGCCAGGGCCATTCGATAAGTTCTATAAGTACAGAGGTTAGTTTTTTGAAGCCCTCCAAAGAACCTTGGAAGGGCTTCATCGTTCATGGGGCTATAGGAGCAATGAAAATGCTCGTGTTTGGAGGCCGAGGCCGCCGGTTTATAAATGGATTGATAAATGTTCTCATCCTTACTATTCAAGGGATCGATTAACACCATTGGCATTGTCCCTGAAGAAATCATGGCATGGACGCCTTTATGGCTCACATCCAATCTCACAGTAGCACTCGGGTCGTCTATGCCTTGGCCGGCGTATGAACGGATCCCTGGATACTTCTTTGCGAGTCCCTCCACCATGATGGAGGCATTTTTCAGTCTAAATTTTTCGTTTTGTCCATTCGGCAATGGCAATTCTACCACTGCCCGTTGATCGTTTACGATGCTAAACAGTAATGTTCTGAAAGCCTCGAAGTCAAGTTGAAGCCTCCTGGCTTCATTCGTTTCTTTCTCTTTGTTAACCTTAGAAGGAGCTTGTTCTTTTGAAATGGTATGCCACAGTTGTGTTGGCTGGGCTGTTAGTCCGACAGTCCAACATAGCAATACTGTACATACGGTGGTGATCGCGGAAATACGCTTCATGTGTTCAACTTAGTTTGGTGTTAGATAAAGCATTAGTTGTCATTGCCCGTCTTAAAGAAGCAATGATTAGTTGAATTCAAACCACCTTAGTGTGTTGCATGTATTGAGTTGGCGACGGATCTTGCCTGTTAGGACAACACGTAAGCGTATTGTTTTAGCAAGCTATATTTAGGGGGTATATTACTGTTCTTGACTGCAGCTGTCAATCAAGAATTTAATTCAAGTCTATTTTCTTAGTGAAGTTAGTCCGAGGAAGGTCGATTCTCCATGCCCTGAAGTTCTAAGAGCATTTCATTTTCAGATATCTGATTCGGACATAGTGTTTGAAAGGATCAATAATCTATACGACCAACTTGGTCGATAGTTGCAATTCTATTGTATTCTTAGTGAAAATAAAACAGCATTTGTAGGAGGGGAGAAATACTGTCTTTCTATTTTTAGATGAGAACCATGTGGTATGACGGGATTGTTTCGCCCGCTGATATATCAAATGTAGTCATTCTATTAAACACAAACAAGTATATTATATATAATTTTTAAAATTTTATTATCAAACTATTCCTTGCCTGTTTATTGATCCCAAAAATCCAACTCACTTTTGAGTGGCCAAGAAGGTCTTGGTGAGTGTTCCTTTTTGATAATCTCTTCTAGTTCGGCTAAAATATGAGGAAACTCTTTCGCACAATTATGCAACTCCAGGGGGGCCTCATCCAAATAGATTGGCCAACAAGTAGGCTGAGGATAAGGAACGGAAATAGGCGAGACTGAGATTTCTTCATGGCAATTTGAATTTTAAAATAGCAATCTCGACACAGCTTACTGCAAAGGTGGTAGAATCTCTCGTTTGATCCCTAGAGATTCCCATCCATCTTTGGTTATGGTCTGCCTATAATAGTCGAAGGCTTCTCGATCCCGGTGCCATCTCCACTGTCCCAAAGGCACATGCACGGGATAGTTCTCCATAGCGTTGATCAGTGAATCTCCTTGTATCAAACCTTCCCAAATCAGTTGTAGCAATTCGTCCGTTCGAAAGGCCTTATCCTTGCACCACAAGCGTTAGCCAAAGACCGCTTGCATGATGGCTTTTCGCTCCTTAGTAAAGAGTAAGTTTCTTTCGAAAGTGTGGAAAAGGTCTTGCCCCGTCTTAGTATCCTTGATATAAGGTAAAGCTTCCACTACCAAGGCAAGGTTTTGCTTGGCCAGATTAATCGCATATTGCTTTTCAGTTAACATATCCTCGAACAATTCAATCGTAAAGCGCTCCTCTGGTACCAACCAATTACTATCCACCACCCAGGCTAAATCTCGGATCAAGGCTGCGGTATCGGCCTTATGCGCTGGGAAGGCCAATCCATCCACTATATCCTTGTAATTGTGAAACCACTTATTTACGCCATGCTTGATGAATCGCATCTGCTCATCAGGTCGATACCACTCCCCTGTCGTATGGGTTTGATAGATGGTTTGTCGGTGAAAGTTAAGGCGGGAGTGATTGGCCTGGTGGAGTCCTAAGGTATACATCGAAGCCATGATGACATTCCAAGCAGAATCAAAGGCCGGCTTTAACCAGCGTACGCTTTCTGGTCCATAGTTTTTACTTAGGAAGTTCTTGGTAATCTCATCAGCCGATAAGCTTGGGTCTTCTACTAGCTTAGAAAGCGCATAAAAGTTGATTTCTCCAGGGGTTCCTACAGCCGTAGTTTCTTCAAAACGATCTGCCCGGATACAATAGCCAATGACATTGTCGAACTGATGATAATGCAAAAAGGCCTCTCGGAAATACGGCACAAAAGGATTAGCAATAATATTCTCGCCGGCGTATTCCATTCCCCCATCATATTCAATGATAACCGGGAAAGGAATCTCCTCCACAAAGTCCTGATAAGGATAGGTCATAAACCAGTCGTGCGGCACCATTTTCATCATCACGCGAATGCCAGGATGTTGGATGCGCTGTAAGGCCTCAATGATCGCCTCTTTCTCGAATTGGTTATATATAAAGGTTCTTATCGTGAGATCGAGGCCTTTTTGATCAATGAAAAAACCCGCCAAAGAATCAACTAGGGCAGCAATCTTTTCGCCATTGGTTTTCAGATGTTCCGAATGTTGGTAAATGACGTAGGTCCCGGTTTCAATGAAGGTAAGTGTGATCCCGTCAATGTCAGGCGCCAAGGCCAGTAAGCTGTCGTAATCCTGATACACCCACTGCCAGAAGTCAGGATCATCCAGATTTAGTTGCTCATTAACTCCTCCCTCAAAGTGTTTGGCGTGATGTCGAAAATCTTCAGTAGCATCTGCTGGCACTTTAAAATGATCAGGATAATAATCCATTTCGTAGAAGGCATGATCCCAAAGAAACACCTTTTCTATGCCCTTATCATGCGCTTTTTCCGCAAGGGTATTTACTGCCAAACGATTCTTATCATTCCGGAGGTCCTTTAGATAATGACAGAGTTGGTAATGACTAAGTTCAAGGTAATTAGCCCCATAGACCGCAGCGGAATCTATGGTGCGGGTGCCGTTCGCATAATGTGAGGACAAAACATTCCATCCCCGCATTTCATATCTATCCGGCTCTATGCTTGCCGGTGGGATTTCATGACAAGCCAGTACGGTCAACATTAAAATCCCAATATATAGTAACTGTCTCATGGATATTGATCCTTGTGAATATAGACGCTCTCCAATCACTTTTGAACTTGTCTTTTTTTGAACTCTACTTTCATATCCACAAATTCTTGTGGAGATAGAACTCCAGCAGATTTTGCCCAATCCTCATAGGTTTGTATCAGTTCCTCCGCCAATTCAGTATTTTCTCCTATTATATCATCTAGCTCAGCCGGATCATCTTTTAGATTGAACAAACGCCATTGGCCATTCCTTTCCCAAGAGGTCGATGAGATATCATAGTTATTGGCTACGAGCTTCCAATCTCCCTTTCTGACCGCTCTGGCCCCTTCATGTTCCCAAAAAAGTGTCTCATGCCCAGCTTGTTTCTCCCCCCGTAAAGCTGGAAGAAGTGATTGTCCTGTAGTGGGAATGATCTGCCGTCCTGCTAATTCAGATGGGTAAGTCACATTTGCTGCATCCAGGGCAGTGGGCAGGAGGTCCATGATATGTCCCAGAGTTTCGTGGTTGATAGTCCCTTCAGATACCATCGCCGGCCAATGCACTATGAAAGGGGTAGCAATGCCGCCCTCCTGCACCCAACCTTTATAGAAGCGGAAAGGTGTATTGCTCACATTGGCCCAGTGCGCCCAGTAGGTAGGAAATGAAGTCACAGAGCCGGGTTCTCCATCGGTGGGGTGGGAAGTATTCAACATGCGCTCTGGACTTCCCCCATTATCCGAAAGGAAGACGATTAAAGTGTTCTCGAGTTCTCCTTTTTCCTTCAATTTCTTGACAATTCGACCAATCCCCTGATCCATTCGGTCGATAACAGCTGCGTACAAAGCCATCCGGATATCCCAAGTAACTCGATCTTCTGGAGTGATTTCCTCCCAAGCAGGCAGATCAGGCGATCGTTCAGATAAGGGCGTATCTTCCCCGATCACTTGAAGGGATTTCATTTTCTTCCATCGCTGTAGTCGTAAACTATCCCATCCCATCATATACTTTCCTTTATACCTGCCAATGTCTTCCGGCAAAGCGTGCAGCGGCCAGTGCGGAGCGGTGTAAGCCAAATACATGAAGAAGGGCTTTTCTCTGTTTTGATCAATAAAATCAACCGCGTGATCAGAAAAAGCATCGGTCATGTAGAAATCCTTTCCGGGTCGGAAACGCGTCCCATTCCAGGCCATTTTCATAGAATCTCCCCCTACTCGGTAAGGTTGAAGGTTGTAATAGCTACTTGCCCCATTCAAGAAAGTGAAATGCTGTCCAAACCCTTTTTTATCTGGCCAGTCTTTACGATCATCCCCTACATGCCATTTTCCAACTTGATAAGTGTGATATCCATTATTGGTTAATACCTCAGCAATGGTTGTCGTATTTTCCCCCAAATAACCTAAGTAAGCGGGACGGCCAAAGTTCTGCGTCATAGAACCCATTCCTGCTAGATGTGGATAGAGTCCCGTGAGTAAGGAGGCTCGGGATGGACAACACCTAGCTGCGTTATAGAATTTAGTAAAACGCATTCCTTTGGAGGCCAGACGATCTAGGTTGGGTGTGTTAATCTCAGAACCGTAGCAGCTGAGATCAGAATACCCCATATCATCGACCAAGATGTAGAGAATATTGGGTCGATTGTCGGTGGGTTCCCCATGAGAACTGCACCCTCCTATGAACAACAGCAAAGGAGCGAGAAACAGCGTGTACCAATTGAACATGTTTACTTGTTTTAGTCTTTCGTTTATCTAGAAGCCGGCTACAATTGAAATTCAACAGCGCCTACTTTTACCCTATTTTAGTCTTGTTCCAGCCTATCCTTGGGTGTACACCTGCAGCTTGTAAGGTAATCACCAGCTTAATTGATCGATCGCAAAGTATATCAATCGCCCGGCTATGGGTATCAGTAGTGCCTCCCCATCTGATCATCTCCTTTTTTGCCCCCACTGTTTCTGAGCGATCAATAATATTTGCTGTGGCTAGTGCTATCCAAGGTAAAAGCAAGCACAATAATGGTATTAAAATTCTCATCCAAGGTCCTACTTTAGAAGAAGACTAAGGATCACCGCTTGCCATTGGTCTCTCCAAAGTACTTTTCATCAAATTTCTTACGGTATCAGGTTCCACTTGGCTCCTTAGTGTAACCTCGATTAAAAGTTTGGCTGGTAGAAGTGCAAGGAGAAAAGGGGAGCTAAGAGCAGATAAGTTTTACTCGACCGAAAGGAAAGAATGGGAATGGGTTAAGCCATTAAAAAACAAAGCATGCCTTGCAATTGTCAAGACATGCTTAGGTAGTTCAACAATAGATACTCTTGTTTTCTGTTGTATCTTTTTCGTCTATCCTTTCAGCGGGTAGGTTTGATAGCAAAGATCTTCCCGCTGCAGAAGGGCGAGACAAGTGTTCGATTTTGCTGCCTCGCCTAGCTATCAAATACACACCATAAACTCCACAATGACTATTGTCGTACTACTTATCAGTTATTTTTTGTGTTCCAATTTGATCGCCGCATCGGCAATCACACGTAAACTGCTTTATTCTGTTCCGGGGCCTTCAATGACAAGTTCTTCGTTGGCATCATGTATAATTTGGGCCATAGCAATCTTCCACTTTCCGTTGCGCTTCTCCAGGATTCTGGTTTCCAAGGTCCCCGTTCCTTCGTTATCTTGGACAAAGGAAACCCAAGCTCCATCTCCATAGATCCTAAATCGAAAATCTGTTTTCGTAACCTCCCCAATGTAGGTCTTTGGTTCTGGGTTTTCAGCAAAAAATTCCTTCACATTATTACTCCAAGCTTTCCATCCTTGATATTGACGGATACCATCACGCGAAGCAGCAAGCCAAACGGCATAATCGGTATGCACCCAAAGCTTCTTCCAACTCTGAAAGTCCCGGGCCCAAAAATGCTTAGACTCGTTTTCAATCACGTTCTTAATGGCCACTTCTTCTGCCTTAAGATTCTTAGATTGTGCAAATAGAGTACAACTTATAGCTACTAGGAATAAAGAGGTTAAAATGCGTTTCATACGTATAGATTTTGGTACTTCCCTATATCGCAATCCAAGTTTGGCTTCTATACATACAAGAGTCAAACAGTTTGCTTGTAATCCAGAGTTCGTGAGCTCTGGACAAATTGTGCCGGGGAAGTATTGTTTTTGTCCACTGGTCTGGACAAGTAGAAATTGATAGCAGTAATTCGACGATTTTCCGAAGAAACGTAAGGCGGTAGGTACTAGTTTGGTTGCGGTACAGGCATCTCAATGCCAATGTGCTGAATCTATCTTATCTATGTGGGAGAGGCTGGCGCTGCCGTTCAAAACAGTCTACCATATTTTTTGCACTCTCAAAACATAATATAAAAATTTAATTTCACAAAGTCAATGATGCCCCAAATTAAAAAGCGCCACTCTCCCATAGAAAGTGGCGCCAAATCAAGCCAGTAAATAATTAACCAATTCTTATTCCAAAACCGTATATAAAATTTGTTTCATGTCTTAGGAGCTGTTTGAAGCTGGCATTTGGAATTTGTTATAGGCATATTTTTTGCCAATTGAGGCTCTTTTTGAGGAACATAGCGGCGCTACGTGACGAAAAAAAGCCGAAGAGTGGCAGAAAAAGGGTCATAACACAACCAAATTGTCAAATTCAAACAGCTTCTTAAAAAAGGGCGTAATCCCAGTCGGAAGAGAGAAAACTTTTCAGACCCAATACAGTTTTTCCCATTTTATTCCTTTCCAAACTATCATGGGATTACGCCTAGAACACTATTACTTTAATCTTGTAATCTGTTTGTTACAAACCACTTTAATGGTCTATGATTTGCCAGAATCCAAGCCGTTTACGAACTTCAGCGCGTATTTTTTGCTAACTACTCTGTGCAAGCGGCTTAGAAACGCATACTGGCAACTAGGTTTTCGGGCACTATGGATCGTGTATCACTGTGTTTTGCACATAGATACTGACTCCGCCGAACTGACCGCAAAATTTTTATGGAGACCTAATTACCAGACTTTTATAAATTATATTCATCACTCAAGCAACCATCATGCCAAAAATTAGATGCAGCATATTTTTTTCTGTTTTTTTTCTTGTAATCAGCCTTTCTTCCTCTACCTTATTTGCTCAGCAATTAGGTTACAGCAGTAATAAAAACGCGCTTGGATCGCAAGCTATGGTGGTCTCACCGCACCCCCTAGCCAGCGAGGTTGGTCTAGCCATTCTGAAAGCGGGAGGCAACGCCATAGACGCTACCATCGCCGTGCAGTTTGCACAAGCAGTGGTCTATCCTAGAGCAGGGAATATCGGAGGAGGAGGTTTTATGGTGATCCGCCTGAACAATGGGGAAACAGCTACCATAGATTACCGCGAAAAGGCCCCTCGAAAGGCACATCGAAATATGTATTTGGATCAGGCAGGAAATATTGTTCCAGGACTAAGTACAAAGGGGCATTTAGCTGCTGGAGTACCCGGAACGGTAGATGGTTTAATCCAAGCCCATGAAAAATATGGGAAACTTCCATTTCAGCAATTGATTCAACCCGCCATCGAGTTAGCAGAAAATGGCTATCCAGTCAGCCAGACCGAAGCCGCTCGCTTAAATCGTTTTCAAGACGATTTCAAAGCTGTAAATGACGATCCGAATCCTTTCATTAAGGAAAATTGGAAAGAAGGGGATATTTTGAAGCAGACCTTACTTGCACAAACCTTGACTAGAATTCAGCAGAAGGGGCGGGCAGGCTTCTATAAGGGCAAGGTCGCTAAAGCCATTGTCAAGGAAATGAAAGAGGGGAATGGCATCATTAGCAGAAGAGATTTAGCGAAGTATCGAGCCCAGTGGCGTGCAGCTGTAACTGGGCAATACAAGGATTATACAGTCATTTCTATGCCACCTCCTTCCAGTGGTGGCGTAGCCCTTTTGCAATTGTTAAAGATGGTGGAGGACTATCCAATCGAAGATTGGGGCTTCCATGATCCACGCACTATCCACTTGATGGTAGAGGCAGAACGAAGAGCATATGCAGATCGATCGCAACACCTGGGGGACATGGATTTTTATCCGGTTCCTATAGATTCTCTACTTTCTAAAGAATATGTAGAAGGGCGCATGGCCAATTTTTCGCCGAAGAAAGCGTCCTTAAGCTCAGATATTCTCGCCGGGGCTTTCCAAGGTCAAATTAAGGAAAGCTTTGAAACTACCCATAGCTCTGTGGTTGACAAGGATGGCAATGCTGTTTCTTTGACCACCACATTGAACTCGAACTTCGGCTGTAAGGTCTGGGTCGATGAGGCTGGCTTTTTCTTGAATAATGAAATGGATGACTTCAGTTCCAAGCCGGGGGTTCCCAATCAATTTGGTTTAGTTGGAGCTGAAGCCAATGCCATTCAACCAGGTAAAAGAATGCTCAGTTCTATGACTCCCACCATAATTGAGAAGGATGGAGAATTATTCATGGTGATCGGAGCTCCTGGAGGTTCAACCATCATTACGGCCGTATTCCAAGTCTTTTTGAATGTGGCAGCTTTCGGCATGGACTTAGAGGCTGCGGTAAATGCCAGTCGATTCCACCACCAATGGCTACCGGATCGAATTTTGATCGAGAAAAATGGTATAAAGGAGGAGTTAAAAGAAAAATTGAAGGCCTTGGGTCATCAAATGTATGAGGTAAATTATATGGCCGTAATCAAAGCCATTCATCGCTTACAGGACGGGTCCTTGCAAGGAGTTGGCGATCGCCGGAACCCCGACGATGACGCTAAAGGCTACTAGAGCCTATACCTTCAGACCTGAGGAGTGACACTTATTCCTCAGGTCTGTATCTCCCTCAAATTAATTTTTCTTTAAATATCTATTGATCTCAATAACAGTTTGGCACGCAATTTGAATTGATATATACCAGAAACACATTTGCAAAGCCTTTCACCAAACAATTGTAAGAGAGGGTTTGAAACAAAGCGGCAAAAAAAACAGTTAAACATTATAACTTTTACTTATATATTTTATCTTTGCTATAACGCAAAAACTTTTTTTGACTATGAAACATTATTTACGCATCAACTTACTTTACTTATCGGCAAGGCCACCCTGTTCACTTATCTTTCCTCGGTGGTTATTTCTCCACACTACAAGTTGGGTTCCTATTCACCTCGGAGCGAATGCTTATGCTCCTTCTTATATCTGAGATCAATGTGGCTAGCGCTTTCTAGCCGTCCGCTTTCTTAGATATTTACACTTGACCAAGACTTGACAAGTCCTGTTGGCAGAATGATAGGAAATCGCACTATCTAAAGTCATACAATAGCTTGTCCAGTTGTCGGAAGATTTCTGAGGGTATCAGGATATAAGCTTTTTTGATGTCAGATAGAACTACACCTCTATCGAACATCCAACCATTCACTATGAAGCGTCATCGACGCTAGCTTCAGGTTCTTCCTGTACTTGATGCACTAAGTGATACCTTCTTGACTTTTCTGCTACACTATGTTTTCCTAACACTAGAATGGTTTCTCATTTAGGCGCTGTGTGATCGCGGGACACGCTGGAGGCAGTTCCCCTATTTTCAGATCCTAAATTTCGATTGCTGTCCATTGCCTGGCAGGAAACAGGGAATCTATATCTACTCGGAAAGTTTGGTCATGTAAACCCTTTGTCCTCAAAGCTACAGCTTCGAGGACTGGAACTCTATTGCTTAAAAGATTTAGACTTGGACGGGCTTACGCACCTGATCCAACTGGGATAGATATGTCCCAAACTACACCCAAACATCAATACGTCAACTGCTTAATTTTTTCACATGAAACACGAAACTACACCAAAAACAAACCGTAAGCTTGAATCTAGCCTATTGGTTATCATGCTCTTAGTTGGTATTCTGGGCATTGTTTTTTTTCTGAATGCCAATCAAGCACCTTCAAAAGAAATGACATTCCAATACGATCAAGCTCCGGGCTATCAAGCCTTCATTAGCATTGACAATGCTGCAGAAGTAGGATTACCCACGCAAATTTCTCTTCGTGATCTTGATCCCTCGGAATCTTATTTACTGGTATTAGGAAAAGAAAAAACCATTCAGGTAGATCAGGCAGAGATTCAGTACATATTTGAACAAAGTGGTCGGCACTCCGTACAATTAATGGAGAAGAAGGTTTCTGGTTATGAGGTGATTGATCAGTTTGAAATTGAGGTGAAAACGGAAAGATCTGTAGCCGCCTTTTAAATGGTAATTATCGGGGCTAAAGTTCAAGGTCACAAGCCTGCTTAATCCTTGAACTTTAGCTCCACAAAATAGAAAGCCTTACAGGAGAGCTAGTGGAACTATTCAGGCATATGGACAAATTATCATAATTTTTTATGTAATATTTTAAGCAAAAATCCTCTATTTTTGTTGTAGATCTTTGCAAGAATACTTTACCGGAAAGCGAGCCTTTCTCTAAAACACAGCGATATGATGGAAGTAAAGGGAATATTGGAAAAATCAGCTTTTGGTGTTTGCAATTATCTAGCCGAGAAGATCGGCGTAGCTACTTCGAGAGTACGGCTATACTTCATCTATGCCACTTTCGTCACATTGGGTTCCCCCATCATATTCTACCTAGTTGGTATATTCTGGTTGAATGTCCGAAAGTACATCAAGAATCGGCCGAACCTTGCCCGCGAGTAGTCCTCATTTCCTCCAAACTTCAAGTCTATGCGACTTGTGTCTATTGCTGGAAAGCAAAACGGATGATATTAGCTCCCATTTGCAAGGCCCTACGTCGAACATCAGGTGGGTCTTTGTGCACCTCTGGGTCTTCCCAACCATCACCTAGATCACATTCGTAAGTATAATAGCAGACTAATCGATCCTCCCAAAACAAGCCAAACCCTTGAGCATTCTTATCATCGTGCTTATGAATCTTCGGCAAGCCTCTCTTGAAATCATATTTCTGATGATAAATGGGATGCTCAAAAGGCAATTCGATGAACTCCTGGTCCGGAAAAACCTTTTTCATGGCTACCCTTACGTACGGGTCTAGACCGTAATTATCATCAATGTGGAGAAATCCCCCTGCAATTAAGTAGTTCCTCAAATTCTCGGCCTCAGCATCGGAAAAAAGTACATTGCCATGTCCAGTCATATGCACAAATGGATAATTGAAGAGTTCAGCACTCCCCACTTCCACCACGGCATAGTCCAAGGAAAAATCTGTCCCTAATTGCCCATTGCAAAAACGAGCTAAATTGGGTAATGCCGTAGGGTTGGAATACCAGTCCCCTCCCCCATTGTACTTCAACAATCCAAGCTTCAGTACCGGTTCGTTCTCCAGCGTAAATGCGAGACTCCCAAAAATTAGCAGGATAAGACCTGCCGTTGATGCCTTCTTCTTCATTTGTGCTATCATTGATTCATAAAATTAATGCTGTGGCAAGCTACGATCGCAGCAGTTTCCGTCCGCAATCTCGCCTCACCAAGACTAATGGCTTCAAAGCCATGCTGCTTAGCCAGTTCTACTTCTCCTTCTACAAAGTCACCCTCTGGTCCTATCAAAATACAAACGCTTTTACCAGCTGTATAGATGTCCTTTAACAACTTTTTTTGGCCAGGGTTGCAATGTGCTATGAACTTCTGCTCACTGTCTATTGTAGATAGAAAATCTTGCAGCTTTTGCAAGGGGTTCAAAATGGGGAGTTGGGCTTTCAGGGATTGCTTCATGGCTGCAATCAAAACACGTTCAAGCCTTTCTGGTCTCAACTTCTTCCGTTCTGAACGCTGGCAAAGCAAGGGGGTTACACGGCTAATACCGATCTCCGTTGACTTTTCCAAAAACCACTCCAATCGATCAATATTCTTGGTAGGCGCTACCGCCAGGTGAAGATCCACTGCAGTTGCCGGGGCTTGTTTTTGTCGCTTCGAAATAGCTATTCTACATGCTTTTTTGTGGACCTCTGCCAGCTGCCCGGCATACCATGTTCCCTTCCCATCCACAAACTGAACGGAATCACCTACCTTCATTCTCAAGACCTGCACGCAGTGTCTAGCCTCTGCTTGATCTAGCACCGCCCAATCTTCCTCTATCTTATTGGTATAAAAGAGATACATACAAGCCAAAGTTAATATTCATCAGCTATTTGCGAAAGTACTTCCAAAAAATTGCGCAATTCATAGTACCTTTGTGTTCCTTTACAAAGAGAAATTGTATGTCGATACGGAGGCAGTAAATACCCGAAGGACCGACTGGAACAAGCGACCTATCACTATCCTACAAATTGGTCCGACGATACAACAATGATCCGTTAAAGGCTGTTTAAGTAAGGTTGATATGCCTTTCCTTTTTTTGAAGGCATGGGTGTCCAACTTTTAGTGATTGGATAAAATATAAATCAAGGAATTAATGGATGTTCTGATTATGGCCGGGCAGCTGATGTTAAGCTTGTCCATTCTAATAGTGCTGCATGAGTTGGGTCACTTCTTACCCGCCAGACTGTTTGGTACTCGCGTTGAAAAGTTCTATTTGTTTTTCGACCCCTGGTTTTCCCTATTGAAAAAGAAAGTTGGTGATACCGAATATGGGATAGGTTGGTTGCCTTTGGGCGGCTACGTAAAGATATCCGGTATGATCGATGAAAGTTTTGATCGCGAGCAGATGGCACAGGAGCCCCAACCTTGGGAATTCCGCTCCAAGCCTGCCTGGCAGCGCCTGATCATTATGCTGGGCGGTGTGACGGTAAATTTCATTTTGGGATTCTTGCTTTACGGGATGGTACTTTTCATCTGGGGAGAAGAATACTTGCCGACTAAGAATGTAGAATACGGTATTCATGCCGATTCTTTAGGTGTTGAGCTCGGCTTACAAGATGGGGATCAAATTGTTTCCATTGGCAGCAAGCCTTTCGAGCAATTCAATGAAAGAGAGATTATCCGAGAAATCGTGATCAATAGTGCTTCTTCCCTTACCATCAATCGTGACGGAGGACAAAAAGAATTGACCATTGACGAAAAGTACATCGGTATCCTTTCCAGTCATGAAAACAAAGATAAGCGGCTGTTCTGGGCTAGAGTCCCTTTTGTAGCCGGTGAAATACGTAAAGATTCACCCGCTGAGAAAGGAGGACTTCAAGTCGAGGACCAGATCATAGCCTTAGATGATACCCCTACCCCTTTCTTCAATGAATTCTCCAGCTTAGCCAAGGAGAAAAAGAATCAAGAGATCGCGGTGAAAGTCTTGCGGAATAAGACGGACACGGTAGTCCTCAATATGACAACTACGGATCAGGGGATGATCGGTGTAGCCCCTTATGGAGCTACCTACTTCTTCGACACCGAGAAACTAGAATATACTTTCGCGGAAGCTATGCCTGCAGGCGTTGCCAAAGGCTGGAACTTCCTTAGCGATCAGATTAAGGCCTTCGGGCAGATCTTCCGTAGCAAGATCAAAGCTTCTGAGAGCTTAGGAGGATTCGCCTCTATCGGCAAAATGTTTGGCAACGAATGGAACTGGGAGCGCTTCTGGACCATGACGGCCATCCTCTCCTTGATCTTGGCTTTCATGAACTTACTGCCGATTCCTGCACTGGATGGTGGCCATGTGATGTTCTTGCTCTATGAAGTGGTAAGTGGTCGCAAACCATCCGATAAGTTCTTAGAATACGCTACCATGGCCGGCTTCGTCATCGTAATTGGACTCGTCCTTTACGCCAACGGCCTGGATATACTGCGGATCTTCAAGTAGAGCCGCCCTTCCCCTGCTGAAGGTACTTCCCAATCGGTAGTACCTTCAGCAAGGAACTTTTTTCCGAAAAATGGAATTTATCACGGTACAACCTTTGGTGAATTCTAAATTTTGTCTAGATTTGCAACCCGCTGGAAAAACGTTCTGGCGATCCTAAAATATGCCGAAGTGGCGGAACTGGTAGACGCGCTGGATTCAAAATCCAGTGGGAGCAATCTCGTGTGGGTTCGAGTCCCACCTTCGGTACCACGGAATACAATTCACTGTATTTCAACAACTTACAAAGAGGCGGAGTCAAAGCATTTGGCTCCGCCTTCCTATTTTTACATTCGGGCTTCTGGTTACTTTGATTATGCCAGAAGAAAAAAAACTTTTTGTCCGGAATGGTGTCACCTATAAAGTGTATGCGCCAGTAGACCTAAGTAAGCGCTGGTACGTGCATTATCGCAACAACGGAAAGCGAATCAGACATTACGGTGATATCAAAAAATATCCTACCTACAGTACCAGAATGGCAGCAGCCATTCGCCTCATTGAAGAACTTGCCATTTCTCGTGCTCCCCAGATTTCAGATATCCATGCCAAGATTTTGGAACAGGTTGAACGTAAACGACCGTTCTGGAGGCCTAGTACCTACCAGCAGTATTGTAGCATAGTAAAGCTGTTTTTTGAATATGTGGGTGGAAGAGAGCCTACCGGCGTTTTAATCGCTGAGTTTTTTGTACATCTCCGCACTATTCGGCATCCAACTACTTACAACAAGTATTTGATGCATCTAAAGCAATTGTTCAATGCGGTAGGTGTATACGGCAGGTTTGCTGGTATAGAAAAGGTAAAAAATGAAAAAACGCCCTTACGTTATTTTCAACCACACCAGATTAAGAGGTTGAAGGTCCACATCTTAGATACAGATCCGCAGCTATGGCAATTCGTGCAGTTTATCTACTTCTGTTTCATCCGCCCTAAAGAATTACGGTTTTTGCGAGCCAGTGACATCCTATTAGAGGAAGAAAAGATCTTCATTCCTGGGAATATATCTAAAAACCGAAAAAACCAGTATATCACGATCCCAGACAGCTTTGTTCCGAGCCTGCAATGGATCTATGACCTTTCTCCTGCTTCCTACCTATTCCCCAGTCCAATGGATCCTACCAAACCAATTGGCAGAAATACAATGTATCATCGCCACAAAAAGTTTCTCACACAGCTAAACTTTGGTCCGTATTACAGCCTCTACTCCTGGAAACATACAGGGGCTGTGGCTGCAGCCAAGGCAGGGATATCTGTAAAAGAATTGCAGATACAACTAAGGCATCATTCCTTGGATGAAACAGATAAGTATTTAAGGCAAATGGGGGTGAGGGACTTGGTGCATTTGAAGAGCAAGTTTCCTGAGATTTGAAATGTACAATGTTTTGCCGCAGACCAATACTAAATTCTAATATGATGACCTGAATCATCATTCTGTAGAATTAGTCTTACCCCAGCAGCTTTACAAAGTCTAATGAAATTGTTAAGGGTAGGATCTGAAGATCGTGCAGTCCATTTCGAAACCTGCTGACGATGAAATCCAGCCTTTGCAGATAACTGGTCTTTCGTCAAGTCTTTGGATTCAGCAATTTCAAGGATGTAATCGAGCATAGTTGTAATGTCATTTTCCATAGAAGGTAACAAATGGAAAAAACTGTGCCAGAGTTTTAGTTAAAGTCTAACTCCTTTTTAAGTTGTCAGTTCATATTTTGACACCTATGATTTCTTGGCTAATTCATCACCTTACACTTCTTCCCATGTTTTCTTATTTTTTAACTAAATCTCGATTGCTTTTCCGTCCTTTATGTGCTAAATTGAAAACCAATATGCGCAGGGGCGCTACTACTGTAGTGGTCCTGAAGGGCTCTGACACTCTGCGCCACTAAAAATAGGCCTTTGGCTTATGGATATCCCTTCACAGGGATTGAAACCTTAGAAAAGTTCTTTTAAACTATGTCTGGCCAAGTAATTTACCAATTACTAGTATGGTGGTACTATAACCATCGCCTGGGCCTAGTGCTCAAGTCAGCTCGTAGAGCTTAAACGAACCCGGGGTTGAGTTCTTTTAAAGACTCGGCCCCACAAAAGGTTTTTCATTTAGTAAACTTCACAACTTTCGCCACATCCAGACACTTTGTAAGCATCATCGAAAAGACCTAGCTGCAAACTAGAAAGCTCACTAAGTTTAAAAATATCATCTATAGCCAAGCCCCTACGATAAAAGGTTTGACTGTCAGAGCTTACTTGCCTTACGTTCTGGTATCTATCTGTAACTTGCCTCCACCAATCAAAAGTGCCAGGATATTGCTTTGCATTTTTAGTTAAAACCTTTATTGATTTTTTCCAGCAGTTATCACAGTTGCCTAAAGTTGGAGGAATGTCTAAGTCGAAGGGCTGATTTCTCCACCAACCCAATACCATTTTTTAATTGCAACCTTCTTCTGTAAATAAGCAAGGCTTTTCTTCCCTTAATTTCTTTTCTATTTCAGAATCAAGGTGTTCACATTCATATAAAGAGTTGGCAAGGCTTAGTTGTCTCGCTGTTAGATTACTAACTAGTAGTAATTTGGCTTCGCGAAGATCGACTCCGTGAAGGTCGGCTGTGACAAGGTCGGCGACGAGAAGGCTGGCTCCGCTAAGGTCGGCATAGCTAAGGTTGGCTCCGCTAAAGTTGGCTCTGCTAAGGTCAGCTCCGCTAAGGTTGGCTTGGATAAGGTCAGCTCTTTCAAGGAAGGCTTCGCCAAGGTCGGCTTCGCGAAGGTAGGCACTGATAAGGTAGGCTCGTTCAAGGCTGGCTCGTTCAAGGCTGGCTCGTTCAAGGTCGGCTCTTAAAAGGTCGGCTCTTAAAAGGTTGGCTCCGCGAAGGTTAGCTCCTTCAAGGTTGGCTCGTTCAAGGTCGGCTCCTTCAAGGTCGGCTCCGCGAAGGAAGGCTCCGCGAAGGAAGGCTCCTTCAAGGTTGGCTCCTTTTAAATAAGCATCACTAAAATTAGCAGCCTCATATATTTTGACGTAGGTTATAGAATCCAAATCACTCTTCACCAGGGAAAGCAACAACTGCCCTCGCTCTGGACTTGTTGCCTTTTCTGTCAAAGTATCTCCTTCCAAATATTTATAGGGCAAGAACCCCTGGCTCAAAGCAGCAATCCTTCCAATCAATGGGTCGCTTAATGCGTAGCCCAGCAAATCAACATGACTCGAATCTTCTTTATGCTTGTTAATCTCTTCATTCATCTGATCCATGATGTTGCTCATCAGGATTACCAATGCCCCTCTCCGCTGCGCTTCTATCAGGTTGTTTTGAAGATTAAGGCGATAGTTTTGTGTATCTGCTAATGCGTTCTGTCGAGACATCAAAACAATCTGCGAATCAATTCTAGTGTTCTGGTCCCGAAACAAGCTAGTCTGAGTCGCTACATTTTCATTCTGAAAAGAGAAAAGAACATTCTGCGTGTCAAGCTTAGCATTCTGACTACCGAACAACCTAGTCTGTTCTGAGAGCAGTAAGGTTTGCGTGTCTATCTTTGAGTTCTGAGATTGGAAGAGCTTATTTTGAGAGAGAAATAATTGGTTTTGTGTTCTAATCAAACTGTTCTGCTGCATCAACAGCCAAATCGGAAATCCGGCTATCATCATCCCTACAAGTCCTATCCTTGTCAATCTCCAAAATAGATGTACTCCGACCTCAGTTACAGTTTCGTCCTTTACTTTAGCTGTCTTTATCTCCTTTACCAACTTTTTACTTGAGGACATCAAGCCTCTTCCCGCTATTAGCGTAGCTCCGACTTTCAGCGGCCAATTCTTTCCAATGATTGCTCTTAGTATAAACCAAAGCAGCATAAGCCCCCAAGCTACTGCGCCGGAGTATAGAAGAAAGGTTTTCAAGGTGTCATTCATTAGAAATGGATTTGAGAGCAATTCGGGAAGCTAATTTAATAAAATATGATTGCAGGCGTACTCCTATTGGTATAGTATTGCCATCGCTTTTTTAAGAAGATAGTCACTCAAGTTCACCCAAAGCCCATTTTCTTTAAAGTAAATCTCTGCTATTAGGCGTCCATACTTCCCCCGGTCGTCTTGCTTGGTTACAGCAATAACAGATTGATTCAAAATCAATTGCTCTACTGCGTCTCTTACCTTTATTCCTTCTGGCCGTTCTGATCCTCTAATCTCTGGAGTATCTACTCTAGCCAAACGAATTACATCTTCGTAGACCAAGCCAAACCCTAAGTTAAATTCTAAAGTAAAAGTATCACCATCATAGATATCCGTAACAGTCCCACTATAGGTATAAGGTTTATGGATATCTTCTTTCACATACCCTTCGATCCATTCACTAGAATCTATACCAAAGGTATAGTTTGGGGTAGCAATCCAATAAACACTTTGCGAGTCCTGCGCAAGTAATTGACATTGGAAATATAGAAAGGTAATAATGTATAGGTACTTCATTTTTGATGCTATTAATAAGTAATTCACCGGCGACAAGTGCCGCCGGTGAGGGGTCCACTAAAACGGTTTTCGGCACTACGTAACTGCTGATGCTGTAACCGCTGCAGTTTTGTTTCGATTAGAAATAGCATAGTATAGAATCGTTCCTACACTAAATAGGCCCATTACTACACCATTCCAGTTTTTACCCAACAAAGATTCTGCAACACTTTGCAGAGAGGTAAACAGTTCTGGCGGCAATTGATTGGGAATAATAGCCGTCACAATGGTGGCTATATAGTTCCAGAAATTTAATTTACCTGCCTGGGTCCAATCTGGCTTGGGTGAATTCTTAAAGAAATTGCGGAGGATGCCAACGGAGCCAATGGTAGCAAATAGATTGCCTACCAGGTTGCGTGCTTCATCCTCAGGAAAACCGATGAAGAAGCCACCAACGGCCAGGGATACTGCGATCCAGAAGTTAGATGATTGCCAAAACTTTTTCATTTCGTGGAATATTTAGTTTTTGAATTATAGTAACTGCCAAGCTTGCCTGAATTGCTCAGCAGTGATTGAATCTCTTCCGTTTTCTACTCTTGCCATGCTGATGACTAGCTTTTGCATGGTTTGGTAGCTTGGAGTAAGTCTAGTGTTTGGGTGAATGCCTGTTTCATTGCTTATTGTTTGGATATAGGCATTTGTATTGTTCTCGCTTTTGGGAGCGTAGGTATTTAGTATTTCGGTAAGGGTTCTTAGCCCTCTCACGTTCATGTAATTGATTAAAAGCTTGGTCATGGCTCCGATGCCCCATTTATAGGATTGGAACTGTTCAAAGGCTCCATCCCTGTTTTGTGCATTCGGGATTTTTCCTTGCCATCGGGTATCTGTGATTCTAATGTTGCCAGGGTTGTTGTTTCTTATTCCCCTCGGCAATCCCTGTTGACCCAAAAAGCTAAGTTCTTCACTTGGATTAGTAGCCCTTCTAGGTATTAGCATTATTGCCGCAATGACTCCCAGTGCTCGGTATATATTCTTCATGACTCAAAATATTTTTTCCAAGCGTAGGCGCTGGCAGTACCATACCCTACTTGGCCAAGTTTGCTGCTACTGTCTAATGTCTTTCCAGTTGTCACAATCCCAGCAAGTAACCAAAGAAGTTTTGGCACCTCAATATTGAATAACCCTAATCCAAAATCGCTATTCCCTGGCTTTCCTTCCACCGCGAAAACATTTCCATTTGGCCAAAAGTATTGACCGCTGGCGTTCCGGCGAAGTTGGTTGATCTCAAGCATTACCTTAGCCACTTTTTCAGCAGTAATATTTCCACTTATTCGGGTGATAGTAGTACTGTTGTCAGCATCTACAAATATCACAGAAGGATAAGCCCGTACCTTAAGATTCTTGAAAAGATCTGTGCTGCCCTGCCTTTCATAGCTAGTATGCAACAAACGACCATCATAAGCAACTTGACTTCGAATAGACTGTGCTCCACGAATGTAAGTTCGTACAGCTTCATCCTGTGTTGGGTCATCAGGCTGGTAAATGGTAACTATCCAGGCGTCAATATTTCGAACAGGTACGAGCATTTATCTTGATTAGATGTAAGGAGAAAAGCTTTCAACCGTCAATCCAGCTTCTAAGGCTCCATGTTCAGCAATGGCAATTTCCAATACCTCTTCAATATTAATTCCTTCTTCTACCTCAACTTCGGTATGGTCAAAGGTGGCGAAGCCATAAAAACAGGTATTTGGGGGCATCGGAATACCGCCAAAGTTTGGAAGTTCCCAGCGAACATTTACCCGGTACACTTTCGGTGTATCATTCGGGATTGGGGCTTGCTGCTTCACAATTTCCAAGGCGATATCCTTAACCTGTTCTACCGAAAGGATTCCTTTTTTAATACTGGTGAGTTGTCCAGTAATCCACTTTTTCAAAGTGGCTATTTTTGATTCTACCGGCGCTCCTACTGAAGCTGCCTTTTCACTCGTTTTTTTAGTGCCTGACATTTTAATATCTGTATATAGGTTCAGAAAAAATATGTATAATCGATTCTAAGTGCCTTTATTTTTGCACCTGATTCCGTAAATACACACTGAAGTTTTCAAAGGCTTTAGTATTACGTTCTATCACCTTTTCCATGCTTTTGGTATGCTCTCGGTACAACTCCATTTGGGAAGCATTACATTGATCCACCTTCGCTTGCAGATTGTTATTCTGCATTTGAAAGTAGTAGGCAATCGCAACCATTAGCATAAAGGATAATCCTTGCTGTTGGACTGTCTTGAGTATGGATAGCCAAATCTTCGCCATTTCTTCAGCATTGTTTTGTTGCTTACCCTCCATATGGTTTATTAATTCATGGGTTAGATCTCATTCAAGTTTCATGGGGTTTGGGAGGTGTGATAGCCTAGTTGAATAATAGTTCGCCCAAGTGCCATCCAGCACTAAAGGCTATTTTTAGTACTATAAAGTCTATGATGTGTAGCCACCATGTTCTTTTCCTTCGGTATAGAATTATAGCCAGGGTAAATAAGCTTAGAAAGATAGTTTTGAATAGGTGCCAGGTATCGGTAGTCCATGCCAAATATGTGGTTGCTCCTGGGTATGCTGGCCGCTTGTCCTCTGGCCAGTCCTTATACTTATTTCTCCAACTGATATCCTTCTTCCAAAACTTTGCTTCTTTGTCTTTGAAGTAGCTTGTGGAATAGTGATGGTCCACCGTATCCATGATATTATTGGATACTCCTGCCAGGATCAGGATAATTGCCGGGATGATATTTTTGAAAATGGCTTTTATCATTTTCTTGCGATCCAATCCACAGTTACGGCTGTGCTGATCACTGCTGCTCCTGTAGCGTCAAAAAATCTAATCTTGAAATCGTTGACTGTTTTGGAGTGTATCTGAACATGATAGAAGGTAGTGCCCGTTGAAGTGACATTCACTACTATACTGGCTGTTTGCAAACCATGATTGATGGTTAAATCTCCACTGGCATCGGTGGTACTACTTATCGAATTGTAGTCCGTCAGATTCGATCCATTAAAGGTCCCTTCCATTACTCCATTATTCAGCGTAAAATCAAAATCAGGAAGACTCAGCCGATCTGCTCGATAGTCATTGCCTGTTTTAGTGCCGTTGGTGGTATACGGCACAGGTGGATCATAATTGCCAAATTGTAACCGCTGTGGACTCAGCATTCCATCCGATTTCCATTCAAAGAAATCTATCTTACCGTTGAAGCCTACTAGGGAATTAATGGCTGGGGCAATTCTAAAGCCATTGGTGTTCTGGCTGATATCAAAACCTCCTGGTACAAGATCTGCCAATTCTAACACCCCATTGATATACACCTTTACAGAATCATCTTCCTCAAAGGTTGTCCTAACGGTGTACCAGGTATCTTTAGTCCATCCTGAAGAAGCTGTGGCGCTAAGGGTTCCGGTTCCAGCACTGGTGTTATAGGTAACTTCTACAGCAGTGGTACTCTGTCTTAGTCGAACCATTATGCTATTTAACCCTGCTCCAGCCCACAATTGATTGACTCCTGTCAATACACTA
>ENA-UENX01000287-UENX01000287.1-marine-metagenome-genome-assembly--contig:-NODE-287-length-25353-cov-3.281556_pt1 | contig 25353 bp, 16 predicted proteins | sample MGYA00237875_ERZ529327 | MGnify/ENA primary metagenome ERZ529327 (study PRJEB26372, sample SAMN05368347) | marine metagenome | biome: cultured habitat; feature: ocean water; material: water; isolation... | reverse complement strand
TATAAAAATGGATATGCAACTCAATGAAGAAAGTTGAACTCAACATCATTGCACTAGCCAATAGCGAGTCCAGCAAGGGTAACTTCGCTTTGATATTAGAGGAGCAAAATGGCGAACGTCGCTTGCCCATCATCATTGGTGCTTTTGAGGCGCAGGCCATTGCTGTATCCTTGGAGAAGATGCAGCCCAACCGACCATTGACGCATGATCTATTTAAAAGCACCTTGGATGCTGCGGGCATTAAGATACAAGAGGTGATGATCACCGATCTCAAGGAAGGTATCTTCCATGCTAAACTGGTCGGGAAATTGGCTGATGGCTCTGCTTTGGAAGTAGATGCTCGCTCTTCAGATGCTATTGCCCTAGCTGTTCGTTATGGCTGTCCTATTTTTACGACAGCTGACATTATTGATCAGGCAGGCGTCGTCTCTGATAGCCCTAGTAAGGCTTTCGCCAATAAAAGGGGAAAACTCTCAGATTACTCTTTAGAAGAATTGGAACAATTGCTAGAACAGGTACTCGCCAAGGAGGATTACGAGAGCGCTTCCAAGATCAGGGATGCCATCAAGGGAAAGCAATAAGTAGTTTTCGCTGCCCTACCCTTTTATCGTATTCTAATTTGCTTCTTCTCGCCATATCTCATCATCTCCATACCCTACTCTCTCATTGGGAAGCGTCAGCTCATAGCGTTTGGCATAGTCATCCCAGTCGGCTTTTAGCTCGGAAAGTTTTTCCGTTTCACTTGAGGCCAAATCCCTTAATTGGGAGGGGTCATCCTTGAGATTATACAATTCCCATACCCCCTTTCCATACGGCTTGTCATAAAACTCTGCTTTCCAATCGCCTTTTAGGACAGCCCTTCGGCCATACAATTCCCAACAATGCGCCTGATCCATTTCATGCGCGTATTCCCGGTTTCCCTCCAACCAATCAACTAACGATATTCCATCCATCGGATAGATCTTACGACCATCGAATACCGTATCCGGATGTTGTACGCCAGCAAGATCCAATATGGTAGGCGCCAAATCCTTTACAGAAATAAACGCATTGCTAATGGTTCCAGCCTGTGCTGCCCATTTCGGATAGTTGATGATCAAGGGTGTTCTAACGCCACCTTCGGTGGAAAAACTTTTGTACCATTTGAAAGGCAAGGAACTGACCTGCGCCCAGGAAGGACCAGTGAAAATGTAGGAGTTTTTCCGGCCCATATTTTCCAGGCTATTGTCGAAATTTTTGGCTACCCAGTCTCCGGTATCCACTATGTTGTCAATGTTGTTTCCTTCGGCCCCATTGTCTGACATGAAAATGATCAGGGTATTGTCTATCTGTCCGAGTGATGCGAGGTGTTCCATGATTTTACCAACATTGGCATCCAATCTTTCAACCATTGCCGCATACACTTCCATGGTTCGGGAGGATCTTGCTTTTTCATTAGCATCCAAGTCTTTCCAAGGCATTACATTTGGTGTGATCTCCTGAGTGGGGGTATTCTCTGGTAGAATACCGAGCTTTTTTCCTTGAGCGACCCGTTCCGCCGCGAGGACTTCATACCCTTCATCATATCGTCCTTTATACAGGTCAATGTAATCGTCGGGTACCTGTAATGGCCAATGAGGGGCTGTATAGGTGATGAAAGAGAAAAAAGGCTTGTTTTCCTCCACGCTTTCTGAGATGTATTCCATCGCCTTTTGCGTGTAGAAGTCAGAGGAATAGAAACCTGTGGGAAGAGAATCGATTAAGGCCCTATCTTCAAAATACAGCGACCTTTTGTAGAAAGAAAACATGGGTTGCATATCGTCAAAGTGGCCGGCTCCTCCCTGCAAAATGCAGAACGAACGATCAAACCCTCGTTTATCGGGCCATAATTTTTCATTATCGGCAGGATAGGCCTGATGCCATTTTCCTGCGATTGAGGTATGGTAACCATTGGCTTGGAGTAGCCTCGGAAAAGCGACCACATCGAAATTTAGATGACCTTCATAGCCTCTCACACCTACTTGATTCTCCGCCCAATCCCCTTCCATGGTACCGTAGCCGTTTCGATGGCTATCCACACCGCTTAATAGCATACCTCTAGTTGGTGAACAGGTAGCAGCAGTGTGAAAAGAGGTACTTCTCAAACCCCTGGAAGCCAGTTTGTCAAGATTAGGCGTGCGAATTTCACTACCAAAACACCCTAAGTCAGTAAAACCTAGATCATCGGCAACAATTAAGACGATATTAGGTCGGCTAGGATGATTCGTTGATGCTTTATCTGTACAGCCTGAAGTAATGATCAGGAGTATTATCAGCATGGTGGCGAGACGATTATGATCTTGCATTAGGGTGGAATATAAAGTTTAGCATATGCACGGATAGTACATACTTCATAGCACAATAAGACCACACAGCTCAATCGGAGCTAATACTGAAAAACCTATATCACCTTCTCTTCTCCGGCCGCTGATGCGATCTCCATCACTTACAAAGTTATCTTTTCTAAGCAAACGGAGATCATCCTAACTTCAAACACTAGAAGGAATTAATGACCAATTCGATCTGATTCACGCCTGGCATCAGCCGAATGGAACCAAAGGCGGTGCTTACCTTCTCTCCATTTACCTTTACTTCCTTCCCCGCTGTATCTACCAGCTTAAATTCTGCGACCATATTGGCAGGAATCTCCACGGTATAAGTTTGCCGCCTTCTATTCACAAATTTGTATTCCCCCGTTATGGTGCCTCTAATCGTCGGAACTTTAATGGTACTATGCTTGAGTGTACTCATTTGGGGTTTGATGGTGGCGATGCTGTAGCCGGCCGTCTTGGGTCGAATGCCCCATAGGTAGCGAGGAATAATGTTGGCTGGGGCGGCACCCCAGGCGTGATTCCAGTCGGCGTTGGGTTTGTATTTCATATCCCAAGCCTCTAAAGTAATGGTCGAGCCGATGTTGATCATATTGTACCAGGATCGATCATGTTGGGCCGTCATCAGTTCTAGGGCATAATCTGCTTCGTTCGCATTATAAAGAGCCTCCATAAGATATTGGGCGCCGTAAACGCTGCAAGCCATGCCTCTAGACTTGATGAACTCAACTACTGACTTTTTGTGCTGTTCAGGTACAATATCAAAAGCTAAGGTCATCATATTGGCATGGAGGGAGGAGTGATCGGTTCCTTCCCCATCTACATATGCTCCAGTCGCCGGGTTGAACAACTTCTCATTGATGGATTTTTTGGCTTGTAAAGCCATAAGTTCGAATTCAACTGCCTCCTCCGTCTTTCCTAAAACTTCAGCGAAGGTAGACATGATCTTCATGTTTTGATAAAAAAGACTATTGATTACGGTACTTATGGGTTTGAACACAAAACCATCTCTTTCCCCGGTGACGTTTGGATCGCCTCCCCATTTTGCGGGGGGCCAATCTACGATATCTCGTAACTTCACCTTAGGATCCTTGAAGCCGAGTTTTTTCATGAACTCGGGCGTGACCTTAGTGGAGCTAATTAGGCCATCTTCTCTCCGCAGTTCCAATAGCGTTTTGTGCTTCAGGGGTTCATAGTATTTCTCAATCAATTCTGTGTTGCCCGTATACAAGTAATCGGCATAGAACATTAAGGCCACGTGTTGTTGCCATTCCGTAGGCCAGGTCGGGTATTCCATGAAGTACTCGATAGTTCTGCGGGCGATAGCATATTCCTGATCGGTCGTGTAATGGCTGAGTTGATTGAGATAGGCGTCCGCTTCATAAGGGATGCGCTCCCGGTCGCCATCTACATAATAGCCTGCAAAGGTGGTGGCCTTGATGGAGTAACGGCAGAGATCCCAGACTGCATTTAGGATTTCATCGGAACTGTTGAAGCTACTTTGGGTATCATCCCAATAGCTATGATAGGCTAATTGGGTGAATTGATCCTCTGTTAATTTCCCCCGGGCATTTTCTATTTCTGCGTACCGGAACGGGAGAAGGATCGGGAAGGAATCTGGCATTGTTACGGCAATGGACTTGGTATTGCGTTCATCAGGGATGAGTGGCAGTGTATACAGCTTTTGGCCAGGCGTGACCGGAATCTGTACTTCGGCAAAGCGGATGTGCCCGCCGGGTTGGCGATTGATTTTGCCATCCAATCGCTGTTCCCCGACGCGTACGGTGATGATGTGGGCTCGTTTCGCTTCATAGTGGATTTCCATGTTAGCAAAAGCAGCCTTCCCGAAGTCGATGAAATAGGCATTCTTTCCGGTTTCCTGGAAGATGTTGGGCTTGATTCGGTCAACCTGGAAGATGTTGGGGGTAGTGATCATGGGGCCGGTGTTACCGACTAGAAAAGATTGTGGACTTGAATAACTCGTTAAGCGATTTACCTCATCCCAGACCCGCACCTTCCAATAGTATTTCTTCCCTACTTCTAATACCTTTCCGGCGTATTCAATGTCACTGGATTGGCCGCCCCGAACTTGTCCACTGTCCCATAGATCTCCGATGTTATTGTGGATTTTCTGCTGGGAAGAAGCTACTAACAATTGGTAAGCAGATTGGTAGACGGACTCTTTAGGTACAATCCAACTGAATTCGGGTGAATTATCCAGGATGGAAACGGATGCAGGTTCTCGGATATACTCTACAGATAGACCAAAAGGTGGCTTGGAATAGACATCACTCTTCTTGCGGATTAACTCATTGCATTTCCTTCTTAATTCCGATAGTGTAGCTTGATGTTTTGGATCCTTCGCTAAGTTGTTGATCTCTTTGGGGTCTTCATGTAAACTGTATAGCTCCTCAAAGGACTGATCATTGACATAGCGGAAATATTTCCAGTCTTTCGTTCGAACTCCCTCACTCGGCGGGATATTCTCAAATTCCCATAAGTGCTCGATGAGAACCGTATCTCGCTTAATGCTGCGGCTTTTTCTTTGCACGACTGGCAATAGACTGGTTCCTTGCCAGGAACTGGGCACTTCCAAGCCGGCTAGATCCATAATGGTGGATGGCACATCCACGTTCTGTGCCAATTCGTCAGTGTCTTGATGCTGCTCTTCCCTTGGATCAAAGATGATTAGGGGTACGCGGATCGAGTTATCGTATAAAAGCCATTTTCCGGCGAATTGCCGTTCGCCTAAGAAGTAGCCATTGTCTCCCATTAAGATGATAACCGTATTCTTATCCAGGCCTTTCTCCTGCAACTTCTTCCGGATCTTTCCGATTTCCAAGTCAATGCCCGAGATCATTCGATAGTATCCCTTGACACTATGCTGATATTTTTCTGGGGTATCATATCGCCAAGTCCAGCGCAGGCGATTGAAGCCAGCTCGCACAAATGCAGGCTGTTCATTGAAGTATTTATCCTCTCCCAGTTCTGGCCCCGGCATCCTTATATCTTGTAGTAGCCCATCCGTCGCATTTTGCCAGAAATACTGGTCCTTGGCCTGATCATGGGCATGTGGTGCGCTAAAGCTTAAGGAGAGGCAAAAGGGCTTCCCGGGCTTGGCCTGGTCAATGTAGTCTAGCGCTTTTTGGCCGGTATAGCGGGTGAGGTGTACGGTGTCTTTACCTAAGGTCTTATAGTAGTACCCTCGTCGGACTTTGTAAGCTCCATTGCGATCATAGGATTCGTATTGATCGAACATGTCTTCTGGCCGATTGTAGCGAATGCCAAACTTGCCATAAAACCCGGTGTGGTAGCCTGCCTCCTTGAGGAGCTTGGGGTAGGTTTGTTCCATATAGGATTGGCGGACATTGCCAGTCTGGAAGGTGAAGCGGTGCGTACGCTCATACAGTCCAGTAAAGATACTTACCCTACTAGCCGCGCATATGGGGGTACTCACCATAGCATTTTTGAAATAGGTTCCGCTTTCCGCTAATTTGTCCATCTCAGGCGTATGGATTAGCGAATTCCCTTGATATCCCAGGGCATCAAAACGTTGGTCATCCGTTAGGATGAAAATGATATTGGGTCTTTGCTGTCCCTGGATCATGGATGGGCCTAGGGTTGTCAAGAGAATTAATAAAAGGGCATGAATCTTATGCTGCATCTTTCCCACGTTTTGTGTAATACGAACTTGTTTAAATTGGTGGCATCGATTTATAGAAAGCTTTACCATCACTCGTTTTGTTTTGCATGCGGATTGAAAGTCAATTTCCTTTTGGTGTGAAATTTCATTAACTTTGAAATTCAAAGTACTTTTAAAATGTATTTTCCCACAAAAACGAAAAATGCATGCTTATGGTTACTCAAAATAAAAGACTCCTTGGTTTCCTACTTTCAGTCCCGCTGCTATTACTCATCCCTTTGATCGGGATGCAGCTTACAACCGAAGTCAATTGGTCTCCTTTCGATTATTTAGTTGCCGGTTTTCTACTGCTTAGTACAGCCTTAGTAGTAGAACTCATCCTAAGAAAGGTGAGGACCCTTAAGGGCCGACTTGTACTTTGTCTACTTGTCATTGTCCTGCTTTGCCTCCTTTGGGCTGAGCTTGCAGTTGGTCTTTTCGGGACTCCATTTGCAGGAAGTTAGGGCCTTTAGAAAATCAGAAACTCTCTTTTACTTTATACAAGTATAGTCGGCTAGGTCCAGGCCAAGGCTTGTCCCTTTGCTTTCTTTTACTATTCTGCTTTAAGCAGGACAACCCAGTCTTCGGTTTGTTTTTCTGGTGGATTTCCCAATGTTTGAACCCCAGAGCTATTAATGGAGGAAATGGACCCTTCTTTTAGTGGGCCACCATTCCTAGGGTCATACCAACTGACAGAAAAGTTCTTATTGGTTTGACCAAAATCCAATGCTGTTTTCTTGCCGCCTGGTCGTACATAGACGGCATATATTTCATCTATTTTTGCTAGACAGAAGGAAGAAGTATCTGGTGTTAATTGATCAGCAGGCTGCATTTCCCAGTAGGGCAACTGTTCCTCAAAAAAGGTGCGAGCATGCCGGTTCTGATCCCAGAAGAGATCTCGACTGCGAAAATCCTCACAAGTCAGGTCGGAATTCGGACTATCATAGCCAAAGTACCATTCCACGCCGAATCCACCTGCCATTAATGTTCCCCATAATGCGTTAGACCTGGCTAGATCATGTGCAGGGTCCTCGTCATCTGGCAGAAGCGCGATATTTGCTTTGCCGGGCTCATCTACTGCCAACGCCCAAGCCTTGCCGGTTGAATCAGACTTGGCTCTCCACTTCAAAACTCGCGGATGGACATCATAAAACTCAGCATGACGAAGTTGTAAAGAAGCGCCAGTCAGTGGAGATTGATCACCAATCAATTCTGCATAGCGGTCATCCTTATTAGGGAAAGTATGGATAACAAGGTGATGTTGATAGGGGTCTAGCTGCTGTACATAGCGAGCTATCTTTTTGACTTCCTCCAAGGGTTGGTTGTTTTCTTCCCCTAGGTTCCAGTTCAATGCTAAATGATGCCCAAATCTGGCGATTAGCTCCCGATAGTACAGCTTTCCCTCGGTTCCGAATACGCCATCGTCCATCAAGTGATCCGTTTCGGTTTCGTGGGTTTTGAAATGAAGAAACATGCCTTTTTGTTCTGCATACTCCAAGATTCGTTCCCATTGTTCGAGTTTGCTCACATCAAATCGAGTGGTGTGAAAATGGGTTATCCAGGCTTCTCTGTTCTTTTTGACATTGGCGTATTCCGTGTATTCGGCCTCCGAAGACTTCAGCAGGTAGGGAAAGACATTCCTGTCATCCCCATCGACATTAAAGGTGAGAAAGGAAAAGACGTTCAGGTTTTCGGAGGCGAGATAATTGATGGCGCCTAGCAGGTTTGTGCCCTTGTCCCCTTTCCAAAGGAAGGGGGCCGCCGCTTCCTCGAAATCCCTGGCATGCGGACTCCAATTCTTTTGTAAGTCGAAGACATTGGTAGTAGCATCAAAATCTTCGTAGGCAAAGAGGTTCTCTGGTGCGTCGACGCCGACTTTGATGAAATAGCGCCCACTTTCTTCGTATTGTAAGTAGTGTTTACTGACGTAATTCAATCGACCTTGAGCTCGGTTATCCACACCTTGCGTATCACTTTCTGTAACTGTGAATGTGCCACTTAAGCGATCCATGAATCCTGCACTTTCAGCCCCAGAGGCATCTGCAGCTATAGCTATGCCTGGTCCTCGCTTAAAGGCTACTTCATAAGTCCACTCGCCCACCTCGTCTGGCGTGAACCGTACCACCCATTTATTTCCTGATTCAGCGCTGGTTTCAGCAGCATTGCCATCTGCAGCGTAGAAGCCAGGTACTTGATACGACTTTTGGGCATGCTTGAAGGTAACGTCAAGGCGATAATTTAGGAAGGGATTATCTTCCGCCAATTCACTGCTTTCTGGCCCATCAAATAACAGTGTGATCCGGTGCCACTTCTTTTGTTCTCCTTGGAGCTCTACCTCTTGTTTGGGGGAGCAAGCTAGGAATGAAGCTGTGGTTATGATTACACTGAAGCAATAAAGGAGCTTTAGATTGGTTTCTCGCATCTTGTTGTTTGCTTTTTAAAAGGGGCTTTAATCAATAAGCATCTTAGTCTACAGGAGTTCCCTTCTGTAGTTTATACAAGTACAGTTGACTAGGTCCTGGCCACGGCTTTTCTCTCGGTCTATCCCGGTTGCGGTCGATGGTTTCCCATTTCAAGAGATACTGGATACCAGCCTCCCCTGCTTCTCCTAAATCTTTACTTGTCCTTACTTTAAGTCCTGGAAAGGAGCCCTCAACCTCTGCGCTTGCAGCTATGGATTCAGGCTTCATGACCTTTCCAACGTTTTTCAAATCTTTGTTCAGCAGGAGCGTACCTGTTCCGTACTTGATGTGCCAATAGTCAATTTCATACCTACCATCCTCACGTCTCCGAAAATCCTTTAGGCGAAATTCACTATTGATACTTCCTCTGCCAGAAAATTCCCAGCGATAATCCCATTGCGTCAATTGTTGATATACCCATTTACCGTCTTCAGTATGGGCGGTATACAATTGTAGGTTGCCGTCAGCATCGTATTTGTGATAAGTGAAAATCGGTTGATTGTCATCATCCAAGACAAGTTTAGCGGCCAGGTTAATAATACCTCCTTTGGGAGGGATGGGGTCCACGATTAGTAGTTTTTTGTCAATAGTAGCGGGTAATTGAAAGGCTTCCCCAAAGGCATTGTACCAGTTCTTTAGATCGGGGCTCTTCATGTAGGAGAGATCGTGATTAGTCGAACAATCTGGTGTGTCTCGCCAGACCCAGTATACATGGTACCATCCGTCTTTTCGTATGGTGGGCTGGGTTTGATAGGCATTCATCAGGCCCTGGCCATCGGTTAATGGGACGTCTAGCATCCTGGACCATTTCTTCTCTTCGACGGAATAGGCATTGTATATCTCATTCCCATTTCCACTGCCACCATCTCTGTAGTGGTATAGTAACTCATTATCTTTTGTCAACATGAAATGCGGGTAGGTAGTCCGCCTCTCTTCAGTCCCCACCATTTCGAAAATCTGTTCAAGGGTGGAGATATCATGGGGTTGCCGACTACGGAAATAGGTAAGCGGATGGGCATGTACATTGCCAGACAAATGAATGAATCCCTCTTTGTCAATTCCGATGGTTAGAAAGTTATGGCTATCCCAGCCGAGGACGGTACTGGTCCCTCCTGCGGATTCTCTGGAGGTGGCGGGAAGGACGTGCAGATCAAACTGATCTTGGTCTAGATCGCGCTGCCCAACCACGGTATTGCGATTGGCATTGTAATAGGCGATGTATTGCCGGTTTTTATGTGTGTATAAAGAAAAGCCTACGGGGTGGCCTGCCCAAACACTGTCGATGGCCAGCGTTTCAAGGATGGTTTCCCCTTGGGAAGTCTCATCAATTATAATGGCTATATTTTGCTTTGGCGTGGTACACGCCAATAGGAAGAGTACTGCCGACAAAGACAGACCAGTTACTTGTTTCATTGTTGATTAATCTCGTTTTGTTGCCAGAGGCTCCTTTAAGATAAAACAAATGAATGGTCATGCCACGGTTTGCCGTCAATAATCTCCAGTAATTTCACTTTTCAGGCCTTTGATACAGCAGATCGGACAGCGCTTATCGGAAGTAAATAGAGTATGGATTGACCAATTGCCAAAGCCTGATTGCCTGAATAGCCTAACATCTTCTTTGAGTCTGTACTGTGCTTCCGACCTTAATCATTCTCCTTCAAGGCATGAATAGGATTGGCAACAGCTGTTCGCCAAGCTTGTAAACTGATGGTGATAAAGCATAAGGACAGCGCAACGAGTGTGGCTATTACAAAAAAGCTTATACCTACCTGGATTCGGTAGGAGAACTGTTCCAGCCATTGTTGACTGAAATACCAGCCTAAAGGAATAGCAATCACTAATGCCAATGCAATCAGTTGAAATACCTCTTTTGATAGCAATAGCAGGATTTGACTGAGGGAGGCCCCCAAGACTTTACGGATACTAATCTCTTTGGTGCGCTGAGCGGTAATATAAGTGGAAAGCCCGAATAAGCCCAAGCAAGCTAGAATGATAGCCACCATGGCAAACAAACTGAAGACGGAGCGCATATTCTCTTCAGCCTCGTATTGTTGTACCAGCAATTCATCCAAATACATCGGATCGAAAGGGCTATCGGGAAGGTTTTCTTTCCAGCTTGCTTGCAGTTGATCAAGCTCTGCCAAGGAGTGATTGGGGTTGACCTTTAGGCCCATAAAATGATAGCGAGCAGGTTGGATATCCATCACCATGGGATCTACTTGATAGTGCAAGGACCTGAAATGGAAGTCTTTGGTAACACCAATGATCGGCCCACGTCTTTCGTACACCCCGTTTTCACCACGGGTACCGTAGGTAATGCGTTTACCAATGGCTTCCTTAGGGCTATTTAGGCCAAGTTGTCGCGCGGCCGTTTCATTGATCAAGAAAGCACTGGTATCGGTGCCGTGCTGTTGGTCGAAAGATCGACCTGCAACTAGTTCTACCCCATAGGTTTCGGCAAAATCCCAATCTACATGGAGGCGACCCATGGTTTGTGCTTCATCTATCGCAGGAATATCATCAAAGCGGTAGGAGCCAAAATAGGGCTGATCTCCCACAAGACGATGGGAAGCCAGGCTCGTTTCTTGTACAATGTCTAGGCGATCGAGTTCCTCTTTAAGGGATTCCATGCGCTCGCTGGTGAATTCATCCGGGATATTCATGCTCAAGATCATAACTTGATCTCGTGAAAAACCTGGGTCTTTTTCTAAAAGGAAATTGAATTGCGATTGTATGACCAAGGTCCCAACGATTAGTAAGGTGCAGACGGCAAATTGAAACAAGATGAGCAGCTGTCGCAAATTAACGCCAGTTCGCTTACTGTTCACCTTCTCCTTCAATGCACGCATGGGCTTGATACTGGACAGATAGAAGGCTGGATAGGCCGCCGCTAAAAGTGCGATAAGGCCGCCGCCCAACAGCAAAAGTGCGAGATATTGAAAGATCAGCGAACTGCTGAAGAAGGAAATGGTTTTATCAGATAATTGATTGAAGGCAGGCAAAAGCCAAAAGATTAGGGCAAGAGCTAGCCCCAGTCCCAATAGCATCTGCACCAGAGATTCCGTTAGGAATTGACCGATTAATCCTTTTTTAGCACTGCCCAATACCTTTCGCACGCCGATTTCCCTAGCTCGACTGATGGCACTGGCCGTAGTCATGTTAATGTAGTTGGCACAAGCTACTAGAAGGATCAAAAGGGCAATTCCTCCAAATAGATATAGCAAGCGGATATTTCCTCCTGCTTCCAATTCGTCTCTCCTATTGGAGCGCAAATGAATGCTGTTCAAAGGTTGAACGATAGCCTGGTACCGATCAGCTTCTTGATCAGCCATGTGCTTTTTCAGGAAGGCTGGAAATTTGGCGGCTAAGTCCGTTTGATCTGCTGGCGTATCCAACAGAAGATAAGTGTAGTAGTACAAGACACTCCAATTGTCGATAATATCCCAGAACTGGTAAAGGGAACTGAAAGAGGCCAAAAAATCGGCTTTGAAATGAGAATGCCGAGGAATATCCGCCATCACTCCCGTAATGGTCAGATTGCGATTCCCTTCGTAGGATATTACTTTCCCGATCGGATCCTTTTCCCCAAAGTACTTCTTGGCGGCTGAGGCACTGATGACGACGGTATGAGGCGCTTTCAGGGCAGTCCTGGGATCACCCTTTATTAGGGGAAAAGAAAAAATATCGAAGACCGAAGAGTCGGCCCACACGAAATCCCTTTCATAGAAACTTTTCATGGTTTCCTGCTCCTGTATCATTACATCTAATCGATACCGCATAAAGCGAGAGAATGCTTTAATTTCAGGGAATTCTTCTTTCAGAGCTGGTGCCCAGGGCGCACCCGAGAAGGCGGTAGATACCCATTCCCCGTTGCTTCGTTGTTTATCTGCACTGAGGCGTACGATATGATCTTTGTGCTCGTGAAACTGATCAAATGCGAGTTCATCTTGGATATACAGAAACAGGAATAAGCAGCAGCATATTCCAACTGCGAATCCACTGATATTGATAAAGGACAGCGTTCTGCGGCGAGCCAGATTGCGGAAGGCTACCCGTAGGTGGTTCATAAACATGTCGAGTGATGGATTAGGTGTAGGTTTACGCCAGGCAAATGGACGGAGAAAGCCGATAGCGTCAAATAGATAGTACCCTTTAGCCTTGAATGCACCTTGTCGCTCCAGATGCCCCTGAAACAATTCCTCCAGATCTCCCAAAATGCCTTCGAGCATTTCTGGGCGGCAGAAACGAGCCAAGATTCGATTGACCCACTCTGGAGGATTATGTTTTGATTCCTTTCTTTTCATGGCGGTCGGGTGCTAGGTAGTGGATACATTAAACAGTCAATACACCCCAATGTACTATTTATTTCGACATTTACGAAAGAAATAGACTAGCCACTTCATTTTGCTAAAAATAAATGGGCTTGACCTCGTAGAGATCAAGCCCACCCTATAGACTAACAAGATTCGATATTTGTTTACTTTTCCTTCGTCAGCGTTAACTCTCCACGATCACTACTCAATATGATCGTATTTTCATCTACTACTACCCCATTCTGAGCAATGGTAAACTGTCCAAAGCTTACTTCAAAGGAAAATTTATTGCCTTCCAATTTGGTATTGTTAAGGTCTGTACCGCCAAATGGTGTCTTGACTGATCCGCTAAGCTTATTGTCTTCAATTGTAAAGGTGAAGGTTTGTTCAATAGGTCCTCGCGGAGTTTCAGAAACGCCTTTCCACTTTCCACTGAAATCTATCACTTTATCAGCTGGTGTTACCGGTTTTGCATCGGCTTTGGATTTATTGCCACTTTGACTGCTACGGCTGCTGGAGCCACGACTACTGCTGCGACTGCTGGAAGATGCGCCACTTGGTGGGCCACCGCCGCCCTGCATGCTACCTCCACCCATGCTTCCACCGCTATCTCCGCCGCTCATTAAATCATCGTTTCTAACGGAACGGGTTTTCTTACGACTTCTTCTTACGTCCATCTTTCCTAAGCGATAGTTGAAGTTAATCCGAACGCTTCTATTCAATAGTAGCATATTGCTATTCTGCGTGAAGAAGGCCGAGTTCAATTCAGTGTTTACATTCCAACCTCGGTTTAGGAAGTTTTCTGCCGCTAAGCCAATGCTTCCTTTCTTGTTTTTGAAATCCTTGTTTATACCGACCGAGTAAGCCCCAAAGCCACCACGGCTACCCTGCAGCTGTACTCTTCTGCCACGCATGAAAGCGAAACCTTGGGCCGTCCAGCCATTGCCGAGTTTGTATTGCGACATCACACGACCACCATAATTCCAACCAGAGTTCTTAGCTGTTTCGGAGGTGCCATCTGTACCGGTTACTTGACCTTCTAGCCAGGCATACCGTAGATCAACCCCACCATTCATGGTCCACTTGTCCGTGAAGTTGATATTAGCGAAGATGTTCATACCCAAGGATCTTTCTTTCCCGATGTTTTCATAGGTGGTGACAATGGCACCTGGAATTGAGTCGATCGGGAAGCGTACCTGGTTAATGGCATTATCAGTGATACGACCGAAAAGCGAAACGTTTAGGTAGGTTTTCTTGATGAGCTTACTGAGACCTAACTCGAGATTATCCGCTAATTCAGGGCGTAAATTGGGATTTCCTACCTGAATATTCTGACTATTCTGCACATTGACGTTAGGGTTCAGCTGTCTCAACCAAGGACGTTGGATACGTCTATTATAGCCTAATTTAATCGTAGTATAATCCTTGAAAGTTTTGGAAAGATTGACGCTTGGAACTAAGTTGCTATAGTTGGGGATATCGATATCCTCACCATTTTGTACAGCGTCGATCATCGTTTGTTCAAATCGTACCCCACCTTTTACCGTGTATTTCCCAGGTAGGGACAAGGTGTAGGAGGTGTACCCTGCTGCCACATTTTGATCATAGTCCAAAGTACCGGCGGGTCTTCTAAAGTCTGTCTCGAAAGCGCCGGGTGTACTCGCAAATTGATAGGAAAAGTCGCTATCTACGCTTCTAAAGATGCCTTTTGCACCAACCTCAAAGATCTGCTTATCTCCAATAGGATAAATATAATCCGTTTGTAGGGTGATTTCCTGATTGAGATTATCATCTAGGTTCTTAATGCTATTGATGAAGTCCTCATTCTCATCCAGATTATCGGAGACGAAGTTGCTATTCTGATCCGTACGACTGTATAGCGTTGAGATGCTGAATTCATGCCCCGGGCTAAAGATTTTTAAATAATCTACATTGAAATCCGTTGATCCCGAGTAGCGTCTGCTATCGATGTTGCGCAGATTGTACTGTAGCAATTGATCATCAGCAAAAATATCGGTAGTTTGTAACTCATCTCTACTGAAATCACGGATGCCAAAACGCACGCCACCAGATAAAAACTGAGTCTTGTCGATGTCGTAATCAAATCCAATATTGTAACGACCGAAAATCCCATTGTCATCAGCCTCGGAAGACTGGCGAGTAAGGCGAGTTCCTGTATCTGTGATCGTCAGCTGATCCATCGTAGTTTCGGCGTCGTTGTAGAAAGCGCGTCCGAATCCACCTAGGGTCATCCCAAACTTTCCGGTTCGAAGACTACCATTAAGACCCAAGTTGGAACCTCTTAGACCCACTCCGGAATTGATGTTTAAGTAGTATCCTTCTAGGTTGTTTTTCTTGGTAATGATATTAATGATACCACCTGATCCTTCCGCATCATATTTGGCGGATGGGGAGGTGATCACTTCTACCGTTTTGATGATATCGGCAGGCAACATCTTCAAAGCATCTGAAACATCCGCCGCCACGATGGTAGAAGGCTTATTGTTGATCAGTACTTGAATATTGGAACTTCCTCTTAGTGAAATATTACCTTCCAAGTCGACCGACAAGAGCGGTACTTTACGCAAAACATCTGCAGCATCTCCCCCCTTGGAAAGGTTATCCTGATCCGCATTATAGACCATTCGATCCACTTTTTCCTCGATCAGTTGGCGTTGGCCCGTAACGGTCACCTCATCTAGGGTTGCCGCTCCAGTGACTAAACCAATTCTCTTTAAATTCAGGGTGCGTTCCTTCTTGATTTCAACATCCTCAATTGTCTTCTTGTCGTAACCTAGGAAGGAAACCTCTAGTTTGTATTTCCCGTCAATCAGGCCAGTGAGGGTGAATTTCCCTTTTTCATCGGTAATGGTTCCATCAATTAATTCTTCACCACGATATAATGAGATGGTGGCAAATTCGATGATCTCATCTTTTTCTTCATCAACGATAAAACCGACAATCTTCCCAATGCCTTTGGTTCGGGTAGAGTTTCCGGGGATTTGACTCCAAGCGGAGGTTGTAAAAAGCAAAAGCGCTATTAAGCAAAACCAATTCTTCATTTTTTTTCGGGTTGGTTGGATGATTTCTCCAGCGAATGATTAAATATGTTCCTACGCTATATTAATTACAGCTGCAAATATCTTTTTTTGCAATGGAAAAATGTTGCTAGATTATATAGGTCCCGTACTAGAATCGGCCATCCCCCCAATTTTCTCGGCGATTCCGAAGAGTCGAATAAAACACCGGACTTATCGCAAGTTGAGGCTGGATCATCGAAGATTGCGGACGTTTTGAGAATGTGCAGGTACTTTTGCCAGAGTAATTGTTAAATGGATACACGAGATGGGTACTAATACATTCCCTCACCAGCAGAGGAAGCTGTTAATGCATATTGGGTTTTGGTGTGTTTACGCCTCCTTCTTCTTCTATCGGATCAGCTACTCCAGAGGAGGCGAAGACCCGGACTGGGACCGTATCCTTAAGGACGTTTCTTTTCAGGTAGTCGCGATGATCGTCATCAGTTATATCAACTACTTCTTTTTCCTACCCCGTTTTTTTAAGAATAGGAATCTTGGGCGTTATCTCCTTGAATTTATACCCATCCTTTTACTATTGGCCTATATGGTTGTTTTGGGTAAACGGGCCATTCTGGATGACAATTCCTGGATGCAAAAGATGGTGTATTCCGACAGGTTCACGATTATCGTGATGTTGAACACCTTCTTTTTGGTCATATTCGTGGCACTGCTTCGCTTTGTGGAGGATTGGTTTGAAATGGAGGCGAGGAAGAAGGAATTTGAGAATGAAAAACTGACCTCAGAATTAAGATTTCTAAAGGCTCAGATTAATCCTCATTTTTTATTCAATACCCTAAATAATCTTTATTACCTAGCCTTTAATCAATCCCCAAACACGACAGAAGTTATCGCCAAACTATCCACCATGATGCGCTACATGCTGTACGATAGCAATCATCCAAGGGTACCACTTGATAAGGAAATTGAATACATCGAGAACTATATCAGCTTGGAAAAGCTAAGACTGAATGAGGAAGTGCCGATCAGTTTTGAAGTGAAAGGAAGAACCGCTGGGGTTACTATTGTGCCATTGGTGCTAATCACGTTTTTGGAGAATGCCTTTAAGCATGGCGTAAGCAACTCAAGCAAAGGATCTTGGATTAACGTAACCCTAGATGTACAGCAAAGCACCTGTCACTATACCGTCTCCAATAGCAAAATCACCGAGACGGGTAAAACGGTTACTGAAAAATCCGGTATTGGACTACAAAACGTGAAAAGACGTTTAGATCTAAGTTATCCCGACAATTACCAGTTAAAGGTTACAGAGGATGAAAATGCCTATTTTGTTGACCTAAAACTGAATCTGGTATGAAGCTGAGTTGCATTATCGTGGAGGATGAACCCATGGCTCGAGACCTATTGTCGCAGTACATTGCCAAAGTCCCTTCTCTAGAGCTATTAGCTGCTTTCCAAAATCCCTTGGAAGCCTTGGAATTTTTGAAAGAGAACGAGCCTGATGTCTTGTTTCTAGATGTGCAGATGCCAGAGATCACGGGAATATCTTTGCTAAAGATCCTCAAGCGGAAGCCGATCGTGATCATGTCCACCGCTTATTCCGAATATGCCATTGAGGGGTTTGAACTAGATGTGACCGACTACTTGCTCAAACCTGTCACCTTCGAACGATTCCTAAAGGCTGTGGATCGGGCTACAGAACGAAAACAGGCCATTATTGCCCTACAACAAAGCCCCCAAGAGATAGTCGCTCCCCCTACTACTACTCAAGCTGATCCTGCCGGAGTAGATTTCATTTTTGTCAAGGATGGCGCCAAAATGGTGAAAGTCCGGATCAAAGATATTCAGTATATAGAAGGGCTAAAGGACTATGTCCGCATACATACTCCCAAAGGCAGAATAACGACCTTACAAAGACTCAAGTCGCTAGAAAACCAATTGCCCAGCGACGCTTTCTTTCGCATTCATCACTCCTACATCGTCGCCATTGAGTGGATTGATGTGATCCATCGAGATAAGTTGGAAATAGGAGAACAGCAGCTTCCCATCAGTGATACCTACCGAAAATCATTCAAGGCTTTTGTAGACCATCGCAGCATGGGGAGGTCTTAGACCAAAACTTCCCTAACCTAAGCTAGTGCTCTCCTCGTACTGATTTACATGAAAAATGTGAACCAACTAGTGGTATTTGACCATTATGCATGACAATTTGGATGGATACCAGGACGGTGCTTCAATAGAAATTGTCTAATTTTCAACAGATGATTGCAGGAGGACTAGACCTCTGTTTGGTAGAATCAACAAAACGAAAAATCATAACAAGATGAATAAGCTAATGATGCTGTGCATGGCTTTCTTGCTTCTACATTCGTGTACCCAACCAGATGAGGTTCTAGAAAAAGTAGAACAGTGGGGGGTGTATGAAATTGAATTGCAAGGTCCTTCAGAAGGCAGCCCATTTTTTGATATACAATTGAGCGCAGAATTCACTATAGGGGAAGAAAAAGTAAAAGTCCCTGGATTTTACGACGGAGAAGGTATCTACAGGATTCGCTTCTCTCCCGATAAGGAAGGGAAATGGATCTTTAGCACCACTAGCAATGATTCCTCCCTTAACGAGCAATCTGGAAGCTTCGAATGTATTTCTCCTACCGCTGATAATCATGGGCCGCTCCGGGTGGTGAATACCTTTTACCTTCAATATGCTGATGGAACCCCATTCTACTCCGTTGGTACGACTGCCTATCAATGGACGAGTGTCAAGCAAAGCATCCAAGAAAAAACGGTAGAAACATTGGCCGCAGCTCCCTTCAATAAGATCAGGATGTGTGTTTTTCCGAAAACCTACAAATACGGAAACGATACGGAGCCTTGGCAGTACGCCTTCAAAAGAGAAAATGAGGAAAACGACTACAGTCAACCCAATTTTGATTTCTTTCAAAACTTCGATAAACGCATTCAACAGCTATTGGAAATCGGCATTGAAGCAGATGTAATTCTTTTTCACCCCTATGATACCGACTGGGACTACTTCTTGATGGGGGATGAAATGAATGAGCGATATGTCCGCTACATGATCGCCCGAATATCGGCCTATCGCAATGTCTGGTGGTCCTTGGCTAACGAATGGGATGTTCCCAAGATCAAGGAGGCCATCGATTGGGAAGGTATCGGCACCCTATTACAAAAAGAAGATCCTCATCAGCGCCTAGTTGGGATTCACAATTGGTACAATACAGAAGACCACTTTTATGATCATTCGCGTCCGTGGCTAACCCATTCCAGTATCCAAGCAGCGCAGTTTTTTAATATCCCACGATGGCGCGATAAATATCAGAAGCCGGTGCTCTTTGATGAGATGCGTTATGAAGGAGATGTCCCTAGTGGTTGGGGCAACCTTTCTGCGGAGGAGATGGCCAGCTATTGCTGGATGGCCGGCTTGAGTGGTAGTTACCCGACCCATGGAGAAACACTCCAGAACGATTCTGATGATTCCACGGAAGTGCGGTGGTGGGCTAAAGGGGGGACCTTAGTGGGCGGTAGCATTGAACCCATTCGATTTTTCCGTCAAATCATGGAAGAAGCCCCGGTTCATGAAATGTCTCCTCAGCAAGTTATTCTGGGAGACTCTACTGAGCTTAGCAATAACATACATATACTAGCCAAAGAGCAGCAATACTATCTCACCTACGTAGCGGACTCCGCACAGAACATCTCCCTAGAATTGCCAGGAGAAGCGGACTATCAAATGGAAATCATCGATACTTGGAAAATGGAAGTGGTCGACAAGAAAACAGTGCCACCTGGAAAGTTTGAACACCGCACTACTTTCCCATTTTCGCTCATTAGAATTGTTGGGGAAGCCAATCAGTAAGTGCTTTAACTCTTTTCTATGTCAGCAGAAAATCAATGTAGGGTACTTCCATTACCGTCTTGTGGCCGTTGCGATGGCCCCAGTGCCCCTCTTCGCCATAGGCCGTACCATGGTCACTACAAATAAAGCAGCAGACCGGGGCTTTGACTTGCAAGGCATGCATTAAGATGGGTAATTGCTGGTCTACATATTGTAGAGCAGCTTGATGAGACTCCAGTGAATCCGATGTAGCACTGAGATAGTGGCAATTGGGTTGATGAATGGCAGAGACATTGATATAAAGGAAAAAGGGCGAATCAACCGATTGCAACCATTGAGCTGCCAAGTGAAATTGGTTTTGGGTAGAATGCGGATCTGTGACACCTAGAGCTGGTGACCAAAAGCTTTCCTGGAAGAGACCTGGCAAGATCCGACTGACTGCCGTTTGTTGGTTGAAAAAGCCGACGCCGCCAATGCAGGCCGTGCAATAGCCAAGTTTACTTAGTGCAGTAATCACATCTGCTTCCTGAAAAAGGAAGGTTTGGTCTGTGGTGGACACGCTTCCTTGAAATTCGGCAGCGAAATGTCGAGGCGTGACTTCTTGGTCCACCTTAGTAGGAAGAAAACCGGCGAAAAAAGCTTGGTGAGCCGGATAGGTGAAACTAGCTGGGGTATACCGTTTTTCCCAGCCGGTGCTCGGCAAATAGTTGGAGAAGTTGGGGAGTTGACCCTCCTGAAACAAATGCTGTGCAGCATCATACCGTAGGGCATCAAGTACTAGAAACAGGACATTGGCAGATTGGCCAATTTGTTCCTTCATATTAAATTCCCAATTGATCATGCTTGACTTTTGTTTTTTCCTGGTGCTGGATTAAGTGCCGTTGCCAATGCGATAACTCCAATTCGTAGGTATTCTTGCCCCCAACAAAAATCTCTTTGAGGAAATCCCCAAAAGGATTAACCTCCAGGACATAGGGATTGCCCTTCCGATCGACTGCAATATCAAGTCCTGCATAAAATAACCTCGGTAAGTGACGGGCCGTATCCTCTGCTACGACTCGAACATGATCGATGATACCCCTACCCCATTCCGCTTCCAGATTTTCGAGTGAGCCTTTTTCATTACCAAGACGCAGGTTGGTAATAGGATGGGTACTATGTCTTGGTTGTATGAAGACAGCTTGTTGGTTGATGGTGACTACTCGAAAGTCGGTACTCTTTGCTTGGAATCGTTTCTTTATGATCCATTCTTCCACATGTAGCTTGTTGGGAATCATTTCCTCAATAATGGCCGCTATGATATCGCGCTTGTGGTACTTCTGCAGGCGCTTATAATTGAATAGTTTCAGTTCTCCTTTCTCTTGCCTGACTCCTATTGTAGTTTCCAACAATAATCGATCTCCATTCTTTCTAAACATCATGATACCCGAAGCACTGGAACCATGCGCAGGTTTCAAAAATACCCTTGGAACCTGCTTTTCCTCCATGATCGCTAAAAGCTGTTGAAAACTGGTCAATTGATTGGAGTAAATCTTTGGGATGGGAATTCCGTGATTAGCCAGTAACTGTTGGCATTTGATCTTATTAAAGGCCAGCTGGATTGGTTTGGGGTGATTCATTACTAGGCATGCCGGCTGTTCCTGCAGGAAGGCATGAATCTGATCCAGGACCGTGCACCAGCCCCTATACCAGTAAAGATGATGGTAAATTCTTCCCCTTTCAAATACAAGCTGTTCAGCCCCGGGGTATCCACCAAGGCTGAGCAGCAATTTATAGGTGTCAAAGTCCTCTCCTGGAGAGGTAATCCGGACCGTCGTAGGCTCCTTGATCACCGGGAAATGGCCTTGGGCTACTTCCTCGTAGCTAACCCATTGCACCGAAGCATCTCCCAGGACATTTCGCCATTGTACGGCCCTCCGCGATTGCTCATTACCGAAAATGAGATGTTCCATTACTCCCCTATTTCTACGTAAGTGTAATCCTCATCTACTGGTCCTTGATCAGCGAGATTGATGTTCTGGGCAGAAAACTTATCGGCTAGTTTTTGCATCCATTCATTAGAAATAAAGTGGTATCGACCATTTATGTGTTCAAGTTTTAGCAAGGCTTCGTTTTCATATAGAGCCTTTGCCCCAACGTCTGTCATTGTACCCATGGAGACATCTAATGTCTTGATGCCTTGCAAGGTAGGAGCTCCTTGTAATGCCTGGGCCATCTCGTCGGCTTGGTAATAGTTCTTTAGTCCGAGATACTTCAATTTAGGGAATTTACAATCCAGAATAGGCCGTAGATGGCTAATGTCAATCGTACAACCGTATTCATCGGTACCTAACCAGATCTCAAGATATTCTAAGTCAGGCAGGTCGGATCGATTCAGGTCTTCTATTATCTCTTTTCCGAGCCCACCCGTTTCAATCACGATATGCTTCAATTTGGGAAGCTCAACTTTCCCAAAAGTAAGACTACCGCCCCCCTTTACACCAAAGGTCTCCAGCTGGGGGAAATGTTGCCAGAAATTGGTGTAATTCCCCTGTATGATCCAGGAGATTTCCGATTCTTCGTAGGTCATGTCCCCTACAAAGAGATGCTTCAGTGATTTAAGGCCGTCCTTTAACTCAATTAATTTGTCGAGAATAAAATCAGCACTCTTCTCGTAGGCCTCTCCCCAAGCACCGATGACTATGGTGTCAATTTTATCGGCATCGGGTAGGTTTACCAATTTATCTAGCAGGTTTACGATAGGCTCTTCGGGTTCATAAGACTCCGTGAACACCTTTATGGCGGAGTTTAAGTCAAAAGAAGAGCCGTCAAATTCTTTGATCGGTTTCCCCGCAAAGATCGTTGGTGTCCGGATGGTGATTAGCGCTCCAGAATCATCTTGATCCATTGGTTTTCCTCCTTCCTCTGCCCCACTGTCATTCAAGGTCAAATCTTCTACAGAGGCATCTGGTGCATCGCGCATAACGGCCTCCATACCATTAGCTCTGGCGGCAGTAGAGTTGTACATCTCCGAAATGCCCAAGCCTTCTCCATTTTTGGCATGTAGCGTGAAATAGTACTGATCTGACTTTGAGGTGGCCGGCCGAAATCTTTCCTGGAGAGAAGCATTGAAAATGGTGGATTCGATACCGTGTTTACATCCCTGTTTGGAAGTGTATCCCTCGCTGCTGCGTAGGATGTTTCTACCGTTTACGGCGAATAAGTTGAATCTGAACTCTCCGGCTGAGTCTTTGAAAATGGTGAATTTAGGGAATTTCATTGGGGTGATTTTTTTGGTTTTCTAACGCTTTTTGTGGTTAGTTAAAGAATTTTGCTTGCGATTGCACTTGATGTTATGATGACTGTAAAAGCCAAGTGTTAGGGTTATTGGCTATTGTGATTTCTGTGAATTAATGATAGTCAAGTGGGATTCGTTCTAGAATCCGATTGGAATAGATCCTGTTGAGATCTAGTTCCTTCAAATTGATGTAGCCAATGTAGCATCGGCAGCAATCATTGGTACAGGATCTTACACCGAGCATAGAATCGAGGGACTGTTGATAAATGTTACCCAAATAGTCCTTAATGAAATGGCATCGGGTTACATTTCCTTCCCCATCAATCGAAAGACTCGATTCTCCTGCTTCACAGCCTTTGCCGCGGGTCTCGTATATGGTATTATTGAATGAAAAAAGTGGATCGATTTTCTGTAGCCAATCCTGCTCTGTAGCTGAATAGTAATTGGCTTGCCGCTTATACGCATTTACCCAAAAGTAGATCGTGGGAGGTAATTGATCTTTCAATGTCTGTATGAACGAAAAATTCTCTTTTTTCCCGACTATCCCAACACTGAAGTGGATCTTATTTTCAACCAGTTGCTGACACTGCCCGATGAACTTATCCACCGTGGTCTCCGTCGGATGAAAGGTGGTCCATAGGGCAAGGGTTTTGGGATTGGCTCTTGCTATCCAAGCTAGAGAGCAGGATAAATTGGTTTGGATGCATACTTTTTTGACATTTGGTAGCCAACTCAGTCTTACCAAGCATTCCTGATAGTACTTCCTAATCAAGGCTTCCCCCCAAGGAGTGAAGAGCAGACTAATCTCCCGGTCTTGCTGAGATATCCAGTTTTCAAACTTCAGCAGACAGGCTCGGTCAAAGGCCAATTCTTCTCGCGTATTTTTCTTTTTGGCAAAAGGACAGTAGGAACAATCATAGTTGCAACTTTCCAAGGGACCGCGATATAGTATTGTTAGGACTTGTTTCAAGGTCATATCAGTTGAAAGCTATTCATTCGATCGTTTACCTGACTGGAAAACAGTTGTGGACCTATCCAATCCTCCAGTTCCAGTCCCCGCTTTGAAAGCTTAATCCAATCTCCCTCTTGTACTAATAAGCCTTGATTGAAGAAGTCTTGAATCACTTCCATATCCAGCACAGACTGAGTGAATTTGCCCTCAAATTGATGTTCGGATAACTGACCACCATCAATCAAGGATTTGATTAAAAATCTTCTGATCTCTTCTTCTTCGTTCAAGCGTATCCCGTAATGAATGGAAGTAAAATCCTGCTGATTGGAATATTCCTCAATAATGCCCTTAATGGCCTTTCGACTAACCGCATAATGACCGCTGTAGTGGAGTTTGGATGTATAAGATCGTGCCCCGGCCCCAATGCCAACCATCCCATTCGTAGTGGAGTCATATTCTGATTCAATGATTGGAGCATCTACCCTTCTAAAGCAACGCATGGAAACTTGTCGATAGCCATTGCTTAGCAGGTAATCTCGTCCTTGCCGATACAGGGACAAGCGAATATCGTTTTTGGGTGGGCCATGTAATTTAGCCAAACCGGTTAGGGGCCGAGTGTAAAGGGGATAGAGAAATATCTCTGTAGGAGAATAAGCCAAGGTTTTCTCGAGTACGTATTGCCAGGTCTTAACCGTTTGTCCCTTGATCCCGTAAATGAGATCTATATTGACTTCTGGGATTATAGATTCAATCAATTGCTCTACGGCTTTGGTCGCTACTTCTAGTGATTGAGGCCGTCCAAGCTGTTTGGTTTCGTCCTCAATCCAGGATTGAATTCCTATGCTGATACGGTTGATCCCGTATGACTCTATCAAATGAATCTTTTCTGGCGTGATAGACTTTGGGGAGGATTCTATGCTTCCATATTTTTTATTGGTGTCGACGCCTAAATCGTACTTGAAAATGGCCAGCATATTGGCCAACTGATCTGCATCCAAAAAGGTTGGGGTGCCACCACCGATGGCATATTCTTCGAATTGGATATCAGATAAGATCGTCCTATAGGCTTGAGCTTCACGTCTCAAGGCAGTCAGGTAACGATCTAGCCCCTGTTTTGGGTTGGCAATGGTAAATAGGTTGCAAAACCCACAGCGCATTTCACAATACGGAATATGTAGATATGCGAAAAGCTTAGTCCGGTTTTCAGTTTGCCAAACCTTCTTTAAGGGTAAAGGTTCATCAAACTCACGATAGGCCAACTTGTGTGGATAACTGTAGGCGTACTGTTGGTAAATGTCCATTCCTTTTCTCACCTAGTTAATGTGTTAAAAGGAGTTTCAGTTGTTGTACTTCTAGAAATGAATGCGAGACAAATGTAAGGATTAAGTAATGGTAAAACAATAACTTCCTCATTTATGAATAGCTCTT
>ENA-UENX01000286-UENX01000286.1-marine-metagenome-genome-assembly--contig:-NODE-286-length-25408-cov-4.120867_pt1 | contig 25408 bp, 17 predicted proteins | sample MGYA00237875_ERZ529327 | MGnify/ENA primary metagenome ERZ529327 (study PRJEB26372, sample SAMN05368347) | marine metagenome | biome: cultured habitat; feature: ocean water; material: water; isolation... | reverse complement strand
AATCGAGTCTAACAGGACGAAAGGTAACTTGCGGGGGGGCTCCTCCAAAAGTTTGATCTAGATATAAGGCTTGTCGCCCCAGATAGGGAAAGAATTCACCTGCAAGGTTACCGGGAAAGGTGGTAAAGGAACTGCTGGTACTACTAAGAATACCTAATTCTTGATTGAGTCCCTCGAAACTAGTGTACTGTAAAAGGTTTCTTCGGTATGGCGGGACTCGATTCGGACTATTGGCCAAGGCATCCAAGTCTGTAGGAGTGAGGTCATCTTCTAAAGAAAGCACAAAGCGATCCAATTCAAAATTGATTTCCCGTGGCCAGAAATTGAAGGTTAGAACTTTCCCCAAATCCTTATCCTGCACTAGATAGGTACCAGGAAAAGATCCTCTTGCCACCAACTCAATTTTTTGCCAACGAAACTGCCCTGCAGGAGAGGAATTAGGCAGATTGGGGCTGAAAGATCGTTTTGCCTGGCCAAAGCCGTCCGGAAGGAAAAAACTACTTCCCCCCATGACGTTCTTGTAGCGGACATATAAATAGTAGGTCCCTGAACGAGCAAATTGTAAATAGTAGGTAGCCTTTGCATCCTGCAAAGCATCTACCCCCCTGCCTTTATCTCCTTGGATTCCTCCCGCGGCCCGCAAGGCTTGGGCCCCACTGGCTGTATTATCATTAATGGTAGTCCAGGATTGTAGGTTGGTATTTCCAGGATTGTGATCGAAGTACATGCTGAAAGCTTCCGCTTCAATGACCATATGAGGCGTACTAGGCTCTTGCAGGTAGATGGGACGATTTTGGGAAAATAGGGTAGCCGACTCAAAGCAGTAAATGGCTACTAGAATTCCTAATAGTGTGTGTTTTCTCATAATGTTTGCGATTGGGGGCCCGCCATGGATTATGATAGGTTAATCACGGTGGCGAGACAAGCGTACATAATTACTATTGAAGAAGTTTCTGCTGAAACTTCACCTTATTTAATTTCTCTTAAACTTGGTGCGGGAAAATTGGTCGGGGCCTGTCCTAGGCTATGACAGAGCCCCCGAGACACTTGTGTTCAAACGTGTCTAGATAAGTAGATAGAAGAATTGGGTCTTAGGAGTGTTTTGGTATTAAACGCAGAAATCTGAATGGCTAAATTAGCAAAAAATGTTATGGATAATAGAGTATTCAGCTAAAATATTAATCTTCGTAACCCTGCCTTTTGTAGGGCTTTGATACTGAACGAGCAAACGTCCTCCAGTGTCTTACCGATTTTAGGAGGTGAATTATGTACTAAAGACGCGGTATTGACTGTACAAGCAAGGCCAGAGGGCTAAACGCCGATTTTCTCATCCAAGGATTCCAGGATTTGCTTGGCGGCTTGAAGACTTCGAATACCGTCCTTCACAAGAATCAGATGACGATTGCTTTGCTTCATACCGAATCCAATTTCATGGCCTTTGGTAGAAATGAAAGCCATAATCGCATTGAATATCGGGCTCTCATAATAGGGCGACTGCGGGTTTTCTACAAAATAGCATCGCAGCTTATTATTCTTTAAAATGATTCGTTCAAAGCCAAGTTCTTTTGCTATCCAACGAAGTCTCAATCCATCGAAAAGAGACTTAACTTCTTTGGGGACTGGGCCGAAACGGTCCCTCATCTTATCGTTGTAAGCTACGATCTCCTCCTCGGTTTCAATTTTATCCAATTCCGTATATAAACTCAGTCGCTCCTGGATATTGCTAACATATTCGTCAGGAATCAGCATCTCTACATCGGTGTCCACCTGGACATCACGAACAAACTGAGGGTTTTTCTCCAGGTCTTCTTTAAAGACGTCCTTAAATTCGTTCTCCTTAAGTTCTTGAATGGCCTCCTCAAGAATACGCTGATAGGTTTCATAGCCAATCTCTGAAATGAAGCCACTTTGTTCTCCTCCTAATAAATTACCTGCACCACGTATATCGAGATCACGCATAGCTATGTTAAAACCACTACCTAAATCAGAGAATTCTTCCAAAGTTCGGAGTCGTTTCCTGGCATCTGGTGTCAAGGTGGACATAGGTGGACTAAACAGATAACAGAAGGCCTTTTTGTTAGAACGCCCTACTCGGCCACGTAGCTGGTGCAAGTCGCTCATGCCAAATTGGTTGGCATTATTGATTAGCATCGTATTGGCATTGGGTATATCCAAACCGGTTTCGATGATATTGGTACATACCAAAACATCAAACTGCCCGTCTATGAAGTCCAAAAGAGTTTTCTCTAGCTGTTTAGGGTCCATTTGTCCGTGAGCTGTTCCGACGTCTACATCTGGGCACATCCTTCGGATCATAGCCGTCACATCGGGCAAGGTCTTAACGCGGTTGTGTACAAAGAAAACCTGGCCACCTCGATGTACCTCATAATAGATAGCTTCTTTTATTAGCTCTTGGTTAAAGATGCGTACTTCCGTATGGATGGGCTGTCGATTGGGCGGTGCCGTACGGATGACCGACAGGTCTCTGGCTGCCATCAAACTGAATTGCAGTGTTCGAGGGATTGGAGTCGCTGTTAGCGTAAGCGTATCTACATTTACCTTTAGATTACGTAGTTTTTCCTTTGCAGAAACCCCAAATTTCTGTTCTTCGTCAATGACTAAAAGTCCCAAATCCTTAAAACCGACCTCTTTGTTTAGCAGCGCATGCGTGCCAATTACAATCTCAATACTGCCTTCCTTCAGCGCCTTAAATATGGCTCTTTTTTGGGCTGCAGTTCTAAAGCGATTGACATAGTCCACAGTAATGCCGAAGTCCTTTAATCTTTCACTAAAGGTTCGATAGTGCTGCAAGGCAAGGATCGTTGTGGGTACCAAGATAGCCACCTGTTTACCATCGGAAACGGACTTAAAGGCAGCACGGATGGCAATCTCCGTTTTACCAAAACCAACGTCTCCGCAGATCAATCGATCCATAGGATAAGGCTTTGACATATCCTCCTTGACCTCGTTCGTGGTCTTTAGTTGATCTGGAGTGTCTTCGTATATAAAGGAGGCTTCCAATTCATTTTGCAGATAGCCGTCTTGTGGAAAAGCATGGCCTTTGCTAGCCCGACGCTTCGCATATAGCTTTATCAACTCTCCAGCAATATCTTTAACCTTCTTCTTCGTACGGCTTTTCAGGCTCTTCCATGCCTCAGAGCCTAACTTGTTTAGTTTCGGAACGTGCCCTTCTTTCCCACTGTACTTAGAAATCTTATGTAGGGAGTTGATGGAGACGTAGAGGATATCGTTGTTCTTGTAAATTAAACGAACAGATTCCTGAACGTGGCCATTGATATCGATCTTTTCTAGACCAGAAAAACGGCCGACACCATGGTCAATATGAGTGACGAAATCGCCAGGGCGTAGTTCTCGTAGGAGTTTGAGATTGATGGCGCGGTCCTTGGTAAACCCTCTTCGCAGTTTATATCTATGGAACCGGTCAAAAATCTGATGATCCGTAAAGCAAGCAATCTTCAAATCCTTATCGATAAACCCCTGGTGGATAGATACGGGAACAGGGTGGAAGTTCACTTCTGCATTTAGATCATCGAAGATGGCGTAGAAACGCTCAATTTGCTTCGCGTTTTCTGTTAGAATATAGTTATTGATACCCTCCTTGCTCTGGTCATTCAAGGTGTCGATCAGGAGAGCAAAGTTTTTGTTGAAACTGGGTTGTGGATGCGCCTGGTAAACGATCGAAGTATTATAAACAATCGGCTGCACTTTGTCGGTAAGTCCTACAATGTGGTGCTGCTCTATATCTTGAATGATTTCGTTAGGGCGAATAAAGGCACGATCCCGAAATATTTCGGCCAATTCTCCTTCATCTAGCACGGTGATCGTTTTAGCAAACTGTTCTGCTTTTTCGAAGCAGATGGCTAGACTATCCAATAATACCTGGAAGTCCTTGACCCAAATCACCGTATTTTCCGGTAGGACATTAAAGATGGATACCTTTTGATCTTGCTGAAATTTCGTATTGATATTGGGTACAATAGAAACCTTAGAAATATTCCGTACAGATAATTGAGTAAAGGGATCAAAGGTCCGAATACTTTCTACATCCTCATCGAAGAGCTCTATTCGATAAGGATATTCATTTCCGTAAGAAAAGATATCGATGATTCCACCGCGGATCGAAAACTGCCCAGGCTCATACACGAACTCTTCCCGACTGAAACCACAATCCGTTAATATTTCTCGAATCGTGGCAACATCCATCTGTTCATTAACACCAAACTCAATTCGCGTTTGCTCCAAGACTTCTGGCGCTACTACCTTTTCAAAAAGAGCTTCCGGATAGGTAACCACGATCTCCCCCTTGGTTGAGCTTGAGGTTATTTTATTAATCGTCTCCGTTCGCTGCAAGACGTTGGTATTGTCCAGCTTTTCAAAATTTCTAGGCCGCTTGAAGGAGTCAGGAAAGAAACGAACAGGCTTTTTACCAAATAAACCCACTAGTGTATTTTGGGCGTAAGCGGCTTCTTCCTTGTCTGTGGCGATGAAAAGATGATGGCGTGGAGCGTTTTGGTAACTTCCTGTCAAGACAAAGCATTCCTGCGCTCCCATCATTCCGAGCAATCTTACTCGAGCGGGAGTTGCTTGATCAAGGGCCATCTGCAGTTGCTGGGTCCGTTTATCTTCGCGATACAAACTCAGCAGTTGGTCAAGATTACTCACGGCTGCAAAGATAAAGCTAGCCTCCTACTTTCCAAGCTCAAAAAACCGAAAGCGTGACATGCTTCGCCAATCCCCGACCAATGCCGATGTTTTCTCCGACCATTGCCCATGTTTTCCACGACTATTGTGGGTATTTTTCACCCACAATAAAGCCACGCCCCAGACCTCAATTGCAGGTGTTTCCCACGATTATTGCAGGTGTTTTCCACCTGCAATAATCTCCCCACCAAAAAGCCACGCCCGTGCCATGGTGTGTGTCACCTACTAGCCAGCCTTAAATAATCGTGGAAGATAGAAAAGTGGATACACCAACAATATTCCATTAAAGAACCACCAGGTAGGATCGAAATCGCCGCGGATGGTCCAAAAAGCCAGCGCTTGCAGTCCAGAAACAAAAGTAAAAACCAGCGAGACCAAAGCCCACCGCTCCCAACTTGCTGAATTTTGGCGATACAGCCTGATACTTGTCAGGCCAGTAAAGGAGATCAACAAATCCAAGGGTAAAAATGACCAGTTCCAATCTACTAAAATGGGGTTTTCATAATCATTGTATAGATACTCTGCTGGAATAAGGTGCAATGCCGTAATGATCCAATACACAATGAATCCAATATCAATCACTAAAAACCACCATCTTAACCCTTTCATATCCTAGTATTTAATTGCCCCTATCCCTTACCATTGCAGGTGTTCCCACCTGCAATCAAAGCCACACCCTAGACCTCAATTGCAGGTGTTTTCCACCCACAATCCACCACCCCCTACGGCTTGTGCCCAGCAGGTACATTCCGCATCAAATAACTACTGAGCAGTGTATATAGGTGCCTACTGGTATTTTCACCCTCCCGGATACCATGAGATCGGTTTGGATAGGGCATTACTTGGAATTGCTTGTTATGCAAGATCAATTCATTAATTAAGGCTTCCGCATTCTGATAATGAACATTGTCATCCCCAGTCCCATGCACCAACAATAGATTGCCCTGCAAATGCTTGGCATAGGTAATAGGAGAGCCTTCAATAAAGTCAGCTTCATTTTCGCTAGGCAATCCCATGTAACGCTCTTGATAAATATTGTCGTAATAGAGTTGATTGGCGACCGGTGCTACGGACATCCCGGTCTTATAGATCTCAGGATATCGGAATAGCAGATTTAGTGTCATGGAGCCACCACCACTCCAGCCCCAAACAGCGATTCTTTCAGGATCGACAAACGGCCATTCTAGGACCTTTTTCGTCGCCATAGCTTGATCGCGGGAGTTGACAACGCCTATTTTTCTATAGATACTTTTCCTCCAGTCCTTACCTTTCAGACTTGGAGTACCTCGGTTATCCATGGTAATGATCACATATCCTTGCTGGGTCAAGTAAACATCATAAAGAGACAACCACCTATCTACGGCGGTTTGTCCCCAAGGCTCTCCATACACGTGAAAGAGGACCGGGTATTTTTTTTCTGGGTCAAAGTCATGCGGCTTAAGCATACGGCCATCCATGTCTACACCATCAGCTGTTGTGACTTTAAAAAACTCGACACTCGGCCAATCCAGTGTCTTGATTTTCGCTTGGTAAGACTTATTTCGGATTAGGGGTTTAATAAGTGAATGATTAGCTACTTGGATCAAGGCCGTTTGATTTGGAGTCGTGACGTTCGAGTACTGATGAATGGCATGTCGGCCATTGGGAGAAATATTGTAGTTGTGAATACCTCCTAATTTTGCTGGAGTGAGCCGTGTTAATTTCCGCTGTTGACCTAATTCTACTCGATGTAAAAAACGTTGCGTGGGATTTTCCGGTGAAGCGTTGATGTAAGCGTAAGAACCGTCAGGAGCTACCCAATAAAGCCTAGCTATGTCATAGTCCCCCGGCGTCACTAATTGGGTATTTCCATCAGCTAAAGAAATCTTGTAAAGCTGTCGCCAGTCTCCTTGTTCTGACAACCGCAGGACGGCTTGACCATTATTAATCACATGGAGATCAAATACCTCAAAAGCAGAGGTAGGATCGGGGTGATCGATATCAATCCAGGTATCCGATTTTTCTTCGTAAATGAGCTCCGCTGACCCATTTTTTGGATTTGCGATCCAAAGGCGGTAGTGGTTTTGCTTTCTATTAAGTTGTTGCACTAGAATGCGCTGATCATCGATCCATTGCATTCTGGGGAGGTAGTTTTCTTTGGGATCTCCGGGAATCTTAAGATCTACAATGGTTCCGCTGGCAACTTCAACGGTCTTGAGGCGACAAGCAGAAGGAGAAACTCCTACCTTAGGATATTGAACGGGAATGAGCTCTGCATAATTTGAATCGGTGTTGTTGATCATATAAAAATTGCCAATCTCACTAGCGTCAACTTGCCAATAAGCAATCATCTCTCCATTGGGACTCCATCTAAACCCGTCTCGACAGCTAAACTCTTCCTCATAAGCCCAATCGAAAGTGCCATTGATTAGCGAGGTACTACCATCAGCAGTAAGGGCTTTGGTTTTTCCAGAACTGACCTCTTCTACATAGATATTATTGCGACTGACATAGGCCACCTGATCACCGGCAGGTGAAAACTTCGTGAACATTAGGGAGGACACGGGTTTCTTAGCCCCGAGCTGACGTAGGCTATTGTCTCGGCGATCGAACAGCCAATAGTCGCCACGGGTATTGGCTCTCCAAACCCTGGCCGTGTTGGTGAAAATGAGTAGCTGTTGTTCATCATGCGACCAACTGTAGGATGAAATAGACAAAGGCGCGGCACCCTCGGGCGTGAGCTGTTCAGCTGTAATCAAAGGGGTTCGCTTTTTACTATCAATATCATACTTGATGATGTCCCTTGCTTTCCTTTGCGTAATAGAAGGTTCCAGCGTAGTATAAGCCTCACCATTCTGAAGCCATTGAGAAGGCCCGAATCTTTCCATCCTAAATTCATCACTGGCATAAATTCGATCGAGATCAAGCTTGCTATTTTGACTCAAAAGGATTTGAGAAAGACAGAAAAAACCAAGAAGCATCAACTTTTTCATCGGTATCAAAAGTTTATTGAATCGGAAAAGTAAAGAATTTTGATCAGCAACAAGGAGAGTACACTATAGAATTTGAGCGCTGTCGAGAAGCTGTTCTGTCCGAAATGTTTTGTTTAACGAATTTATGTTTTCAGACCTTAAATTTTAAACAAAACACGAGGATCACTGTTGAATCCCCTGTGTAATCCAAAATCAATCTTGGGGTATTCTTACAGGTTGGGCGTCTGGCCTTTTAGCTTGAAAAAATTGTAAAACAAGATTTCATCTTGAACGCCAAATCACCCGACATGGGAATCACCTGAGATCCATCAAAATCTGATAGCTTGTCAAAGAAAGTAATTGTAATTGGTTCTGGTTTTGCCGGATTAGCTGCAGCCTGTAGTCTGGCTGATAAGGGCTTTGAGGTTAAGATACTGGAAAAAAACCAGATCGCCGGGGGGCGGGCCCGTAAGTTTGAGGTGGATGGCTTCACCTTTGATATGGGGCCCAGCTGGTATTGGATGCCTGATGTTTTTGAACAGTTTTTTGCTCGCTTTGGAAAGAAAGTTTCTGACTATTATGATCTGGTACGTTTAGATCCATCTTATAGTGTCTTTTTTGGGAAGGATGATGTGATGAATGTTCCTGCTAAGATGGCAGAGCTTAAGCAGATGTTCGAATCCTACGAACCAGGTAGCGGGGCCCGATTAGAGCAGTTCTTGAAGGAGGCAGCTTACAAGTATGAGGTGGGGATGAATGAGTTTGTTCAGAAGCCTGGCCATTCCATTTTTGAATTCGCGGATTTGAGAGTGGTTTCAAGCCTGTTTCGTCTACAGATGTTCCAGTCCATGTCCAATCATGTTCGGAAACTATTTAAGAATGAGCAGTTGATCAAATTACTGGAGTTTCCTGTACTCTTTTTAGGCGCTACTCCTGAAAAGACTCCAGCACTATATAGCTTGATGAATTATGCAGATTTGGTGCTGGGTACCTGGTACCCAATGGGAGGGATGCATAAGATTGTAGAGGGAATGATTAGTCTTGCCAAGGAACTCGGAGTACAAATCGAACTTGGGCAGGAAGTCAAGCAGATTTATGTCCCTAACGGACATGCCACTAAAGTCATTACTAACCAAAAAGAATTTCACGCTGATATCATCGTTGGAGGCGCAGATTATCATCACGTAGAACAACAACTACTTCAGCCCGACCACCGTATGTACTCTACCAAATACTGGGATAATCGCACAATGGCGCCTTCTTCTCTTTTATTCTACCTTGGTATTAGCAAGAAACTAGACAATCTACATCATCACAACCTCTTTTTTGACGAGGACTTTAGTACCCACGCTTACGAAATTTATGAAAAGCCTAGTTGGCCAAGTAAACCGCTCTTCTACGTTTGTGCCCCTTCCATTACCGACCCTTCTGTAGCCCCAGAGGGACATGAAAACCTTTTTGTTCTCATCCCCTTAGCCCCTGATCTCGAAGATACCCCTGAGCTGAGAGAGCAGTACTATCACATTGTGATGGACCGCCTCGAAAACCTCACCGGACAAGCTGTAAAGGAACATGTTGTCTATAAACGCTCCTATGCACATCAAGACTTCGAGAAGGATTATCATGCATACAAGGGGAATGCCTATGGCTTGGCAAATACACTCATGCAAACGGCCTTTTTGAAACCCAAATTGAAAAGCAAGAAAGTAGCTAACCTATTCTTTACCGGCCAATTAACTACGCCTGGCCCCGGTGTGCCTCCTTCACTAATTTCAGGCCAAGTAGTCGCGGAAGAAATAGCAAAGACCTATTCCTAGCTAGTTTTCGATGGCGATCATGTAATGTAATGGACAAGCGATCACCAGAAAGGATTGAATTACATTATTGATTATCCGGAAAGCGAACTTGGTCAAGGGAGAAAACCACTAAACGATTATTGTTACTCCGAACAATCTGATAAACTAAAACGATCTGCCATTATGATGACACTGTATAACAAGACTTGCCAAGAGTGTAGCCAGTTAATCACTAATCGGTATAGCACCTCTTTTTCCATGGGCATTAAGGTATTTGACAAAAAATTCCGAGCCCCAATCTACGCGGTTTATGGCTTCGTACGTTTCGCGGATGAAATTGTGGATACCTTCCATGATTATCCCAAGGCCACCTTGTTAGAGCGTTTCCGTCAAGACACCTACAAAGCAATTGAGGAGAGGATTAGTCTAAATCCCGTATTGCAATCTTTTCAGGAGGTGGTACACAAGTACAATATCGAAATGGAGCTGATTGATGCTTTTCTAGATAGTATGGAAATGGACTTGTTCTTTCATCGGTATGAGGATAGTTTATACAAGAAGTACATCTATGGCTCCGCAGAGGTGGTGGGACTTATGTGTTTGAGGGTTTTTTGCGAAGGAAATGATGCGCAGTACGAATCATTGAAGGAACCTGCTAGAAGCCTAGGATCTGCTTTTCAAAAGATCAATTTTTTGAGAGATATGAAAAGCGATTTTGACGAGCGGGGTAGGGTGTATTTTCCGGGAGTGGATTTTACGAAATTTACGAACGATGAAAAACTCATGATTGAGGCGGACATCAAAAAAGATTTTGATGATGCCTACAAGGGAATTATCCGATTGCCTAAAGGAGCAAGATTCGGGGTATACTTGGCTTACGTTTACTACATCAATTTATTTCAAAAGATTAAAAGTGCTCCGGTGACAAGGGTTCAACAGGAACGAATTCGGGTCAATGATCGCAAAAAAGTCTATTTATTGTTTCAATCAGCCCTTAGAAATGGGCTCAATCTGTTGTAATTTATTTTGAAAGCACTAAAGATCGAAGGAAGGCAAGGGGATATGGGGAAGGCAGAAAGATGGTACGTCTATATCCTGGTTTATCTTTTTCTTTCCGGCCTAATAGCTCACCTGGTACCTCGAATTTATCCTTTCACCAGGTATACCACTGATCTCTTCTTGTTGATGATCAACGGTGCGTTACTCTATTTCCTTTTTGAAAAAAATAGAGATCAAAATCTGTGGTGGTGGGCGGCCATAACCTATCTAGGTACTTTTTCGCTCGAGGCGCTTGGAGTGGCTACGGGAAAAATATTCGGTGAATATCACTACGGCCAAACGATGTTCCTGCAAGTGTTGGATGTACCCTTAGTGATAGCACTAAATTGGACCGTTCTAATCCTGGCTGTCAATAATCTAATGTATAAGTGGACCCAGAATCCCATTCTGTTGGCTTTATTAAGTGGAGTTTTTATAGCTGTATATGATTACTTCATCGAACCGGTTGCGATCCGCCTTGATTATTGGCAATGGGAAGGGGGCCCAATTCCTCTGCAAAACTATTTGGCTTGGTCTGTCATCGCATTCGTATTCTCGCTTCCCCTGCACTATTGGAAAATTCGATTTCATAGTCCCTTGCTGAATATCTATCTGTTTGTCCAACTGATTTACTTCATTCTCCTTAATCTATTGCTGTAAAATCTTCGGCTAATGAAGCATTTTGACTATATAATTACCGGAGCTGGAGGGGCAGGACTTAGCTTGATCCATCATCTTTGTCAAACTTCTTTAAAGGATAAGAGGATACTCGTAATTGATAAGACCTCAAAAGATGCCAATGATCGTACCTGGTGTTTCTGGGAACAGGAGGCTGGTCCCTTTGATGATATCGTTTACCGCTCCTGGGATCAGTTGAGTTTTCATTCGAAGACCTATAGTAAGGATTTTGAAATAGCTCCTTTTCAATATAAGATGATCAGAGGGATAGATTTCTATCGCCACGTACAAGAAAAAACAATCGAGCAATCCAATATCGAGTGGCTAAAAGCGAAAGTGGAGGATATTTCTATGGAAGGAGAAAGAGTAGTGGTGAAAGCTGCTGGCCAAAGCTTTTCTGCTGATTGGTGTTTCAATAGCATTCTATTCCAGCCGATCAATAAAAAAGACTCCAATTATCTAGATCAGCACTTTAAAGGATGGGTGGTCCAAATGGAAGAGTCTTCTTTTACACCTGATCGAGCCACTTTGATGGATTTCCGAATTCCTCAGGAAGGTGAGACACGTTTCCTATATGTATTGCCGATTGATTCGCGTCGCGCGCTAATCGAGGTGGCCATCTTTTCCAATAATATCCTCACCTCAGCGCAATATGATCAAATACTGGATCAATATATTAAGGAGTATATCTCTGAGCAAAGCTATGAAGTCACGCATGAGGAATTTGGAGTTATACCCATGACGGATTATCCATTTACTCGTTCGGAAGGCCGAGTGATCCACATAGGAACAGCGGGGGGGGATACCAAGGCTTCAACTGGATACACTTTTTGGCGAATGCAGAAGCATCTTTTGCAACTAGTGGATCAATTGGTTCAAACAGGAATCCCATCCATCAAACCAAGCAGTTGGCAGAAGCGCTTCCATTTATATGATTCTACTTTATTGCGAGTGCTTGATGAGGAAAGGATGGCTGGCGATGATCTCTTCACCTACTTATTTCGAAAGAATCCTCCCCAACGACTACTCCGATTTCTAAATGACGAGTCTCACCTTGCTGAAGAATTGGCATTAATGTCGAGCGTTCCAACTGCACCTTTTCTTATGTCATTCATAGCTGAACTGTTGAAAAAACGACTGCCTACCCCATCCAATCTTCCTACTTGGAATCTTGATCCGAAAGCAGTGGTCTGATCGAAAATCATAGGTGAAAAAAATTTTATGCGTCAGAGGAACTTATTAAGCCGCATTTTAGTTCTATTTCTCGCGCAGATAAGTTTTTGTTTTGCTTTGTGAGGGCTGTTCCAAATTAAAAATAGTTGCTTGTATTTTCTATGTGAAAGAGAATAGAAAAAAGAGGAATTGAGCTTGCAAGATCAATATTCTGTGCTTACATTTGCAGCCGCTTCGGAAGAGAAGCAAACGCCTTGAAAAAGAGAAGAAAAAAAGTTGCAAAAAAAATTAGTCAAATAGTTGCACTGAAAAATAACTTGACTTATCTTTGCAGCCGCTTCGGAAGAGAGGCGAATAAAAATTGATTATTTTTCGAGTTTTCGATAAAGATATCTGATCGAAATAAACGGCTTGACAGCGGTTGAGTTTCGTTATTTAGATCAAAAAGTTCATTGACACTGAAGCGAGGTAAGGAAAGAGAGAATTTATGTTTATGCAGATCCCTTGAGAAATTAAGGATAACTACCTATGGTAAGAAGAATTTTTAGGCCTTAGGGCTTAATAAAGAACTATTACTATGGAGAGTTTGATCCTGGCTCAGGATGAACGCTAGCGGGAGGCTTAATACATGCAAGTCGAGGGGTAACAGAGGACTTCGGTCCTGCTGACGACCGGCGAACGGGTGAGTTACGCGTACGCAACTTGCCTTCAAGCGGAGGATAGCCCCGGGAAACTGGGATTAATACTCCATAGTATCATAGAATCGCATGGTTTTATGATTAAAGATCCGTTGCTTGAAGATAGGCGTGCGTGCTATTAGCTAGTTGGTAAGGTAGTGGCTTACCAAGGCGACGATAGCTAGGGGGCGTGAGAGCGTGGCCCCCCACACGGGTACTGAGACACGGACCCGACTCCTACGGGAGGCAGCAGTAAGGAATATTGGACAATGGGCGCAAGCCTGATCCAGCTATCCCGCGTGCAGGATGACGGCCCTATGGGTTGTAAACTGCTTTTATACAGGAAGAAACGCTTCCATTTATGGGAGCCTGACGGTACTGTACGAATAAGCACCGGCTAACTCCGTGCCAGCAGCCGCGGTAATACGGAGGGTGCAAGCGTTATCCGGAATCACTGGGTTTAAAGGGTGCGTAGGCGGCGCTATAAGTCAGAGGTGAAAGGCCACCGCTTAACGGTGGGACTGCCTTTGATACTGTAGTGCTTGAATCAGGCTGAGGTCGGCGGAATGTGACATGTAGCGGTGAAATGCTTAGATATGTCATAGAACACCAATTGCGAAGGCAGCTGACTAGACCTTGATTGACGCTGAGGCACGAAAGCGTGGGGAGCGAACAGGATTAGATACCCTGGTAGTCCACGCCCTAAACGATGCTTACTCGACGTATGGATTTATCTGTGCGTCCAAGGGAAACCGTTAAGTAAGCCACCTGGGGAGTACGTTCGCAAGAATGAAACTCAAAGGAATTGACGGGGGTCCGCACAAGCGGTGGAGCATGTGGTTTAATTCGATAATCCGCGCAGAACCTTACCAATTTTGTACAATAGGTGTTGCATGGCTGTTGTCAGCCCGTGTCTTGAGATGTGGTGCGTGAGCATTGAACGGGCGGAATCCCCAATCGTTAATTATTAAACGAATAATTAGTATTAAATATTTGTTTGTTTGCGATAGGTAGTTACGAAGGGTAACTCCCTTCGAAAAGCTAGGCGGGGACCACTTCAAGTCGTCATGACCCTTATGAATTGGGCTACTCATGTGCTACAAAGGCAATTACAGTAAGAAGCAAAAGTGTGAACTGGAGCAAATCTTTTAAAAATTGTCTCAGTACGAATTATAGGCTGCAACTCGCCTATATGAAGGAGGAATCACTAGTAATCGCAAATTAGCACGTTGCGGTGAATATTTACCAAGTCTTGTACTCACCGCCCGTCACATTAGGGAAGTAAGGTTGGCTCGTCATATTTTTGAAAATTAAAATGTATTTAATTTTTTTAAATATAGAGTATTTAATAATTAAACATAAATGTTTTAAATAATATATAAAATATTAAGGACAATTTTATAACCGTAATGAAGTCGTAACAAGGTAATCGTAGGGGAACCTGTGATTGAATTGATAAAATAAAGAAAATTAAATTTTACGTAATTATATAAAAATTAAATTTTAAATAAAAACTAATATAATTAAAAAAAATATTATATTTTTTTCACAAGAACTCATATCGAACTCTATTACATATTAGTGAAATATTTTTGGACTTTACATACTTTATTCGATGTTATAAGGGAACCAAAGTTATAAAAAATATTAAATGAAAATTTTTAAAGCATAAAGGGGATATCTAGATTTTAAAAAGAAGAAAGACGTAAAAATTGCGAAAAGTTATAGGGAGTTTAAAGCTGTGATCTATAAATATCTAATTAGGAAACTAACTTAATAGAAGTTTTAAAAATACTTAATGAAGTGAAACATCTGAGTAATTAAAGTTAATAGAAATCAATAGAGATTCCGTGAGTAGTGGCGAGCGAAAATGGAAATAGATTTATATATTATATATTAAAATTGGTAGAATAGGTTTATTACCTAACTTAAAAGGGTTATAAAGTCCCGTATATTGATAAAAAATATATAATATTATGAGTAAGACAAGAGACGTGTAAGCTTGTTTGAATATAGGGGGACCACCCTCTAAATCTAAATAATTTTTAAAAATCGATAGTGTACAAGTACCGTGAGGGAAAGATGAAAAGAACCTATAGGTGTGTTAAAAGAACTTGAAACTTTATGCTAATATGCAATTGAAGCTATTTATAATAGTAACAGTGTACCTTTTGTATAATGGATCAGCAAGTTAATTATAAAAGCAAGCTTAATTTCAAAAATGTAGGCGTAGTGAAAACAATATAAGTATTAAAATGCTTTAATTATTAGTTTTTATAATTAGACCCGAAACCAGGTGATCTAGTCATGAACAAGTTGACGATTATTTTAAAAAATATCAGAGGACTGAACTCGTGTATGTGGAAAGATACTGAGATGATTTGTGACTAGGAGTGAAAGGCTAATCAAACTTGGATATAGCTGGTTTTCCGCGAAATCTATTTAAGTAGAGTATTATATGATTAATTTTTGGGGTAGAGCACTCATTAGGTGCGGGGGATTTCACGTCTTACTAAATCTAAGGAAACTCCGAATACAAAAATATTTAAAATATAATAAACAGACATTAGGTGATAAGATCTTGTGTCAAGAGGGAAACAGCCCATATTATTTATTAAGGCCTTTAAATTTTTTTTTAGTGAGAAAAGAAGTAAAAAAATGATGATAATTAAAAAGTAGGCTTGGAAGCAGCCACCTTTGAAAGAAGGCGTAATAGCCCATTAGTTGAGTTTTTTTGCACTGAAAATTTATAGAGACTTAAAAAAAATGCCGAAATAATAAATATAAAAATATTTTATATGGTAGCGGAACATTTTGTATTATTAATTTGAGGAATTTTGATAAAAATTCTATGATATCAAAAGAGAAAATGCTGATATGAGTAACGATAAATAATGTAAAGAAACATTTATTGCCGTAAACTTTAGGTTTTTAAAGATAGGATAATCCGCTTACAAGTAAGACGGCCTCTAAAAAAAAGCGAAAGCCTTTTTTGATGAGAAAAAATTACAATTAAATTTTTTGACAAAATTATAATTTATAATTAATAATATATTAGTTTTATTATTTATAGGTTTAATTTTCAAGAAAAGAAATATTTAACAATATTTTACCGTACTAAAACTGACACAAGTAAGTGGGTTGACTAAACTAAGGCACTTGGAAGAATTGTATTGAAGGAACTCGGCAAATTAACCCTGTAACTTCGGGATAAGGGGGGTTTTAATATATTTGGCTTTTTATAAAAAAAAATATATTAAAATTGCAAATAATAAGGGGTGGCGACTGTTTAATAAAAACACAGGACTCTGCGAAATCGTAAGATGATGTATAGGGTCTGACGTCTGCCCGGTGCTGTAAAGTGAAGAGGATATGTGCAAGCATTGAATTGAAACCTCAGTAAACGGCGGCTGTAACTCTGACGGTCCAAAGGTAGCGAAATTCTTTGTCGGGTAAGTTCCGACGTGCATGAATGGCGTAACGACCTCCCCACTGTCTCCAATACAAATCCAGTGAAATTGAATTGTCCGTGAAGATGCGGACATCTTATGGTTAGACGGAAAGCCCCTGTGCACCTTTACTACATCTTTGTATTGTTATTAAATAAAATATGCGTAGGATAGGTGTCAACTTATTATATTATAATTTTAATTATAATTAGGTTTCCTTGAAATAGCACCCTTGTTTTATTTGATAACTAATTTTAATTAAAATATTAAAAAACAGTGCATTGTTGGTAGTTTGACTGGGGCGGTCACCTCCTAAAGAGTAACGGAGGTGTACAAAAGGTATGCTCAAATTGAAATTAGCATCAATTGTAGAGCGCAATGGTAAAAGCATGCTTGACTATAAGACAGACATGTCAAATAGAAACGAAAGTTAGTCATAGTGATCCGGTAATTTTGTGTGGAAAAATTATCGCTCAACGGATAAAAGGTACGCCAGGGATAACAGGCTTATGATTCTTAAGAGCTCTTATCGATGGAATCGTTTGGCACCTCGGTGTCGGCTCATCACATCCTGGAGCTGTAGAAGGTTCCAAGGGTTCGGCTGTTCGCCGATTAAAGTGGTACGTGAGTTGGGTTTAGACCGTCGTGAGACAGGTCGGCTCCTATCTGCCATAAGTGTAAGAAAATTGAAAGAAACTGACCTTAGTACGAGAGGATTGGGAAAGGGTAACCTCTGATGTATCGGTTGTTTATACTAAAAGCATTGCCGAGTAGTTACGTTAAATTGAAAGAATTGCTGAAAACATATAAGCAAGAAATTAATCTTAAAACAAATTTTCTCATAAGAAAAGTAAAAGATGATTACTTTGATAGGTTTAGTGTGTTCTGATTGAAAAATCAAAAGCATTTAAATACTAATAAATCTAATTTTTTTTTTAATTTATATTAATTAATTTTATTACGTAATAAATTTTATATTTTATAAAAAAAAATAAATTATATATTTATTTTTTATAGCTATTGTATACTGTGAGTATGCGTTAATGGTAAACGGTCTGTCTTCCAAACAGATAATATGGGTTCGAATCCCATTACTCACATTTAAAATTGCCAAAGTGGTGGAATTGGTATACACATTAGATTTAGGATCTAACTTCTAGTAAGAATGTGGGTTCAAGTCCCACCTTTGGTAATAAGAAAATAATTTGAATTTTCTGAGCGGAATAGCTCAGTTGGTAGAGCAGTAGAATCATAACCTACGGGTCAAGGGTTCAAATCCCTTTTCCGCTAGCGTAAAACCATTAAATAAAAAAAATTTATTAAGTGGTTACATATTATAATAAAGTATATCAAACATGTTTATTAGATCTAATATCGAGGGGAATATTAAATCTATGGGCCGTTGTTTGACTTATTCTGAACCTTCATCACTTTTTATCAGAAACAAGCAAACTACAACTGAAAATTTTAAAAATATTGATTTATCAAAGATAAAGACCCTTTTACAAACTTCAATTTCAAATAATGCGTATAAATTTACTGATTATAACGTAGGAAAAGTAGTTAAAGTTAAAGATGGGGTTGCATTTATTGAAAATTTAGATAATGCTAAATTTGGAGAATTAGTAAAAATTTTACCTGCATATATGTCAGGAATGGTTGTTTCTTTAGAACAAAAAGAAACTGCTGCTATTTTATTTGGAAATGATCGTAATGTTAAAGTAGGAGATCGCGTACATTGTAGTGGAAATATTGTTAGTGTACCTGTAGGATTTGGATTATTAGGGCGTGTAATTGATCCTTTAGGAAACGCAATTGATAGATCAGGAGAATTAAACCCTAATAAAGATCCTGTAGATTCTTTATATAGAGGATATTATACTGGTGTTAGAAAAGAAGGGTACCAACGTCCTGTTGAAATTAATGCACCTGGTATTTTAGCTAGAAAATCAGTATTTAGACCTTTAATTACTGGTATTAATGCTGTAGATAGTATGGTACCTATTGGAAAAGGACAACGTGAATTAATTATTGGAGATAGACAAACCGGGAAAACTGCAGTAGCAGTAGATTTAATTTTAAATCAATCTTATATTAATGAAACTTTAAGACATTTCGTTAAATATGGAGATGAATCTTCAAAAAATGAAATTATTAACAATAGTGTATTTCCTAAAGAAGAATGTTATTGTATTTATGTAGGTATCGGTCAAAAACAATCAACTATTGCACGTTTATTTAAAATTTTAAGCGAACCTCGTCACCTTTATGATAGAAGATTTATTAAATCAAAAATTCGTCCAGTACCTTTTATTCCAATGAACTATTGTATTATTGTTTCATCTACATCATCTGATGCGGCACCATTACAATTTTTAGCTCCTTATGCAGGATGTACTATGGGAGAATTTTTTAGAGATAATGGTTCACATGCTGTTATTATTTATGATGATTTATCAAAACAAGCTGTTGCTTACAGACAAATGTCATTATTATTAAGAAGACCACCTGGACGTGAAGCTTATCCTGGAGATGTTTTTTATTTACATTCTCGTTTATTAGAAAGAGCTGCACAATTATCTGATGCTTTACAAGGAGGTTCTTTAACTGCTCTTCCAATTATTGAAACTATGGCAAATGATGTTTCAGCATATATTGCAACTAATGTAATTTCTATTACTGATGGTCAAATTTTCTTAGAATCTGAATTATTTAATGAAGGTGTAAGACCTGCTATTAATGTTGGATTATCTGTTAGTCGTGTTGGATCAGCTGCACAATTTAAACCTATGAAAGAAATTGCAGGTACTTTAAAATTAGAATTAGCACAATATAGAGAAGTTGCTAAATATGTAAAATTTGGAGCTAGTTTAGATGATGAAACTCAACACCAATTACACAGAGGATCTCGTTTAGTTGAATTATTAAAACAACCTCAATACCAACCATTAGATACTACAATTCAAGTAATTTTCTTATATTTAGGAATTGCAGGATTTTTAGATATCGAACCTTTAGAAAAAATTAAATCAGTACAAGAAGCTTGTTTTAATTTTTATAAAAATCAATATAAAACTACCGTTAATGCTGCAACTATTTTAGAACGTGCTGGTACTGTTGGAGCAGATTTTAAAAGTAAATTAAATTTTGAATTATTAAAAATTAAATTGTCATAGCTAGTTTATGACAAAAGCAAAACTTCAACAATTTAAAGATTTATTTTTTAGCCCGTTAGAACAATTTGAAAATAATGCTATTACAATTAGTAATTATGTTCCAGAAGTTCCTGAAGAATATTTAGTATGGGGAGCAACTAATAATTATGCAAAGATGATTGAATATGAAAATCAATTTTATTTTGTTTCAGAAACATTTTATGATTTTACAGACACTTTATACTTTGCTTTTATAAGTTTATTTTTTATTTTAGTTATGGGACTAATTTTAAATGTTGATAAAAATGTTCCTTTTTCATTATTATTTAATTTAAAATTAGTTGTTGTATGGGTAGTAACTAAATTTTTTTTAACATTTATTACAAGTACTTCTATTAATTTTGAATTTTTTTTAACTTATAGTGATGAAGTAAAAAGAGTAGAACCTTTTATGATACCTGTAAATCATAGTGGTTTTATTTTAAATGATTCTATGTGTTTTTTTATTACTGCATTATTATTTTTATATTTAGTAACTTTTTTTACTGATTTACATAATTCTAAAGGACCTTTTTTAGTAAGTAAAGATGCTTTAAATACAATCCAATTAAACATATATAAAGTTACTGTTGATTTAATTGCTTCTTCAATTGATAAAGATTTACATTCACAAAGTTATCATGCATTTGTATATACTTTATTTACTTATTTAATTATTTGTAATGTTCAAGGTTTAGTTCCTTTTACAATTACTGTAACTAGTCAATTAATTTGTACTTTTTGGATGGCTCAAGTAGTAATGCTTTATGTAATTATTACTATTTTATTAAAAAAAGGTTTTAGATATTTTTTAACTTTATTTATGCCAAGTGGAGCTCCTTTAGCTTTAGGTTATTTATTAATTCCTATTGAAATTGTTTCATTTTTTTTTAAAACTGTATCTTTATCTGTTCGTTTATTTGCAAATATGATGGCAGGGCATACTTTATTAAAAGTTATTTTAGGTTTTGCTTGGACTATTTTAATAATGTCAGAAATTTTTTTTATTATTAATATTTTTCCTATTGTTATATTAATTTTATTAACAGTTTTAGAAATAGGAGTTTCGTTAATTCAAGCATACATTTTTTCAATTTTAACTTGTTTATATTTACGTGACGCTTTTGCAGGACATTAATTATAATGATTTCTGTATATTTTAAAATATAATTATAAGTATATTCTTATTATATTTAAATTATTAATGTTTAATAAAAATTTAATTGATTTAAATATTAACAAAAAAATATTTAAAAGTTTTTTAAAAAAAAAATATAAGACTAGCTCACAGCGTGGTCAAATACACCCATATCATTTAGTAGATATCAGTCCATGGCCTATTCTTAGTGCATTTTCTGCTTTTTCAGTAGTATTAAGTTTAGCTTTTTATTCACATTTTTATATGAATGGATTTGATCGTTTTATTATTTCATTAATTGTTTTAATTATCGGAGCCAGTATTTGGTGGAGAGATGTTGTAAGAGAAGCAACATTTGAAGGATTACATACTTTTTATGTAATTACTGGATTAAAAAAAGGAATGGTATTATTTATTTTATCAGAAGTAATGTTATTTTTTGCATTTTTTTGGGGATTTTTTCATTCAAGTTTAAATCCAACTTTAGAAATAGGAAGTGTTTGGCCTCCTATAGGAATTGAACCTATGGATACCTGGGGAATTCCATTATTAAATACTATTATTTTATTAACTTCAGGAGCAACTGTAACTTGGGCACATTATGGATTAGTAGCTGGTTATAGAAAACAAGTAATTTTAGGATTTATTTTTACTGTAATTTTAGCAACTATTTTTACTTTATTTCAATTATATGAATATATTCATGCTACTTTTACTATTTCAGATAGTTCTTATGGATCATGTTTTTATATGGCTACAGGTTTACATGGTTTTCATGTATTAATCGGAACTATTTTTTTATTAGTATGTTTTTTTAGACATTTAAGTTTTCATTTTACCCGTTCACATCATATTGGATTTGAATGTGCTATATGGTATTGGCATTTTGTTGATGTTGTATGGATTTTTTTATTTATTTCTATTTATTGGTGGGGATCAGGAGAATTAGTAGATCAATTACCTGAAGTTTTAAAATTAAAATTAGTAACTTACTAGAAATTATTAATAATTAATGAATCTTTTAAACATACTATTAATATTGCCTTTAATTGGCGTAGTTTTTACATATAATGGATCTTTTTTTAGTAATAAAACTTTACATAAATATTCTTTATACTTAACAAATATTATTTTTTTTTTATCAATTATTTTATGGTTTTTACTAGATAAGTCAAATCCAGGATTTCAATTTCAAACTCAAATTTTTATGATTCCTGCATTAAATTTTAATATTTTACTTGGGATTGATGGTATTTCTATTTATTTTTTAATATTAACTAGTTTATTTATTTACTTATGTATTTTAAGTTTATCTAATTACCAAACAAAATTACGTGAAAATTTAATGCATTTATTTTTATTACAATGGGCTATTTCATGTTCATTTTCTGTATTAGATATATTAGGATTTTTTATTTTTTTTGAAGCAACATTAATTCCTATTTTTTTTATAGTACTAATTTGGGGATCGCGTGGACGAAAAGTTAGAGCAAGTTATTTAATTTCAATATATACATTATTAGGATCAATTTTTATGTTATTTAATATTTTATATATTGTTTCTAAAACTGGTATAACAAATTATCAACATTTATTAACTATAACTTTTATTGAAGAAGATCAACGTTTTTTATGGATTACATTTTTTATTGCTTTTGCAGCAAAAATTCCATTATTTCCTTTACATATTTGGTTACCTGAAGCTCATGTAGAAGCACCTACTATTGGATCTGTATTATTAGCAGCGTTATTATTAAAATTAGGAACTTACGGATTAATTAGATTTTGTTTACCTTTATTTCCATTAGCTACTATTTATTATACCCCTTTAATTTATACTTTTGGAATATGTGGTATTATTTATACCTGTTTAACTGCAATTCGTCAAGTTGATTTAAAAAAAATTATTGCTTATTCTTCTGTAGGGCATATGAATTGTGTTTTAATAGGTATAGTAACATTACGTACTGAAAGTATTGAAGGTTCTATTTATCAAATGTTAAGTCATGGTATTGTATCTGGTGCTTTATTTTTTTGTGTAGGTGTTATTTATGATAGACATGGAACACGTTTTATTAAATATTACGGAGGGTTAACAAATATTTCACCTTTATTATCTACTATTTTTTTAATTTTTTCTATGGCTAATATTAGTTTTCCTGGAACTAGTAGTTTTGTAGGTGAATTTTTAATATTAGCTGGAATTTTTAAAGAAAGTTCTTGGGTTGCTTTTTTAACTATGATTAGTATGGTTTTAGGTGCTGTATATACTTTATGGGTTTATAATAGAATTTTTTTTGGAAATTTAAAAAACAATGCAATTATTAAATTTACAGATGTAAATAAAAAAGAATTATTTATTTTTATTTCATTAATTATAATTTTACTTTTAATGGGAATTTATCCAAAATTTTTTGTAAGTACTTTTCATGTTAATGTATTAAATTTAATTGTAGCTTGTAAAAATTTTATAATTTAACTAATGCTTCAAAAACTTAATAATTATGAATTAAAATCCTTTAAATCGCTTATAAATATTAAACATATAATAGCGATTTTTAAAACTGTACCTTTTATTCTTTTTTTTTACTATGATTTTTTTAATTCTTCAGAACGTTTAATTTTAAGAAAAAAATTAAATACTTATAAATTAAAGACCTGTTTAGTTAAAAATGAAGATATTAAAAAACTTTCTAAAATTATAAATAATAAAAAATTTTATAATTTATTATTAGGGAATGTATTATTGATTTATAATCAAGATAATCAATTAATAGATAAAGAAACAATTAAAATATTATTATTAGAAAAAAAATTAATTTTAATTGGAGGTAAATGGTATAATAAAATATATAGAAGTACACAAATTGAAAAGTATATAAAAATAGATGATTTAGTTATTAAAAAAAAACTAATAAAAGAATTATTACAAGTTTCATACTGTTTAAAAAATACATTGAGCCGAATAAAATTAAAAATATAAATATTTTTATACTTAAAATTACAAATTTATAATTATTATATAAAAAAACACAAATGCTTTTTAATAAAATTTATTTAGATGCGCCACTTCCCTGGCAATTAGGATTTCAAGATCCTGCTACTGCTATTATGGAGGGAATTATTAATTTTCACCATGATTTATTTTTTTTTTTAGTAGTTATTTTATTTTTCGTACTACAATTATTAGTACGTTGTATTTATTTTTTTTCAATTGAAAGTTTTGATTATAAGAATGAAGAATTAAAAAAAAATTTTTTAAATATCAATTGGATTAAAAAATTACATAAACAAGCAAGATTATTAATGCTTTTTGGATTAATTATTTTATTTGTTCGTGATTTTGATGTAGAAAATCAAAAAAAATTAAAAGAAAAATTAAAACGTTTACAATATGAAAATTTATATAGAGGAATTAGACAAGGAAAAGCTCCTATTATGCCTACAAATTCAATTACTTTCCAAGTTGGACGTTCTACAGTAGATACAAGTAAAGTTTATCATGTTATTCATGCACCTACTTTAGAAATTATTTGGACTGTAATTCCTGCATTTATTTTAATTTTAATTGCAATACCATCTTTTTCATTATTATATACTATGGATGAAGTGATTGACCCTCTTTTAACTGTAAAAATTATAGGACACCAATGGTATTGGAGTTATGAATTTGTAAATCCTGTAGATTATTTAGAAGCGGTAAATCAACATGAAAATGTAGATATTGCTCCCAATGTTAATTTTGATAGTTATATGCTTCCAGACGATGAATTAATTATGGGACAGTTACGTTTATTAGAAGTAGATAATAGATTAAAATTACCAATTGAAGTAAACATTAGATTATTAATAACTTCTGGAGATGTTTTACATAGTTGGGCAGTACCTTCATTAGGAGTAAAATTAGATGCGTGTCCAGGAAGAATGAACCAAACTACATTATTTATTAAAAGACCATCAGTATTTTATGGACAGTGTAGTGAATTATGTGGAGTAAATCATGGATTTATGCCAATTGTTGTTGAAGGAATAGATTTAAAATTAGGATTTAATCCATCAAGTGTTATTTTTAATGCAGCATATCCTGTTTTTATGGCAGTGTATTATCCTGAAGATAAATAATTAAATAATGATTTTTAACGTTTATAATAGCGATAATTTATATATAAATGATGTATTTTTTACAATTTTAATTTTTATTATATATGCTTTTATATTATCATTAATTATGGTAGCAGTATCATATTTATTTGCTACTCAAAATCCATATTCAGAAAAAATTTCTGCATACGAATGTGGTTTTGAACCATTTGAAGATGCTAGAAATGAATTTAATGCGGCATTTTATATAGTAGCTATTTTATTTTTAATTTTTGATGTTGAAGTAATATATTTATTTCCTTGGTGTTTAACATTAAATTTTATAGGAGGACCCGGAATTTGGGCAGTTATAGGATTTATTGTTTTATTAGCATTAGGATTTGTTTATGAAATTGTAAAAGGAGCTTTAAATTTAGATTAATTTTTTTATTAAAAATTTTTTTATATATTTTAAAGTATAAAAAAATTGGTAAGTATAGCTCAAGTGGTAG
>ENA-UENX01000283-UENX01000283.1-marine-metagenome-genome-assembly--contig:-NODE-283-length-25521-cov-3.453115_pt1 | contig 25521 bp, 18 predicted proteins | sample MGYA00237875_ERZ529327 | MGnify/ENA primary metagenome ERZ529327 (study PRJEB26372, sample SAMN05368347) | marine metagenome | biome: cultured habitat; feature: ocean water; material: water; isolation... | reverse complement strand
ACATTAAACATTAAACATTAAACATTAAACATTGCAAACATTATTCTTCAATCTCATCCGCAATTTTAGAGATATCCGCTAGGTCCAGGAGTCCAACCAGGCTGAGCAAGACAAAACTCTCTTCGCCGATAGATATGAGCAATAACTCTTCGACGGCATCTCCTTTTAGTTTGCCCAGAAACTCCACATTGTCTCCATCTTTGCTACGGACAGTCATTAGGAGTTCATATTCTTTTGTACTAATTTTCGACTTCGCCTCGTCATAGTATTGACGTGGGTTTACATCCGTTGTGAGAATACGCAAACCTTGTGCATCTTCAACGGCCTTGATTACCGCATCCGTTTCACTATCGCGCTCATCATTGTCCTCTTTCCCCATATTTTTCATCCATTTGAATAGGGTAGGACCGACGTAAACCACGCTGAAATTTTCATCATCGACATATTGCTTAAAGTATTTGTCGATGGCATTGGCCTGGGCAGATAGGCCGCTGACTGCTCCCATGAGCAGGAATACCATTGTAAACTTCATCCATTTCATTGTATCAGATATTTTATAAAATTAGTGGGTTCTGTTCAGTACTACTGTTAAACAATTATTGATCAATGCGACCCAACTGTCGCACTTTTACTACTTCTTTAGCAACCCGGGCTGTACCTCGGTTCAACTCCTTGGATAGCATCACCATGGCATTGCGTGTGATAGTGAGGGCTTCCTCCTTGGTCTTGGGCTCGTATTGCTCCCAGTTGATTTCGGCCGTCACTCCTTCATCTACCATGGCGGTGTCCGTTTGATAGGCCCACCACATTCCGGTAAGCAGTACCAGCACAGCTGCCGCTCTACTCATCGGGTGACGAAGGAAGCGTCGTACGAATCCAACCTTTTGCTCCGCTTCAATTTCTAAGAGCAAATTGTCTTTAAAGTCTCGGGATAGGCTGACCGCCTGCTCTTCCACTTGCCAAACAAATAGCGATCGGTACACTTCGAGCTCCGGGTCAATCTCTTTTTGCTGGAAATAAGCCTTCAAGTGTTTTTCTTCAGCAAGACTGCTATTTCCCTCAAAATATCTTTCAAGCAAGGTTTGAATGTTGTCGTAATCCATTACCTTCTTTATTTAATCGTTTCTTGATTTTATTTCTGGCACGGAACAAGTTGGTTTTGACCTGTGGCATGGTCATGTCCAGTTGTTCCATAATCTCTTTATAGCTCAATTCTTCAATATCTCGCAATTGCATTACCAAACGCTGTGCCTCCGGCAATTCTTGCATCAGTTTGCTGATATGATGAATGGTATCATTGCTTTCGGCTGTCTCTAATGGAGTGGCTGCACCATCTTTCAGGTGAAACAGACCGTCAAGGTCTTGTGTGCGGCGATGTTTGGATCGCAGTTTATCGATGGACAGGTTGCGGGTCATCTTCACACACCAGGCTTCCATGTTGTCAATAAACTCCCAATCTTTTCGCTTATTCCAAATCTTGATCATCACCTCTTGCACGATATCCTCTGCTTCCGACCGATCTCCCACAATGCGCAGGGCAAAGCGGAAAAGCTTGTCACTGATGGGTAATATGTTTTCTCTGTAATAATGAAGACTCATTCCTGAGATTTATTCGGTACGCTTTTTTCTGGACACAAAGCACTCTTTAAGTAAGCCCTTTATGTCGCTGTTTTTGCGTCGTACAAAGGGGAGACGAAGCTAAGATAGGTTTGTTACAAGGGGAGTGATTTTTTTTTAACTTTCTTTGAAATAGGGCTTCTTTCACCTTTGAATACTCGGCCTTGGAGCAAAATGTAAACAAAAGGTCAAGGGGAAGCATTTATTAGACTAAGTAACATTTTCATTCTATCTTTGCGCTGATGTTGAAAATAAAGAAGCTAGATCGATTACTGATCGCCAATTTTGTCGGTCCCTTTGTCGTGACCTTCATGATCGCCATCTTCGTATTGCTGATGCAGATCTTGTGGTTGTACATCGACGATATCGCTGGCAAAGGTTTAGGTTTCTTTGTGCTAATCGAACTATTAGCCTATAAATGCGTGGGCTTGATTCCTATGGCGCTTCCTTTAGCGATACTGATATCCTCCGTGATGGTATTGGGGAATCTGGCAGAGCACTACGAATTATCTAGCTTTAAGTCCGCTGGGGTCCCTTTGCTACGGGTCATGCAACCCATCATCATATTTGGCTTTCTCGCCGTCTTTTTTTCTTACCTCTGTTCCAATTATCTGATTCCAATAGCCAATTTGAATTTTGGTTCTCGGATGTATGATATCCAGCGACAAAAGCCGGCCCTACGGCTAGATGCTGGGGTGTTCAATGATGATTTTCAGGGATACTCTATCTTGATCGGTGAAAAAGGGAAAGATGGCAAGCAGATAAAACGGGTGATGATATATGATCATCAGGATGCTAGTAAGGGTCAGCTCAGCCAGATCGTAGCCAATGAGGGGCAGATGTATATGACGGATAACGGTTCCTACTTTATTATGAACCTCGAGGATGGGAATCAATATATGGAAACCAGCCCTAGTTCTGCTTCCCAACGCAATAAATCCTTCCCCTTTGTAAGAACTTCCTTCAAAAGTTGGACCAAGGTATTTGATCTTGGGGAATTTGATCTCAGTCAAACCAACAAGGAGCTGTTTAAGCAGAACCGGAGTATGATGACGATTGGGCAGTTGCGCATTGCCATAGATTCTATCGCTATCAAAATCCGAGAAAGAGAGGTCAATAGCTCCAATCAATTGGCCAACTATGTCAGTATTTTGAAGTTGGACAGCACTTTTATTAAAAGAGATTTAGCCATAGACAAGGCCAGAAATGATAGTTTAACTCTAGCAGAGGAATTGAAGTATGATTCCCTACAACGCATTGCGAATGCCAAGCGAAAAAGAGCAGAGGATTCTTTAGCTGCGACTAAGAAGACTAACCCTGCTAAACCTAAACCCAAAGCTCCAGTGGCTCCCAAACCAAAGCCATTGCCCAAAGCAACAGCAAAGAAACCTACTGCTGCCATGAAGGCGGCTAAAAGACGCGCCGTCGAGAAAACGAAAAACGGTAAGCGATCCACCAACCCTAAGGCTGAAGAATATAAAGCCAAAGTTGAAAACCAAGGCCTATTACCTTCAGATACTACTTTGCTATTCAGCGAGGCTTTTGCCAAGATTCCACATTACCATCGTAAAACGATATTGACGAAAGCCAAATCTTCTGTGCGTGCGATTAAGAGTCAGGCTGAGTCAGGTACCCGGATCATCGACAATATGCGAGAATCGAAGGTAAAGCATATCTACGAGTTATATACTAAGTACTCAATGGCGGTAGTTTGCTTTATTTTTGTCTTGATTGGTGCTCCTATGGGTGCAATTGTGCGAAAAGGTGGTTTTGGTTATCCCATTCTAGTTTCCATCATCTTCTTTATGCTATTTGTAATCTTGACGATCTTCTGTCGAAAGATTGCGGAGACTTTTGTGGTGTCAGCTGTCTTAGCCGCCTGGATTCCTTGCCTGGTATTGTTTCCTATTGGAGCCATGCTCACCTATAAGGCTATGAATGATTCCAAGCTAGTGAATCTAGACCGATACACGAGTTTCTTTGCCAAGCTCTTCAAGAAGAAGGAGGAAGAAGCTAGTCCGGTCCAGCCAGCTGCCTAGAATCTTCATATCCTAATCCAATTCTTCCTAAGTCTTCGACCAAAGGGTTAAAGCATCTGGTTTCCACGAATCTTCGTCGAAAGAGTAAGAAATATCGCTTGGAAATTCCTATTGTTGCACTGCCAAGTGGTAAGATCATTTAGGGAATGAAGGTGGGAAATAGAAGGATAAATCTGGCTCATCATCACCTTAAACCCTTAGCGCTTACCTCTGCTTGACTCAAGTAATTACTTTCGGATACATGCTACGACACAATAAACCTATCCTACATTGGTGGCGCCATAATCGGCTCTTTTGGATCACCTTTAGCTTGTTCTTGATTTTAGGTGGAATCCTGTTGCTCTTTATCGAGAAGGGAGATGCGATTTTTTACTTCAGTGCCCAACGAACGCCCTTTAGCGATACCTTCTTTACGTATGCTACACAGGCAGGTGAGCACATTGCCTACATTGTCTTCCTGTTGGCTATGTTGTTCTTTGTAAACTATAGAGCGGCAATGATGCTGCCGTTGATTGGTGGCTTTGTGGCCATTGTGAGTGCTATTACCAAGTCCATCTTTGCCCAACCTCGTCCTGCACTATATTTCCAAGAAAGCGGATTGCTAGACATGATTGTGCCGGTGACAGGAGTGGCTATGCATGGTGGTAACACTAGCTTTCCATCTGGACATACTATGTCTGCTTTTGCTTTATACACTTTCTTGGCATTGACTATTTCCTACAAGCGTTCCTGGAGCCTCGTACTGCTTCTGATCGCAGTTTTAGTGGGCGTGTCCCGGATTTATCTGGTGCAGCACTTCCTAGAAGATGTGGTAACAGGTGCAGCTATAGGAGCCTTCATCGGCACGCTTTGGTACCATTGGCAGTATCGGTTGTTTCCCATCCCGCATAAGTGGGCGGATCAAAAGCTGGTTTTATTTGGAGGAGACAAAGAACAAAAGGCTTAGATATTGCCAGAAGGTAAAATGAAACGGGGCCTCATCTGCGCCAGATGAAGCCCCGTTTTTATGTTAACAAGCTTAGGTATTGCTACCCTACTTTCTTAATTTCTCCTGATTTGATACGAGCCATGTAATCTGTGTAAGCTCGACGTACATTCGGCATTAACAGGTATAAGCCAAATACGTTAGGGAAACACATGGCAAAGATCATGGCATCACCAAAATCAAAGACAGCCTGCGCTGAAATGGCAGAACCAATCACCACGAAAATACAGAAGATGATTTGGTAGATCTTTTCATTGGTTTTTCCTTCTCCGAAAAGATAAGTCCAAGCTTTCAAACCATAGTAAGACCAAGAAACCATAGTGGACAGCGCGAAGAGAATAACCGCTCCACTAAGAACTACTGGGAACCAACTCATTACGGATTCAAAGGCAGCAGAAGTAACATCAATCTGAGCTATTGGAGCTTCAGAACCAGAACGCAAGCCTTCAAAGGCCCATTCAGCACCATTTCCACCGTAATTGGTGATTACGATAACCAATGCAGTCATCGTACAAATCACCACCGTGTCGATAAATGGCTCTAGGAGTGCAACAACGCCCTCACTAATTGGCTCATCAGTCTTGGCTGCAGAGTGAGCAATAGAAGCTGATCCTACACCTGCCTCATTCGAGAAGGCTGCCCGACGGAAACCTTGGATCAAAACCCCAACGACCCCACCGTAGAGAGCGTCTGCATTGAAAGCGCCGCTAATGATCTTTCCAAAAGCAGCTGGAATTTCAGTAAAATGAGCACCCAATACGATCAAGGCTCCAAGTATATAGATTCCGACCATAAAGGGAACAATCTTATCGGTAACCTTTACGATACTCTTAATCCCGCCAATGATCGTAACACCGATTAGGACCGCCATAACAAGACCAAAGATCCATCCTTGGCCACTGAACATGGAGGCATCACCACCGGTTACGGTAATCAATTGGTTAGTAGCTTGGTTAATCTGTACCATATTACCTCCACCGAAACTACCTCCGATACAGGCAATGGCAAATAATACCGCTAATACTTTACCTACTGGACCCCAGAAGCCTCCTTTTTCTTTTAGACCTTTTTCCAAGTAGTACATTGGTCCGCCGGAAACCGTACCATCAGCATTGATGTTTCGATACATTAAACCCAGTGATACTTCGGTGTATTTAGAAGCCATCCCCAGCAAACCTGCGATGATCATCCAAAATGTGGCACCAGCTCCACCAATACTCACCGCTAAAGCGACACCAGCAATGTTTCCTACTCCCACGGTACCTGAAAGGGCCGCAGTCAAGGCCTGAAAGTGGGAGACTTCCCCCTGGTCATTAGGGTCATCGTATTTGCCCCGAACCACATCTATGGCATGCCGGAAGGCAGTGAATTGAACAAAGCCCATATAGACACTGAATATCAGGGCTCCAACGATTAGCCAGACCAATACAAATGGTATCGTGAAATCACCAATAGACACCGTAAAGAAGATGATTCTACTTACGGCATCAGTAATAGGTTGAAATACTTCATTGATTCTGTCGTCAGTCGTTTTTGCCGCTTCCTGGGCAAAGGACCACAGGGGCGTCATCAACGCGGTCACTAGAAAAAGTAATACTTTCTTCATACAATATTAGGAGTTAGTGTTATTGTAGATTTTATCCGATTAATTATATAGATCAGTGGAAGAGAAATGTAGTCTGCATATCTAAACGGATGTGTTAAGGTATTTTTTTCTGGTCATTTATCAAAAGAATGCCTCAACTTTCATCGGTGGGAGAAACTCGCAGATAATAGGAGATCCGCTAGTCTTGGTGGGAAATGCTGAGAATGATCAGACAGAAAATTGGAGAAAAAAAGCAATTTATTCCTCCAGAATTTTAAATTTGAGTCAACTATACCACATATCCCGGCATTTTTGTCGACAAATCCCATTTTTTGCAACAAGAGTTTACAGATCAGGAGTTGAAAGCCCTTTTTCAAAAGGATGCTGAGCAAGCAATTGAGCTGTTATTCCGGTTGTACTACAAGAAGGTTTGTCAGGCAGTGTACAAAATCATACCTAAAGAAGAGACCACGGAAGACCTGGCGCAGGAAGTTTTTTATGAGCTTTGGCGGAAGAAAGACTATCTCCAGATACACACTTCATATGCTGCCTATTTGCGTCGAGCTGCCGTCAACAAAGCCCTCAACTATCTACGAGACCAAAAAATAAAATTGGACGATTCCACGATGGTGGGACAGCTCAAATTACAAGCTCCCCTAAGTGATGAAAAGCTGGAAGCTGCTGAATTACAGCTTATTATAGATCAAGCTGTGGATCAATTGCCAGAACGTTGCCGCTTAGTGTTTGTGTTGAGTCGCTTCGAACAATTGAGTTATAAGGAGATTGCCGAGCAACTCAACATTTCACCGAAGACCGTCGAGAATCAAATTACCAAAGCCCTCAAACTATTGAGACAGACGCTTGGCCCCTATCTACCGATATGGGCATTTTGGGTCGCTCAATTTTTATAAAGGGGGCGTAGGGGCAAAAGAATTATTTTGTGTCATTAAGGATGCAAATAATTATGAAGGAAACCGATGAAAGGAATCGCAATTATGCGATTTTTGTAAGGTACCACCTAAGCCACATTTTTCACTTTCGATTTGATTAGACAGGTGCCTTACTCAAAGCGATCTCGGTTGGAGTAAATAAGGTGCCCTGTAACATTGCTAATTCACTAGTGGTGAAGTTATACTTCATCTATTAAGCCGTATAAGTGTCATTCTGAATGAGCGTAGACAAGAACCTGCATCGAATTATCCAAAGGCTTCATGGGAAGCTGCCTGAGGAAGAAGCCAATGAGTTGGATCAGTGGCTTTCCGAATCAGATAATGCCAGTGTTGGGGAGGAACTCAGCCAGGTGTGGTCTATGACTGGATCATACAAGAAAGGTTTTGAGCCCGATCTAGAAAAAGGGCTATCCCGATTCAAAGACCGCATTGCGCAGACGCCCCAGGAAACGCCAGTTCGTCCCATCAAAAGGCAAACCTTTGATTGGCGAATGGCGGCCTCTATTGCCCTACTGATTGGAGTAGGCCTGGCTGTGTATTACAGCTTCCAACCGGGTCAACCAGAATTACTGGCCATTACCACTAATCTGGGCGAAAAGAAAGAAATCGGCCTACCAGATGGAAGTCGAGTTATTCTAAATGAAGACAGTAAACTAGTATTTCCTGAAGAATTTGGTGATAAAAGAGAGGTGCGCTTGGTAGGAGAAGGCTACTTCTCTGTAACGGAGGATGCTGCTCATCCTTTTGTAATTGACTGTCCCAACGGACATATTGAAGTTTTAGGAACTGCATTTAATCTACGCGCCTATCCGGAAGAGGACTTTGCAGAGGTAGAAGTGGAGAGCGGTAAAGTAATGTTTAGCCGTCCAAATGGGGAAGATCAGGTGATTTTGGAGTCTAAACAAATGGCCATACTCGAACCATTGAAAGAAGGACAAAAGATGGTTGAGATAGAAGCCATTGATATCCCAGCCCTGAATGCACAGGCATGGAGAACCAACCGACTTGATTTTAGAAGATTACAGATGGATAAAGTGGTTCAGTTAATAGAACGGTACTACGGTGCCAAAGTGGAGCTAGTAGATACTGAAATCGGATCTTGTACTTTTAACTCACGATACGACCGAGAAAAATTGGAAACTGTCCTTTCTGAAATAGAACAAGGCTTCAATGCCGACTTGAAAAAGATAAATAAAGAGCACTATCAAATTATTGGCGGTAACTGTCGCCAGTAATGATTGGTGATCGAAGTTCTTATGAGTGTCCCTCATTGACTTCGATATATAATCCCTAAATAACGCCTCTACTCAAAAATTAAGGGCCGATACGTTTTCGTATCGGCCCATTTTTGTATGTGGTTTTAGGTATTTATCGTGTTGTTGTTATCCAAGCGTAGTATAGATGGCTACCAGGATCAACGTAATGGCGATCGCTGAGAGGTTGAAAATACCATCTGTCTTGAATAGGCTATTGTCTATCTCTAATGCTTTTTCGTGATCCTCCTTCTTCTCGCCCAGTACTAATGCGATGGCTGCAATACTCAATACGATTACTAGATAAGCAGTACCATTACCTACGTTCGGAATATCCTCAAATAGGATTCGAATACCAGTCGCCATGCCAATCCCAATAATAGCAGCAATCACGCCCCATCTAAAGCGTGAATCCGTAACGGCTTGTTTTTTGGTTTTGATCTCATATAAAGAAATACCGATCAATAGGAACACACAGATGAGGAACGTAATGGCGATACGATCGACAAAAGGGAGGTCTGGATAAAGGGCCTTGAAGGCAATCGAAAGCGGGATAGAAGCTAAAACCACGGCTAGGCCTGCGTTAGGCGTGGCTCTCTTCCAAAACATTCCGAAAATGAATACCACGACTACACCTGGACTGATAAAGCCTGTATACTCCTGGATGAATTGAATAACTTGACCTAAATTCCCAAGCAGTGGACCTAGCAAAGCGCCGATAAGGAGAGCTACTGCGGCTGCAATCTTACCAATCCGTACCAATTGGGTTTCATTTGCTTCCTTATTCAAGTGTTCCTTATAGATATCTAGTGTAAATATGGTGGAGGCACTATTTACCATCGAACTGATTGAAGAGCCAATTGCAGCGACCAAGGCAGCAAAAGTAAGCCCTTTAAATCCGGTACTTACATAGTTGTTTAGAACCCAAGGAAAGGCTTCATCTGCCTTTTCTATCTCAGCATTCAAAATGAAAGCAGCAATACCTGGCAATACTACGATGATCGGCATGAATAACTTGATGAAAGCGGCAAAGGCCACACCTCGCTGTGCTTCACCCAAGCTCTTGGCAGCTAGTGCCCTCTGGATGATGTATTGATTATTGCCCCAGTAATAAATGTTGGCAATCCACATCCCACCAAATAAGACGGCAAAACCGGGTAGCAAAGCATAGGAAGATTTAGTCTCCCCTGAAAGCTGTTCCGTGTAGGTGTCAGAAGGGGAGAAGATCATATTGAAGCGCTCAGGTGTCTTTTCGAATAAAGTGCTCACTCCACTAAAGAAACTACCATCACCTACGGCACTAACCACGAAGTAAGAGGCCAAAGATCCTCCCAGCACCAATACAACAACCTGGATTACATCGGTCCACACTACTGCCTTCAATCCACCAAAGATCGAGAAGGAAGCGGAATACAGGACCAAACCTAGGATCCCCCAAATCAAATTAATGCCCAATAGAGACTCAATAGCCAGACCACCGAGATACAGTACAGATGTAATATTCACGAAGACAAAAAGAGCCACCCAAAAGATGGACATGATGGAACGGACCGACTTGTTGTACCGACGTTCCAGGAACTGAGGCATCGTGGAGATGCCTTCTTTCAAGAAGACAGGCAAGAAAAATTTGGCTACAATAATTAATGTAATGGCGGCCATTAGCTCGTAGGAAGCGATAGCCATTCCAATTTCAAAACCAGAGCCATTCATCCCCATAATCTGCTCAGTGGAGATATTGGAGGCGATGAGTGACCCACCTACTGCCCACCAGGGAAGCGCCTTACTTGCCAAAAAGTAATCTTGTGAAGTGGTTGCTTTTTCCCGGTTGGCTATCCAAATCCCGAACCCCATCATGGCTATAATGTAGCCGGCAAATACAACCAGATCTGTCGTCGCAAACTGCATGTTAACTTGGTTAATAGTTGAAAAAATGTTTTCTGTTTCAATGGTTTATGACTAGGGACCTTAGCTTGCCTCTATTCAAGTACAGATGCTGAAGCCTATTGGGATTTTTGGTCGGAAAAGATAGGGCTATGTTTCCTTTTTTGGTCTTTTGAAAGCACTGAGTTGGTTGGAAGCGAAAGGGAATCCATTGTTAGGTCTAAAACGAATCGTCCAGCGGCTCCAAGCACTCACTTGACCGGTATCATGTTGAGATAAAGGACCAAGTTAGGTTAGGGTGAAATTCCAATCTGCCGTAATTTTCAAAAAAAACTTGAATTTTAATAAATCAAGATGTTGAAAGTTTCGCTTTCGGCGTAGCAAAGATGTTCAGTAATGTAACACTTTGGAGTTTTTCGGACACTTACGAGGAGTTCTTAGGCAACTCAACTGGGTAGACTTCTTGTTCTCATAATGGCCGTCACTTTCAGCAAAGGATTCCTCGAAGAATTCGGAGGCTGAAAGGGCCGTTATCGGACCAATAGACGTTTGATACTATGGGCATTAACTTGTATATTTACTCAATATCCATGGATTAGATGAGAAAAGTCCTGCTTTTACTGTTTCTTGGAGGTTTCAGTATCAGTGCTTGGGCTCAAAAGCCACTTGATGTTCAGATCTCTATTATCTTCGATAATACTACATTAGAGGAGGCTCTTTTCTTATTGACTGATGAGGCAGATGTCCAGATTTCTTTTAGCAGTGACATCATCCCCGACAAGCGTGTTACCTATCATGCTCACCAATTGCGCATTTCTGATGTGCTACAGCATCTCTTCAAAAATACTTCACTGCAGTATGTACAACGTGATCGTCGAATCATTGTCTATGTAGGGGAACCTCCGCCTGTGAAGCGTTGGTTTACCATTAGTGGATTTTTGACTGATAGTGCTTCTCTGGAACCCTTAATTGGGGCGACTATTGTAGACGTGATCACGCAAAAGATCGCTATAACCAACAGTGATGGATTCTTTAGTCTGACCCTGCCAGGTGGCCCCGTGGACTTGTCACTTTCCTACGTTGGCTATGAAGCGCAAAGACTGGGTTTTGAATTAAAAGCGAATCAGCAGTTTCAGTTCAGTCTCAAGCAGTCTATCAATATGATCCCCGAGGTTATTGTGGTAGCAAATGATTCTTTGAGCGATAGCCCAAAGACCGGGGTAAGTGAAGAATACATCAACATCGCAGATATCAACCAAGTGCCCAGACTGGGTGGAGAATCCGATCTGATTCGTACAGCCTACTTGTTGCCTGGAGTGCAATCTGGTACGGATGGGGTTGAAGGAATGCACGTCAGAGGAGGAGAACCAGGGCAGAATTTGATCTTGATCGATGGTGTCCCTGTTTATTATACAGCTCATGCAGCAGGCCTATTTAGCATTTTCAATAGTAATGCGATTAGTAGTGCCAGATTGTTAAAAGGTGGTTTCCCAGCGCGGTATGGCGGTAGAACTAGTAGTGTTCTTGATATTAGAACACGAGATGGAAACAAGAGAGAGTTTAGTGGCGGGATAGACATTGGAATGTTGACCACCAGAATGACCTTCGAGGGGCCGATTGTCAAAGACAAAAGTTCCTTTATTATAAGTGCCCGAAAAGCCCTTATCAACTGGTACCTGAAGCCTTTTTCTTCGAATATCAAAGCGGCCAATGGTGACGATGGTTTTACTAGTTATGATTTCCATGATATCAACGCCAAGGTCAATTATCGTTTTAGCGACAAGGATAAGGTGTACTTGACCTATTATCAAGGTGCCGATAATTTCGTCAATGAAGGTTTTGCCGGCGATACCTTGAACCTGAAAGGGCCTAATGACCTTCTGCTATCTTATTATTTCCCACAGCGGTACGAAGAACGATTTGATTGGGGCAATCGATTGGCGGCCTTCAAATGGAATCACGTATTCAATAATCGCTTGTTAGCTAACATCACAGCTTCCTACACCAATCTGGATGTTGAGGTTAACTTTGATGAAAGAGATTCTGTTATCCTGCTTAATACCGGCGCATACCAGCACCGGAAATACGAAGGAATTTTCCAGTCCAATATCGAAGAAACTGCTCTTAGAGCGGATTTTGACTATATACCATTTGATCGGTCTTATGTTCGCTTTGGATTTAGTGGGTCAGTCAGAGGAATGGCCAATGGGGTAGTGGTTTCTCAGGATACGGTGCGAGATAATGATTTGGGCATAGACATCCTGAACATCCAAACCCAGGAGTATGATTTCTATGTCGAAAATGAGTATCAGCTCAGTGATGATCTCACTATCAATGCTGGGCTACGCCTGTCCAATATGCACGTGAGAGGTAAATCGTATCACTCTTTGCAGCCAAGGATTTCTGCACATTGGCAAGTTCATCCTAAGCTGAGTTTCTTGGCTTCGGCCAGCAAGATGACCCAGTTTCTTCATTTATTGTCTCCTTCCGGATTAGGGCTACCATCCGATATTTGGGTTCCCTCGACAAACCTGATTAAGCCACAAGACACCTGGCAAGGTGTCGGTGGCTTTAGAATGAATTTAAAAGAGGACATCAGCTTGCGGGTAGAAGGCTACTACAAACGGATGGACAATTTGTTGACTTATTCTGAAGGAGCCAACTTCTTCAATAATTGGGAGACGAATGTTACGCAAGGAAAAGGGGAGGCCTACGGAATGGAAGTAATGCTGCGAAAAACCAAAGGTAGAACCAGTGGGTGGTTAGCGTACACCTTGGCTTGGTCAGAACGCCAATTTGAATTTGTAAATAACGGGGACCCTTTCCCTTTCAAATATGATCGCCGACATGATCTTAAGACCGTGGTAGCGCACCGCGTAAATCCTTGGTTAGAGTTGACAGCCAATTGGACTTTAAGTTCTGGATCCCGCTTTACGTTTCCACGAGGCAGCATCCCATTACGTGTTCCAGGCACTGCTGATGCTGAGGTGATTGAGGTTCGCATTCCGCAGTTTGAAGGGAAAAACGCTACTTCCATGCCATTGTACCATCGGCTGGATGTCGGTGCGAACATGACCTTTAAATCCGGAAATCTGATGCACATCCTGAACGTGGGTGTCTACAATGCGTACTTTCGGCAAAATCCTTTGTATATCAGGGTAAGATCCAATTATTCCGATGAGGATAATACATTGACAGAAGTCCCAGAGCTTGTGCAGGTGTCCCTCATCCCTATCACGCCATCTCTCAATTATTCGATTCGCTTCTAGCCTAAAGCTCTGTTAAAGATTTCATAAAAAGAACGGCTCTCCAAGTAACTTTTTTCTTTTTTTGCATTATAAGGTGATAAGACCTTTCGAGGTTTTATTGGAGAAAGCCTCCAGGTAAGAATAACTGAAAAATCAACTATTGTATGAGTTCCGAATTGAGTACTCGGTCACTACTGTTATTAGTATTAGTCCTACTATTAAACCCCCTCCAAGAAATTTCTGCCCAAAAGTACGGCAGATTTAAAAGTAAGCTGGAAAAAATTCGGGGTGAAGAGTGGCCTCCCCAGCGATCTTACTCTCGCATTTCTTTGGGCTATGCCCTACAAAATATCTTCAAAAAACATACTTCCTATTGCGGCTTCTCCATCGGAGATGGTAAGCGAGACTTTGTGCCTTACGACATCAGTAAGTTTTTAGGGAGAAGAGATCTACGGACCAAAGTGGAGATGGCAGATATACGCGGTGGTGGTTTGCTATACTATATTTTTAATCGAGATGAAGTAGACAAACCCTTTGGGGCGATCAAGTTTAGCCCATCCAGGATACTTAGAATCCCTAGTGTCAATAACCAATTTGTTATCAATCCAGATGACAACTTTGATTCCTTTATTCTAACGAAGAATTGTAGTGGATATTTAAAGGCCGCTCTTGATGCTGGCATTGAGCCACCGTATGTAGCTTTTAAAACCGCATTGAATTCTGATGATCGACGAGAATCTAGCGTGGTAGCCCTTTCTGGTTCCTTTCAGTCTCCTCTAGGAGTAGTGCTACAGGCGAATGATGATCGTACCACAGAGGCCATGATGAATCTTTGGAGTTTTTATACTACCAATCCACAATTCGTTAACCAAGCCTACTATTTGCGAGAATTTGAAGGAGTAATGATCAAGCACAGTTCCGCTGCCGAGGATAACTTTCGCATGGAATCAGAAGTGGGCGTGAATATCAATGGGCCGCTTTCTTCCCGCCTAAAGACGAGTTTTGGTTTGGGAAGAACGTCTGGTACTACTTTCTCTGGGACGGATTGGCAAACGATCATCTTTGCTGACTTTGGCGGAGACTATTATCGTCAAAATCTATATTCACCCCTGCCCGGTCCCGCTGACATCGCTGGATACTTCGCAGGCATCAAGCCGATATTCCAGGAAACCCGAGACTTTCCCTTGATGACGGAAGGGGCAGAGCACAAGCACTATGTCATCGTTGAGGGCATCCCAGAAGACATGACTGCCAATTTCTGGGAGCTAGACTATGTTACACCGGGGGTCTATGATGGCCAACCTTCCCTCCGTGCCGAACCTTTCCAGGATAGTAAGACCGGTGCATTTGGATGTCGCTTTACGCTGATTGGTAAGCCTTTGGCCAGCAATTTTAGAGGACCATTGGCTTCTAGGCCTGGTAATTTGAAGCTTTCCTATCGCATTAAGAGTAGGCGACCAGTAGGAGGTACCTTCCTATATCTAAATGTCAACGAAGAAATTCAGACTAGTGCACATCCCATCGCCAATATTTCTGGTGGAGAGTTTGACTTGAGTAAGAAGGAGGACCGCAGATTCGCCTTTCAATGGCGCTTCGTGGTAGACTTGGAAGACAAGGATAATCCTGTAGACTTGAGTACCATCCCTTATATCGGTAATCTCATGGTACGAAGAAGTGATAAAAAGATTGATGTAAATCTAGCAGATATTCAAACGGATCCACAGCGGCGTAGATACTATATCACTATCGAAAGTCTGGATACTTATCCTTTGGATAAGATAGATGACGTCAATATGATTAATTATAATCTTTCGCTGGATGTGCATTTGCAGGGAAATCGCTCAGCTGGAAGATCTATTCGTCCGCTTAAGTCGGTGCTTAGCTTTCCATCCATCAAACCAGATCCAAAGCCGGAACCCATTCTGCCGCCTGTAATCCCGCTACCGGCTGCCAACGGCACACAGCCGAAGGATGGGACTTTGATTCCGGTTTCTCCGGCCTTAAACCCCAGTGATCCAGTAAAGAAAGAGGGAAAAAACAATTAAACTGGAATGCTTACAGAGAATGAAAGGAGGTGAGTACGGCTCCATCCTTTCATTCCCTGCTTGCTACTCAGATGAAGCTTTGCTTTCTGAGGCTTGGACTTGTGGAGGTGTTTTGGCCCTCAGAATTAGTCGCAGGGATTGGTCATAAGTGAGGTAGTTCCATACCCAATTGATGAAAACAAAGAGCTTATTCTTGACTCCAAGGATAGCAAAGAGGTGCACGACCATCCAAACAAACCAGGCAAAACCTCCCTGGAATTTGAATCGTGGAAGGTCAACCACCGCTCTATGTCGCCCAATAGTAGCCATAGAGCCTTTGTTGTCATATTCAAATCGCTTCAATTCCTTGTTTTTAAGTTTGCGCTTGAAGTTGCGGGCGAGGTTCTTGGCCTGCTGAATCGCAACTTGCGCCACCTGCGGATGACCATGAGGATAAGCTTCGGATTCCATCTGAGCCAAATCTCCAATCGCATAGACATTTTCAACCCCTTTCACCTGATGTAAGTCATCCACCAGTAGTCGATTACCTCTGCAAATCGATTCTTCTGGAAGCCCTTTTATGGTGTTTCCTTTGATTCCCGCTGCCCAGATGACTTTTGACGTGCGGATGGATGTGCCATCATTCATATAGGCATAATCGCCATCAAAGTCCTTAACGCGTGTGTTAAGTCGAACCTTTACTCCCAATTGCTGGAGAAACTTCAGGGCCTTTTCACTGGCCTCCTCGGACATCCCCTTTAATAACCTGGGGCCACTTTGAATCAAATAGATGTCAATTTCACTGATGTCCATTTCGGGATAGTCTTTCGGCAAGATGAATTGTTTCATCTCAGCCAATGCACCAGCTACCTCTACACCTGTTGGACCACCTCCGACAATCACAATGTCTATATAACGTTGTCGTTCCTCATAATCCGTGATGACTAGGGCTTTTTCGTAGTCTTCCAGGATTTTGTTTCGTAAGAGAAGGGCTTCGGAAACATCTTTTAGGGGCATGGCCAACTTAGCAATCTGTTGATTGCCGAAGAAATTGGTGTCTACTCCCATCGATAGAATGAGATGGTCATAATTGACTATTCCGTAAGGCGTTTGCAATTGTTTTTTGTCCAAATCGACGGCATTAACTTCCGTCATGCGGATGAAAACATTCTTATGGTGCTGAAAAAGTTTACGATAAGGAAAAATAATCGAACTAGGCTCTAATCCCGCCATGGCTACTTGATAGAACAGCGGCTGGAATTGGTGGTAGTTGTTTTTGTCAATCAAAACTACTTGATATTGGCTCTTGGCCAATTTGCGGGCCAGCGTTAGCCCGGCGAAACCTCCTCCTACGATCACAATACGTTCTTGTCCGGTTTCAGGGAGATTAATTTTCATTCGATTATGTAATTTTTATACGATGGACTCCGGTGGAGTAGGTATGACTAAGGTGTCTTAATAGGCTTTCATAATGACTTGGGTTGGCCAGAAAGTCAGCTTCCTCGACATCCAAGATCAAGATAGGCAGATTCGTCGCTGTTTTAAAGAAATCAAAATAGGCATTTTGGATTTTCTCCAAATAGGAGGGAGCGATCTCTTCTTCAAAGCTTCTTCCTCGCCCTTTAATGTTCTCCAAGAGGTTTGGAACGGGACGATGGAGGTAGACCAGGAGTTCTGGCTTAGGGAAATTGGCGTTTAGAATGTGGAATAGTCGTTGGAACAAGCGAAACTCCTCGGCATTGAGGTTATTCCGGGCAAATAGGAGTGTTTTTAGGAAAAAATAATCGGCGACAATGTTCTTCTGAAAAAGATCTTGTTGGGCCAGTTCTTGCTGCAACTGCTTGTGCCTTTCCGTCATGAAAAAGAGCTCTACTGGGAAGGCGTAGCGCTCAGCGTTTTCATAAAAAAAGGGAAGAAAGGGGTTATCCGTGAATTGCTCCAGGATCAGCTTGAAGCCATAATCCGCAGCAATTCTTTTGGAAATAGTGGTTTTGCCAGCCCCGATATTTCCTTCGATGGCAATGAATTGATATGGTATGTTGGGTAACTGCATGCTTTGAGCGGCTGAATTTCGATAATCCTTGATGAATTTCCAAGTTCAAGTAGATAAAGCCGCTAATTTGGGATAGATTCTGGTGCTTGAGTAAGCTCTAAGTCAATACACTAGTTCTACCGGAAGGGTATCAGGACAATCTTCTAGTAAACTTCCAATGCTACGTTCAAAAATCGGATGGATAAAATCTGGTGCAATTTCATACAAGGGTGCCAAAACGAAGCGCCTTTCCGCGATGAATGGGTGAGGTACGAGAAGCCTCGGTAGTTCAACGATCTCTGATCCATAAAAGAGTAGATCAATATCGATAGTCCGTTCTCCCCATTTCTCCTTTCTTACCCTTCCTAGTTGTCTTTCTATGTCCAAGATCCCATCCAGAATGTCAATCGGGGCTTTTGAAGTACTAATTTGGATAACCTGATTAATGAAATAAGACTGATTGGTCTTTCCCCATGCCGCCGTTTTGTACAGACTGGATTGCTGTAGGCAAGGACCAATGTGAGTTTCTATTTTATTGATAGCCTGAGTGATATGCTTTTTCCTATCCCCAATATTACTACCTAATCCCAAATAGATTTCTTCCATGCGAGCAAAGTTAATCCAATTGTTTTAAATGTTAAAAAAGACCGATCGGTTTATTTTTAACAAAAAAGTCATAACTTTGAATAGTCGTTTGAACTGAACCCTTAGTTTTTTGATGTTTTGTTCGTCTCTCTATCGAAATAGGGGCGTGGTCATCCGTAAGGGTTTTACGGCACTGAATCAAAACAAATGAAATGGAAGCAACACCTACAACCAAGCAAAGCATCTTCGAAGGATTGGAAGAAAGTTTTCAAATCGTAGACCAGAGTATTGGCGAATTGGCACCTGGACAATGCCAAGTGGGGTTTAAAGGGAAATGGAATACAGCTCAACAGATGGAACACCTAATATTATCAAATGTCCCCGTCCTAAAGGCCTTACACCTACCCAAATCACAAATGCGTCACATGTTTGGTGAGCTAGATCGAGAAGGTGAGAACTTCAATGACTTAAAGGCCAGGTATATCAAGATTCTTGCAGAACAAAATATTATTCCGCCTGCCCGTTTCCAGCCTAAACAAGAACCGGTAGAGACATTGGACGCGACCCGAACGAAGTGGGAGGAGGTATCACAGGGATTCCAAGAGGTGGCCGCAAAATGGGGAGAAGAAGAATTGGACGACTACGTGATTCCGCACCCAGCGATGGGAAACTTAAGTGTGCGCGAAATGTTGTTTTTCGTCATTTTTCACAATGCACATCATCTAAGACAGATTGAAGAAATCAAATCGGAATTACTTAATAAATAGATCCTTAAGAATAAAAGCACATAGGGGAAATGTCAATGACCAAAGCAGAAAGAACTAGGCAGCATATTCTGGATAAATCCGCAGGGCTATTCAACCTGAATGGTTACGCAGGCACCTCCATGAAGGATATCATGGAGGCTACCAAGATGTCAAAGGGAGCGCTGTACGGTCACTTTCAGAGTAAGGAAGAAATAGCCCTCGCGTCTTTCGAGTTGGCGGTGGACAAGGTGTTGCTAGAGGTAGGGCGTCGCACTAAAGTCATTGACAATACGCTAGATAAACTAAAGGCTGTTGTCTACTTCTATAAAGAGAGAATACTGAATCCTCCGGTAGAAGGAGGCTGTCCGATCCAAAATACAGCAGTCGATACCAAGAATACACACCGATTTCTACATTCAGCTGTTAAGGAACAAATGGATGTCTGGATTAATCGCATGGTGTATACATTAGAAAAGGGCATGTCGAAAGGACAGGTTCGTATCGACCTAAATGCTCGTGACTTTTCTATCCGATTTATTGCTGTCTTAGAAGGAGGGATTATGATGGCCGAGTTGTACAAAGATGTGCACTACTTTGATGTGATCGCTCATCACTTGGTAGAGATGATCGATTCTTTAAAACCCGATTGAAATGCAAGCAGTCAAAAAAATCGAATACCTAGCCTCTAATTGGCCAGAGAAAAAGAAGGAAGTTGGCGTACAGACGCCTTGGTTGATTCATCCAATTCGTTTCGGATTTCAAACCATAGGTAGGCTCTTTCCCAAAGCGGCAGGGAAACTGACCTATACTCTATTTACTACTCCACGGAGACGGGCCCAACATAGAGTTTCTGATCCTACCTTGGAAAAGGCCAGAATCTTTGAGGTTTTATTCGCTAAACAAGTGCTCAAGGGGTATAGCTGGGGAGATGGGGATAAGACGATCCTTCTAGTACACGGATGGGAGTCTCGCGGTACGGCCATGCGCAGTTTTGTGGATCCATTTTTGGAGGCCGGTTATCGAGTGGTAGCCTTTGATGGACCTGCACATGGGAACTCCGAAGGTCGTCGGACAAATTTACCTGAGTTCGCGAAAGCTATTCGAGCCCTTATTCATCAAGTGGGACCGATTGAGGCGGCTATTTGTCATTCTTTTGGCGGGGTAGCCATGTTATACGCGCTAAGTCAACTGGAGTTGGACACGCAAGTGCGCCGTTTGGTGACGATTAGCTCGCCGAATGATATGAAACTGATGTTGAAGCAAGCAACAGACTTCATGCATGTGCCAAAACCAGCAAGAAAACATTTTCGTACTATCATTGAATATAAAATGCTCATGCCTGTGGCCAAGGCTAGTCTTGGAAAATGGGGGAACAGCATAACGACGGAGGATATCCTCATCGTTCATGATGAAGAGGATAGAGTGGTTCCCGTCAGTGAAGCCTTGGCCATATTTGAATCGATTGATCAAGCCAGTGTGCTGATCTCCAAGGGATACGGACATTATCAAATTACTAAAAACCCCGATGTAATTCGTCGAGTGACTCAATTTATTATGGAGCCTTAGGGGGACTATTTCTACAGAGATTACCTACGAATTCTGCGGGAGCTAGGGTTGCGTAGTGGTCCGAAAAAGCATAGAGGCAGCTGGTATTATGTCGGCTGCCTTTACTATATGTGGCTTTCAGAATGGAAATTATAAAATTTGTTTATTTTTGGTCAACGCAATGCATGGATCTAGCTGTCTAAAATCCTGAAAAAACCTAGAGACAGCAAGGTGAAAAAGCGGCTAGAAGGAAGCGGAAAACTACATTTTTCCTCGCCAAATAGCGCTTATCCGAAATGCGCTAACGGAATTAGCACTCGAATACATTGATCGCCAATAGTTACAGAACCAATTTCCAAAAGAAAGTCATCATAATGAAGAACATTCTCCTCGTTACGCTCTCCCTTTTCCTCATCAATTTTACATATGGACAGGCGCCGAGCAATAACGAATGTAGTGCAGAAGTAGAATTAGGTGTCGTGCCGAATTGTGGCCAGACCATTTACACGAACGTGAATGCCACAGCTAGCGACATTGGAGTGGGAAACAATCCGACTTGTTTTAATGGTGGGACTACGCAAAATGATGTGTGGTTTACGTTTACGACCACAGATGAGATCAGAGATATCACGATTCGAGTTGCAGGTACGGACGCTGGAGCTAATTCTGCCCTGCAAAACCCGCAAATCGCTGTTTATCGTGGTACCTGTTTGGTAAATGGTTTACAGGAGATCGCCTGTTTATCTAGTAATAATGGAGACAGCAGTTTGGAGTTGGATCTATTTGATTTATCCCCAAACGTAACTTTTTTCCTACGGGTAAATGATTTCTCCGCCACGGCAGCTCCCAACTGGGGGGATTTCACGGTTTGTGTAGAGGAATTTGTAGCCGATTTTAATATCGGAGACCAACCTAGCACCACGGCATGTTCCGGTACGCTATATGATTCCGGTGGACCAGATGGTGCCTACAGCATAAATGAGAATAGTACTTTCACGATTTGCCCAGATGATCCTCATTCCTGCATTCAGATCGATGTTGTGGAATTAGCTACTGAAACTCTATTTGGAGCAGGTATTGATTTTCTGCGCGTTTATGCAGGTTCAAATACAGATGCTCCGCTTATTGCCAATCTATTTGGTGTTGTCAACGATCTTCCAGTCTATATTGAAAGTGACTGTGCAACTATCCAGTTCCAATCTGACTTGTCAGTGAACCTGGATGGATTTATGTTGACCTGGACTTGTACGCCTGATGTATGTGGTGGATCTACTTCCGGTAACCCAACAGAAATTGCGAGTATTCCTTTCTCTGACTCCTTCGATACTTGCGAAGGTGGGGCCTCGCTAGGGCAAACAGCTTGTGAAGGTGCAACTTTTGTCCAGGGACCAGAATATGTTTTCCGTTACGATTCTCCTGGTAACCTTTGCGCTAGAATCGAATTGTCCAATGCCGCTCCAGGTACTGGTGTTTTAGTGCTAGATGGACCACCAAATGATCCCAACTCAAGTTGTGTAGGCGTGGGTACTTCTGGCGTGATTGGAAGTGTAGACTTAAAGGATCCACAGTCCTATTATATAGTGGTTGCCAATGCCTCTGGCTGCACCAACTTTGATATCAATATCAGTGAAACAGATTGTGCGCTTTCCCCGGCTCTGACCAATGCACTTTGTAATCCATTAAATGGTTGCTTGCGAGAAGATGGTCTTCCGGTAGTACTACAGTTTCAGCAAGGATTCCAGGATATCGCCTTTAACGAAGGACAAAATGACGGATGCTGGTTGAATATTGGTTCTGACCAGCCCAACTATTATTGGTTTAGTATAGAGGCGCAAGAGGCCGGTGATTTTGGATTCATCATTGAGGCCGCCAATCCGGCAGAAGCATCCGATATCGATTTCAACGTTTGGGGCCCTTTTACAAACGAACAAGTTTGTCTGAGCCCAAATGAGGTGATCAATTTCATAGAAACGAATCAGCCGGTACGTTCTTCTTGGGCTGCTGGTGTAGAACCGACAGGATTAGCTAATGTAAATGCCGATGGCCAACCAGTGACCGACGAATATGACTGTGGAGCAGAGCCGGGCGCTGGAGGTGACGACTTTGTACGACCTATCCAGGCACAACCCGGTGAGATTTACCTGGTCTTAGTTAATGACTGGGGTAATGATATCCAGAGCGGAGAAATTTCTATCGACTGGGGACCTTCGGATGCAGCGGTGTTAGATCCAATTATTCCAGAGGTAACCGCAGGAGATACCGTAGTTTGCCAAGGGTCATCTGTACAGATACAAATCGAAGAAGTAGTAGATAATATCACCTGGATCACGGGAACAGAGTCTTTGTCTTGTACCACTTGTTTTGATCCTGTTGCCACCCCATCTGAAACGACAATTTATCAAGCCGAAGTTCAAGGTGTTTGCTTTACCGATACAATATCTGTGGAAGTGGTTGTGTATGATGTAGACGCGGGACCTGACGCCACGGTATGTAGAGGAGAAGAATTCCAGATTGTGGCGGGCTTGGACTTTGACATTGGTGACTATAGCTGGTCAGCCCAAGATGGTGTTACTTTAAGTTGTACCGATTGTGCTGATCCAATGGTATCGGCCGATGTGGCTGGTGATTATACCGTTACAGTGACCTTGGTGACACCTTCTTGTACACTCACGGATGATATGACTTTGACCGTGCTGGCAAACGAAGCACCACAATATAATATCGCAGATGATCTGACCCTTTGTGAAGGAGAGTCTGTTGACTTAGGAGGAGCGCCGGTAGATGGAACCTCTTACGTTTGGACGTCACGCCCAGGTGGATTTAGCTCATCGGATGCTAATCCATCAGCTACACCGACGGAGAGTACTACCTATCTGCTTTCTGTGACAAATGCCGATTGCCCCGTGCCATCCTTAGATTCCGTTGTGGTAGATTTCCTAGCATTGCCTGTGCTTAGCGTGCTACCGGATACCACGGTTTGTCAAGATGATGAGATTGTCTTGGGAGCAACGACAGTAGAGGAAGGCGTAAGTTATCAATGGAGTGGGCCTAGTACCTTTGCCGATGATACCCTAGCCAATAGCGCTGCGGTGATTACTTCTGGCGGTACCTATTCACTCACAGCTTCCAGAGATATCTGTACGACTACAGCCTCTTTCGAAGTTACGATGACTGAAATATCAATTGAGATTTTAGGGGAAGATAGTCTACAGATCTGTAGGGGTGAAGAAGTGGCCTTGGAAGTAGAAGCAACTCCGGCAGATTCGACCGTGACCTGGTTCCCAACTGCTGGACTAAGTGCAGGAGAGGGCCGGAATGTGACAGCAACTCCGGATTTCCCTACAACCTATTACGCAACGATCAATGCTCCAAATGGATGTGTCCGAACGGATTCCATTTTTATAGAAGTAGACTCCTTACCCGCTAATTTGGATATCATGCCTTCAGATACTTCCATTTGTGAAGGTTCCCTGCTGGTTTTGACCTCTGAGATTTTTGAACCGAGTGATTTCGAAGATATCGACTTCCAATGGGGAGGTGGTAATGGCTTCATTAGCGGTGATTCTCTCTACAATATGGTGTTGAATCCAGATACGACTTCACGCTATTTCCGGGTAGCTACGTTGGGCGTTTGTGTTGATACTTCCTTTGCAGATGTGGAGGTTAAGCCGATTCCGGAAATTCGGATTATGCCGATGGATACCACCGTCTGTGCAGGTTCGCCCGTGCAGATTACAACGACATATGACCCTGGCATAGATGAAGTGATGTGGATGCCAATGGAAGGTTTGAGTTGTACAGATTGTGAAGATCCGATTGCGATCGCTATCCAGACTACCACCTTTACGGTACAGGGAAGTCTGGATGATTGCCCAGCCTCGGCATCCATGACGATTAATGTGGACCCATTACCTTTAATACAGCTGGTACCCGATCAGGTCATCTGCGCGGGTAGTAATGAATCGATACGCTTAAATCAAGCTCCTGCGGAGGCAGATGCCACCTACCTCTGGACATCTCCGGAGGATCCTGGCTTTAGCTCAACAGATCCCGGTTTGACGGTTTCACCACAGGAGACGACGACCTACGAGCTCACTGCCACGAACGATTGTGGACCAGTCACACAGCAAGTAACCATTTTTGTGGTGCAGGATGCTACGGTTTCTCTTGACGGGCCGACGGAAGTTTGTAGGGGAGATGATATTACTTTTAATGCGATGGGTACAGCTCCGGCCAACGTCCAGCAGGTCTTTGAATGGCTAGTAAATGGACAGCCTACTGATCAGACCGGTCCAAGCTTCAACCTAACAAACCTGCAATCCAGTGTAACCGTTAGTGTTAATTATACTTATGGACCTAATTGTGGAACCGCAACGGCTTCGGCAGATGTGCAAGTCTTTGATGCACCAGATATCACTTTTGTGCCCATCCCAGATACCATCTTTAATGGAGAAACCGTAACCTTAACCGCTCAAGTCCTACCAGCTATTGACGGTCTAACTTACCAATGGGAAGGAGAAGGAATCCAGGAACCATCTGATGGAGCTAGCGTGACAGTTCGTCCATTTATTAATGGTGAAGAACCTGAACAAGAAACTTTCTTCTATACTTTGACCGTTACGACTCCGACGGGCTGTACGGCCACGGCTACCATTGGCGTATTTGTCTTCAATCCAACGCCAATGATTCCGAACGTATTTACCCCGAATGGAGACGATGTAAATGATGAATTTAAGGCATTTTTCCCAGGTACAGCTATTCAGGTAGTTACCTTCAAGGTGTTTAATCGCTGGGGACAAATTGTTCATAATGTTAGTGACAATACGCCTTGGAATGGTGAGCACAATGGCAAGCCTGCACCGTCGGATGTCTATGTATACCAAATCATTTACGAACTGCCGGGAGGGCTCAGAAAAGAAGAAAAAGGAGATGTGACCCTCGGTCGTTAAAGTATAACACCTTTACAGAAACGATAAGCGCCCCGACTCAGCATATAGACTGAGTCGGGGCGCTCTAGTTTTGAATCATATG
>ENA-UENX01000281-UENX01000281.1-marine-metagenome-genome-assembly--contig:-NODE-281-length-25579-cov-150.681477_pt1 | contig 25579 bp, 16 predicted proteins | sample MGYA00237875_ERZ529327 | MGnify/ENA primary metagenome ERZ529327 (study PRJEB26372, sample SAMN05368347) | marine metagenome | biome: cultured habitat; feature: ocean water; material: water; isolation... | reverse complement strand
ACAATATTTATAAATTTAGTTATACTAAAAAAACTTGTATTTAAACTTATTTTTTCTTTGATAATTTTGGCGTGTCTAATAACGACAAAGAAGAAATTATTTTTGACCTCAATGCAATGAATGTGATGAATTAATAGTTAAAGTTAGAAACTATTTGTAACATTATTTTTTTTACATTTTTAAATTGGTATGACAGACTTGGTATTTTAAGGCAATCTAAATGACGTAACCGACTATTGCATGACTTGCGCGTAGGGCTACAAATGTTTTTACGATCAGCTAATGGGTTATAATCGTCATGGTATTCCTCATCTACGATAGGGAGAAATTTCAACTTAAACCTAAGGAAATATGGAGATCAGAAGCTTAGAAAGTAGAAATAGAAAACCCAAAACTCAAATCAAATAGCTTATAATTATAGCATGACATCAATTACATTTTTAACAACTATGTAGATAATATGTAAGCGATCGCTACAGTTATCCAAATTATAAAGATCAAATTCAGCAGTTATATGTCAACCTGAAATATAGGAAAATAATAAACTACTAAACCGTTCGCTAGAGAAAAACAAAGATATTATATTATGCAAACCCTAGCAAACCCAAGCAAAACCCCAATAAACCAAGCTGTATTTGACACTACTATCCATCGGCGAAAAACTCGTTCTGTCAAAGTGGGTGATATAACCATCGGTGGTGGCCATCCAGTTGTAGTTCAGTCAATGATCAACGAAGATACTCTTGACATTGAGAGATCCGTAGCTGCTATTCGGCGTTTACATGAAATAGGTTGCGAAATTGTTCGTGTCACTGTCCCTAGTATAGCCCATGCTAAATCTCTAGGAGAAATCAAGCAAAAATTAGCAGAAACCTACAAACCTGTCCCACTGGTTGCCGACGTTCATCATAACGGCATGAAAATTGCTTTAGAAGTGGCCAAACAGGTTGATAAAGTGCGAATTAATCCTGGTTTATATGTATTTGAAAAGCCACAAGCTGAGAGAAACGAATATACTCAGGCAGAATTTGAAGAAATAGGTGATAAAATTCGCCAAACTCTAAAGCCCTTAGTAGTCTCTCTCAGAGACCAAAACAAAGCTATGCGCATTGGAGTTAATCATGGCTCCCTTTCTGAAAGGATGCTGTTTACTTATGGGGACACCCCAGAAGGTATGGTAGAGTCTGCCTTAGAATTTATCAAAATTTGTGAATCTTTAAAATACTACAATTTGGTAATTTCTCTGAAAGCTTCACGGGTGCCGGTAATGCTAGCTGCTTATCGATTAATGGTGAAGCGGATGGATGAACTAGGTATGCCCTACCCCCTACATTTGGGTGTGACAGAAGCGGGGGATGGAGATTATGGTCGAGTTAAGTCTACTGCTGGTATTGGCACACTGTTAGCAGAAGGAATAGGGGATACAATTCGCGTATCTTTAACTGAAGCACCCGAAAAAGAGATTCCAGTTTGTTACAGTATTTTGCAAGCCTTGGGTCTGCGAAAAACAATGGTAGAATATGTAGCTTGTCCCTCCTGTGGCCGAACCTTATTTAATCTGGAAAATGTTCTTCATGAAGTGCGGGAAGCAACAAAACATCTAACAGGATTGGATATTGCTGTCATGGGTTGTATTGTTAATGGTCCAGGAGAAATGGCTGATGCAGATTATGGTTATGTAGGCAAGCAATCTGGCTATATCTCGTTATATCGTGGGCGGGAAGAAATTAAGAAAGTCCACGAATCTCAAGGAGTTGAAGAATTGATTAATTTAATTAAAGCTGATGGGCGTTGGGTTGAACCGTAGTTTCTAATCAATCTGTTTGTGCTAGGAGTGTATTTTTACTACACTCCTAAACTAATTATCTGATGCTCTTGCCAAAATAAAATTAATTGTTGATGAATGTTTCAGCTCTGAGGTGTCAGGTTAAGGGGTGAAAATTTTACAAATTGAGCAACATGGGCGAGACTCACCACAAATTAACCTGGAAAATGCTATTTCTAGGTATTTCTAGGATTCGCTCTCACTCTCATGTAGCGCCTTTTGGGTAAGTCCTGAACATCTTAACTACCAAATTCATTGATTTTGGCTCGTTAAATTTGGATAACTTTTTACTTCAATCATTTTCTACCTTTGCTCTATAGTATGTGAGAATCGTTGGCCACTAAGCCTTTAATTAAGATATAAATGACCGTTCGAAGTCAATACATGAGGACAACCTCGAGTTGAAAATAACTCTTATTACCTTATGGGTGGAATTCCTATCACCTTGTTGTTAGGTTGACAGGGTAGGCCACGGGGTAGAAGCTAAATATCAATCCCCGAAGCTGGTCTAAATGGGGTCAAAGCTCTAACTACTAAATGAGTGAGACTTCTAGGAGAGACTGACAAGTGGACGAACAGGAAGGTAATTAAACACTTATTCTGCACAACCATCTCAAAGGTAGCTATGGGATGTAGGACGAAAATCAGAGGGGCAATGGATAATCTTATGTGATAGAGATTATCAACAACAAATACGAAACCTCCAGGGGATTTTACCCCATATTCGTCAGTCATAAAAAAGGAATAAGAGAATGAGAAAACCCCTATCTTGATAGCTAAGAATATTGGTGGAGAACAAAGGTGCACTCTTGGTAAAACTACACAATGGTTGTAGGTTTTAGAAGGAATAGAATTGGGTAAAAAGCAGTAATGCTAAGGTACCCACTGTTAGAAGTAATTAATGGTAACTATTAGGAATGAATAAAGCTAAAAATTTAAAATAAAATTGAATAACACAAAACTCTTTCTAAGTGTAGTATTTGATACTTATGATATATCCAGTCAAGCTAGTGTTAACCCAAATATTAAATGGAGAGACATTAACTTGAAGAGGGTAGAAAAATATGTTTTTAAGTTGTAAAAGTTAATTTACAGAGGATCCAGCTGTGGCAATATTCCCAGAGTGGGTAATTACCAAAAACTTCTGAGCAAAAGTTAGTACACAAGGTTGCTAACTGTTAGAGGTGTGACCCAAGACAACCAATGTAAGAAAACTGCTGGAATTAATGGAATCAAGAATTTGCCACCCATGGAAAGATTTAACTTGGTAGATATCCTAAAAACGGATTTTCTGAAAGCAAGCCCTACCCGCAGAGTCACCGACAGCAAAACCAGGATGAGAAGAAAAACGCCCATTAGGCATCCCAACAATGTATGGTCTGGTACTTCAAACACTGGTTAAATTAGTTAGGTCACAGCTAGTCGGAGGTAATTTTTGAACCTAATAGCTATAGTCTTTTCTGGAGATCAACACATGATGCTACTTCAGCAATATACCTAAGCATTAATAAAAAACTAAATATGTGCTTGATGCTGATATATCTAAATTTTTTGACCAAATTAACGATGATGCACTGTTGAGAAAAATAGGTCAAAAACCCTACAGGAAATTAATCAAATAATGGTTAAAATCTGAGGTATTCGATAGTACAAAGTTCTCAAACACTGTGGAAGGTAAACCACAGGGAGATGTAATTTTTCTAAAGTGCAAACATCGCCCTACACGGGATGGAAGAATGCTTAAATAAGTTTGCCGAATCCTTTTCAGGAAGAAAGCTAGAGAATAAAAAAGCACTATCCTTCATTCGCTATGCTGATGACTTTGTTATCCTAAACAAAGACCTCAAAGTAGTTTTACAAGCAAAAGCCGTAATGCAGGAATGGTTAACCCAGATAGAATTAGAACTAAAACCAGAAAAAACTAGAATTACCCATACTTTGGAGGAATATGAAGGAAATAAACCCGGATTCGGATTTTACTTCCTAGTATTCATTATGAGGTAATAGAAAGTTAAGTAAATCAAACAAGGATTTAAGATACTGATAAAACCATCTAATTAGAGTATAAAAATTCATTATCGGAAATTGGCAGAAATATGTAATACACATAAAACTGTTCTAGTAAAAGCTCTAATAGTCAAACTAAATTCGGTAATAATATGATAACTACTTCTGTGCCCAAGTCAGCAAAGAAGTATTCCATAAATTAGATAATATTCTTTGGAAAAGATTAGGTCGATGGACAAATAGAAGGCATCCAAATAAGTTAGCCAAATGGGTGACAGAAAAGTACTTACCCTCTATCTCTAACACCCGAGTTTGGGTATTAAATGACAAAGGATATATACTAAGCCTACACTCAGATGTAACTATTGCAAGGTATGTTAAGGTAAAGGATAACAAATCCCCTGATGACGGCGAATGGACTTATTGGAGCAATAGAATCGGAAATATCAAGGCATAAGGAAATAGGTAACGGTAAGATTAAAACGATAAAAGAACAGATGCGCATTATGTGTAGCTATATTCAAACCAACAGACTTGATGGAAATAGAGCATATAACACCTAAATCTAAAGGTGTTGACAATACATACAAAGACAAATAACTGTTGGACCGACATTGCTACGATACTAAGACAGCCTTAGATAGTAAAACATATCAAAAAGCAAAATTACAGGATTTACCTGAGGGATATATATGGGTAAACGATATTTTAGTACTAGAAGAGAAAGGATGTACCTATGACAAAGGAGGTCTAAGAGAGGAGCTGTTTGAGGTTAAAGTCTCACGAACGGTTTTGAAGAGGAGTCGGTTAGGGTAACTTATCTGGCGAATGTTTAACCAAACCTAAAACCACCAAACTTACTAATTATCTTTGCTGTTTACCACTAAACCTACTAAAACGTAACATATTTGGAAGTACTAATGGCCAGTAATTATCTAACCGAAATTACACAGGTTAAAATTTAGTATCTCAGAGTAACCATTCAAAGTCTGGCCTGATAATATTTAATAATTATGAAAATATATAGGTAAAAATAGATTATTCTGTTATAATATGATGCTTTTATTTTTAATAAAATAGGATGTTATATAGCTTCTAAACATAAAATAACTCTTGTAGTATTTTTATCCTATAAAATATGGAATATAATAAATTATGGTTATTAGTGATAAAAAAAACACAAATAGCTTGAGGTTGCATACAATTTACCACAGTGACTTATCGTTTTTTTTATGTAGCTTATTTAGCTGAAAACTCCTGTAAACTCAAAATTTCATTATATCACTTATCCGGAATCTAAATTAGTTGGTTTGGATATATATAAAATGACAATTTATTAGTGTGATTGAGTACGATAAAAGCTTGTAATTAATATTCATAGTGAGGAATATTCTATAAATTTTGCAAATAAATAGTAGTTTTAGAGGTCTTAAAAAAAGTTGAGAACAACTAAATTTAGGTAATCAGGATAGTAAAAAAAATAAATCTTAGGACTTAGGTAAAAATCGGATAGAGGAATAAAAGTTAGCTGAAATTACTCTTGAGCCTCACTCCATAATTTGTGATGCTTGTGTAATATGAATTAGCAGCAATTAAGTAGATTTAATACCTGTTTAGATATTCAATGTTACTCTGGAGTTAACTAAAACTCAATATATTTTTTAAAAGTATAAATTATTAGTCAAGAAGTTTGACTATAAACCTAGCAAAGAGAAGTGCTTCTAGGCAATAGTTACATATGCTAAATTAGGTTTAGCCTAGATGTAGTAATTATTGTTTAAATTCATTCAACATTCAACAAACAAAATGGTTATAGCAAAACGTGGACTTATCCTTGGTGTAACAGCATTAATGTTAACAGGCGTCACTGTAATTGGCGCTGGTATTCATCTTTCCTCTCAAGCATCATTAAGTAATAATGCTCCGAAAGAATTAATCGACGAAGTTTGGCAAATTATTGATAAAACTTATGTAGATGGTACTTTCAATCAAGTAGACTGGAAAGCAACTCGCAACGAGTATCTTGATAAAACATATACCAGTGAAGAACAAGCTTATGATGCGATTAAGGAAATGCTAAAAAAGTTAGACGATCCTTACACCCGCTTTATGGATCCCGAAGAGTTTAAAAATATGCAAATAGATACTTCTGGGGAACTAACAGGTGTAGGTATTCAGCTAACCCAAGACCCAGATTCAAAAAAATTGGTAGTTATTTCACCAATAGAAGATACTCCAGCTTTTGATGCAGGTATTCAAGCTAAGGATATTATTAGCAAAATTGACGGTCAAAGCACTAAGGGAATGAATATTAATGAGGCGGTAAGTCTGATTCGCGGTCCAATTGGTAGTCAAGTAATTTTAACTATTAAACGAGAAAATCTGGAAATAGAGTTTCCTATTGTTCGGGCAAAAATTGAAATTCATCCTGTTAAGTATTCTCAGAAAGAGAGTTACAATTCTTTAGGCAAAGTTGGTTATATTCGCTTAAGCCAATTTAGTGCGAATGCTGCTGGTGAGATGCGAGAGGCAATAGGTAATTTGGAAACTCAGAAGGTATCAGGTTATATTCTGGATTTACGTTCTAATCCTGGTGGATTGCTATATGCTAGCATAGAAATTGCTAGGATGTGGCTAAAGCGGGGAGATATTGTTTCCACGGTAGACCGCAATGGTGTCACTGATCGCCAAAAGGCTAATAATAGGTCTTTGACAGATAAGCCTTTGGTGGTTATGGTAGATGGGGGGTCTGCAAGTGCCAGTGAGATTCTTTCTGGTGCACTGCAAGATAACAAGCGAGCGACATTAGTCGGGACAAAGACTTTTGGTAAAGGGTTAGTGCAGTCAGTGCGTAGTGTTGGTAAGGGTGCAGGGATAGCGGTGACGATCGCTAAATACTTTACCCCTAATGGTCGCGATATTAACAAATTGGGAATTCAACCAGATGTAAAAATACCCCTGAGTGAAAAACAAAAAGAAACTTTGCAAAAAAATCGTGACAAAATAGGTACTATAGAAGCAGATCCTCAATACGCAAAAGCATTAGACATCTTAAATAAAGAAATTGCTGAATTCCAAAATCAGACAGCTCAGTGGTAGCCATACTGGCATTAGGGTACATAAGCTGTTGGCTATAATCTGGTATAATCTATAATCAGATGTAATTATCTTTATTTGTGCTGCTTGAATTGAAAACTGAACTGCACCCAAATAACCAGCGAAAAACGAAACTTAGCCCGCGTACGCGGGTGTAGCAGGTCATGTAAGGAAGCTGGGGATGGGGATTATATTTAACCCGATATTGAATCATAACTAGGGTATACCTGAGAGCAAAATCAAATTTCTGATTACAATTGACCTGCATAAACTTTTAGTAGCAATGGTTAAACCGAAAAAACTTTTGGTACTACGAGGTTTCACTGAACATCTTTGTAATATCGTTTGAGGTATTGTTTCAGTTGCTTGGAAACGAAGATTCACTAAAGTGTCGGAAGTGCCTAAATTTCAGAAAAAAGGTAGAGATGATAGTTTCACCCTTGATGGTTCCATGCCTACCCCCAGTCCTTCTCAGGAGGAGATGGGAGTGGGTCATAAAAATTACCTCAAATTGGATGGGTGAAAGTGAAAGCTTATGAAATCTTACCTGATAATATTAATCCCAATTCTGTAACTATTAGCAGAAAAGCTAATAAATAGTTTGTCAGCTTTAAAGTAGAAACTATAACTCAAAATACTGAGAAGTCAGTGGATGTAGTTAGTGTTAATTTAGGTGTAAAATAATTGGCTACGTTATCTACTGGTAAAGTATTTCCAGGTGCTAAATCTTACATAAAGTTTTAAAATTGCGAACACTGTAATTAAAGGTCGTGAGCTAGACTTGAATGCAGGGTTAAATTTAGCTAATGGAGTTCAGTTACTAAGGGTGTGCCAGGGGAGCTGGATAACGCTGACGTTGGCTGGGTGAAGCACTGAATAGAACTGATATAACCAAGAAAATAATAGATTTATGTAAATAATCATAGTTTTTTCAGAACGGAATAGTCGGAGATTGGAAAAACCACTTTTCTTCTGAAGAGAATATAATTCTTAATGCTCTATATCAATTGATAATGGCACAATATAGTCTGGAATTTGAATTTGAGTTGATCTTCTTGAATTGAAGTAGTTGTCAATAAAAGAAAATTTTAAACACATCTTTTCAACAGTTAGAATGTTGTGAGTCTCTCACTAGAGAGTCGTTGCTTGCATTGCTTATGAAAATTTCTTTATAGCAGTCGAAACAAAGATTAGGATATTGCGAAATCTGAAAATTCAGTCAGAGATTACTTTTACTTCTTTCTTACCTATAGTCCTATACTTCGACTGCTATACTTTGTACGGACGCTTTTATGCAACCTCCCTAGGTAAGAGAAAGGGTAAGCTACCCCCATTCCCTCGGAGGGAGGGTAGTAAGAGGAGTGGGTAATTTCAAACGAGAAAGTCGCGCGCAAACTGCAAGGTTTACGAATATGTGAGTTTAAAGTTGGTTAACATAAAGTATATGAGGGCCAAGATAGGAAAGCTGAAAATTTTTTGCTCAAGGGAACTAGCATTAGTTCCATGATCATTAACAGTAATTAAAAATTTAGCTAATAGATACTTTCTGAGTTTTGTGGTAGAAATTTTGCTACTAACTTTAACTAATTAAAAAGATTTGCTGTAAAAATAGGAAAAAGTATTTATCAAGATGAGTTTAGCCTCAGAATTGAAACATCCTTCAATTAAAATGAAGTAATTTTTAATGGGGAATAACTAAAGTGTTTTTGAATAAAGATAGTGAAGCGATCGCTTTGTCACTCGGAGTACTGTATCCCATGAAGTTATAGTGAAGATAGACGATTTTTTTATCCACTATATATAGTTTCGCGTGGGTAAGTTCTGTTAACTAATAAACGATTACATTTACTTAAGTTTTTTCCCCTATATTCTCAGGATTATTATCTTCTTATTAAGGGGGTACCTACGGAGTTTTTCTCGCACTTGAAAATTTTTAATAGATAGGTTTTTTCTTCCAAGACTCAATTTTTCCATGAAATTTTTGCTTTGAGGGATTTTTATTAGCCACTTGCCTACTGTTTTTTCTAATGTACCCTAGTAGTGCCAATTTTTCTTGACTTTCAGTGTTAATATTTAATTTATCGCGATCGCTTTCTTGCAATATTTTTCTACTAGATTTTGAAGTGTAGAATATAAGTTATAATTATCCAGTATTTTTAATATCTTGAATGATAATATTACTTCCAGAGAGCAAGGTACTACTATTATACTTTAAATCAAAATAATTACAATTGTAATGTGCCACCACTAGCTGAGTTTGCCAACTAGAGCAGTAAATTTAATTAAAAAAAAATAGCTGCTTCAGTTTACTTAAAACAGCTACCTTGAGTATTTTTCCTTTTTTTTCAAAGTTTATTTAAACTTCAGTTTTCCTTATACCTATTATACCTATTTACAAAACTAGAATAATCAATATTTACTTGCTCTGCATAGTGAAGGGCTACGTCACTGACTAATTCTCTAAATTCTTTACCCCTACCATCGGTAATTTTTTTCACCTGTTTTTCTAAAGAATTAGGAATTAATTTTTCATCAAAATCTTGATCTGCTCTAGCATGATCAGTAGCCAAAATTTCTCCCAATTGTTTGGCAACTTCTATGAAGCTATTTTTATCTTCTAATTTGTAAGTTTTAAGAGACTCTTTATTGGGAGATATTTCTCGGACAGAATAATAACCAGAAAAATCTCCGTCAGTTAGATTCTTATCCACAAGTTTCATCCATCCTAAAAAGTCATCAGTATGTTTAATTAAAGCTTTATAAGCTATAGCATGACGTTGGGCAGTATTGACAAAAATACTGTCATAATTTAAGCGGTCATATAAGCTAAATAATCCATAAGCAGTAGGTTTATACTGACGTTTAATATCAAGAATATGGTCATCATCTAAATCATCAGTTTTTCCTTCTATTAACAGATAATAACGTGGTGTTCCTAATGACCCTAATCCAGCATTTAATCTTTGAGCAACATCTTTAACTGTAAAATATTTTTGGCTATATCTTACATTGCTAGAAAGGGTATCACTATAAGATATTATTTGTGATTTTATAGCTTTTTCGGCATCATTAGCTATTCCTAAATCTTCATTATTATCAATATCAAATAATCTTTTATTTTCTACAACTTTACTCCATTTATTTAGCATTTTTTCTCTTGTGTCTTTGGCTGCTTTTTTTATGGTATTTTCCACCTCTCCATAAGTATTTTTTTGAGTAAAATATATCTCAGTTTCATGATCATTGCCTACATAATCTTTTAGACTATGTAGATAGCTGTCACTAAAATTATCAATTATTTCTTTCTGGTCAGATTTATTCTTAAGAGAATTATCCTCAGCGACTAAAATAATACTGGTTGCTAAACGCCACAAATCATATTGATAATCAGCAACTATTGATTCATCAAAGTCATTCAGGTCAAAAATAATTTCTTCTTTGTCGTTATTATAAGCGCCAAAATTACCAATGTGACAATCACCTAAAATCCAAGTTTTTGTTTTAGTATTACCAAATTTACCAAGTCTACTATCATTGATAAAGTCTTGCCAAAATAAAGAGTTTGTTGCTCTAAAAAAATCAAATACTGATTCAGACATTCGGGCATATTTTTCAGTTTTTAACTCTTGTCGTTTCTGGGGTTCAGCACCTGATAAAATTAAGTTTGTATCTAATTCTATAGACTCCCAAACTTTTTGAATTCGCTGACTATTGTTAATAGGTTGAGCTAAAGTATTATTAGATAGTAAAAAACAGTTTATAATCAGAACTAAAATTATTACTATAAACTTACTTCGGGAAATTTTATGCAACTGATTCATCATTATTACTTCAAAATTGTCTCACATTATATTGATTGACTAATTCAGGTTTTATTGCACTCAATGGCTACAGTCAGGAATATAACAAATTTGAAAAATTTCTAGATATTCTTGAGTCTCATAAGTAATAACTGTTTTTAAAGCGTATTATTTTTTCCCAAAATAATTAAATTTGAAATTTGTATATCTCTCCACTTTTAATAATTTAAAAAGCTAGGAAAAATATAATGTACGATAATAGTTAATCATTACTTTTAAAGCTCTTAACTTAACTGTAGTATTTTTATCTACTTGTGTAGCAGCTTCAGTCAAGATAGATTTATCAACAGCTTCATATTTAAATGGAGAAGCAATAGGGTGATAATCATCAAGTTCAAAGATAATTTGAAATTTGTATATCTCTCCACTTTTAATAATTTAAAAAGCTAGGAAAAATATAATGTACGATAATAGTTAATCATTACTTTTAAAGCTCTTAACTTAACTGTAGTATTTTTATCTACTTGTGTAGCAGCTTCAGTCAAGATAGATTTATCAACAGCTTCATATTTAAATGGAGAAGCAATAGGGTGATAATCATCAAGTTCAAAGATAAATTGAGGTAAAAAAGAGAACCGAAAGAAAAATATATACTAGCTCTTTGAAATAGTCCCGACCTTGCCGTAATCAAATAAGGGAAACTCCATAAAGTCAGAGAAAAACTCACTAGAGTTTTAAAATAGGTAGTTTCCTACTATTGTTTTCCTCAAAAAATTAATACAATACTTCCTATTTGTCAAAGGAAGTCGCTTTTTATATAGTCAAATTTCAAATATGAGATGTAAACATGAGAAGAAAAGTATTTAGTAGTGTCATTTGTGTTTTAAAATCATAATACTTAATTGTAGTGCCAATAAAATTATCAAACTTAAAATATGAGACTGAAGTTTTGCAACATTGTAATTTTTCCCCTAGTTCTAGGAATGGGATGGGTTTTATCTATTGCCCACAGCAGTAAAGCCGAAAAACAAGTATCAAGTCAGGACATTGAGCAAGCTGCCCATATTTTAGAAAAAATGCAGGAGTACAACCCTCTCAACCAACCTCCGCCAAAATCTCAACCGCTTGCCAACTGGAAGGAAGAAAGCACAACCATAGTTAAAGAGACAAATGAGGGTATTTTAGGACAAATAGAACAATATAATCAACTCGACCAACATACAGAAATATCTGCCCCTTTAGAAAAAGTTAACTCTGTCAATCAACTTAGTGATATTTTACCTGTAGATTGGGCTTATAGTGCTCTCCAAGGATTAGCAGAACGTTATGATTGTTTATTAACCTCTCCAAATGCTACATTTAGTGGTAATAGAGCTATCAGTCGTTACGAATTTGCAGTAAATCTTAACGAATGTTTACAAGTTATTCAAAATCTGATTGAAGAATTCGATGAAACTTATATTACTCAAGAAGACTTAGCCAAAAGCCAAAGATTACAGGAAGATTTTGCTATTGAAATCGCCGATATTAAATCTCGCCTCAATGGCTTGGAAACTCGAACAGACATTCTGGAAGCTAATCAGTTTTCTACCACAACTTTGCTAAAAGGGGAAGTAGTGCTGGCTCTATATGATGCTTTTGGTAATGATGGTGAAGAGGATGCTACAGCAAGCGCCGATGATAGCCAAATAGGCTTTGGTCATAACTTAACGTTGAACTTTGATACTAGTTTTACAGGTAGAGACTTCCTCAGAACTAGGTTAAGAGCAGGAGACCTACCTGGAGTAAATACAGATACTGCCATGACCAATTTAAACAATGGCTCTCCACCTAATGATATAACGCGATTAACAGAAATATACTATATTTTTCCCCTCAACAAGGAAATGAGTATTTATATAGGAGCTGCTGGACTTGACTTCGATTTGATTGCTCCTGCACTTAATCCTAAACTAATTAGTGGTAATACAGGAAGTCTGGCCTTGTTCCCTGCTTATAGTCCCACTATCTATATTCAAGTAGGGGGTGCTGGTTTGGGTTATAGTTATCAAATTAACGATAATTTGAGGTTAGATGTTGCTTATCTGGGGGGTGCTCCTGGGGGTGGTACGGGAAAAGTTAACGATCCAAGAGAAGGAGGTGGAATTTTTAACGGTACAAATAGTGCTTATGCTCAGTTAACAGTTTCACCAAATTTAGATTTGGATTTTTCTTTTGCTTATGTAAGAGCATATTATACGGCAGATTTAGTTAATGTAGCAGGTTTTACAGGTAGTAGAAATGCTCAAAAACCTTTTGGCAAAGTGCCAACTTCAGCCGACCATTTTGGGTTTCAAAGTAGCTATCGCTGGGCACCATTTACGATTTCTGGTTGGGTTGGCTATAGCAATGCTGAAGCTGAAGCAGGCGATCGCGAAGGAGATGAAGCAGATATTTGGCATTGGGCAGTGACGGTAGCGATAAATGACTTAGTGTTTGAAAATGGAAGTTTAGGTCTTTCAGTTGGTCAACAGCCAAAATTGACTGATATTGACAATGGTGAGGATGACCCAGATACTTCTATACAATTTCAACTTTTCTACAATTATCGCATTTCAAATAATATAGATATAACGTCTGGTTTTTTTGTTGAGACCCAGCCGGAACATGATGATCGAAATGACCCTATTTGGGTATTTGTGACTCGAAGCACTTTGAGATTTTAATCTTCAAACTAACAATTATGAACAAGAAACTAAAAATTATTATTGCTTCATCCCTAGCATTCTTGGCGGCTATTTTTCCTCAAAAAATTAGTCATGCACAAACACAAGAAACAATCATTAGAAGAGAGTTAATAGTAGTAGGAGTTAGGGGAGATTCCCCTTGGTTTGGCTTCAGAAATGATGGAAAATGGACGGGATATTGTATAGATATTGCCTATGCTTTAGCGGACCGCCTTAGTGCCAACCAGCTCGATCCTATCAGGGTAAGATTAGTTACATCAACGACCCAAAGTCGTTGGGATTTGGTAACAAGTGGTAGGGTAGATTTAGAATGCGGTCCTAATTCTATTAGTGCTGAGCGTGAAGCCAAGCATGGTATTAATTTTTCTTCACCTTTTTTTATCACAGCAACACAAATTTTAGCTAAAAAAGGTAGACAAGAAGAAGATGTGAAAGTGGGTAATGCCACAGTTGGTGTAGTTAGGAATACTACTAATGAAAGCGATCTAAAGAGTGCTTATCCATTAGAAAAAATTGATAATAAATATTTAAGTAGAGAAGAAGGTGTTCAAGCTGTGATGGATGGTGAAGTTAGTGGTTTTGCTAGTGATGGAACTCTTTTGTTAGGTTCAGCGGAGATGATGAACTTGGATATAGAAAATGATTATACTTTTATTACTATTAATCAAGAAAATGGCCGTCCTTTTTGTGCTGGTTATGGCTTCATACTTCCAGGAGGGGAAGATAATTCTAGTTGGCAAAGGTATATTAATGACTTTCTTGCTCATAATAAAAAAGCCCAAAGAATTAGAAAAAAATGGTTGGGTAATTTAAGCGAGAATAGTCAAAGAATTTATGATGCTTGTACTCAGAAATAGGGAGTAGATACCTTGTATGAAAGTCCCTAAGCTAGTGGGGGAGGCTTGAGCTAGCTCAAAATTTAGAAGTCTAAGAGTTATCAATGGGCTAGTTCAAGTCATTAAGTAATAAAATTTGTCAACTCAAGAAAATCTATTGTTAAAAAAAACTAATGCAATGTAAGTTCTCTACTCAAAAAAATGACAGGGAAAAGTAAAATTTCCTTTTAGTTATGTTGTTAAATTAGAGAACTTTAGACCTTTTTTCTTCAAAATGAGAATTGCTAATGTAAACTTTGTATTTTGACAGAATAATTATGAATTAAATCAAACAAATAGTGATGGGTTTTGCGGGGGCAGTAGCTTTAACTACTATTGTCCAACAGTTAAATGCAGTTACCTTTACTATTGGGGGTACAACTATTGTAGGGTAAGGTCAATTCTCCAGTTTGCCAGGAGTAACAACTATAGATTTTGAATCAGGTGCATCGACAGATGGTCCTGTTATTTATTCTGCTTCTGGTGTTGGCCCAACAGTTGTTTTAGTTAGTGTACCTGGTCATTATGCTCAACCTGATGATGATTTGACAAAGTATCTAACAGTTGCCCCCTTTGGTAATGCTTTAGGAAATAATCCAGTTACAATTAGCTCTCAGGAACAACTAGATTATTTTGGTATGTACTGGGGGTCTAGCAGACTATGATAATAGGATGGCTTTCTACAAAGGAAATCAGCTACTTGCATATTGGAAAGCTACAGATTTTGCTGGTTATGGTGAAAGTCGATACGTTAATTTCTTTGCTGAGGAAAATGAGTCTTTTGACCGAATAATTCTATCTTCTTCTAATCCTGCTTTGGAAACAGAGAATCATGCTTACAGACTTGTTTCTGAGCCTAATACCTCAGTTCCCGAAGCAACTTCTGCAATAGGTTTATTGATATTTGGTGCTGTTGCTTATCGTTTGAGGAAAGCCAAATAAATCATCAGGACTTACCCAGGTAAACTACTAAAGGCTGGTATATTGGGGTGTTGGGTAACTTTGATTTTGGTTCCTATTTTCATCCTCTAACCACTAGGGTTGTTGAGAATTAAGCAAAAAAAAGGCTAAAATATTTTTAAGTATTAATTATTATCTGATTATCTGACATTCTAATTGAAAAAACCTTGAGTTAAAATCGAACTTATTTAATTCTAATAATCAAAGCCTTTTTAATAAAGAGTCAAGCATTTGTAAGGCAAAATAGAGTTTGATAACACAAAAAAAGAGCGTAAAGATTCCTCTTATTTATTATGTACTATATATAGTATCTTTGGGCAACTTATTTTATAATTATTATGAGTTATTCTTTTTTTTATTTTAGTTGGACAGCATTATGAAAAATATATTTAGGGAGTATATTCAGTGATTAGATTGAAAATATTTGGAAAAAATGAAGATAAATAGTGAAGGAAATAGGGAAAAGGAAAAGAGCTTAAAGTTTGTCTTTTTCCTTCTTCCGTCTAATAATAAGAGAATAAAAGGTGAGAAAATTTCTAACTTCTCAAAACGAGCCAGAGATTATTTTTTACTTTTGTCTTAGGTTTATTGCTATACCTTAAATTGATGCGCGGTTATGAGGAGAATCTAAATCAATCTCTGGACCAGTTGGTACAATTTTAGTAGGATTAACTTTAGGATGACTCATGTAATAATGCCGTTTAATATGGTCAAAATTACAAGTTTCTTTTACCCCTGGATATTGATAAATATCTTTCAGATAATTCCCCAAATTGGGATATTCCCAAATATGGCGTAAATTACATTTGAAATGAACATAATAAACTGGGTCGAAACGAACCAAAGTAGTAAACATACAAATATCAGCTTCAGTTAGGCGATCACCACATAAATAACGTTGTTTTGACAAGACATTTTCCCAATGATCTAAAGCTGCAAATAAGTCTTTGACTCCCTCATCATAAGCTAACTGAGAACCAGCAAAACCAGCTCGATAAACACCATTATTAATAGGTTGGTAAATCTTATCAATAGTTTCTTCTATCTGATTATATAAATCGTCAGGACATAAATTTACATCATTTTTAGCGATACCACTAAATTGAGTATCAAACATCCGAATAATTTCACGGGATTCATTATTAACAATTTTACCTTCAGTTTTATCCCAAAGTACTGGTACAGTAACCCTACCACTATAAGTAGAATCTGCCTGAAGATAAAGCTGCCAAAGATAGCTATGATGGTTAAGAGTATCTCCAATAGAGCCTGGTTCATCTGTAAATTCCCAACTATTTTGATCAATAACAGCACCTACAACTGACAAACCAATAGCATCTTCTAATCCCTTAAGTTTTCGCATAATAGCAGTTCGATGTGCCCAAGGGCAAGCCCAAGAAATATATAGATGATAACGTCCTGCTTCTGCCTTAAAGCCACTAGACCCATCTGCTGTAATTTGATGACGAAAAGTGGTCTGAGGACGAATAAATCTACCTTGAGCATCTTCTTGTTCCCTTTCAGAAATCCACTTACCATCAATTAAAATACCTAAACCCATAGTTGCCTCCTAAAATCTGATTCAGATCATAGCAATTAAATTACAATTTTCCTAGAGTCTTTTCTGGCTTTTAGTAACTCTAGATTTTTTTTGACAATAGCGATCGCTTTTTGATTTCCCTCTTGGAGATATAATTCTCCTGCTTGTAATAAATTTGCTACACTTTCATGATCTTGACGTAGATTAGCAAAAGCCAAATCTGGGTTATGATAAGCTTCAGCAATATTATAATTATTTTTTATGACTTCAGTAAACTTATTTATAGCTTGTGGATAATTTCCTTGGCAAAAAGCTTCACATCTTGTTTAAAATTTAAAATTTTACTTTTGCTTCTGCTTGTGATGATCTTGATTTTGTAAATAGGACAGAAATACTTTCTTGTCCACGATAAGCATATATCATTGCACCAATATTAATGCTAGTTATTGATCTAATACAGATTAACCAAGTCAGAAAATTTGCAGTTTTCATAAATATAATAATGGTTTGAACGTAAGCATTCAGCCATCATCTGTTACTTTTGGTAGCTTATCAAACCTATTAATAATTCTGAGGATCGATAATTTCTAAGCAGAAGGTATGAAGGCAAGAAGGCACGGATTTAGAATTTAGAACTCAGAATTTGGCACTTGAGACTTGGAATTTAAATTTTTGCTTTGACTAAATTTGAAGGTTTGAGAATCTCCAAAAAGACTAAGTTATAATTTAGAAGTCACTAGATAAATTTTATTTGGTACTATGTTGAGTTTATTGATTACTAATTTATATAACAGTGCTTGGGTAATTTCTATTGAGGAAATACTGGAAGTGTGAAGCAATGGTAGTGATCTATTGCCACCAAAAAATATAGAAGCAAGAATAAATCAAGTCCACTTCTTCCCTTTTGCCTTCATTGCTTGATTTATGAAAATCATTTTTTTATGATGTGCTTGGGCGCTCGTTCTTGTTTTCTAGCAAACGGCTGACCGCGATCGCTGATGCTACAAGAATTAAATTCAACTTTTTGCTCTGTAGAGAAGGTAGAATGGATCAATATCAACAGTTTCTAGTTTGATACCCTATAGTTATGATGGGCAAACTAGCGATCGCATATTATTCGCACTACCGTGTAATTGATCCTCAAAAGTCACCAGAGCAGGAGACACTCCAGAACAATGGCTGGTTTAGGAACCCATGACTAAAGAGATAAGAAATTAAAATTGCCTTAGGGTTTGCTATAGAAGTTGGTAATATATACCGAACAAAAGCTTAGGACGCTTTCTCTATTGTGGATTTCTTTATATAATTAAAGTTAATATTTAAGCTTAACATAATGGGGTTTATTCGAGTCTTTACTAATAGAATAACTCAAGCTGTCCCAAAATTTTGGCCAACGTTCCGGATAGTTATTTTTATAGATTTTCAAAAGCTGTTCAATGGGCAAAACAGAGGATAACTTTACCTTAACTTTCTGGACACCATGGCGACTACTACCTTCTCCCATAATACCTACCTACAAAAGTTTTAGTGGCCAATAATTCTAGCTATAATAGACAAATCTTTGCCCACCCAACGCTGATTTTTAGTCAAGATACTTTAAAATCAGCAATATAGCTAAGGAAATAAAAGCAGGATTTGAAACCAAATATTGGAAATTCAGCCTCAGTTAGGGGCCAACCTGCTAGCCGAAACCTATTTAGTGATTTCTGTCCTAGCTACCAAGGCCATTTCAGTTATTAGTTATCAGTACCTCCCCCTGAAACTAGAGGCTTGAAATACTGAATCGAATATTTTTTGATCCCTTATCCAAGGGGTAAGACCTTATTTTTTGGTCAAATAAATACTCTATGTATAATACTAAGAGAGTACAGTTTGTAATATCCAACAAGAGAGTTAAATATGGCAAAAGACCTCACTAATTATCGCAATTTTGGCATCTTTGCCCACGTTGACGCGGGCAAAACCACTACAACAGAAAGAATTCTGAAACTAACCGGAAAAATCCATAAAATCGGTGAGGTCCATGAAGGTGCCGCAACAACAGACTTTATGGAACAGGAGCAAGAGCGGGGCATTACAATTCAGTCCGCTGCTACAAGCTGTTTCTGGAAAGACCATCAATTAAATATTATTGATACCCCTGGCCACGTTGACTTTACTATCGAGGTATATCGTTCTCTCAAGGTTCTCGATGGTGGTGTAGGTGTATTCTGTGGCTCTGGTGGTGTAGAACCCCAATCTGAAACTAACTGGCGTTATGCTAATGATTCTAAAGTTGCTCGGATTATTTATGTAAATAAGCTGGACCGCACAGGAGCTGATTTCTACAAAGTTGTAAAGCAGGTGAAAGATGTACTCGCGGCCGAGCCATTAGTAATGGTATTACCCATTGGTATTGAAAATGATTTTGTGGGAGTTGTGGATCTACTTACCCGCAAGGCATGGGTTTGGGATGACTCTGGAGACCCAACCAAATACGAGATTAAAGATGTTCCAGAGAACATGACTGATGATGTAGAAAAATATCGGGAAATGTTGGTTGAAACTGCTATTGAGCAAGATGACGAGGTAATGGAAAAATATCTTGAAGGAGAAGAACCAGATCTTGATACCCTCAAACGTTGTATCCGTAAGGGAACTAAGGATCTGGTTTTCTTCCCCACCTATTGTGGCTCATCTTTCAAAAATAAGGGCGTGCAGTTGGTACTTGATGCAGTTGTAGATTTCTTGCCTAACCCCACTGAAATTAAACCACAACCAGAGATTGATCTTGAAGGTAACGAGACTGGTAAATTTGCCTACGTTGACCCAGAGAAACCTTTGCGTGCTTTAGCTTTCAAGATTATGGACGATAAATACGGTGCTTTGACCTTTACTCGTATATACTCTGGTACTTTGTCTAAAGGTGACACAGTATTAAATACTTTTACCGGCAAGACTGAGAGAATTGGACGTTTGGTGGAAATGCACGCTGACTCCCGTGAAGAAATTGAATCGGCTCAAGCGGGGGACATTGTTGCTATTGTGGGGATGAAGAATGTGCAAACTGGCCATACTCTTTGCGACCCTAAAGAACCTGCTACTTTGGAACCGATGGTGTTCCCTGATCCAGTAATTTCTATTGCTGTGGCGGCAAAAGATAAAGGTTCTGTGGAAAAACTGGGTATGGCATTGAGTAAAATGGTTCAGGAGGACCCATCTTTTAGAGTTGAGACGGATGCTGAAAGTAATGAAACCATTATTAAAGGTATGGGTGAATTACATTTGGATATTAAGGTTGATATTCTGAAGCGGACTTATGGGGTAGATGTAGAAGTTGGTAAGCCACAGGTGGCTTATCGGGAGTCTATTACTAAGCGCCTTGAAGATAGCTACACTCATAAGAAGCAGTCTGGTGGTTCTGGTCAATTTGCTAAGATTGACTATATGATAGAACCTGGTGAAGTTGGTACTGGTTTTGATTTCCAGTCAAAGGTGACTGGTGGAAATGTACCCAGAGAATTTTGGCCTGCAGTGCAAAAAGGTTTTGAGACTAGCTTTGAAAAGGGTATGTTAGCTGGTTATCCTTGTGTGGATATGAAGTTCACGTTAATGGATGGTGCTTTTCACCCGGTTGACTCCTCGGCGATCGCTTTTGAAATTGCTGCGAAGGCTGCTTATCGTCAGTCTTTTTCTAAAGCTGCTCCTCAACTACTTGAACCAATAATGAAGGTTGATGTGTTTACTCCTGATGATCATGTTGGTGATGTGATCGGGGATCTTAACCGCCGTCGGGGAATGATCAAATCTCAAGACTCGGCTGCAACTGGTAGTCGCATCAAAGCAGATGTGCCATTGAGTGAGATGTTTGGTTATATTGGCGACTTGCGGACTATGACTTCTGGTAGGGGTCAGTTCTCTATGGAGTTTTCCCATTATGCGCCTTGTCCTGCTAATGTGGCGGAAGTGGTAATTAAGGAAGCTAAAGAGCGTCAGGAAGCTAAATCTAAATAGGTAAAAGCACTCAGCGGTTAGTGTCGGCTATCACCCATTTTTGTAGGAAAAGCTGTTTGAGAACTGGCTGAATGCTTAGTCCATTTTAACGTATACAGGGCGGAGAATTTAACTATTCAAGTCCTGTATTTTTGTATTTTTAACTGGGGCTACATTACTAAATAATTTTGAAAAAAAATAATTTTGAAAATTTTTAAGGTGGGGATAGCCTAGGGATGCTTACTAGAAAAAATGCTATGGAACAAGGGTTAAATAATATTGATAATTGATAACGCTTGTGGTTGAGCAGTATAATTCCATTAGGGTAAATAACTATTAAAAATAATTTTCATAGTTTGTTTGAACTCCTCTTTCACTTTGCTTCTTATTTGATAAGCTCGATCTAAGAAAATGGTAAATACTTTTAGACCAGTATTATTTTTTTTCTCTAAGGATTAAAATTTTACACCTTGGCGCAGAGGGCTGACATCTGAAAATAAAGGGTTTTCAATGGAATTATATTTGGAAGGATAAGTGGGATCATGAGCGATGGGAATCTCAATTTCTAGTTCATTAACCAAATTTGGTAAGTCTTGCTTGAAATACTATTCACGGGAACTATTACTACCACCACCATCACACAGAATTAATATGCATTTCGCTCTTCTATAATTAATTAACCCATAGTTTTCCCACCAATACTAAATAGAATCAAAAGTTAATTCACTGGTGTCATGGCTCGTTCTAATCTTAATATAACTAACTTTTAGGATAAGGTTATACAACCTATTTAGAATAGCTATTCCTTTACTTAATTAGGTTAAGGTATACTTGATAAATGATATAATAAAAAGTTTAAAATTTATCTACTATTAAATATATTACATGAGTCAAACTTCTATCAAACCTGCTCTAATAACTAAGGTAATACCTGAGTCTATTGCTGCTGAAATTGGTTTTGAGTCTGGTGATGCGATCGCTGCTATTAACGGACAACAACCACGAGACCTCATTGACTATCAATACATTTGTGCTGATGAATATTTAGAAATAGAAGTCATCGACGCTAAAGGTAAAACTCACTACATTGAAATAGAAAAAGACTACGACCAAGACTTGGGGTTAGAGTTTTCTACTGCTCTATTTGATGGTCTCATTCAATGTAACAACCGTTGTCCGTTTTGCTTCATTGACCAACAACCACCAGGTAAACGAGATACTCTATATTTCAAAGATGATGACTATCGTCTCAGTTTCCTCTATGGTTCCTACTTAACTCTGACTAATATCACACAAAGGGAATGGAAAAGAATTGAACAAATGCGGCTTTCTCCTTTGTATGTTTCTGTTCATGCTACAGAACCAGAGTTGCGATCGCGTCTTTTAAAAAATTCCCGGGCTGGTAAAATACTCGAACAAATTCGGTGGTTTCAAGAACGACGACTACAAATACATGCTCAAGTTGTAGTTTGCCCAGGAATTAATGATGGTATTTCTCTGGAACGTACATTATTAGATTTGGCAAAGTTTCATTCTGGAGAAATTCCGGCAGTTGCATCTGTTGCGGTTGTTCCGGTGGGGTTGACTCGCTTTCGCCCTGTGGAAGATGAGTTAATACCTGTCACTACTGCAAAGGCAGAGGAGGTTATTGACCAAGTACAGGAAATTCAGGCTAAGGTTAGATACACATCTGGAACTAATTGTATCTGGTTAGCTGACGAATGGTTTTTAATTGGCCGTCGAGAGTTGCCCCCTGCTTCAGAATATGAAGATTATCCTCAAATTGGCAATGGTGTTGGTTCAATTCGTCATTTTATATCACAATTTGAGGCTTATGTCAAAGAGTTTTTAGAATTAAACATTTGCTTAAGCACCCAAAGAAAATTAACTTGGGTGGTAGGGAATGCAGTAGAGAAAGCATTTGTAGCGATCGCTAATCAATTAAATCAAATTGAAGGTTTAGAAGTAAATATGATACCATTATCTAGCAGTTATTGGGGACAAGATATTACTGTAACTGGGCTATTAACAGGTCAAGATTTGTTAGAAGGTTTGCAGGGGCGAGACTTAGGAGAAGGAATTTTGTTACCTTCAGTAATGCTGAAACAGGGAGATAATCTTTTTTTAGATGATATGACCCTTGAAGACTTATCAGTACAACTTGAGACAAATATTTGGCCAGTAGCCGGAGTAGAAGAACTAGTATTAACTGCTGTGGGCGATCGCGCAGGGTTCCAGAAAGAAATTGCTAATTAAACTATTAAAACTTGACCAAAAAATTCCCATCAGGAGATAACTCTCAGTATTTGTGCGAAATATTTGGGTTGTAGTTTTTAAGTTAAAATTAAAAATATTTTATCTTTAGGGAGTAATGATGAGTACTTTAAAAACAAAAATAAATTTTACAACTTTTTTTATTAGTTGTTGTTTAGTACTTGGCAATACTTTGGCATCATCTTTGAAAGCAACCGCAGTACAATTATATTAAACAATTGATTTTTCTGATGGGTTTAATAGCAGTCTACAGAATATTAATTCTGATTTTCCTAGTGGTAATTTAGTGTTAGGTAATGTTCCATTTAATATTCCTAATACCACTAATAATATTTGGCACAGCCATCATGCTGGTGGCCCTAATCTGAGGATGTTAACAGTTGATGTGGGGCTATTCGGAGTCACAGAAGTTCATACTTTAATTAATACTTATTGGGGGAAAACAGCAGGTTTAGCTTCTATTGAATTTCATGGTTCAGATGATGCTTATTATAAAAAAACCTTATATGGCAACTCTGATATTCGAGATTATAATCAATACTATTGGACAAATAATGTTAATAACACGACAACAGTTAAAGTATTTAGTGATCCCTACGGGTTAATTGGGACTGAAGATCGCCTTGATAAACAATTAATTAATTTACCAGTAACTTTTAACGATGAAGAGCTTTCTACAATTGTATTTAAAGACTGGGGAAGTACTGGCTATCAAAGAATTTTTGTTTCTGGAATTACTGCTGGCATTGCCGCTGAGAATACAGAACAAAATTCTATTCCTGAATCTTCTAATATATTAGCACTGATTTCTGTAATTGGATTAAGTCCTATTTTTCTCAAAAAAAGATAACAGCTTTTTGGGACCTTGGCGACACATTAGACTTGGACTGACAGAAAACTCATATTTCAATCAGTAATATTCATAATATTCTGATAAAATAAAATAAGACTATATTTTCAGTAAGTTCCATCAACTGAATTGTTTTTGTTACTTTTAATAATGCTGAAACTAGAGTAAATAAATATTGTCAATAAACCATGGGTAATTCTCATAACTCATGGTTTATTGTACTTGTTCACAATTAACTTTCTACTTATGGTGTTTCTTGAATCTTAAAAACACTATATATAGGAATTAGCAAATAAGATGGGTTTGCTCTGACGCTGAAAACTCAAGGATAATTTGTTTTGAGACGATATAAGCCTTGAATATTTATCAGTATAACTCCAGACAAATATTTGGCCAGTAGCCGGAGTAGAAGAACTAGTATTAACTGCTGTGGTTGTTCAAGTAAGGTCTTGGAGAGAACTTGAGAGTTAAACTATTAAAATTTGACCAAAAAAATCAGGTCAATAGCCTCTTTTTTTAAGGGGATGAAAAAAAATAAACTTCAGTATTTCAAGCCTCTGGTTTTGACCAGGGGTAATGTTAAGGTAGTTCCTGCTGGGGGAGACTAACTGATAACTAATAACTGAAAAAATATTGGCAAAACTGTTAACCCATTAGTTTAAAATATCAGTTGGACTTGGAAACTAATAAAAAATCCATGAGTGTTTTTCGTAATATTTTGGTAGTAGGAGTTATTGGAGTAGTTCTTTCAGATGGAGGGGAGAGTTTTTCAGCCCCATTACCTATTCATCTGCAAAGTAATGCTCCTGAAAATTCGATGTTGGACCCAGAAGAGGTCAAAGGAAAATCTGTTGAGGTTAAAGAAACTCAAGGAGAAGAGTCAGATGTTAGCTCTTTGGAAAAAGTTACTCAATTGAAACCTGAAGGTAGTTTACTAAAAAAGTTAAAGTCAAATTATTCAGGTATAAAGGTACCATCAAACAGATACTCAGAAGTCAATATAAATAAACAACTACCTAAGTTAAAACCTAATAAAGAGAGAATTTCTGCATTAAAAGAACTCGAAAATCTATACAAAAATAAAGATAGTTTATTGGCAAAATTAAAATTCCCTATAAAAGAAGAAAATATCTCTCCTTCAGCATTACAATTTAAACAAAATATTAATCATAATCTTGCAGCTAACAAGAATCAAAAAATTAGGATAGATTCAGAAAAGAATGTGGAGAGTCTGGGGAAATCTAATTCTAGTATTTTAGAATTGTTGGAGTCAAAATCAGAAAATTCTGAAGAAAATATCTCTCCTTCAGCATTACAATTTAAACAAAATATTAATCATAATCTTGCAGCTAACAAGAATCAAAAAATTAGGATAGATTCAGAAAAGAATGTGGAGATTTTGGGTAAGTCTAATTCCAGTTTATTAGAATTGCTGGAGTCAAAATCTGGAAAATTAGAGGTAGCAAATCAAATAAATTTTTCTGAAGAAATTAGCTTTCAAGAATCAATTACTTTTTCAAATAATCCAGAAAGATTAAGCATAGATTCAGAAAATAATGTGGAGAATCTGGGTAAATCAAATTCTATATTTTTAGAATTGCTGGAGTCAAAATCTGGAAATTTAGAGGTAGCAAATCAAATAAATTTTTCTGAA
>ENA-UENX01000276-UENX01000276.1-marine-metagenome-genome-assembly--contig:-NODE-276-length-25907-cov-3.454085_pt1 | contig 25907 bp, 20 predicted proteins | sample MGYA00237875_ERZ529327 | MGnify/ENA primary metagenome ERZ529327 (study PRJEB26372, sample SAMN05368347) | marine metagenome | biome: cultured habitat; feature: ocean water; material: water; isolation... | reverse complement strand
AATCTAATGCCTAAATGTGTGCATACGGTAGGTCTCAAAGACTTCGGAAGTGTCCAACTAATGTCCCTGCAGGTATTAGCTTTTCTTCACCTTAATGCTACAACCAACTGCTTTAATATCACTAGGATCTGGATCTTGTCCATTCTCTAGCGCAGCAACAGCCATCTCTACATAATTTTCGGTAACAGCTTCTGCATCACCGGAATTATCATCAATAGCACCATGGTAGCGCAACTTATGCGTAGCATCCAATAAATAAATCTCTGGCGTACGGCTAGCACCATACTGAGGGAAGATTTCCTGTCCTTCGTCTAGGAGGTAGACAAATGGGAAACCCTTTTCCTTGGCATTTTCCTGCATAGCCGTGAAGCTATCTCCAGGCTTTACATCTGGATCATTAGGTTGGATAGCCACAACAGGGTAACCTTTGGGAGCCATCTTATTGTGTAGATCAATGATGCGTTGCTCATACATCTTAGCGACTGGGCAAGTATTGCAAGTGAAAGTGACGATGTATCCTTTCGCGTCATTGCCATTGGCATCCTTGACATCTTCTAGGCTATACATTTTTCCGTCGATATTCTTCAACTTGAAATTGGGAGCCATATCGCCCACCGTCAGACCATCAGCTTCGTAGCTTACCAATTTTGCAGCAGAAGATGAAGTCTCCTTCTGTTCCACCTTATCAGCGGTTTTATCTGACTTTTCATCACCAGCAGTGCAAGCGGTAAAGGCAAACTGGATCAATACAAATGCAAGAAAAAATCCGAATAATCTTTTCATGGTATAGTAAGTTGTTTTATAAAACGTTGATTTCGTAATTGAACTATCTTTTATCTCTTACTTCGGACCTGTGTGAGTCCAAATTCCAATTTTTGCGCATAACCAATAGGTCTACATCAAATCCTCAGGAGGCTGACAGAGACTCCCAGTTTTTGCAGTAGTTTAAGTACATAGAAATACAAGGCCCCAATTTCTTGGAACCCCCCATTTGTGTCCACTTAGAAAAAAGTACAGAGAGTAAGGTTGGTGTTTTTCGTTTTGATAGTCTTATGTGTAGCTTTCGATGCTTTATGGAAAGCGCCTAGAGCATTTTCTGCACTAGGGCGAAAAGTTCTTCTTGATTCGCAAAGGATTCTCCGATAAACTCTCGCTGTTCTTGCTTGTAAACTACGGTTACCGGTATGGCACCGCCCCATTCTGGATCAACTCGATCTATCCACTCATTATACTTATGGTCTGTGAGCGCAATAACGTCTGATTTTAACTTATGTTCTTCAACAAAAGGAATGAGCTTAGGTTCAACATCCTTCTTAAAATCCAAACTGACCAGAATAACTTTCAGTTTTTCCCCTTTGAAGTTCTCATGTAAGGCTTCGAAATAGGGGAGCTCCTTAACACAGGGTTTGCACCAAGTGGCCCAAAAGTTGATCACATAAGTAGTATCTGATTGCTGCTGAAATATCGGAGCGACCTGGTCAAATGAATCATAGATCGGGAAACCGACATCAGGCTTGCTGGTTGCTTCTACCTTGGCGGTTGGTTCTTCCCCTTGTCCTGCCGTGCTGGCTCCACTTGAACAGGAAGTAAATCCGATTAGGATTCCGATACACACAGACAAGAATGTTTTCAATTCACTCATTAGCTCAACTTTTCATCGAAATTCGGTCATTTTGGCGAGATTACCCTATTTCCGGGCTGTTAAGCTTTTCTTAAAGTCGGCAAACTCCATTTTTTCATCTAGCAAATAGCACCGAAACTCGAATTTTTAAGTAGAGCTAAGGGCTTTTTGCTACCTTGGCCGGCATGGCCCGTTTCCTGTCGTTAATGCTCAAGTTGCGATTTAAACAGTTGTTTCGCGTCCTACAAAGTGTAGGGTGGGGCTATGTACTGATCATCGTGCCCATATTACTTTTTATTTTTGCCTTTCGCGTGATGGAAATGTTGATCAACAGTGATATGTGGACTGGGGGACTACTGCTGGCCTTGCCTGTTCTGTCTCTTCACTTCGGTCGTAAAGATCACCACTTCTTGCGCCAAATTGCGCCTTACGCATCTCGTTTTTTCCTATTTCTGCTGGAATACCTCTTGTTGCTTTTGCCTTTTTGGGGAGGTCTATTGCTTTGGGGTAAAGTAGATGTGGTGCTTGCTTTTGGAGTATGCATAATAGTAGTGTCAGCCATCAACATGGCCTGGCTGCCGACCGTTAAATGGAGAGCGCTGCCGCTCCGATGGATTCCATTGCGGGCTTTTGAATGGAGGTCAGGTATGCGAAAGACAGGCATTCTGATTGTGTTCTTCTTGATCATTGGGTTATTAGCTAGTCATTGGGTTTGGGCCATCCCGGGGACTTTGATTATTTGTGCGCTAATGATTACCAGCTTTTATCAAGATCTAGAATCTAAAGAGATGGTTGAAGGACCTTTCGATATCTCTTCCCTGCTGTGGCAGAAGATTGGGTTACATAGTGCCTTGTTTCATTCCGTTTTCACCCTTTCTTATTTGGTGTATTTCATTAGACATAGTGAACTTTGGTGGATTCTCGTGTTGTCAATTTTTGCGGTGCAATTGCTGTTGAGTTTTTCCATACTAGTGAAATATGCGAATTGGTTGCCAAATCGAGAAAAACACAATGCCCAGACAATGATTGGAGTCTTCGCAGCAGGACTATTGATTCCTTATCTAGCTCCGGCCAGTTTGCTTTTATGGGGCTATTATTTTCGGAAAGCTAGTAAGCGTTTAGAATACTTCTACTATGTTAAGAATTGAAAATCTAGAAGCGACATACGGTGAGAAAAAGGTTTTGCATGACTTTCAACTGGCATGCGATAAGGGGAGTATTCACGGAATATTGGGACGGAATGGTGCGGGGAAGACCACCTTCTTCAAGTGTCTGTACGGGATGATGAAACCCAGTGCCGGACAGATTCGGTTTGACGGAGAACCCTTAGGTCCCACCAGCATCGCTTACTTGGAAACACACAACTACTTTTATCCCTTTCTAAAAGGAGGTGAATACCTCGAATTAGCAACTTACAGCAATAGCCAATTTGATATTCAAGCTTGGAATAAATTCTTTGACCTTCCCCTTAACGATTTAGTGGAAAACTACTCCACCGGAATGAAAAAGAAGCTGGCCTTGCTGGGTACCATTGGCCAACAGCGCCCCATTCTATTGTTAGATGAACCGTTCAATGGAGTGGATTTTGAAACAGTAGAGACGATCTATATTATTTTGAATCACCTACGTGAAAAGGGAAAAACGATCCTGCTAACGAGCCATGTCCTGCCTACTTTGACGGAAGTCTGTAATCAAATCAGTTGGTTGAAGGAGGGACGGATTGAGACAAGCTTTGGGCAAACAGCCTTCCCTGAACTTCGACAAAAGGTGAAATCAGAATTCCAAAAGGATATGGATGAAGTACTCTCTCAGCTCTAGGCTTTACAAAGCGTAACGGTAAACATTAGTAGTGATTTGCTCAAAACCTAAACGCTGGTACAATTGATTGGCTGCTATGCGCTTAGGGTTCGAACTCAAACTTATTGCTGATGCTCCAACAGCTTTAGCTTTCACCAAAGCCTCCTCCATTAACCTCCGCCCTAGTCCCTGGCCACGCATTCGTTGATCTACAATCACATCTTCAATTCGAACACTGAGCCCAGTCGTCAAATGGTTGAACACAAGGGTGAGGCCTCCTACTAACATTTTTTCCTTTGCCATGAAAAAGGAGACTTGCGGTGAGGCAAGGACCTGATTTAGGTATTCAAAAGATGGGATGCTAACATGAGGAGAGAGTTGCGGCAGTAGATCACAGTAAGTTTGGTAGTCTGTTGGACTGATTTCCTCGATTTCTGTAATGGCTATGGTTTTTACCGACATTTTTTTCTTTGCTATACGTAAAACCTCCAATAGAGGCTTCGACTTATTCTGAAAAATTTGGGTTGACTGCTGGAAATTGAGCATTCATGCGCTCTAAACCCTGCATAAGGGCTTGTTCTAGTTCCTGGGCTTTGGCTACTTCTTCAGCAGCCAGATCACGCGTTTCACCAATATCAGTTGATAGATTGAAAAGCTCAATCTTGTCCGTTTCAAAGTGTTTTACCAGTTTCCAAGGTCCTTGTCGGATGGCCGCACCAGGCTTCCAAGCAGAGCCGTGATAATGTGGGAAATGCCAGATCAAAGCTTCTCTCTCCAGTGACTCACCCTTGAACAAGGGGGACAAACTCTTTCCATCGATAGCTTGCTGTCCCTTCGATTGTAGACTGAGAATGTCGACTAGAGTGGGGAAAAGATCTTGACTGATAACAGCAGCATCTTCTACAACCCCTGCTTCAGTTGCCTTTGGTACACGGATCATTAAGGGGATTCTAATTCCGCCTTCGTAACACCAGCCTTTACCTGCTCTAAGGGGGCGCACTGCTGTAGGAGCTTCGCGATTATTGGCTAAGGTGGTGAGCCCTCCATTGTCGGAGGTAAAAATGAGGATGGTATTCTCCCATTGGCCAGCATCTTTCAAGCTTTGTATCAAGCGCCCTACATTGTGATCCATAGCAGTAACCATCGATCCGTAGTCTCCTCTTTTTTGATGCAGTAATGTTTTGCCATCTCCTTCCTGGGCGTACCAGGGCGGCCCTCCACCTGGTAACTTTCGAGAATAGCTCTCCATATGGGTTGGGTTCGCTTGTATAGGAGTGTGTACAGTATAGAAGGACAGCATAGCAAAAAAGGGTTGCTGCTGTGTGTGTTGCTCTTGGATGAATTGAATGGTCTCATCAGTCAGGCGATCCGTTAGGTATTCACCCTCTGGTCCGTCGGTGAGTTTTGGATTACGGTACGGGGAAAAGTAGCCTCCGGGAGGTGATCCTTTGTGGTGGCCGCCCTTATTGATGTCGAAGCCTTGATCTTCCGGATAGAATCCTCCTTCCCCCAAATGCCATTTACCGGCGAAGAAAGTCTTGTAGCCATTGTCTTTGAATAGCTCGCCCAGGGTATATTCTTCCAAGGCGAGTTCATCGCGATCTTGGATGTTTAGCAATTTGCGATTAGGTGGATTTTGACCTTTGAGCCAATCCGTGATGCCAGTCTGGACGGGATGCCTCCCGGTCATGAGAGCGGCGCGGGTGGGGGAGCATACGGGAGAAGCCGCGTAAGCCTGGGTGAAACGAACGCTTTCCTTGGCGAAGGCGTCTAAGTGTGGGGTGTCGTAGAAAGGACTTCCATAGCAAGCCAGATCTTTCCAGCCTAAGTCATCCACCAGGACTAGTAAGACATTGAGTTTTTTACCTTGCTGTTGACCACCACTTAAGCCCCGTTGGCAAGCGTAGTTTCCGCCAAGCAGTAGGCTTAGTATCAGGGTTACCAGGAAAATGGATCTTCGTTTTGTTTTGTAAATTTTCATGCCTGAAAATACTAAGTGGGAGATGAATTTGGAAACCGTGGCAGAAAGGAAGTAGCTTGGTGGCCCTTTCTTTTTGTACTTTTAGGAATTGTACCGACATTCACGAATAGCAAACTTAGCTAAAACGTCTGCTTTCTCTCCCGGAAAAACGAGCCTAAGCAACTAGACTTTTGATTCATTGCTAATTGATTTCCAAAAGAGAGATATATTAGTAGCAAAGGAATAAACATGGAAAACAACATATTGCTGAAGAATGCCGCACAGCATTGTACTGAAATTTTGAACAACCAACTTTCCCCTCAAATCGCCTGCCATGACTTGGCATTTACGGAACAGGTGGTAGAAATGGTGGAGGCCATTGCAGTACAGGAGGAACTCAATGAGGAGGAGATGGAGATGGTCAAAATAGCAGCATGGTTTCATGATACGGGCTACCGCGATAGCTACGATGACCATCAAGTAGCTAGCCAAGCTATAGCTTCAGCCTTCTTGAGTCAGGAGGGCGTTTCTCAGGATAAGATTGATACGATATTGGGGAGCCTCATAGCTACTCAAAAAGGGAATACTCCACAAAACAGTATTGATAAAGTGCTGGTTGACGCTCGGCAAGGCGTGATGGTTGGAGGAGATTATAAGGAGTACTTGAAAAAGCTAAAGAAAGAGTTATTAGAGATCAAGAAGGTAGAGCAATCAGAGGTAGAAGGCCTGCAAACCTATTTGGAAACTATCCTCAAATATGAGTTCCATACGGTCTATGGAAAGGAAAATTTACTAGCCGCTAGAGATAAATTACGGGCAAAACTGGAGAAGAGACTCAGCAAGATGCAGAAAGCGGTGGATGCCAATTTGAGCAATGATCTTGGGGTGACTATGGCCCAGCTCAAAGCCATGAAGAAGAAGCTGGCCAAGGTGGAAGGTCGCCCGGAGCGTGGTATAGAAACCATGTTTAGGCTGACCTCCCGGAACCATCTGGATCTCAGTGGCATGGCAGATAGCAAGGCCAACATTATGATATCTATCAACTCCATCATCATGTCCGTGGTGATGGGCAGCCTAATGTCGAAGCTAGATTCCAATGAGCATTTGTACTATCCTACGGTTCTCCTGCTCCTGGTTAACTTGGCGTCCTTGATTTACGCCATCCTATCCCTCCGCCCCAATGTGTCAGATGGGAAATTCACCCGAGACGACATTGAAAACCAGCGTACGAATCTCTTGTTCTTTGGAAACTTTCACAAGATGAGTCGTCGGGATTATCATTGGGGTATGAATAAGCTGATGGAAAATGCCAATTTCCTCTATTCTAATCTGATTGACGACGTCTACTTCTTAGGAGTAGTGTTAGCCAGAAAATATAAGCTGCTTCGGACCTCCTACAATATCTTTATGTATGGAATGGTGCTCGTAGTAATTGCCTACATCATTTCCCTTAGTTTCATTGAGGAGCCCTTATCTGAGACCATCAATTCTTTACAGTTGGACTAGGTAACATGATGAATTTCAAGCCACCTTCTTATTTGCCCATAAGCCTGCTCTTACTACTTACCAACTGCCAACAGCAAGTGGCTAGCACCGAGATGGATACGACTGCAATCATTGAGCAGGTTACACTTCAGGTCAATGCCTTTCATGCTGCCGATACTTCGCTGGATGCTCAGGGCGTAGCCGATCTGCTCTGGCCAGAATTTTCCATGCTGGCGGATGGGAATCGCGTTTCTTACGAAGAGGTCCGCACGGGCTCCCAAGCTTTCATGGCTTCTTTGGAAACTTTCCACACCGAATGGGCTGACCTCAAGATCATTCCGCTTAGCGACCACCATGCGATTTCCTCCTTTATCTTCACCGATTCCATCGTGGCAAAGGATGGGACGCTCACGCAAGCCAGAGGTCCGAACACTTTTGTATGGGAAAAACGGGAGGAGGTGTGGAAGGTGATTTATGCAGATGCAGATCATTATCCAAAGTAAAGCTTAGGTGTACTGCAGGGGTTCTGATTCCTGTTTGTTCCGATTTCGAAACTAGAACGATACTTTGAGCTAATCCACCCAAATTGCTTCATAATTAAAAACTAATATTATGAAAGCAATAATTATCGAAAAGTACGGAGAACCAGAGGTGTTGAAATTGAAGAACATCGAAAAGCCTACGCCGAAGCCCGATGAAGTACTAATCAAAATTAAAGCGACTTCCGTTACTGCCAGTGATGTCCTTATCCGAAGCCTAAAAGTTCCATTTCTTTACCGGATCATGGTACAATTGATTTTTGGTTTTGGCCGACCTAGGAATCCAATTCTAGGTATGGTTGCTTCTGGCGTTGTTGCAGATAAAGGAGCAGCTGTGACGAAGTTCAATGTTGGGGACGAAGTATTTGCCTATTGCTCCATGCCACCGATGAAACTTCGTTTTGGTTCATATGCGGAGTACATCTGTTTACCAGAGGAATGGAACTTAGCGCTTAAACCCACAAATATTAGCTTTGAAGAAGCGGCTGCTATTCCTTATGGAGGTTTGTTAGCGACGCATTTAATTAATAAAACCAACATTAAGAGAGGAGATAAGGTGCTGATCTATGGCGCCTCCGGAAGTATCGGAACGATGGCAGTACAATTGGCCAAAAATGCCGGTGCCATTGTGACAAGTGTGTGTAGTGCTAGAAATTTTGAGCTAGTACAATCCTTGGGTAGCGATAAGGTGATTGACTATACAGCCAGCAATGCAGAATCGCAGTTAGAAACCTACCAATATGTGATAGATGCGGTGGGGAAGAATAAAACTTCTGCACTAAAAGTGAAGAGCAAGCAGGCGATAAATAAAAAAGGGAAGTATCTTTCGATAGACGATGGCGCTCCTCAAACACCGAAAAAATCTTTTCTAGCCTTGAAAAAATTAGCGGAGCAAGGGAAACTCAAAGCTACAATAGATAAAGTTTACCCATTGGACGAAGTGGTGGAGGCGCATAGGTATGTAGAGAAAGGACACAAGAAGGGGAGTGTAATTCTAACCATTAACTAGTAATCTGGAACTATAAAAATCGCCGCCCGAAAGGATTATAATGAAGGGAAAAACAAAACAAATACTGCGGATAGCATTTATTCTTGCCTCCATATCTTCCTTGTACTTTGTACCGTGGCTACTAGTAAAGGCATGGATACTACCCATACCCGATACCATTCAAGAGCAGTTGGAGGAGGCCATTGGTCATGGATTTGATGGAGTGCTCGTTTACATAGATCAAGGGGGTAAGTCCCCTCAGTATTTTGCTTCTGGCTGGCACGATCGTGCTGCCAAGGTTCCTGCCAAACCTAATGCCCTATTTAAGATTGCTAGCATCAGCAAGTTATATGATGCGGTGGCTGTTACGAAATTGGTAAGCGATGGGCGGCTTTCGCTAGATAAAACCATCGCTGATTATTTACCGGACTTGGTCGGAAAGATTCAAAATGCTGAGCAAATTACATTGCGACTCATGATACAGCATAGAAGTGGCATCCCCAATTTTACAGATGCTCCGAATTTTTGGGGAGCGCCAACGGAGACCTACGAAGAAAGCCTTGCCCTGATTCTGGACAAGCCCGCTAACTTTAAACCCGGTGAAGGGTATGAATATTGCAATACAAATTACCTGTTGATCAATAAGATCATGGATGAGGAATTGGGGTATCCGAACTTCCAATTCATTCAGGAGGAAATACTAAAGCCGCTGAACCTCCGCCATACCTTCGGTTCGCTAGATGAAGTAGATATTGATGATGTCATGAGTGGTTATCATGTAGGATATCCCCATGATTTAAAGGGTGATGAGCATGGTATGTTAGCCACCGCAGAAGATGTAGGAACTTTCCTGAGGGCATTGAATGATGGATCATTGTTTGAAAAGGGAGAACAAGAAATTTACTCCTCCATTTACAAGTATGCACATGATGGTTGGGTTCCTGGCTACCAGAGTTTCGCAAAATACCACAAAGACCTGGATGCTGTTTTGGTTCAATTCTACAGCACAACTGACCGTAAGCTGTATATGTGGAATGTGTCACAGATCATAAACAATAGAATTGCCAAAATTCTGAAGCGACAATGATTTTCGGAGCGCCCCATAAGGAGGCATGGCTAGGTAGTAGCGTAGTGATTATATCGGAGTAAGAAATTTTCAGCAAAATGTACAGCTGTGGAAAAAATTTAAACAGCTATAAATCCATTCTACGTTCACCGGCTTAGTATTTTGCACATGCCATACTTTATCGTATCATCACCCATCCAAAACCAATGAAGCATGCGCAGAACACTACTTTTATGGGCGCTCTTAACGACAACTTTCTTGCCAGCACAAGATCGCCTCCCCAATGATGATACCCAGCCTACGGAAAAAACTATTGATGCGATTTGGGAAGTGAATAATTGGTATCTCAAAGCAGATCCTTTGGAGCGGGCTAGGCCCCACGTGTACATTAACGATATTTCGGAACTAGAACAATATGATCCGATTGAAGCGGAAAAGGTTTTGGGGATGACCATTTCCATTGGAAAGAAAGTGGACAGTACGGTCATGGAAAATATAGTTCCCTTAGGCAAGTTTTCTAAGTTGGAGTCTCTCGTGATCAAGGACGCTCCCTATGCACCCTACGATTTTAAAGGCCTCACCAAGCTTAAGACGCTAATTTTCGATTATGTATACCATCTGAATGAGATTCCACCATCGATTGGCCAGCTTTCTCAATTGAAGTATTTGATTATACTGGGCGCTAATAAGATACAGGTACTTCCGGAAAGTATCTTTGATTTAGAACATTTGGAGGCATTGGCCTTGACTGGTGTGAAGCCGAAAGGAGAGACGATTTCTACTAAGATCAGCAACTTACAACATTTAGAATACCTGAAAATTGGCTACTGTTCCTTCCATATACCAGACGAAATTGGAGCACTCCAGAATCTAAGAGAATTGCGGATATTCAATTACTTTGGATATGATGTCCCCACCGAAGCCATTTACCAATTACCAAACCTAGAAATTCTAGGACTGAATGCCTTCGAAGCGGAACAGCTGATTGGGATTGGTCAGCTCCAATCCTTAAAAGTGCTTAACTTGTCCTCGGACTCATTGACTTCCGAAATCGGAAAATTAACGCAATTAGAAGGGCTTATGCTCAGAGGTTTCAAAGGGGAAACCTACCCGGAGGAATTTAAGGCCTTACAGAACCTCAAAGCGCTGAAGATACTCACTAATAAATCCCTGGTCCATGCGCCCGAATTTATTCCATTATTAAGTAAACTCCAGCAACTGGAATTTAGGGACTGTGATAAATTACAGTATTTTGGTCCGGCCTATACCAGCATGGAAGCCATTGAAAGCATAGAATTTCAGTACAATGATTTGATAAAGGAGGTTCCTGCCAATCTTAGTCATGTGATTGATAAAGTCAGGGTCAAAGATTAGCAAAGGAGTCTAAAATCAACTATACATGAGTATACTTACCGTCGGTGTGTTCGGCACCTCTAGTAAAAAACAGGAAAAAAGGGTACCTATTCACCCGGATCAGTTAGAGGGCTTGGATGCAACAATCCGGGGTCAGTTGTATTTCGAAGCAGGATATGGCTTGGCCTTTGGATGGAGTGATGACCAGTTGGCTAGCAGGTGTGCGGGAATCCGAACACGTGCTGAACTCCTAGAACAATGTGATGTGGCCTTATTGGCTAAACCCGTGCATAAAGATTTTACGGATATGAAAGAAGGTACAATTCACTGGGGTTGGCCTCATTGTGTCCAACAGCGAGATATTACCCAAACCGCTATTGATCGCAAACTCACTTTGATTGCCTGGGAAGCCATGCATAGTTGGTCTGCGGAAGGGAAATGGCAAGGGCACACCTTTCAAAAAAACAACGAAATTGCTGGCTACGCAGGGGTGCAGCACGCCATGAACCTCCGTGGGATCGATGGCAACTATGGACCGGATCTTAAAGCGGTGATCACTAGCCATGGTTCAGTAAGTAGAGGAGCTATCCGCGGTTTGCAGGTAAGAGGGATCACAGAAATTACAGTATATACACCTGATGCTGTACCGGTACCCAATCAAATTGACGGAGTCAATTATGCACACTTCAAGTTGGAAGAAGGGCAGGTGATGGCCCTAACGTCCGATGGCTCTTCACGCCCCTTTGCCGAAGCCTTATCGGATGCAGATATCATTGTGAACGGTATCTTACAGGACACGGATCACCCGTTAATGTTTGTGCCCGAAGGACAGGGCGACCGTCTCAAAGCGGGTTGTTTGATTGTGGATATCAGCTGTGATGAAGGGATGGGCTTTTATTTTGCCAAGCCCACCAGCTTTGATGCGCCGATCTTCCAGGTAGGAGAAGTGTCCTATTATGCCGTGGATCACACGCCTTCCTATCTTTGGAATGCCGCTACCTGGGAAATATCTAAAGGAGTGACTCAACATTTGCCTACTATCATCGGAGGACCTGAAGCCTGGGCTCAAGATGAGACTATTCGACGGGCCATTGAGATCAAGGATGGTGTGATCCAAAATCCAAAAATCACTTCTTTCCAAAACAGATCAAGCGAATACCCGCATCCAGAGCTGTAGTGCGCCGCGGCTATTCTTTGAAGTCTTCCAGGAGGGTCATCCGAAATTTCTTTTAGGCGGGACAGAGGTAAATTTCGGATGACCAAGCCTCAGAAAATCATCAATGTGAAAATTATGAAGAAGTTCCATTTCACCCTCTTCCTTTCCTTTTTATCCTTCACACTCTTTACGCAGGAAACCAAAAAGAATTACGCTGAAGCTTTCAAGCTGGTGGAGGTTTGGTTAGATGCCCAAAAGGACTTTGATAAACTACCTGGTTTAAGTGCTATTGTGATTGAGGATCAAAAGGTATTGTGGTCGGGTGCAGTGGGTATGGCCAATGTAGAAAAGGAGGTAAAAGCCGATGCATCAACGCTTTGTAGTATCTGTTCCATTTCTAAGCTGTTTACCGCAGTGGCCATCATGAAATTGTACGATGAAGGTAAGCTTCGACTGGATGATAAAATTAGTGACCTACTACCCGCCTACAAGGTAGAACAGCAATATGCAGATAGCGGTCCAATTACGATTAGATCCTTATTGACACATTCTTCCGGGCTGCCTCGAGAAGCGGCCTACCCTTATTGGACTGCACCGGATTTCCCATTTCCAACCAAGGCAGAAGTTGATGCCAAGCTTGCTGATCAGAAAACGCTTTACCCTGCGTCCACTTATTTTCAATACAGCAATTTAGGGCTGACTCTTTTGGGTGAAATCGTCGAGGAGGTATCTGGTGTTTCCTACGATGAATACGTGCAGCAAAATATCCTGAAGCCATTAGGCCTTTCAGATACGCGTACTGAAATGCCAAAGCCGTTGTACGGAGCGGACCTAGCCATTGGTTATAGTGCGGTAACTAGAACAGGAGATCGGAAAAAAGTGAACCTATTTCAGGCCAATGGGATTGCTCCAGCGGCCGGGTTTTCCTCGAACGTCCATGACCTCGGGAAGTTTGCTTCCTGGCAATTTCGCCTAAGAGATAGTTCGCTTACGGAGATTTTGAAGCCTTCCACGCTGAAGTACATGCAGCAAGTGCACTGGACCAACCCAGATTGGAAAACGACCTGGGGATTGGGCTTTGTGGTGTATAAAGGTGCAAACGGCAACACCTGGGCGGGGCATGGTGGATCTTGCCCGGGATATAGATCAACCCTTCAACTCGACCTGAAGCGAAAGAGAGCTTACTCGGTTATGATCAATGCTAGTGGCACCAATCCCAACAAATACTCCAATGGGATTGATGCTATCCTCAGTAAGGCAAGAGCAACAGAGACCTCCACAGCAGATGAAGCTAAAGTCAAAAAGCTTCAAGAATACGTAGGCTACTACAACCCCATGCCTTGGTGGAGCGAGGAGTATATATCTACTTGGGGGGATCAATTGGTCGTACTAGGATTGCCAGCGGAAAAGCCCGGGAATGCCATGACTTTTCTCAAACATATCGAAGGAGATACTTTTCGAAGAATTAGATCCGACAAAGAACTAGGAGAAACTATCGTCTTTCAACGAGATCGGACTGGAAAGGTCATCAGTTACAGCCAACATGGCAATTATTCTATGAAGATGAATAGATAACAGATGAAAGAGGTAAGATCGCTTCGTTGCCAGAGGCCCGAGAAATCAACCTATGACTAAACAACGAATCATCCAGCTACTATTATTTCTGGGGACGATTACTTCCTTGTACTTCGTGCCCTGGACCATGCTGTGGGCGTGGCTACAGCCCATCCCTGATACTGTCCAAGAGCAGGTAGACCAAGCCCTCAAGCATGACTTTGATGGCATTATCGTCTATGTGGATCAAGCCGGTCAGCCGCCAGGCTTTTATGTTGCGGGTTGGCACGATACCAAGAATAAGATACCGGCCTATCCCGAAGCTTTGTTTAAGATTGCCAGCATCAGTAAGTTGTATGATGCTGTGGCCATTACCAGATTGGTAGGTGATGGGCGGTTATCGCTGGATCAAACACTTGCCGATTACTTCCCAGAACTAGTAGGGAGAATAGAGCATGCGGAAGCGATCACTTTGCGATTGATGGTGCAACATCGAAGCGGCATCCCCAATTTAACTGATACACCCAACTTTTGGGTTGACCCACCAAAAAGTAGCGAGGAGGCGTTGGAAAGAGTTCTTGACCTACCGGCTAGCTTTGCCCCTGATCAAGGCTACGAATATTCTAATACGAACTACTTATTGATTTCCGAACTCATCAAAAAGTTGACTGGCGGCGATAAGTCTCAGTACATCAAAGAGGAGATTTTGAAGCCGCTAGGGCTTACGCACACCTATGGCTCGCTTCGTGAAGTGAAGCTGGATAGTTTGATGAGTGGGTACTACGTCGGCGTCGAGGATGATATCAAAACGACTGATTACAGCTCCATGATTGCTACAGCAGAAGACGTAGGCACCTTCCTTCGCGCCTTGAACGATGGCTCCTTGTTCAAAGCGGGAGAGCAGGAGATTTATTCTTCCATTTATGTCTACAACCATACGGGATTAATCCCCGGCTATCAGAGCATTGCTCGGTATCACCCAGATATAGATGCAGTAGTGGTTCAATTTACCAATACTACTGATTTTGAGGGATACAACTGGAGTTTGTCTGAATTGGTATATGGTCGAATTATTAAAATATTGAGGAAGAAGTGAGGGGGTATATCTTGAATTAAAAAATTATAGGATGAATCCTGGTATTGCTATAAAGTATTTGAGTCTAACTTTCCTCATACCACTACTATTTGTGGTTCCAGGGAGTGGTCTTACACAATCTATCAATCCCTTATCCCTACACTTTAAGAAAGATTATCAGGTTCGTAACTTTTACAATTCATCCGTTGAATTAAGCAAGTTAGACTTTTCACAAGATATCCTTGATGAATCATTGTATCCTAAGATTCATCTCACTGCTCCAGGTTGTACATTTACCCAAAAGGAGAATTCATTACAACTTTCCAACACCACCGAATCTGAACAGCATAGTTTTATCCATCTGGGCCAATTATATAACTACGCTGCTATCGACCTGGATATTCAAGCACAGCGCGCTAAGTCAGGACCCGCAACTGTCCACTTGTCTTTGTATCAAGATCAACAGAATCAATTTATCCTTTCACAGCAGAATGCTGATGTAGAAGAGGGGCAGTTGACCCTTGAGATTATTAAGAATGGGAAATTGGTATCCAGCGAGACCCTTGCCGAAAAGGGGGTAGCTGCACCTAATACCTTACGTATCCATTTAACCGGGAAGTTCGTTAATGTTCTTTTGGTGAAAGGGGAAGATTGGACCGTTTTGGGTTCCTTCGATGTTAGTGAACATTTTGAACTTCGAGATAAGAAGGTATTGTCTTCTTTTAAGTTGTTGGTTGGTGCAAAGCTGGGAAGTGGAGCTAAGGTGGCGATTTCGAAAGTTGAACAATACCTGACAACTGGAACCGCACAAGCAGATCCTAGAGTGTTACATTACGAAGATGGGAGTCTGATGGTAGAGGGTAATACAATCTGGGTAGCTATGACCACAAGAGGCTACGGCACGCAACTCTACCAAGGAATCTACCGTTATGACCTGGTGACCAAGGAATGGCGGGTATCAGGAGCGCTGGTTTTCAATAAAGGAGATGGCTTGATTCGACAGTGGGCAGCATCAGACGTTTTTTACGATCGTAAAAGTAAAAACTGGAAAGTTTTTACTGTTTCCCATCGTGATGATCATATGCTATACGCGGGAGAAACAGAAAAAGATCTTCGTTTTGGCCTTACCGAAATTGCCTGTGCCAAGCTCAAGTATGAATCGGTAGGGAATGAAGAAGATCCATCGGTCATCTGGGATGATGAGGTGGGTAAATGGCGCATGCTGATATGTAAAGCTAAAAAGGGTTACCAGACGATTCTAATGGAGGCGGATGAATGGGATGGAGAATGGAAGCAGATCGAGGTGTATGAACCGACTTCCAGCACCGGTGTCCTGCTGCAAAAGGTTGGAGGGAAACGGTACGCCTTCATTGGCCGGGGCAAATCTCCTTGCCCCTTGGAGGTGTTGACCTATCCCGGCTTGAAGAAAATCGGAGAGTTGAGCCTTTCCGAACATCCGGTGGGGAAAAATATATGGCCTGCTATCATTCCGATTACCAAAGAGACCAAGACTGTCTATTATCTATTAACCTTCGATCGAGACGCCTGGACTGGTCCAAGAACTTACGGTAACATCCATTGGTACGTAGCGGAGACTTTGACCGAAAAAGATAAGAAATAGAGCGTAATCCGATTGTCCATCAGGCGAGAATAGTGATCTTCTACGGCCTCCAAGCTCTTTTCACACATCTCTCTTTCCACATCAAAATGTGGTCGGCTACCACCAAAAAGCAAGGTATCTTTATCTATTGTCCTAAATGACATCCATTCGAGGGCCGAACATACGAAGATTAGAAATTTGTTAGTCGATGAAGCACATAATCATAGAAAAGAAACGTACTTGGAAGTTTTGGGTAGGCAGATCCTTACTGCTCCTATTGGTCATCGGGGTAACATGGTTGATCAACCTGATCTGGTTCAAGCCCTTTAACATCAGACATTTTTACGAAAAAGTCTTCATAGAGTTGGCCTTGGAAAGTCCCGAGGCGACTACCTCATTAGGTCTACCAATTCTCTATGATATGTACAAGGATGAATTGGATGATATATCCGATGCTAAAAATTGGGAAGGCCTCCGGAAAGCCAAAAAGGACTATGCGACCTTATTGAGTTATGATTTTGACAAGCAATCCAAAGCGAATCAACTCAATACCCAGATTTTGGCCTACTATATGAAGCTAAACAGCGTGGAAGCAGAACCGTTTTTCTATCATGTCTACCGGGTCAATCAGTTGCAGGGTATCCAAAGCGGTCTACCTAAATTCATGGTGCGCGCTCACAAATTGGAGGATGAAAGTGATGTCGAAGCCTATATCTCTCGTTTGTCAAAATTTGAGACCAAGTTTACACAATTGATTGAGTCGCTAAAGATCAGTGAAGCCGAAAATATTATCCCCCCGAAGTTTGTCATAGATATGGTTTTAGATGAAATGAAAGGCTTTGTTGGCTTCAATCGAGCTGATTCTATTGCTACCGTGGATAGTCCTAAAACCGGGCAAACCAATCTATTGTATACGCACCTCAGTGAAAAATTGGATGAGCTAGAGGAGCTTTCAGACGGTGTCAAACGGTCCTACCAGTCATCAGCATTAACTGCCATTCAATATTCAGTTTTCCCTGCCTACTATCTGCTGATCGACTACTTCGAAAAACTTCGGGAAAAAGCTACCGATGATGCTGGTGTTTGGAAGCTGCCCAATGGAGAGGCCTACTATCGTTATCAATTGAAGCAGCATACAACTACCGATCTTAGCCCGGAAGAAATTCATCAACTCGGGCTTTCAGAGGTGACTCGGATTACGGAAGAGATGAATGAGATCTTAGCCGCACAAGGATTAGCGGATTCCACCAAGACACTCGGCGAAATAATTCAAGTACTCAATCAAGACGAACGATTCCTCTATCCTAAAGGGGACGAAGGTCGGGAAATGATCATTGCAGATTTTGGCAAGATACTGGAAGAAATAGAAGATGGCTTAGGTGAAGCCTTTGATGTACGACCCAAAGCAGGACTGGAGGTAAAACGCGTCCCTGAATTTACGGAAGAGGGCAGTCCCTTGGCTTATTACAACAGCCCCGCTTTGGATGGCTCCCGGGGAGGACAGTTTTATATCAACCTCAGAGATCCACAAGCAGTGCTGAAGTATGGAATGAAAACATTGGCGTATCATGAGGGTATTCCCGGTCATCACTTTCAATTTGCGATTCAACAGGAATTGACGGGATTACCTACTTTTAGAAAGGTCATTCCTTTTTCTGCCTATGCAGAAGGCTGGGCTTTGTATACCGAACGCCTAGCTTGGGAATTAGGCTTTTACGATAACGACCCTTTTGGCAATTTGGGAAGATTACAAGCTGAGATTTGGAGAGCCGTTCGATTAGTCGTCGATTCCGGTATTCATTTTAAACGATGGACACGTGAGGAAGCGATTGAGTACATGATTGCCAATACGGGAATGAATAGAGCTGAGGTGGTTACCGAAGTCGAACGCTACATTGTTTTACCCGGACAAGCCTGTTCCTACAAGGTCGGCATGATGAAGATTTTGGAATTGAGAGCCAAGGCCAAGCAAGAGCTAGGGGATAAATTTGAACTACAGGCCTTTCACAATGCGATCTTGAAGAATGGCGCAGTGCCACTCGAGGTTTTGGAGATCATCATAGACGACTATATTGCGGAGACGCTAGGAGGGAATCCTAGTTAGTTTTGACGGTGTTACAAAGCCTTTACAATCTTTTACAATTGAGACCACATCTTATTGAAATAGTCTGCTACTTTTGAATAGGCAGCGATGTAAACATCCGAAGTTTATCCCGGGATTGGCTTAGTAAAACTTCGGATGTTTAGCTTCCGCTAGATCAATAAGATGTCATGATTAAAAACCTACTCTTTCTACTTACCTGCTGGAGTGCTTTGGCTCACTGTACTCAAAAATCAACTGATGAACCAGGGGAAGCATGGCACACAGGGCTTCAAATCGAAAACGGCATCAACCGTGGTGTAAACTACACCGATAGTCTTGGTGGTACTTACAGCATTAGATATATACCCATCACCCTCACCAATGATACCACCCTTTCCATTCAGCTTCAACTTAATTTTGAAACTGCTGACTATTTAGACACCAATAGTCGGGAACCATTCAATCTTATTCCACTGACGGAACGATGGGCTATGGATGGCTTGGATATTACCGATAGTCTGCTGAATGAAATACCAAAATATCTGCAGCAGCCCTCCGTCAGCAGAGTCCTCAAACCTGGTGAAGAATGGTTGATGGCAATAGGGACGGTTTATTCTAGACCGGCGAGATTTACGGGAGTTCTTCCTCACATTCTATTCACACATACCACCGAAGCGGTATTTTCAGAATGTGATTGGGGTATGGAAGAGATTCCTTCCTCCAGTGCCCCATTGGCCTTGGGGCTTAGATTAAGACTAGGTGGCAACTGTCTGGTCGTTCCGGCTGGTCAAATGACTTATCTTGAACAGTAAATTGAAAAGTACTTCTACCTATGTGTAACCCATCGACTCATAAAAAGATCAGGATTCCACAGTGCTTCCATTGTATGCTAATACTAGCCGTAGTCGTAGTCCATCTACTAACAGCCTGTAGCGGGCAAGTAAATCAGGGTTTATCCAATGAAAAAGAGAACGCAACAGCTTTGCCAGCTGGCGCTGCTAAACTGATCAAAACCTTAGGCGCGCACTCAGGGGATAATGTGCACTGTAGCTTACAGGATAAGGATGGCAACCTATGGTTCGGCACAACTGGGGAAGGGCTATATAAATATGACGGGAAAACCTTTCGCCAATTTACCACAAAAGACGGACTGTACAGCAACGCAGTTTGGGATCTATTGGAAGATCGAGCGGGGAGGATTTGGGTAGGAACAGACGCTGGAGTCAATGTGTATGAAGGGGAGCACTTCTCTAAAATTGATATCCCTGGATCAGAGGGGAGTGAATGGATTTCCAACTCGGCAGGAAACACACCTCAGGCTAAATCGCTTGAGGTTTTTAGCATTATGGAAGACCGGGGTGGAAAACTATGGTTCGCCACAATTGATGGAGTTTACATTTATGACGGGCAATCCTTCACCCCCTTTGAAGTGGACAAAAATGGCAAAGGCTTTAAGAATTCGGAGAAAAATAATGTGGAGTATATCTTGGAAGACGATGCCGGTAACATCTGGTTTGGTGGCCGAGTTAACGCGGGCGTGTTTCGTTATGATGGAAAGTCTATTACCAGGCTTCCGTTAGAAGAATTAAGTGGTCACGATTGGGCCTGGCCAGTATTGCAAGACAAGCATGGTGATATCTGGTTCAGCAATTGGGGCGGAGCTTATCGCTACGATGGACGATCCTTTACCACTGTCACTACAGCGGATGGTTTGCTAGGTAATGTCGTGACTAGAATTATGGCAGCTAAAGATGGAAACCTTTGGTTTGCCTGTGGTGGGGAGGACGGTGGGATTTGTCGCTACAACGGGGCGTCTTTTACCTGTATTAGTGCAAAGGAAGGGCCTTTCAATGAAGGAGTTTGGACCTTTTTGGAAGATAAAGAAGGATTTCTCTGGTTAGGTACCCGCGACACGGGCCTGTATCGCTATGATGGTGAGGTGTTTGTACCCTTCTCGGAGTGAAGGTCTTGTAGCTTTGGGTATGCGATATGTGCTCTGTTTTAGCCTGAAATAAGCCTTAAAACAACATTTCTTATCTTGCGCGTGATTTTATACGCCCATCCGATCAATTTTTTGGATTGAAACAGCCAGTGTGTGTCGGCGGTGCGGGTATCAAAAAATTGCAGCAATGGAGTTTAAGCGTCTCAAGCTAATTGATCCAATACTCAAAGCCATAGGGGAGAAGGGGTACGAAAATCCTACCAAAATACAGGCGGAAGCTATTCCTAAGATTCTAAAACGGAAGGATGTTTTAGGCATCGCGCAAACCGGAACGGGTAAAACAGCGGCCTTCGCCATTCCCATCATTCAGCTGATCTACCGGATTGATGTTAAGAAAGGACAGACTTCTAGTTTGAGGGCCCTGATCGTCACTCCCACCCGGGAACTGGCCATTCAGATAGATGAAAATATCAGAGACTACAACAAATATACGGGCTTGACGCATACGGTAATATTTGGTGGAGTAAAGCAAGGCGCTCAAGTCACTCAACTGAAGAAGGGCGTTCAAATACTGGTAGCCACGCCGGGTAGACTCCTCGATTTGATCAATCAAGGGTTTATCAGCTTAGACGATATCAAGATCTTTGTGCTGGATGAAGCGGATCGGATGCTGGACATGGGCTTTATTCATGATATTCGAAAGTTGATTGCAATACTGCCCAAGAAGCGACAGACCCTATTTTTCTCCGCTACCATGCCGGATAATATTATCGACTTATCCAAGAAGATGCTGACTGAGCCAGAGCGAGTAGAGGTGGCTAGGAAGTCTTCGGTGGTTCAGACCATTAGTCAATACGTCTATTATACCAATCAGCCGGAAAAGACCAAGCTCCTCAGCCATATCTTAGGAGAAATCAGAAACGAACAAATATTGGTATTTGCCCGAACCAAACATGGTGCAGACCGGCTGGTCCGGAGTTTGAAGAAGTTCAAATTTAAAGCTGAAGCCATCCATGGCAACAAGAGCCAAAATAGACGACAACAAACCCTGAAAAACTTTAAATCAGAGAAGACGAAGATATTGATAGCCACAGATATAGCCGCGAGAGGCATTGACATCAGTGGCCTCAAATACGTCATCAACTACGATGTTCCCAACGTCCCAGAAACCTACGTTCATCGCATTGGTCGATCGGGTAGGGCAGGGGAAGAAGGCATTGCCATTTCTATCAGTGGCCCCGAAGAAAATGCTTACATAAAGGACATCGAAAAACTCACCAAGAATAAACTCACCCAAATCAAGGATCACCCTCATCCACAAACGGACCGCCCCATGACAGCCAAGGAGAAAAAGGAGTGGAATAAGGAGAAGCAAAGGAAGAAGCAGGAGTTTTTGCAAAGGCGGCGTAAGAGGTGAAGATAGGAAATTGGGTAGTTCTTTGTTTTTCAGCTTTCAAGGGAGAAGAAAAGCATTTAACCCATCATCCATGACATTCGCATCACCTCAGACTATCTATCCTAGATAAGCGCGTGGCTTTTTACCAAAGTGCTTTTCGAAGATCTTACCAAAATAGGTGGGGGTATTGAACCCGCAGGCGTAGGCCACCTCAGAAATCGTGTTATAGGTCTTGTTCTCGAGTAGATGGCGTGCCTTCTGTAGCTTCACCGTCTGGATGTATTGTTTAGAAGATAAGCCGGTCAAGGATTTTATGCGTCGAAGGAGCTGTCGTTCGCTCACTGCCATTTGGCTGGCGAGGTAGGCGGCTGTGATGTCCAGTTTCTTTTCTAAGGCATCTTTAGCGATTGTCTCCAACGTCTCCAACCAAACTTGGTCAGCAGAAAGGGTGGGTTCGAATGCTACCTCCACGGTAAATTTTTCCTTTTCTTGAAAGGACTTTCGTTCTTGATAATTAGAAAGAAGGTTGGCAATACGGGCGGAAAGTTCGTCGGCAGAAAAGGGTTTGAGCAGGTAATCATCTACGCCTAAGCGAAGCGCCTCTAGCTTATCCTCATTGTCAGCTCGGGCGGTTAGCATGACAACTGGTTTTTTCTGCCATGCTGAATGCTGCTTGATGCGTTGTAGCAATTCGTAACCATCCATGTGTGGCATCATAATGTCAGAAATAATGAGATCAGTATCATCAGGTTTAATTTGGTCATTCGTCATCCAGTCCCATGCTTCTGCTCCGTGTCTTGCAATCTGACATTCATAGGAATCAGCAAGGAGGTCATAAATCAACTGTTGCATATCTGCATTGTCTTCCACAATTAGTATCCGGGGCTTCTTTCCATCACTAGTAAATGTTCCTGGAAGGATGGGGAGGCTTGCATTTGTAGCCTCAATTGCGGGTTCTGCTGCTGATAATTCTAAATCAGGATATTCTTCGACATTTTCCGCTTTGCGTAGCGGAATTTGTAGCCTAAACGTTGCACCCTTCTCCCATTCACTTTGCACACTAAGCTCACCTTGCATCAATTTTGAGAGTTCCTTAGATAGCGCTAGTCCAACGCCCAAGCCACCTTCCGACGGTAGATCATTTCTATTGGTTTGGAAATAACGCTCAAAAACATGGGGAAGGTCCTCTGGAGGAATACCTCGGCCAGTGTCCTTTACCCTAATCACAAGCTGTCCCTCTTCCTGTTCTACTGACATTAGCACGGATCCACCTACCGGCGTGAATTTCAATGCGTTTGAAAGCAAGTTGTTGATAATCTTCACCAAGCGATTCCGATCGATCCAATAGTGTTCATCCTCAGCTAGATTGGAACTAAAGTCGTACTGAATTTGCTGGATAGCTGCCTTAGATTCGAATGCACCATGCAGTTGTCGGGTAAATGGTAAGAGCGGTGTTACACTTTCCTCCAGTTGAAGTTTATCACTTTCCAAGCGTGATAGATCCAGGAGTTCTTCTACCAGTTGAAGCAGGCTACGGCCATTTTTAAGTACCCTCCTTAGGGTTTTTCTACCCTTGTCGCCGATTTTTGAGCCTTGTTCTTTCAGGTATTGTTCAATAGGTGTATTGATAAGGGTGATCGGTGTCCGCAATTCGTGGGAAATATTGGCAAAGAATCGTGATTTAAAGGCATCTAGATCCTGTAGCCGTTCTCTTTCCTTTTGCTCATAAGTCAGTTTCTGTAAATTGATCTGGTTGTTAAGCCGCTCTTGCTCTAGAGCTGCTGCTTTGCGAAATCGTTGGAAACGCACGAACAGGAATAGCGCCAAGAGACTCAATAGCAATGCACCCGCTAGTACGTATTGCCAGGTACGTTGACGCCGGATCTCATCATCCAGTTGCTGCTTTTCTATTTCATTTTGGAAAGCTAGTTCTTTCTTTTCTTGTTCGAATACAAATTGGGATTCTATTCGGGTAATCTCTCGGGTACTTTCCTCATTGAACATAGAATCCTGTAATGTCTGATGCCGTTCTAAGTAATTGAGGGCTTCTAGTGGACGATTTTGCCGCTTTAAGGCCTGATACAACAACCAGGAGGCTTCCAACTCCTCTCTTCTCAAGTTTTCTTCCCGGGCAGCAACTACTGCTTCTTCATAATATTGGATGGCTTGCTGTTCTAGTCCTTGTTTTTGCGCGACCTTTCCCAAACTGGAAAAAACCAATGCTTCGATGACTTTCCTATCGAGCCCTTCCACCCGCCTCAGGGCTTTGTTTAAATAGAAAGCAGCGGAATCCAATTGGTTTAATTGTGCATAGCTGTCCCCCAAATTGAAAAAGGGAAAAGCTAGGCTAGCCTGGCGCTCCTCCTGCTGTTCGTATAAAGCGACGGCTTGCTGAAAATAATTCAGTGCCTGTCCGTATTCTCCTTGCTGTTTAAAACTGTTGCCGATAGCATTGAGCGCATTTGCCACATTCCTAATTCGGTTGGCTTTACGGAATAGAACTAAAGCTCGCTGGAAGTATTCATGTCCAAGTTCAAAATCCTTGTTGTCCTGGCGTACTGTACCAATCGAATACAATGCATTCGCAACTGCATTTTGATTTCCGAGACTGTCTTGAATGGCTAAAGCTTTTTGATGAGCCTGGATACTTTGAATATAATACCCTTGATCTGAGTAATCGATTCCCTGTCTGGTATGAAACTTGGCTACCCAACTAGCTTCGTCCAATTCATTTGCCAATCTGATACCTTCCTGAATCGTTTGATCACTGGTTTCTATAGCTTTTATCTTACTCTGTGCATAGGCGATATTGTAAATGATAGGCAATTGAGCCTGAAGGTTGCCAACAGCTCTCTGCAAAGACAAAGACTGTTCAAAATAGGGAATAGCGGCCTTGAAGTTTCCTGAATTGAAATGAGCACTTCCAAAATTGTTGAGGGCATCCATCCACAAGGCAGTATCCTTCTTTGCACTGAGATCCAAGGCACCTTGGAATTTCTCGAGTGCTTCTTCGTATTGCTCCTGTCGGAAGAGCACATTTCCAAGATTGATCAATAATCGTCCCTCTCTGAATTGAATCGCCTTGGCCAACACATAAGATTGCTCAAAATTGTGGTAGGCATCCTTTAACTGATTCTGTCCATAGTGCACCACTCCTTTAATGCGTAGAAGACTCACCTGAGCTTGGGTGTCTCTTGTCTGCTCAGCCAATTGTAAAGCGGTTTCTGCTAACAAAAGAGCACTGTCCGGTTGACTGGATCTCAAAGAAAAGGCCTTATTACCCAGCTCATAGATTTTAATCGAATCTGTGACATGGCCTTGATCCTGGGCTGGTAAACCTACCAGATTTCCGAAAAGGACTATCACCGTGATCAGGCTGCGGTACTTTGACTTGAGCATCATGGAAATTACAATCATCAACGGTAAAATACGGATTTAAATGGCAAGTGTTACGCTTTGCACTTTGTTGATCTGCAGTAATTTTTTTGGCTAGACATATGCTACTTGGTGTAATCAGCTTTCTATAAATGTTTAACAAACAATTATTTATAGTGCATGTCTGATTTCTTCATGTTTCTGTCGGGTTTGTTAAGATCGATTGCTAGCACTTTTGCATCAATCGATTTGATTTACCTATTAAAACAGATACCATGGATGTGCTCAGGCCCGGATTTCTAAAATATCCGCAAAAGATACTTTGGATTATTTGCTTGTTAAGTCTCGTAAATAATACTCTAGCTCAAACGACCAATCTACTTGATGACGGTACGGCAGATACAATCAACTTCAATGCTAACTACCACGACTTGGTGATTCCTGCTAGTCCCTCTCTTCCTTACATCTACCTGTCTGCTCGAGGTGGCGACGGTGGCTCAGCAAAAATTAGCGAAAGATTAGGACAAGTTTGTAAAGCGAAGGGGGGAGAAGGTGCTAGTGTCAGTGCTGTTTTTAAGATTGGTGAAGCAAGTACTGAACTTAAACCGGGGTCCACTATCCGGTTCATTACAGGAGGTAAGGGAGAAAGTGATGATGATACCGCCGTCTTCGGCTCTGGCTTTGTCCGGAGTGGTGGTGGCGGTGGTTCGGCCATTCTTTACCAGGAAGCGGGCAGTACTAGCTGGGATATTTTACTTGTTGCAGGTGGCGGCGGTGGCGCTTACCAGGGCTTGTTTGCTTTTGCTTGTGTAAATCAATCGCATGGTCAAGGCGGGCGCACTACCGAATTTGGAGGTAGAGGTGGTGGCGGGAGTAGTAAAGGCCGGGGAGGTAGAGCTGGCAAAGGCGGCAAAGGC
>ENA-UENX01000275-UENX01000275.1-marine-metagenome-genome-assembly--contig:-NODE-275-length-25952-cov-165.112543_pt1 | contig 25952 bp, 20 predicted proteins | sample MGYA00237875_ERZ529327 | MGnify/ENA primary metagenome ERZ529327 (study PRJEB26372, sample SAMN05368347) | marine metagenome | biome: cultured habitat; feature: ocean water; material: water; isolation... | reverse complement strand
TGAATCCTAATTGAGATAACCTACCCTCTAAAAATATAATCGACTCAAAGCATTTGAAAATAAAATAAAGTACCTTTTTAGGTTTTAAAAAAATGCTATATTTTAAATATAAAAAGTTGTGATTGCTTCCCTATAAAATTAACTATTTTTGAATCCTAATTGAAATAACCTACCCCTAAAAATATAATCAACTCAAAGCATTTAAAAATAAAATAAAGTACCTTTTTAGATTTTAAAAAAATGCTATATTTTAAGTATAAAAAGTTAAAGACATAAAATATAATGTTTTTTTAATAGACCTTTCCACAAAACCTAATTAATCCTAAAACTTAAATTTGATCAGATAATTTAAGTAAAGATACTATATCTTTAAAAACACAGAAAAAAAACACAAGTTATTTGAGAAAAATTAATCTACTTTAAGAGATGACTTTTCTTATTTAATAAGTAAAATAATAAGAGCATAAAAAACTATGCAGTCTTATTTAATTCTGAAATACAGAGGTATTTTTTAGTGCGTAAAAATCCAATAATTAAACCTTTTTTAAAATGGGCAGGAGGCAGTGCGGTTCGTTAGGTCCAAAACCGCTCCGGGAGCGGGGGAGGACTTGGGCCTGATCTCCGTGGGTCAGACTCAACTGTAGAGAGTTTCTAGGTTAAAGTCCTAGTATCAAGGTGTCTAGATTAACTCCATTATCCTTGCCAAGGAGACTGGCCGTCAAATAGGTAAAGCAGGATAAAAAGCAGGTAAGAGCTAACCTATCTAAGCTACATCCCTGCAAGGGAGGTTGAAAGGGTAAACGAAAGTGAACTGATGTTTGAAGCGTCGTCAGCCCAAGACTGTGGACACGATAGGTAAAGTCCTAGTCGACTATGAATGAGGAGCAATGAGTTACCTCTCGTTGTTTAGACATCCTTCTCTTGCCTGCAAGAGCATTCATCGGCGTATAGTCAGTACCCGACCCAACCAGATAAAACCTCTACGGAACGAAATAATTCTAGCAAAGTTCTCTCAGAGTAGGCAGCCAAGCCATAAACTTTGTCGGGAAAAGATGATGTCAGAAGCCAATGCCCTGAGTAACATCAGGGATATGCAGACGGACATCCCTAAGTCTAGAGAGTAGAAACCTAGTAGGAAGTAAAATGTCCAATACGAGGGAGACAACTACGGTGGAAATGGAATGGCACAAAGTTAATTGGAAAGCAGTTAACAGAGCAATATTCCGGCTTCAGAAAAGAATCTACAAAGCGTCACACAATGGTGATACTAAGGCTGTCAAGAAACTCCAGAAGTTATTGGTCAAGTCCAAGTCAGCTAGACTGCTTGCTGTCAGGAAAGTCACTCAAGACAACACAGGTAAGAAAACACCAGGTATAGATGGGGTAGGGGAATTAGCACCATTACAAAAACTGGAATTAGCCCGAAATCTTAAATTGAATGGCAAGGCTAAACCTGTGAGGAGGATAGAAATTCCCAAGTCTGGCAGAAAGAAGAGAAAGCGACTAGGCGTGCCAACAAGGTTAGATAGAGCAAAGCAGGCTCTAGCCAAGCTAGCTTTAGAGCCAGAATGGGAGGCTAAATTTGAAGCGAATTCATTCGGCTTCAGACCAGGGAGGAGTACTAAGGACGCCATTAGGGAGATTTGCAGCGATATTAACCAAGGGAGTTACTATGTCCTGGATGCCCATATTGAAAAGTGCTTTGACGGAATAAATTATAGGAAACTGTTAAATAAGCTTAATACTTATCCAGGTATGCGCCGACAGGTTAAAGCTTGGCTTAAGTCAGGGTTTATTGAAGAAGATGTCTTTTATTCGAATGAAAGTAGGACTCCTCAAAGTGGCCTAATTTATCCGTTACTGGTCAATATAACTTTACATGGAATGCAGGAGGCATTACATGAGGAATTCTACAGGAAATACACCACCAAGGCGATCGCTCCTAAGTATAGTATTAGACCTGGCACTTTATTTCACCCTCCTCTCTTTCATAGGTATGCATTTGATTTGGTTCTGTTGCATAAAAGTAGGAAGGTGATAGAGGAGTCTCAGGTAATTATCAATGACTGGTTAAGGTCTATGGGGCTCCAATTGAAGGACTCAAAGACAAAACTGGCCCATACCTTAGGCGATGGAAAAGTCCAAACCGGATTTGACTATCTAGGGTTCAATGTTAGGCAATACCCAGTCAAGGATATTAACTGTGACACTGACAGGCAGGGGAAAAAGTTACGGTTTAAAATTCTAATAAAACCCTCTAAAGAGGCAATAAAACGCCATACCAGAGTCCTTAAGCACACAATTAGACTATACCGCAATGCTTCACAGGAGAAACTAATAGAAATACTCACTCCCAAGATAAGGGCATGGAGTAACTATTATGATTCTGTGGTAAGCTTAAAAGTTTTTGGTAAGCTTGACAATATTCTCTTTTATCAGCTTCTCAGATGGGGTTATTACTGCGCCCCAATGCAGGGCAAGAAGCAAGTGGTAGATAAATACTGGGGAGTAGACAAAGGGAAAGGGTGGAAGTTTATAACATCTGAGGGCAAACAACTCCGATGGCACAAGGATACTCCCATCAAAAGGTTTGTAAGACTGCAAGAAAACAAGTCTCCTTACCATGAAGACTGGGCTCACTAGATACAAGGGCCCTCTAGTTACATAGTAGTAAAGAGGGAAGTTGCAATACTAACTGTAAGCAGTACTTTACTAAGGAGAATAGTCTGGAGGTGGATCATATTATTCTGTTCTCAAAAGGAGGAGGGGACAATATGGGCAGTAAACAGCTGACTTATAATTACTTTCACCATACCAAGACTGTCTCTGATGTAGCCATAGACGCAAAGAAACTGACTAGGAGGAGCCGAGTGAGGGGGAACTCTCACGCTCGGTTTTGAAGGAGAGGATGGAATAGTGATATTCTATTCGACTCTAATAAAGACAATTATTATCTGAATTAACAAAATATATCGACCAAAAATCCCTAAAGAAATGTACATATTATGAACCTTTTATTGGTGGAGGAGCGCTTTTATTTGAATTGCAACCAACCAGAGCAGTTATTAATGATCAAAATAAGGAATTAATTAACTGTTACGAGGTAGTTAGAGATTCATTGGATGATTTAATTGAAGAGTTAAGAGAACATGAAAAACATAATAATGCTGATTATTTTTATGAAATTAGAGATTTAGATCGTTCACCAGAAAACTATAAAAGTCTCTCAGCAGTAAAAAGAGCAGCCAGAATTATTTATTTGAATAAAACTTGTTATAATGGTTTATTCAGAGTTAATTCTCAGGGGCAGTTTAATGTTCCTTTTGGTAGGTACAAAAAACCGAATATTTTAGATGAAGCTGTTTTAAAATCTGTGAGTCTTTATTTAAAGAAAACTAAAGTAAAGATATTAGATAAGGATTTTGCTGAAGCAGTTAAAAATGCTAAAAAAGGTGACTTTATTTATTTAGATCCCCCTTACGATCCTCTTTCTAATACCTCGTCTTTCACAGGATATGATATCAATGGTTTTAACAGGAATGAACAAAAAAGACTAAGGGAAGTTTTTGATGAATTAAACGAGAAAGGTTGCCTGGTTATTTTAAGTAATTCTCAAACAGATTTTATTATGGGTTTGTATCAAGATTATCAGGATAAAATTAAGGTAGTCAGGGCAGCAAGAAGTATTAATTCTAAAGGCTTAAAAAGAGGTAGAATCAATGAAATTATAGTGTTAAATTTTTCAGCATAGCTAGGATTAAATATGATGAAAGATTATTAACTATGTGAAAGTTTATTTCACGGATACCAAAAATTAAGAGCGGTCTATTAAAATAGTTTATTTACGCTGGAAGGCATCTCAATTAACATCCTACTAGCATCAAATCAAAAATTATGATCAGAATTCCTGTCTATTAAAATAACTGAAGTTTTATTAGACTAGGTATAAGGGTTGATAAGTCTTTGGGAGTTCCTGGCTTAGAGCAAGTGTTACGTTTTTCAACTTGTCTATTTAATACTCTCGGACTGCCCGCCCGCGACATCTTTCAAAAATGGTTAGTTGGACGAGATTTTTAACTGCTATTGCTTCGACTATTTTAATTTTGGTAAAAGTGAATAATTTCTACAATATTGATAGTAACTTTTATCTTTTATAGTGTGAAAAATACCACAATTAAAGCAAGTCTATTCTCTGAGATCTAATTCTTTTTGACTTCTTTTAAAAATACAATAATATTTCGGCTTATTGACTGCTATCTATAGTATTAATTACTCTAAAATCACGACTATACTTTTTTCAATTAGTTTCATTTATAATTTTACATTGTCTCTTTGTCAATTGATGCGCTCCAGCAAGAGACTTTCTATTTATTCAAGATATTGAGGTCGGTTAATATTAATCAGAAAGTTAACATCCTCCAACTACATTTCAAAAATAATGGTTAGTAGAAATAATGCTGCGTTACTAAAAAATCTTACGAGCTGAAGAAATATTTATATTGCCGAATTAACACACTCTTTAATTGCTAGTTTAGCTCTAATATCAGTCCTCATAAACGAAGATAATTTTTTTGAGGATATTTTGATTCTAATTTCTTTATATCTCTAATATTTAAATCAATCAATGCTACATTGAAACCCTCAGTAAGCTAACTTATGAATAGTTGCAGCACCAATTCCATAAAAAAAGTTAATGAAATTGTAGTATTAAATTTTTTCAGTAGAGACAAATTTTAGAAATATGACTAAAAATGATGAAGCATGGGAAAAGCTATTTGAGAGATATAAGATATTAGAGGAGGTCAATAAAAACGGCTGTTTTAAAATACAAACATCTCAAATTAATCAGGAACGAGAAAGTCGACTTATGGCAAAATTTGACCATGTTGTTCACTTACCAAAAATTTTCAGAGATAATAATTTATCAATTCTACCACTTTCTCGTTATCAATATATTATTGGTCACTTTTGTACACACTTTCCAGTTAAATATAACCTCAAAATCAAAACTATTTCTTGGCAGTTTCCCAGAGAAATAGAAACCATAGATTACACTAATTTATATTCTGAAAGTTCCGCATTACTTTGTGCATTTAATATAGGTATTCTCCATGACTTAGTTGGCTCAGAAACTAAATTTACTGTTTCAGGCAGAATGTCTACTGGAATTTTTGACTTTTACATTAAAAATTATCTGAACAATCAGCTATATACAATCAATGTTACTAATTCTCAGTGCGAAATAGATGGAGGTTTTGAAACTGATAACTTTTTAATTTTAATCGAAGCTAAAAACTACAAAGTTGAGGATTTTTTAATCAGACAACTCTATTATCCTTATAGATTATGGTCAAAGAAAATTAGCAAGAAAGTTATACCAGTATTAATGACTTACTCCAACGATATTTTCAGTTTTTTTATTTATGATTTTGTAGATATATTAGACTATAATTCTATCACCTTGATAGAACAAAAAAATTATGAAATTGCTTCAGAAAAAATACAGTCAAGTGAGATAAACTTACTACTCAGTAAAATTAAAGTTGTTCCTGATCCAGTAAAAATTCCATTTCCACAAGCAGATAAATTTGACAGACTAATAGACTTAATTTCCCTACTATTAGAAAATGGTTTGACTTCAGATGATATCACAGAAAATTATCAGTTTGACAAAAGACAAACAGATTATTATACAAGTGCTGGAAAATATTTAGGACTCATAGAAAAACAAGGAAAAATATTTACTTTGACCGATGAAGCCAAATATATTTGGCGTCAACCACATCAACTAAAATATTTGAAGTTAATCGAAAAAATTTTGGTACACGAAGTATTTTATCAAGTATTTCAGTTATCTTTAAAATATGGTGATATTCCCTCAAAAGAAAAAATTACTCAACTTATGTATGAAAGTAATTTAGAAATCCGAAATACAACAATAGATAGACGAGCTTCTACTGTAAAAGGATGGATATATTGGATCTGGTCACAAATTGACTAAGTAGATATTAAACTAAATAATGTTATGTAGAGTTGAATTTATATCTAATAAAATTATGCAAGAATTCTTTAACAACGTTTCCCGCTATCCACGATACTTCATTACCATTACCCTTGGTATATTCTTCTTTCTCTTTGACCAACTGAAACCACTTCTAAATAAGCCTATTACGGCGATCGCTCTTATTGGCTTAATTATTGGGACATTTATTTTTCTGGCCTTAACTCTACAAGCTATGTTAGGTATAAATCCAATTTAACGAATCTCAAAACATAAACATTTACCTATTAGCTATGAGAAAATGTAGAAAGAAGACCCATATTATAATCCTTTTATCCAAATTCTTTCATCAAAATGTAGATAATATGTTAAGATAACTATTTAAAGCTTTGTATAATTATCATATATATTATGTAAAAATAAAATATAAATTTATAAAGGCAAAGGTTAATATTAATTTGATGAAGCCGAACCTCAATATCCTCAAGGTTTAGAGTTTAAATATAGCTCTACCCATAACTAACTCATGATACATTGTAATCTATGAATTGATTTTTAATATCTAAATGCTCCCCAAAAAGGATTGACTAATGTCTAGGCTATATGTTAAGTAGTGCGACAAAAGCGCTTAAGTCATAAGGTAATTAGGTGAGAAATAACCTCATAAAAAGTTAAAAAATGGAGTATAGGCTAATGAACGCAATGGAATTTTTTCAAAGAAGTGCTGGTAAATGGCGATCGCAACGTACAACTCATCACCTAGCTTTTAGACAAGCAGAAATTGGACACTCAGATATTGAAGTGATCAACCTGGATGCTAAGGATCCAAAAATACTGGAAATCTGTAAAATGCACGAAATTGATCCAAGTTTAGCTGCAGGAGGGGCTTTTGTAACTTGGGATGGTTCTATGGCATGGGATAAAGATGATGAAAATCATAAGGGGTCAACTGTATTTGCTATTGTTCCTGACTCAGAAAATCCAAGATCTGGCAGAATGTTACGAGAGCGTGGCTATGCTGAAATTATCCCGGTGGTGGGACGTTTTGAGATGGATGATGAAGATGGGTTAAATCTAATTACTGAATATGAAACTATGAGTTCTATTGAAAGATTTTGGTTTACCAGTCCTAATTTGAGGATGCGAAGTAGTGCAGTAAAGAGGTTTGGTGGATTTAATACTTCGACTTTTTGCACAGAGGTACGCTTAGTTGAAAGTAACTCAGATTCACAAACAGAAACACCCCATGTTGATTTAGAATATTACTCTGCTTTTGGTTGGTAAATTAAGAGAAGTCCTATAGCCCCATTAGCTGTATTTAAAAGGATAGAAAATACCCTAATTCCCCTGGTGAGATGCTATAAAAAAATTATCTTGAGAATTATTAAATATCTATCAAGAATATTACAGATTGTTGCGTAAATAAATAAAAGTAAGACCTGAATTCCCTCAATCCCTTAATCTATAAGTTGGGCTCTTAACAGAACTTTCGGGAATCCCAATCAAGTGTAATGTACTATGGCCACACTTGATAAATTATATTTATATTTAATAATTTTAAGGAGATGACGACGTGGCAATTCCATTATTAGAGTACAGACCCAAAAGTCAAAATTCACGGGTTCCAGGTTATGTAGTGCCTGGTGACGACCAACCAATTATTTATTCTGCCGAACTTTTACCCTCAGCGGTAGAGTGGGATGAGTTAATTTGGGCAGCTTATCGCCAAATTTATAGTGAACATCAAATTTTGAAGAGCGATCGCCAAACGTTCCTAGAATCTCAGCTCAAGAATGGCCAAATTACAGTTCGAGATTTTATTCGAGGTTTGCTAACTTCTCCGGCCTTCCGTCGGAACAACTACGAAACAAATAGTAACTATCGCTTTGTTGAGTTATGCGTTCAAAGAGTGTTAGGTCGTGATGTTTATAACGAAGGGGAAAAGCTTGCTTGGTCTATAATTATAGCTACCAAGGGTATTGAAGGTTTTATTGATAAGTTGCTTGATAGTGAAGAATACCTCGACAACTTTGGCTTTGAAACTGTACCCTACCAACGTCGTCGGGTTCTACCCCAGCGTAGCGTCGGAGAAACACCTTTTAATCTGAAGACACCTCGTTATGGGTCTTACTACCGTGGTGTTTTAGGCTTTCCTAAATTTATGTATCAAAATCAAATATTTACCTTTACTCCTCAAGAAAAGAAAGCTAAAGCAGGAGATCCTTCTCTATACTTGAATTTGGTACGGAGTCTTAAGGTACAAGAGCCCGTAGCAAAGACACCAGACCTAGGTAGTGTTAATCTGGATATGGTACCTTATCGTAAGAGATAAAAAAAAGGAAAATTTTGCTTAAAAGTCCGTTCCTTATGGTATGACTTTTGTTAAACAAGAAAAAACCTCTTGCTAGGTTGAAGGATAATTTTATTCCTTAATCTTTATCTTTCAACAGCACAGACTTACCTTCCCCACCTTATAAAGGTAAAATTTATGCTGAAGAATTAAGCAAGAGGTTTAAATTTAGATGCTCCTGATGTACTAACTCCCTAGATATTTCCTACTTCCCAAAAAGGAATGGGTTGTAGGATAACTGAACTTACAAAGGTTTTTAATAAGCTTTGTAGAAGTTCATAGTTCGTCTGTACTATGTCTATATTAGTACTATGTTTAATCAAATTCAATTGGGTTATTACAATAGCCCGATTTTATCCTATGGTTTCGTCATAATCAATTAGTAATATCTAATAGCAAAATTTATCTAAACAAAAGTAAATTTATAGCAATCGAAGTAAAGGTTAGGATGTCAACTTAATAGCATACATCAACTCTACCTTTTTAATCTTCTCTTGTTCCTTCGTATTCACTCAATATGATGGGGTAGGCAATGATTTATAGTTACCAAGACCAACCAAAGGAATGAAGAAAGGAGCGATACAGCTAACGCCACCCTCCGCAAACGTAAATAATAGTTGCCACAGCAGGAATATTCATGGTCTGAGAAATGCGATCATGTACATATTCAAAAAAGCTTGATCCTAGCTTACGAGTAGTAGCAACCAGGAACATAAAAGTATCCTAAGATGCAGTCTCCTCCATCGTCTGAGTTTCATAACTGATTTTGAAAAGTTCTAAAAATTCAGAGTGTAGCCTTAAGGCAGTCGAAAGTTTGGGAGAATCTGTTAAAGGCCAGTAACACTCGGTATCATACCAAAAATAATCCAAGAATTGTTGGAGGAGTTTTTGATAATAATTAACCTTGGGAGTTATAGCACAATCGAAGCAAAGGTTAGGATGTTAACTTAACAGCATAATCAACTCTCAATGCGAAAATTTTCTCTTGTTCCAACGGACTTTCTGAGGAGGTTTTTAATTGGAAACCAATAATGTTCTATTTTATTTAAGTCAGGAAAATATGGTGGTAAATATTCAATTTCACTTTGGCACTGATTCTATTAACTCTCTAATTTTTGGGGATTTATGAAAACTTGCATTGTCTAAATACTACTAATTGTCCTATTTTTAATTGTGGCCGCAATTTTTCTGCCAACCATTTTTCAAAAACTACACGGTTATAAGAGCCTTCAAATTGTCTTATGGAGCAACTAATTTGCCCTGACACAAACCACTTATAACACTTACCCTTAGACTTCTTTTTCCTGACTTTAAATCGTAATATCTTTTTCCCAATTTATTCCATCCATAACCATAATCTTCTCTATTGTCCATACCTGATTTATCTATATACACCAACTGTTCCGACCTTTTATCGCGCAATCTTGGCCAGAAATTTTTTTCTTTTGTCTTTATCTCTTTCTCTGTAACCGTAAGTTTTTTTTCTTGTATAACCAATTTTTTTTAACGCTTTACTTATGGTGCGATCGCTTACTGATTCTGGCCATTCAGAAGCCATTTCTTTTTGAGTTTTACTGCCATTAATCTGGGCAAATTTTCTGAATTGTTCTAAGTCTGGTATTTTGGGATTATATCCTTTTTGATAACCTGTTTTTGCTTTTATATCCCCAGTTTCTCTTCTTCTATGTAACCAAGTATTGATGGTATTACGACTAATCTTAAATATAGAACTTACTTGAGTTTTACTCATCCCACCATCAATGGCCTTAATAACTTTTTGTCTTAAGTCATAGCTATAAGGAGAAGGCATAATCTTTCCTAGATAATTTTTCGAGCATTATTTCCTAATATTTGCTTCGACTACTATACCAAAATACTAAAACAGCCTTAGAAAATAGGATATACCAAAAACAAAAATTACAGGATTTACCTGAAGGATATATATCAGTAAACAATATGTTGATATTAGATAAGGAAGGATATACCCATGACTTGAGACATTTAACAGAGGAGCCAGATGAGGTTAAAGTCTCAAGTCCGGTTTTGAAGACGAGTCGGGTAAGGTAACTTACCTGGCGAATGTTTAACATTATTCGCAACGCAACCATATAATAACTGTAGTACCACCATTAATTACTAAATCTTGCTCTTTTAAATAACTAGGTAACCATTCAGTCTCTACAGGAGAATATACTTGAATTTTACCTTGCATTTCATTTATCAAATCACGAGCAATAGCTAATCCTAATCCTGTTCCTGGAATATTTGTTTTAGCTTTTTCTCCTCGATAGTTTCGTTCAAATAAGTGTTCTAAATCTTTTGCTGAAATGCCATAACCTGTATCGCTAACAGCTATAGCTAACATTTCTTCTGTTTCACTATTAATTGATTTATGATGACTTGTTTGCGGAGCTAAAGTTGCTAACTTAATATAAATATTTCCTTGAATAGGAGTATATTTTAAAGCATTATCAATAATATTACTTAATACTTCTCGTAAAGCTTTAGAATTAGCTTTTATGGTTGGTAAACTATCAGGAAAATCAACTTGTAAATCTATATTATTTTCATTAGCAATTGCTTTAGCAGAAACTAATAAAGGTTCTAAAACTTGTTGTACAAAAACTGATTCTAAAAAATTCGCTCCAGGTAAAAGTCCCAGAGGTTTATATTTTTGATTAGCTTCTTGATGAACATCTATGATTTCTTCACCTTGAAAATACTGATTTTCAGCAGAAATACTCAATATTTCTTTCCCAGCATCAACAGTTTCATCAATTTGTTCAATTAATTCTCTAAGTCGATCACTTTCCCGTAAAATACTATTAGTTATATTCCAGTTTTTGTCTTCTGGTAAAAATTTTTTTAGTAATAACTTACCAAAAGTTCGTAGGGCAGTTAATGGACTTTTTAACTGATGCAGTATATTATGCATCGTATCAAACTGTTGGACTTGCAACTCCTGTTGTTGCTGAAATTGCTGTTTTAACCATTGAGAACGTTGATCTAGAATACAGGCTACAGTAATAGTATGAGCTACTTTTTGAATTTGAGTTTCTTCTTTTTGAGTCCAGGGTCGGTCTTCTCTTGCTGTTACCAGTAATCCTATAACTACTCCATCATGGATTAAGGGTAAAACAATTTGACATTTTGGCCAAGGATGATTTTGACTCCCAGAATTTGATTCTTTTGTATAATTGCTTGCTTCTAAAATCGGATAATTTTTGCCCATCATTAGGGGGGCTGCTGACAATTTTGGAAGGTTATCTAGTGTTTGTATTTCTGAGTTGACCTTTAAAACTGAAGTTTTTTTCTCATCTTGGGGTATTTCTGGATATACAATAATAGGAATTAGCTTGGCTTCACCCCCTTCAGCCAGTTTTTCTGTCAAGTAAACTATACTTAAAGTTGCACCCAAACTAGATACCAGAGATATCTGGGTTCTACAAAGTCCAATAAATTCTGTACTTGTGGGCATGAGAATTAGAGCTATTTGTCGTATTTTCCACGGTTATATCAGTATTTTTTAGATTTTAGATAACGCAGCTTATATTTTGTATCAAAATATTAAAAACACTTGAGTTTTTCTGTTATAATTTATATAATTTTATCAAATTTGGTAGCCATAACTACACTCATCGGGTAACACAGGAGGTAAGGAAATTGGCTAGAAGACGTAAGCGTAAAAGTCGTCGAAGACAAGAAGGACGCAGGATACTTGAGCAAGTTGCTCAGTATAGTATAGAAAGTGGTGAAGATAAACCAGTGACTGCAGCTCGCAAGTTTATCCATTCACAAGGTATTGTCCCACCTGCTGTACTTCTAGTTAGAAGAAATGAGCATACTACTGATAGGTACTTCTGGGCCGAAAAAGGTTTATTTGGAGCCCAGTATGTTGAAGAAAATCATTTCTTGTTTCCTAGCTTAAAAGTTTTGATAGAACTTCAAACACCTGATAAAAAACAGGTACTTAGTTCTACTTCAACTATAACTCAAGTTTAAAGGCCTTGTATTATATTAAACGTTTTTTTATGGGTAAGCTAGTAAGTTTTTTTTGAGTTACTAGCAACAAGCACCAAATTCTAATTAAATTAAGCAAGAGAATAATAATAAACTAACCATTCCAAGCTTGTTTAACTTAGTAGTATATAGTTCAATATATTATTGCCTGAGAAGGTTCAATGAACTAAGATTTTAAGTTTCCATCTGCCAATGGACTTAAACTCTTAGTTATTTTTATAGCTTACCAAAATAAACTACCGATAATGTTTTAATAACATTTTTTAACAATGAACAACATAAATATCTACTGAAAGGTTTAGCTTTACTTATCTGCATCTGAAAAAAGAGGATTAATTACTTGAGACAAAAATTAAGCTTCAATATACAAATAAACTTAAGCTATAAGAATTCAGGCGAGAGTAATTACGATTTACCTCAATATCTGTAACTAGTTAATTCCTGATACAGATTGACTAAACAATCAAAGGATGATATGATACATAATTAAAATTGAGTTATATTTATTACAGATATTTAACTACAAAGAACCGTATATAAATTTTCAAAAAAAGGAACTGACAAATATCATATTATAGATAAAAAAATATAAAAATTCAAACTTAAAATAGATTTATAGAGTAATGCTTGTTACCAGTTACTATCAACTAAACCGCTAATAATTTACTGACTTTACTACAAATCTGTGGTAGCCAATAAATTTATGCAATTAATGTGTTTGATTAGTATTTAAATACAAGTAAATGAAATAACTTGTAAATATTACTTATAATGGTCTTTTTTTAATTCCTACATATCTAAAATTCATTATTGGGAAAGATTGACATATCATAGTAGCACCAATATATCTTCTTTCGCCTAAATCTTTAACTTAATACTTTAAAAATATCTTAGTTATTTCTTATAACTATAGCTTACCAAAAAAAAACTACCTATATAGTTTTGATAACATTTTTTAACAATACATTTCTAGCCGTTTAGTTAAAATTTTCCTTGCTGCATTATGCTCTCTATCAGGTTTATAATCGTAGTTTATAAATTCGTGAGTTCCCTCCAGATCATGATCCCAATGTATTTGACCACAATTTGAACATTCTTGAGACGTAAAGACGTAAAATGTGGATGTACCGCAACAAAAACAATTCTGTCCAACTTAGTATAATATTCAAACCATTCTGTGTTAAGCTTAATCAGCTAGCTTATCCAACACAACTAGTCTTCAGAAACGTAGGTAATACTTTTACCTGATCATATCTACTCTCCTAAAAGTTCAAACTAAAGGCTACATTCATTTCTTCATATTAACATATTGTCTACCCATAAATACTCTTGAGATAGTTCCTTTAATTTTTGGTTTGGGATATTCTTTCTTATTTAGGGCAGATTTTTGACCGTGGTTATGTAGGTATAACAGTTGCTCATTATTTTGTTTGTTGTCATTGCCTTTTGAACTTGAAATAAATTCTTTCCTGTTTGTATACTTTTCAACCTCTGCTAGAAGTCTCACTTATTTGATGGATCAAAACTTTGACCCTATTTAGACCAGCTTCACGAGTTGATGTTTAGTTGTTACTATATGGCCTATGGTGCAAACCTAACAATAGGGCATTAGGAATTTTAGCAACAAGGAAATAAAACTTTTTTGAGTAACCGTATATTTAAACTCCTTTAAGAATAGTATCAAGTTTACCTCACCCGGTTATTCAAGCCTTTACCCTAGGCAGACTAAATTTTCAAATCTCTTTATTTGCCTACCAAGCAATAGAAATTGTAACTGGCCTCTCATCTCGACCTATTGCAACCAACTATTGCAACCAAAATAATTGACTTGAAAAAAATCAGCTATACTGACTATTTAAACACAAAGTACGAGTTTTAGTTAGATTTACTGTAAGTCTTGATCTTTGTTAGTTTTTGTCACAAAATAGGCCAAAGTTAATCAGCTTGATATTACTTTTAGATTGATTATTGGTATCCTTTCAAGCTTAAGGCTGTTTGTAAAGCTGCTAATTCATCCCTATGACCTGTTATTGAAAGTAAACTTTTGGTTTGAGAACCCTCAGTCAATATTCCTTCGAGCTTTAGTTCGACTTTTTCTGGACGTTTAGACTTTTGCCAATAAAAAATACCGGCTAAAGGTGATACTAAAACTAGCCATAGAAGGTATTTACTAGATTCAGGAACCAACATTGATATAGCAAGCCCAAAACATAAAGCTCCTAGTGCGGCTAATAGTGTTAAAAAAAATGCCAAGAACCAACTAGGACGAACTATTCCTTCAAAAGTAAGTTGATTATTAGCTGCATTAACATCAATAATTCGGTATGCGCGATCGCTAAAATATTCTTTGAGTTGCTTTAAAAGTAAGTCTGCTTCTTGTTCAGCTATCAATTTCAGATTTTTAGTTCTAGGTTTGACTGATGCCTTAATAAAAAAAATCAGACCAATACTAGATAAAAATGTCAGTATAAATGATGATATTAGAGCTGTATTATTCATGCAATTTTAGATTTTAATTGTTTTTTATCTATTCTTTTTTACAAATATTTATAACTTTAAAAAAAATATTACCTGCTTTGTGCTCAACTACAGTTAGACCGTATAGGTATATTTTCAATATGTGAAAAGTTGGTACAAAAAAATTAAAGCTTTAATTTTTTTCCCAAAATCAGCAGTAAAATTGCTCTCACTTGATATTATTATCATCAGCTTTTTTTACAAAATGGGTGGTTAAATTTGAGGCCGAATATGAGGATGATTAGTATATTCAGACCAAAGTCTTGCTAAATTTATAGCTTGGGGTCGCCACTGAGGAATAAGTTGATACATTTTCCGTGGACGTCCTCTTCCTCCCACTTTTTTCCAATAGCCAATAACTATACCTTGGTCTTCCAGAAATTTTAGAGCACTATACAACACAGTATCGGAAAGTCGATAAATAGGATAGTCTCTTTTTACTTGGCCAATCAATTCGGTTCCATAAGAGTCTCTTTGCAATAGTATAAATAGGACATAGCATACTGCTAGTTCTTTATTTAGATAGAATGGAGGGGGACTTTGGAAAAATTGATAAATTTCCTCAAAAGAAGTCATCTGAATTTACCAAAAAATTGGGTTAAAAGCCTCGTCCTTCTTGGACGACTTTTTGGTTTTTTTGAAAAACTATAGTTATTATTATGTCAAGTAAATGTTATAATAATTTATATATTAGGAAAAATACAGATTTAGCATCCTCAATAGCTTGAACACAGTAGATGAAAGCCAAAATATAATATATGGCTTTTAATCAAGACTGGAATATAACCAAATAAGGTTTAGATGATAACATTTCTCTAAAATTAGAACTTTTCTACTTAGCTAAGTTCGGTGGTAGGAGCGAAATAATTGAATATTGCTACAAAATACAGAAGAAGAATTAACATTAACGATAGGGAGCAGGGATAAGGAAGGTTATTCTCTTTGTATTAATTACTTAAATTTCTGAAGCGCTGCCCCAGTTTAGTATTAATGTATGGGAGTTAGTATAAAATTAAAACTATTATAGTATGGAAGCATGATTATGAGCTTTTGAGATTACACCAAGTGCTAAAAAAATTCTTAACTAAATCATATTAGAATATTATCAAAAATTCAACTTACCCAATTACTAGATGTGGGAAAGGTTTATACTATTAAGAGTTAGGGAATGATAGAAAATCCAAAAATAATTAAATAAGCTAATAAATATTATTTGCTAATTAGTAGTATCATTCTGGAATTAATCCATTAAGTGCTATTGCATTATCTTTTGCAGACATTTTAAGCCATTTTTGACTCTCCGAGATACAGTAACAGCACTAATTCCCATTCGCTCGGCTGTTTCCTTTTGAGTCAAGTCACAGAGAAAAACAAACTCCAAAACCTTACGAGTGCTCTCCTCCAATTTAGACAATGCTTGCTGTAAACGAATTTGGTCTTCTTGAGCTAACTGAAAACTACGATACTGACTATCCGGGACTAATTCTCCCAAACTAGTAGATCCATAAGCTTGATCTTGAACTGGAGCATCTAAACTCAGAGGAGCAAGGTTACGACAGGCCATTTGAATTTTATGCCACTGGTCTAAAGAAATACCTAGAGCAGAAGCTACTTCTTGATCTGTAGGTTTTCGCTGGAACTTCATTCTCAGGTCTTGTATCACTTTCGTGGCCTGCCGATCTATAGCTAACCAATTTCTGGGGATGCGTACAGAAGGGCTTTTATCTCTTAAATAATGCTTAATTTCTCCTCTGATATAAGGAGTAGCAAAAGAACTGAAGGCTCGTGCCTTAGAAACATCAAATCGTTCAATTGCTAGAATTAATCCAATATATCCGACTTGGAGTAAATCATCATAAGTTTCGCTACATTTATTTAACCAATGATAAGCTTCTTTTCTTACAAGTCCAACATTAAGTTGAACTAATTTGTTCCGAAGTTCATAAGAAGGAAACTGTTGATATTGCTGTAACAGTTTTATGGTTTCACTTTTTAGTTCTTGAGTGATGTTGGTAGACATAGATATATTATCGTTTATACAATCTACCGCTTATCGTAGATTGCATATATATTATATTAATAGATTTATCAAATAAATGCTGTGAAACAAGGAGCATTAGACTGTGATATCAAACACAACTAGATAATCATAGCTTTAGTTAATGATGCTTATTTGGAGCTTTTATTAAAAAAGTTTGGTTTCTAGCTTTGCCCCTCCATTGGGTAACTAGTTGTTTTTCTAGTTGTTTTTTTTGAATGTATATCTTAATAGTAAATACTAATTAATTAGTTTAGTCGCGGGGCATTCCTGGAAAAAAAACTGACTTACTAGCTAAGGGGTTTGACTAAAGTCAAGCTAGAAATAGACTAACTGATAGGTAAGGGGGAGTTTATGTGAAAACTTTAAAGCACCGAGTTGCTTTGGCTAAACAAGAACTTTCTCAAGAACTTGACATCCGGGTGGGGAGGATGTCTAAACTTATGCTTTTCAGTTTTAGAGTATTTGTAATGAATTTGTATCATTACTCATTATATTAGACGGCAGATGAGCAAACAAATGACGTATTGGGTAAATGGTGAAAATATTGTATCGTAGTGCACATATTAACCCGCTAGCAATTGATTATGTTACCTGACTGGTAAAGAAAATCTTTACCCGGAAAATGTTCTCAAGGAAATATCATAAGAAAATCAAAAACCCAGAACACCTTTGATAGTATTAAGAATTCTACTTGGTGTTAGTTATTTGATATACTTCTAAGACAGATTTTGATATTTATAATTCTAATATAATTTTATATCATTAAGTGATTATTATTCACCCCGACAAATTAAATATTATGTCGGGGCAATATGTTAATCAGCCTAATATAGTAAATACACAAGTAAAGATTAAGACAGCTAGAGTTCTTAATTTTGTTGGGCTAGGGCAGAAAGTTAATAGTTGGGGATCGAGAATATATAATATTGCCAGACTACCCACCCTACACCAAAAATTTAATATTCCTTTAACAAATAGTTGCTAAGAAATTGTGTCGGTGTCTACCCGACCGTAAAAATTACCACGAACTTTAACTTCTAGAGCTTCTTTTGCTCCTAAATCTGTATCAGAAGGCTGAATGGCCTCAAATATACCAACAACTTCACCTGTTTCGCCGTCTACTTTAGTAATTTGAAGGGACATTTCACCAGCTTTGAGAAGAGTCTCTGCCGACTTAACATTGGCTTTAACAAGCCCTTGAGAATCTGAACTAGCTGGCAAAGCTACTGCATTATCATATCCTGAAGTGACACCACGACCTTTAGGGTCTAAGAAACTAGAGCCTCGGTAGGAAGGAACATTGTATAGTCCCTGAAAATCAGTAGAAGTATTGATAGCAGTAATATTAGGCTGGCTCTTAGCACTAAGTCCTTTGACAGTAAATAGAAACGGTACTTCTTCTCCACCTGGTAAAAGAATAGTTATAGGTTGAAAATCAATACCATATTGTTCGTTAAATGTCAAAGAATTATCTTCATTAAAAACGAGTTCACCTGTTATTTGATCTAAGGTAGAAGTGTAACGAGTTAATTTTTTTCCTTGAATAAACTCTGCTTTTTGGCGTTTATTAGTTGGTTCTTCCTTAACGAAATAGGTCGTTGGCTTCAAACACAAATCTGTTAAGGTATAAGATTGACTTTGGTCAATGGCAATAAAACCACGAGCAGTTTCTGGTAATTCTGGACAGTTGTTGGCCAAGCCAGTATTTACAATGTCTTCATAAGTAAGTGGTTTATTGCTATCAGGGGTTTCTGAACAGGCAGTTAAAACACTCAAACACACAGCTAATAGTAGAGCAATTAAAGTGCGATACTTCATTGTTAACCTCAAAATTCAATATTCAATATTTGACATTGCTACTGCGTTCTATAGTTGATGCAGTATCAATGATTTGTTTTAGATTTTAGATTTTATGGGAGAGTCAGGACAAATAAAATAGGATAAAGTTATTCTTCACATTCTCAATTGACTTGTGCGAGAGTAGATTTATCTTTAAGTTGCATTGACCCAAAATAGTATTTTACATTGTTGGTTACTTTTTCCTAAATTGAGTTATGTAAATTAAATTTGTATGAGTATATATATTTATAGTTAATAATTCAAAAGGGAGAGTGACTGATAATTTTTTTATTTGCTAAGACTTACTGATATATTATGATAATATAAACTATGGTTATTTCACTTCAGAAAGCTATAATTAGCCTTCAGATGAAGTGCGACTTAAAAGGACTGCCTGGAATTTCGACTAAAATTGTTGTAGAAAGGTTTTCTTTCTAGCATATTGGGAGATATCCCCTCAGCAAACTCATCTTGTTGTGAATTGCTAGCAAATGGCTCGCAAAATAGTATTAAATTACTCAAGTTCCTCTTAAGTAGTAATATGAACAGAAATATAGAAAGTGAGTCAAAAAAAAAATTATACAGTGATTTAGGAGTATTAGCAGATTCAGTAAAAGCTATAACCGAAAATCATCAGGACGATCCAATAGCAATATTAGCTATCCTAAGATGTCTAGAAAGTTTACATAAAGAACTCAGAGAAGGTTCATTTCAAAAAACATTACCAGATGATCGTCAGTCACTTTGCAATTTACTTAAGGATATTGAGGCAGAGGGAGGTTGGCCTTATATTCCTAGGTTAAAATTACGGTATTTGTTGGAAAACTATCTTGATGATACTGAAGAATTATAAAACTTCATTGCCAGTATACTTAGAATCAAAATCAAGTAAAGGTTGGCTAACATCTATGAAGTCTTTCTCTGAAATTATGGAGGTAGGTTAAAATTACGGTATTTGTTGGAAAACTATCTTGATGATACTGAAGAATTATAAAACTTCATTGCCAGTATACTTAGAATCAAAATCAAGTAAAGGTTGGCTAACATCTATGAAGTCTTTCTCTGAAATTATGGAGGCTGGAACATTTACTAATATGGCTAATAATCTGTCATTATTAATAGTGATTAATGTATCTCTGAAGTTTAAGCCAGTTTGTTGTTGAAAACTTAAATCCTCAAAAGTTAAATTACCACTTAAAGCTAAGAAATCTTCTAAGGGATTAAAATCATTAATTATATCAATACTACCTAGTTCTCCAGGTAGTACAAAAGTGTCTTCTCCCTCACCACCAGTTAATGTATCTTCTCCCCCACCTCCAAATAATATATCGTTGCCTAGATCCCCTAACAAAGAGTCATTACCATCACTACCTTGAAGGGTATCATTATTCTTTCCACCAAACAATGTATCATCACCAATACCACCAATAACTAGGTCGTTGTTTGAGTCACCGAAGAGAGAGTCATTCTCAAGTTCTCCAAATATTGTATCATTACCTTTTCCACCACGAAGATTATCTGCATTTTCTCCACCAAAAACTTGATCGTTACCCCTATTACCATTAATAAAATCACTGCCAATAATGCCAAATAGAGAATCGTTACCTGATTCACCAAATATAGTATCATTACCACTACCTCCGTCTAAAGAGTCATCACCATCACCACCTAAAAGAGAATCATTACCTGTACCTCCACTGCCAGTATCGTTTCCTTGGTCCCCAAATATTAGATCATCATCAACATTTCCAACTAGACTATCATTCCCTTGATTACCTCTTAATGTATCGTTACCTCCTCCTCCAATAATATAATCAAGTCCTTGGCTACCTATTATAAGGTCATCTCCAGTTTCTCCAAATAAAGAGTCGTTGCCATTTTCTCCTGTTAGGGTATCATTTCCGGGACCACCTTCAATACTATCATCTCCAGGACCTCCAAATGCTAAGTCGCGTCCATCTTCTGCTTTTAGAAAATCGTTATCTTCACCACCAATTAAAGAATCAGATCCAATGCCACCAAAAATTTCGTCGACTCCATCTCCTCCGCTTTGAGTATCATCTCCTTTTTCACCAAAAATAGTGTCATTTCCACCAAAACCTTCCATAAGGTCAGGTTCTGGAGAACCTATTAAGAAGTTATTATTGTCATCTCCTAAAATATTTGCCATATTATTTGGATGCTCCTATGGTGTTATTAGTTTGATTATAGAAAAAGTAAGGTTTGGAGAAAAATATACAAAGATTCTAAGTTTAAGGATTGTATTTTTTTCTGATGTGGCATTTTACTTTGGCGTTCAAGATGCCCCTATCCTTACGAGTTACTTGTGACTTAAAGTTCAAGGATTTTGTTTCCTATCTCTGTAAATATTTAGCTTTTGTTTGGATTAAAATTTTCATTGTTTGTGAATAGTGAAAGTTAGATTATATGTTGTCAGTTTTACTGTGTTTTTTTTAGATATTAAGGATAATTGCTACTTGATTTAGTTATGAACTTAATTGCTAATGGCAGAATATTTTCCTAAAACTTAATTGTTTCAGTTGATGGGATATACAGATATTAGTTATATGACTTGAATTCAGTTAAGTATCAAAACTATTATTGCTGTCTATTTACCTCTTTTAATTATAGGTTTGCTTGATATTATGTTGCTAATAACTAGATTTTTTTTAGAATATAACCAAATAGGCTATTGGTTAAATAAAGTTATCATAATATTTGTTTATTTCTGGTTATTACCAATTTTTTATTTTTATATAAATTACATTAATGGAGATTTACTAAAGGCATAAGAAAGCTGTTACCGATATTATTTTTTTTCGTTAATTTTCTTGGATTAAATTCAATTAAAAACTAGTAATTTTTTTTATCTTACTTTTATATCAATATTTTTTGGTATTTGGATAGGTTTTGGTTTTATAGGGATACTGTTATAATTGATGGTTTTTTACTTGTAAATGTAGTTGGGTATATTTGATGGTTGACTAAAGGGTATTTTTGGTGAGTTACTATATTTAAATTAGTTTGATTTTTAGTTAAATTTTTGATAAGAATTCTATTCTTATAAGATTATCGTTTAAGTTCTAGTTTTTGCAAATTTTAAGAGAATAATACTATGAATATTTAGCTATTTTTTAGTCATGGTTTAGCTTTATTTGTAAAATTAGGTGGAAAATTTATTATGAATATTTGAGGAAGATACTATGAAGTTTTACTATATATAATACTTGGTATTATTTCTACTTTTTCATCGTAAGTGTTGCCAAACTACTGAATAATTTTCTGACTTTTACTAAGTTTTTATCCCCTGGTGCTGTCTCTACACCACTAGATAGATCTATGCCACAAAAGTTATGATTAAATTTGTGATTAGATTCTATTTGAGTTTGAGAGACTAATATGAATTTTTGTATTGCTTTTGTTACATTTTCTGGGGTTAAACCACCTGCTAATAACCAAGGAGAAGTAGGATGAAATTCTTCAATGATTTTCCAGTCTAAGGTTTTACCAGTGCCACCTAATTTTTCTGGATGATAAGCATCTAGAAGTAAAGTATCAATATAGTTTTCATAAATATTTGCTTTTTTTAGGTCTTGAGGAGATTTAATTCTGAGGGCTTTAATTATTTCTATATTATTTGGTATTGAATGACGTAGCTGATTACAAAATTCTGGGGATTCGTCACCATGTAGTTGTATTCCATTTAGTTGGGTATTAGTAATTATTTCTGATAATAAGTCTATTTTAGGATTAACAAATACTCCTATTTTGTCAATATTTATTGGTAGTTTCTGGATAATATTTTTGATGTTTTCTGGGGTAATATAGCGGGGTGATTTGGGAACACAGATAAATCCTAGAGCTGTTGCTCCTATCTCGGCGATCGCTTGTCCTTGGTCTAGTTTTGTAATTCCACAAATTTTGATGCGCATTAATTATACCTACTACTAATTAAGTTTAATACTTCTGTATTAAATTTTAAAATTACTGTTAATTATTAACACAAATTATAGCTTTTAACTCAAGTTTCTTGATAATTTTAAAAATATAAGTTGATTTAAAGACCGCTATGAAGGGCGAGTTATTTTAATTTTTTTGAATTTAAGGAGTTCAGAAGTTGATTCACTCTTACTTAACTTTAGTATTACAATCTCACCCTCTTTCTGTAGAGTGGTCACTAAAAGTAGCAATTATCATGATAACTTGTAACTTAGTGTCAGTTGTCATTGGCTACTATGCTATTTCAGAGAAAAATCGTGGACAAGGGCCGGATTTACCTTTCTCCTTACCTGGAGTTTTTAATGGTTTTGGGGTACCAGAATTATTAGCCACTACCAGTCTTGGGCATATTTTGGGAGCAGGAATGATTTTAGGACTTGGTAGCGCTGGTATGCTATAAGTAATTATATAATCTGATTTTAGTGATAAGGTATGGGGAATTCTCTTTTGGTATTAAGAGAGTTCCCTATTTTTACCTTGTAATTTTTCAATGTCCTAATTAGGTATTGATGGTTATTATTGAGCATAAAATCAGGTCTCGAGTTTTTACTTTTAAAGGCTAGGGAAAGAGGTGCCTTTTGTATTTCAAGTCTTTGGCTTTAGTCGGGGTACTGATAAGGGCTGTATATTGTTTGCCCAAGGTTTAGCTGTAAGTTATGGCTGGGGAATTGCTAAATGAAAAATACTATGTGTCTTTTTTTTCTGTGTTATTGAATTTTATTTTTGATTGAGTTAAATATAGATTTATTATAGTTGTTCTTTTGAAGAGTTTTGAGGGTGTTGCTTACCAAAACTAGTTTCCAGATTTTCTGAAGAATGAGATTATTTACTACAATAAAAATAACTAGGAATTATCGGCTTATGGGGGAGACTTTAAACTAAGTTTTTTGGTAAAATTTTGGTAGATTGAGTTAAAGTTTGAATAAAAAACCAAAAAAAATATCATGCAGGCAGGTTGGCGAATTGGAAGTTTATTTGGTATTTCTTTATTGTTGGATTATTCCTGGTTTATAATTCTAATTTTGGCAGCATATTTTCATGGTCAATATTACCAACAGGAATGGGGGAGTTTTTTGGCTTGGGGTGCGGGATTGGTAATTGCTATATTACTATTTTGCTCTGTAGTTTTACATGAATTGGGTCATAGTTTAGTTACTATTTCTCAAGGGATAAAGATTAATTCTATAAGGTTGTTTCTATTTGGTGGAGTTGCTTTAAGAGAGAGGGATTATAGGAGTCCTGGAGAGGCTTTTCAGGTGGCGATCGCTGGACCTTTGGTGAGTTTGGTTTTGTTCTTTTTATTAGGTGTAATAAGTTTACTATTTCCAACATCAAGTTTAATTGGGGAGTTAATTAATAGGGTAGCAGAAATAAATTTGATTTTAGGGGTTTTTAATATAATTCCTGGGTTACCTTTGGATGGGGGACAAATATTAAAGGCGGTTGTTTGGAAAATAACTGGTAGTCGTTTTACTGGTATAAGATGGGCTGCTAAGGGGGGTAAGGGTTTAGGATGGTTTGGGGTTGGTTTGGGGTTGATAATAGTTTTTATGACTAGAGATTACAATGTTTTTTTGATGGCTTTAATTGGCTGGTTTGCTTTGCGTAATGCTAGAATTTATCAGTACATGACTGATTTAAAGTCGACCTTAATTCATATTAAGGCTGTAGAGGTAATGACTAGAAACTTTCGTGTAGTAGATGCAGATTTAACTCTGAGTCAGTTTCTGAGGAAATACCGTTTAAAAAGTTCTAAGTTTTCAACTTATTTTGCTGCTAGTATGGGTCGTTATGTTGGTTTTGTTTCTGCTGATGCTATTCCCTATATTGAAAAAAGTTATCGGGATACTCAAACTTTAAGGATGATTATTTGCCCTCTAAGTCATATGGTTACTGTGTCAGAAAAGGTGAGTTTATTAGAGGTTCTTAAGAAGATGGAATGTCATCAACAAAAGCAAATAACTGTGCTTTCTCCTGCTGGAACAGTGGCGGGAATAATTGATCAAGGTGATATTGTTCGAGGAATGGCTAAATACTTGAAGTTGAATATTTCAGAGGCGGAAATTAAGCTTGTGAAAACGGAGGGGGTGAGGAGGGGATAGAGTTGAGAAATATTTGGCAATGATTGAATATGGAATGTTTTTTGATTCTGAATGAAGGCAGATCTAATCGTTCTATTGCCCTATTTATAATACTTTTCAAATTATCCCCATGCTCTAAAGTCTGTAAAGTTTCTCGCCACTACCTCAACTCTTTCAACAGTTTATCGGTAAATGGGTTTTCTCCTGCCTGAAGTGCTTTTATCCATTCTTGTCGTTGTGCTTTTTTCTCTTCATTGCTTGTCCAGTCTACATAGGCTTGAAAATCTGCGATCGCTCCTTCAATATCCCCTGTTAATGCTCTGGCCAGTCCGCGACTATCAATAAGATTGACCTCTTTTGGGTTAAGAGCAACTGCTTTTTCACAGGCGAACATAACACCATCAGCTTTTTTATAAAGACTACCATACCGACAAAGTGTATTCCAATAACTAGCAGAAATTTGGGTGGGGTCGATTTTTTCTGCTTTTTGGTAGGAGGCGATCGCTTCTTTAACTTTACCGACCGTGACAAGTGTCAGCCCTTTATTCAACAACGCATCCACTGCCTGATATCTAGCTTTAGCTTCTGGGTCAAGATTTTGCCAAGTAGGGATAAATGCTATTTTATCAAGTTCTTTTGCTCGTTGGTATTTTTCCACTGCCGCCTCTATTTTTTCTTCTTCTGCTAATGTAGTTCCTTCCTCCATCAGTCTTTCTGCCTCAGCTAATGATGCTGCCAAACCTTTGAAATTTTGGTTAAGCTTGAGGTCTGGGTTCCATTTCAGTGCTTTCTTAAATGTGGCAACTGCCTCTTTAACCTTTCCTTCCCTTGCCAGCTTCTCTCCCTCTATTACCCAACTACTAGCAGCTAATTCCTTGTGTTTGTCAGTCTGGCAAATTTCGAGTTCCTCTAACTCCTGGGGATGGCTAATCAAATAATCATTTAACCACTGGCAACCACGTTTAGTTAAATCTTCTATTCGCCAACCTGTCCACAACTTCACTGTTTTGTCAGCACTTGCAGTTGCAATAGTCTTTCCATCGGGACTAAATGCTACAGCTTCGACCGAACTCTCATGGCCGGTGAGAGTCTGCAATAATTTCC
>ENA-UENX01000273-UENX01000273.1-marine-metagenome-genome-assembly--contig:-NODE-273-length-26170-cov-3.523511_pt1 | contig 26170 bp, 27 predicted proteins | sample MGYA00237875_ERZ529327 | MGnify/ENA primary metagenome ERZ529327 (study PRJEB26372, sample SAMN05368347) | marine metagenome | biome: cultured habitat; feature: ocean water; material: water; isolation... | reverse complement strand
GCCACTTCCCCAACCCTATTGCCTATGATGGCAAAGGACTCCCCATGCAGCTCGGCTTTTACCTCCCCTGACCCTTCCTTCCCCACCACTACTCTTGGTGGGTGTTTCCCTCTAACAAATCCTCTCTGCCCCTGCCCCTTCTAACTAACAAACCCCGCATTCCAAATTCTGCCAATTATTTCACACCTTTATCCCACAGATAAAAGAAAAGTCACCAACATGAATATCAACTACGAACAAGCAGACGAGATCCTGCGAGATATGACAAAGACCACTTCCCTCCTCCGTCACGCCCGAACGGTAGAACTTGTCATGAGAGCCATGGCTCGCCATTTTGAAGAAGATGAAGAAAAGTTTGCCATTACCGGATTGCTACATGATGCTGACTACGAGAAGTACCCAGATCAACACCCTAATGTTATTGTGCAACAACTGAATGACATGGGAGAAACAGATATCGCTCATGCCATTGCTGGTCACTACACCAAATGGAACGTGCCCAGGGAATCTATGCTGGATAAGTGTATTGTAGCAGCAGATGAGTTGACAGGCTTCATCTATGCAGCTGCTCTTATTCGTCCTACCAAGATTGTAGGCATGAAAGCCAAGTCTGTGCTCAAGAAATTCAAGACCAAGACCTTCGCAGCATCTGTTGATCGGGAAGAGGTACGAAAAGGAGCCGAGTTGATAGGTTGGGAATTGCGCGAACTCATCGACTTCATCATTCCCGTTTTAGAGGCTCATAAAGAGGAGTTGGAATTAGTATAGGATTTTTCTCCTAAGACTTCCTTTCTCTAGCGCGTATCTCAAAGCTATTATGATGGCGAAAATGGGTGATTTTTGAACCTAACGAGGCAAAAAAAATGGAAGATAGCCTGAGCTACCAGACATTTTTTTAACGAAGTTATGGACTAAAAGTACCATTCGCAGCCCCAAGCCTGCCTGCCAGGCATTCAGAGATAGTTTTGAGATATGCAACATTCAATAGACTGTATCAGCAAATAGGTTGACGTTAGTTATATTCGCATATATCTACCTATATTCATTTTTTCATAGTTTAGCTTTACATTAACTACAGAATACTAACCGAAACCAACGCCTTATGTATCTTCCCTTCCGGACGACTTATCTACTGACAATTGCAATTCTTTATACAATAGCTATCAACGCCCAGCATGGTGATCATGGCCAAATGCCAGCTGCCATGGATACTATTCCGCTGTATACAGAAGCTTTAGGCGAATTCTCACGCACCGTTTCCACCAAAAACGAACTCGCCCAGGCCTATTTTAATCAAGGGATACAGCTTAAGTATGCTTTTGGTGTAAAAGAGGCTGCTCAATCCTTCCGAGAAGCTCAAAAACAGGATCCTAATTGTGCCATCTGTTATTGGGGAGAAGCTTGGGCATTAGGCGCCTATTTGAACGGTTCCCTTTCTGAAGATGACGCTCCACGTGCCTATGAAGCCATTCAACATGCCCAAATGTTAGCAAAGAAACATGCCAGTCCCGTCGAAAAGGCGTTGATTAAGGCGATGCTCCCTAGATATATTGAAAACTATGATAAAGAATTCCGAGCCAAGCAAGACACAGCTTATGCCAGGGCCATGGCTGAGGTTTATGAACAATATCCCGATGATGATGATGTAGCCACCATTTATGCCGAAGCCCTATTCATTTTGGAACCTAGGAGAGGAGCTCGAGATATCGAAGATCCAGATGTCCAAAAAATCATCAAAATTTTGGAAAAAGTCCTAGCCAAGGATATCGAACACCCGGGAGCTTGCCACCATTATATTCATGCTACCGAAGCCACCTCCAAGCCAGAACTGGGAGAAGCCTGTGCTGCCACTTTAGGGAATACAATTCCCGGAGCCAGCCATATCAATCACATGCCTTCACACACCTACAATGAGGTAGGGCGATGGGGAGAGTCTGTACGTGCCAATCTGCAGGCTTGGCATACCGATCAGAAAGCTCAATTAGGTAAAGCGGTAGCCATCTATCCGTCTCACAACCTTCATATGCTTTTATATGCTGCCGCCTTTGACGGGCAAGGAGCGATTGCCATACAGGCCGGTAAAGACTATGCGAAACGAACGGGTAACACCATGTTTCAAGTAATGACTTTATTACGCTTTGGTCGGTTTGATGAAGTATTGGCTGTCAAAGAGCGCCCTGATAATGACATTCCTGGTGGCATGTGGGATTTTGCCCAAGGGTATGCCCATCTCAAAACCGGCGCTGCTGACTTTGCCCAAGTCTATCTTCAAAGACTGTCAACCACAACAGATACATCAGAAGCAAAATACCGGGGTCATCCCGCAGAAAGACTGCTGGGCACGCTAGTCGGAATTCTAGAAGGGGAAATCTATTGGATGGAAGGAGATATGGAAAAGGCCTTATCCACCTTCCAGCGGGCCGTAGAAAAAGAAGATGAAATGGCTTATGATGAACCCGAGCCACTTCCTTTCTCTGCCAGGCACTGGCTGGGAGCCGCCTACCTTGAGATGGAGCAATACGCAAATGCCGAAAAAACCTTCCAAGAGGAATTAGACGATCATCCGAACAATGGTTGGTCGTACTATGGCTTGCTACAAGCTTTAAAAGCACAGTCAAAGCCTACAGCGGAAATAGAACAAAAGCTAAAGGATAGTTGGGCAAGGTCAGACATCTGGTTGCCAAGTTCAAAATTCTAGAACGGATACTAATCCTGCTGAATAATCTTTACCTCTACTCGACGATTCAATTGTCGGCCTGCTTCATCTGTGTTTTCAGCAACTGCTTTGGTAGCACCAAAGCCTTTCGTTGACAGGCGAGTAGGTGCCACGCCTTTAGTAACGAGAAAGGCACTTACGGCTGCTGCCCTGCGCTCCGAAAGTTCCTGATTGAAGGTAGTACTTCCGGTGTCATCCGTGTGGCCATGAAGTTCAATGCTTAGGCCTGGATTTTCTAGTAAAATACCTGCCAAGTCTTCTAAAACTGGGAAGGAACCAGATTGGATGGTATGTTGATTATGATCAAAGTACACTTCCTCCAGAGAAAATACGGTACCGGATGGTTGCTGCAATAAACAGGACATATCATAGGTTCCTGGCTCTCGCCGCAATAGTACATCATCCAAGAGGTAGAAGGAATAGGGAATGCTTCCGGGAAGCTTCTTAGCTAAGGTCTCGTCATCATTAAAGAAGTTGCCAATCATCAAAAAGAGAGCAGGGCTATTGGCCACAAATGAACCAGAAACTTTCTGCCATTCATTAGGCTTACCATCGACGATATGCTCCTCATTTAGCACCAGATTTACCCCGTCCAGCAACTCTGCATAGGGTTCAATGTAAGGCGTATCCAAAACAGCTGCACCAAAATTATTCACCCGAATCGAGTTAGCTACGGGGTTCAGCCAAAATTCCAAGTAATAGGTAGCACAAGGAATCAAACGCTCCTCCAGCTTGACCTCGATGTATTCCCGGCATTGCATAATTCCCGACTTACAGCCGTAGGTTTTTATACCTATCATCTTATCTCCACTACGTGCCTCATGCCCTTCAAAAGAAATACCTTTTCGCTTTGGAAAAAGGGAATGCATGGATTCCTCCCAAATCACATCTGGAGAACCCTGATTGGGAGACATCCATTTCTGACTGATGCTATTAAAATGACCAGCATGTCCAGACCAACGTACTGGTTTTTTATAGCAGGTTTCAAAGCCTGGATTTGGAACCAAATTTTGTGAAAAAGTAAGCGTTGTAAATAGCAGAGAAATACCGAAGAGCGCGAGTTTTTTCATGAGGCGTTTTACCTCATAATGACCAGCAACTCCTTTGGTTACAGTTATCCCTTTGATGCTGACTTTCGATTACTCAATAGTCAATACTGTAAAGATCTAACATCCGCTTTGCAGCCAATGCCTTCGGTGTATTCCTCAACAGGAAATTTCGGAGGTTTTGTCCGTAGGATAAATGAGCTACCTTTCCGATTTGCCATGAAGTTTTAACTACCTGTGCCACCTTCCTTTGACGTTTCTGCTGGAATCGTTGAAAAGCCACTTGATAATCTTGTTCTTCCTTTAATATTCTACTTAAGAACCATGCATCCTCTACGGCTTGGCCTCCGCCTTGTCCCATATTTGGGGTGGTAGCATGGGCAGCATCTCCAATCAAACAGACTCGACCTTTATACCAATCTCCAATCGGTTGCAAATCTGTAATATCATTGCGAATGATTCGCTCCGCAGCTGTGGCAGCAAGAATAGCAGGAATAGGGTCACTGAAATCAGCATACATGCCCTGCAGCTTACCTTTTATTGTTGCTCGATCATCCTTTCCTCCCCTTGCAGCTTTGGCAACTGCAAACCAATACACCTCTTTTTCAGATATCACCGAGAGACCAAAACGGTATTTCTTACCCCAGGTCTCGACACAGGCTCGTTCATAGGGTGCGTCCAAAGCAATATCCGCAATACCCCGCCAGCAAGTCTGTCCAGAATACCTGATTTGACTTCGGGGGAAAAGTTGTTGCCTTACTGCCGAATGAATACCATCTGCCCCAATCAAAATCTCCCCAGACACATGAGAACCATCCGTGAAATGGGCCTTAACTGATTGCCCATTATCCAACACCCGATCAAGACGTTTTCCCGTATATATCGGCTTGCCATAGTGCTCTACCAAGGTATCTCGCAATCGGCTCCTTAGGATAGAGGTGACCGAAAAACCATATTGTTCCACGAATAATAGTTGAGAGGTAGATTGAATGGTTCTAAGTTTGTAATCTGCAATCTCAATCTTATCCAAGGACATTCCCCTCCGCTGGATATCCGAGGCCAGACCTAGGCGCTCAAATACCTGCATGGCATTGGTTGCCATCCAAATACCTGCACCTGCAACGCTGAGTGAGGACTGAGCCTCATAAACGCGGGTATCAAACCCCTGTTGCTCTAAAGCAATAGCCGTAGTCAAGCCTGCGATTCCACCACCTATGATGATTGTTTTCATTTTTAAAATTTAGGTCAAAGTTACTAAAAAAGAGAATTTAGGTCAAGTTTACTAAAAATAAAAGCTCAGTTTTATATATTGAGGATAATATGGTTGCAAAGATGAAAACCAAGGATAGAATACTACTTACCAGTCTAAACCTCTTCAATGAACGAGGCCTATCACAGGTGACCTTGAGAACCATTGCTAAGGAAATGGGAATAAGTCAAGGAAACTTAAACTATCATTTCAAAAAACGGCAAGATATCATCAAGGCCTTGTATTTACAGTTGGTAGATTGTATGGACAAGATCTTCCACAAGATGCTGGCTATGGAAATCGGTCTTCCGTTAGTTTTTCAATCCAACGCTGCCATGATCGAGGCTTTCCTAGACTACAAATTCTTTATGCTGGACTTTGTCCAAATAATGAGGGAGAATAAAGATATACACCAGCATTACCTCCAGCTGCAAGAAGTCCGGAGGCAACAATTTGAAGGCATCGTCCTGCTCTTGCAAAAGCAAAACTTAGTTCGAAAGGAGGAGTTTGAAGGAGAATTCAACAATTTGCAAAAACGGATGAGCATCGTTGGCGATTTCTGGATCTCTTCCTCCGAAGTACTTGATACAGACCATCAGCATCAAGCCTTAGAATACAAGAACATCCTATCAGAGTTTATATACCCCTATCTCACCAAAAAAGGCAAAAAGGAATTTCTCTCCCTCAAGGCAGCTCAATAGTGCGGTACAATTTTATCGGTAAGAAGAATATCCCACCAGCTACTCAATAGAACCACCAGTGACTCAAATCAATTGGACTTGAAGCTTGCTCGCCCTATACATTTGCACTGATAATCTTGCGAAGTACATCATCTAGCGAGACTCCAAGTAAACTTGGAATTACCTAGTACTACACCTACAAACCTAAAAACAAATGAAAACGATCTTTACCCGCCTACGGGCGTTAGGCCTATGCCTAGTTATGCTAAATTATACACACCTCCTTCTTGCCAATCCCCATTCTTACACGAATTGTGTTACGAATGTGTTGATAAAACAATCCGAAGGTTCCGGAGGCCCCTGCCCAGAGGAACCCGTATTAGTCGTAAACCCTGCGGACCTAAATAGCACCTTTCGACAAGACCTACTACTTGAAATTGAGCCAGGGAATCACCGCATCCGACTCGACAAAGATGCTAACGGTTTTACTATGCCCATTGAACCGGGCAAATACACTATTACAACTTCAGTATTGGGTTCGTTTTCTTGCCCTTCGACGGTACAAGAACTCGAAATCAGACAACTCTCAACGCTGTACGATATCCAATTCACCCAATATGAGTTTGCTTGTGAAGCCCAAGCCACATACAAAGTCGGCATTGCTCCGGCCGCTGATCGGGAAACCTTTGGCCTGCCAATGACCATTACTTTACTTCCTGGAGGAGAGATTTTTGAAGTAACAGCTACCAGCAACGCTTTCTTACTATCACTCCCAGCTGGCCAGTATCAATTGATTAGCGAATCTCCTTTAGATCCAAACTGCAGGCGAGTACAGCATGTAGAGGTGCAAGGAAGCGAGGGAATAGATGACCAAGCCCCTATTTTTACCTCCACATTTTGTGATACCTATTATTGTACCACAACCCCGGCTTGCTTCGCTGAAATTCATTACCTAGTTGAAGCTACTGACAATTGCGGCCCAATTACGATCACCAACAACTATAATGAACAGGAAGGAATATCTTTTGCAGATCTATTCCTCTTAGGAGATCACGAAATCGTATTTACCGCCACTGATTTAGCAGGAAATCAGTCCCATTGTAAAGTTAATTTCAGTCTTTCCTTCGAGGGTGTAGCTAACGCTTTTTGCGTGGCCAATACCATTGTCTCAGTTGGCGAAGAGCCCAGAAGATATCTAAGCCTGGATGAAATAGCCATTACCTATCCTAACGGAGAATTCTGCAATGATGCCTTCGAGATCGAACCTCCCTATGTAAGTTGTGAAGATGTAGGCACCCAGTTGGTAAAAGTATTTCAAAAGGGTAACCCTGCCCCCCTTTGTGAAACGACCATTGAAGTAGAACCTACTTATGGACTTGCCCTCACTTGTCGCGAACACAACTACACGGCAGACGAAAATAGAAATGGAACATGTGGAGCAGAAGTGGTCGTTGAGCTAGAGTTAGAAACAAGTGGTTGCGAGCAAGATTTTGAGATTCGAAATGACTACAACTCAGCGACAGGAATGCACTTTACCGATTTCTTTCCTATAGGCTCACATCAAATCACTTTCTACCTGGAAAAAAATGGCGACCTCATCACTACTTGTACAAGCACGATCATGGTCGAAGAAGACCCAACCGGATTGGCTTGCCTGCAAGTCTGTTTACCGGATGTAACTCAAGATGGTAACACCTATGAATTCGATGCCGCAAAGGAAAGCTGGACCTTAGGTGCTAAAGAGAATGCTTTTCTGTCGCAGGAGGATGATATCACTTTCCTCTCTTTCCCAATGTCAGGTGATGGATCCATAGTGGCTAAGGTGGCTCAAATGAGTTCGAAGGCTAGGGCAGGAGTAATGATGAGAGAAAGCTGTGATCCAGGGTCACGATTCATTGCCGCCCTAGTGAAGCCCTTTTCTAGAAACGCATACCAACGGCACAGAAGCGAAGCTTATGCTAATTCACAGCAGCTACAAAAGCGGATGACTGGCGGCTATCCGAAGTGGGTGAAATTAAAGCGAAAAGGAAATAGCTTCTACAGTTATGCTTCTACCAATGGCTTCCGCTGGAAACTCCTATTTAAGACTACCATGCCTATGGGTGAACAGATGCAATGGGGGCTTATGGTAGAAAGCTCCGTAGTCAACACCTACGCCACGGCCACTTTTGAACATATTCAATTTACTGGAGAGCTTATGGATCAACGGGTAAGTCAAGGTCCGGATATTATGCAAGACTTCCTCAGTGAACAGCAACTTGATTCGCCAGCTCAACAGGAAAGTGCATTGGCCATTTTTCCAAATCCTGTGCAAGGGCCGGTAAATATCATCCTTCCAGATTGGAAAGGTCAAGCAGGTTACCTGGAAGTATTAGATGTGAGTGCTAAAGTGATATGGAGAACAAAAATAGGTTCAGTAGATGGCCAGGCAAGGCGCTTTGATTGGGGAGTGTTTGGTCCGGGTATGTATGTAATAGCCCTGAGAGGAGAAGGGCAACCTATTGCTACAGAAAAGGTCATTATCCAACCTAAGTAAATAAGGTTACTATGCAACATTAGCCAGTCTCGGAATATCTGAGGCTGGCTATTAGTTTAATGGAACTCAACTCTCACCAGGTCTATTACCTTCTTTAGGTTTTCTTTCCCTTTTCTTTTGAAACTCTCCTTTACGTCCTCGGAAAGGTCTTTTCCGTTTGAGATACTTTTCTCTGAAGGTAGTCAATTGCTTCTGTTGCGTTGGACTAATCTCCTCACTAACAGCTGCAAACATCTTATCCATTATCTCTTTTCTTTCAGTCCGGGTTTCGCGCATTAATTTTGACAACTCCTTGCCATGTTCCTTGATGATGGGCTGTAGCACTTTCTTCTGCTCCTCAGTGGCTTCTATGGCAGTATAGATATGATCGTGGAGCCTTGGGCCACCCCCCATATCTCCAACCTTTTGGATGTGCCTTTTCACCAATTCTCGATTGGTGAAAAAGCCTCCCGTAAATCCGATCAACAACAAGCCTACTATTGTCAATATCGTTTTTAAATTCTTCATTTTGATTGGTTTCATATTCAAATCCTCACTAAAATCCGTCTTCTACCAACAACACAGCATCCTCAAGTACCACCTCATTCACTCCTATAATGGTATCCAACATCAAACTCCCCTCGGTTACGTAAATAGTTCCTAAAGCTACCGCCAAGATCAATACGCATGCCGCAGCAACTCTTGGAAACAATCGGATTATTACTGCGGAAAGATCTTCCTCAGCCTTTTTGCCGAGTTTTACCATAACTCGGTCAGCAAAGCTCGGATCATCTGAAGCTGACCATGCGCCCAATTGCTCGCGCATAGCCAGTAGTCGATTCTTTTCCTCTCGCAAAACTTCCGACTCCTGTAAAGCTTGCTCCAATCTTTCAGTCTCAGTCCGAGAAAGTTCCGTATCCAATGATCGAAGCAACAAGTCCAATATGTGATTATATTCCCTATCCATATCTACTGATTATTGGGAGAGCAGTAAAGCCTATTACTTACTTCACCTCTCCTTTATAAAATAACAACCTTTTCCGAAAATCATCCGGTTGATATTCATTCATTTCGTAAGATTTCCTTTAGTTTCCGTTGCGCCCTAGCCAGCCTAGAAGCCACTGTACCCATCGGAAGTTGTAGCATCTCCGCGGTTTCTTTCACCGAATAGCCATCTACCAATCGAAGCACCGCAATAGTGCGAAAATCAGGATCTAAGGCCTGCAAAGCTTTACTGATACTATCTCGCTTATCAAGACGGTCCGGCGATTCGCTACGGTCAGGTAGATCAATATCTCTATTGGGCTTACTAAAGGATAAAAATCGTTTTACGCTTCTTTGCCTTCGTTTCAATTCATTGAGAGATAGATTGATAGCTATCCGGGTCAAATAAGTTCCTAGTCCCGCCTCTCCTCTAAATTTATCCATTGACTGATAAAATCGGATAAACACATTCTGGGCCACGTCGTCTGCCTCCGCTACATCTCCCAACATACCTACCACCGTAGTGCGAACCTGCTGCTGATATCGCTCTACCAATAGCCTGAAGGCTTTTTGGTCCCCCTTCCCGGCCAACTCAATCAAGTCTTTGTCCGTATGCATTAATCGAATTTCCACTTCAAATGGCATGTACTTAAAACAGATTCAGTACGCAGTAAAATACGCTTCTCAAATGTAATAACCCAAGCTCTTGAATAGACTCAGATTACTGATTAGACAGTAGATAAGATCTTTTTTTTCCCGAAAAGGGATAAACTTACCTTGTAAGACAAAAAATTTATGTGGAGGAAGAATAGAAAAATAAGAAATCTACAGACGATCACCTGTAAGGGCTGGAACGAACCTGTCTAATTAAGTCAATCGGGAGAGAGCTGAAGAACAAATGAATAAGTTTAAATCGATTACTGCCAAGATCAGCAGCTAGGATTAGCGAGAAAGAGCTATAAGGAAATATCACGAAGCTTTTCAACGGTAAGGGGCTTTTGAAGGTAGCCCTTGATGACCGGAAATTCATATGCCTTGGCCAAATCCTTTGGGTTATCGGAAGTAGTCAATATAATGGTGTGAAATCCATTGCTTTCTGCCCGTTCAAAAACACTTGGGTACTTCTCGATTAACTCAAAGCCCGTGTATTTTGGCATGTTGATGTCCAAAAGAATCAAACTACGGCTAGTATTATTTAATGGGGCGGGTGGAATATCGAACAACAATTTCATCCCATCATCAACATTATCTGCAACCAATATCGTCTCCGCTAACTCCTCATGTTCGATAATATATCGATGATAGTAGTTGACCGCCACATCATCATCAATTAAAATAATTTGCTTAAAAGTCATTACGGGTACGGGTTAGAAAGTAGAAGCTTTTAGCGGGGGCTTGTGTAAAACTACAACCAGTTATACTATTTACTAGCCGACAAGTTACAGTCAGAGCAAGGAAGGTCAAATGAATTATACTCTTCCTTGCTTTTCTATTAACGATTCACAGATCTATTTGATTATCAATCACCGTGCAAAAATCAATTTGATTTTGCAAATAATGCGATCCACTGAACTCCTAGTAAGCTTTTGCAAACAAAACACGCTCTTTTGACGGTTTCCCGGTCAACACGCATTCGCCTGCTTCCTGTTCATTATCGTTTGGAATACATCGGATAGTAGCCTTTGTCAATTCCTTGATCTTTAGTTCTGTTTCGGTAGTGCCGTCCCAATGTGCAGAGACGAATCCTGGCGTATCTTGTTCTAGTACTGACTTGAAGTCGTCAAAATTATCAACCGAAGTAGTATGCTTAGCTCGGAAATCTAAAGCAGTTTGAAATAAGTTATTTTGGATTTCGTCCAACAACTTAGCCACGTGCTCAGCTACACCATCAACAGGTATGCTCACTTTCTCCTTCGTGTCACGACGAGCTACTTCAACTACCCCTTTTTCTAGGTCTCGTTTTCCAATACCTACCCTCACTGGCACACCTTCCATTTCGTATTGTGCGAATTTGAAACCTGGGCGTTTCTTGAGGTCTAGATCGTATTTGACACTAATCCCTCTAGCCTTCAAAGCTGCCATTACCTTATCCGCTACCTCGCCAATTTCTGGAATTGGTTTTGGAATAGGTACGATTACAACTTGCGTAGGAGCTAATTTTGGCGGAATCACTAACCCACTATCATCAGAATGTGTCATGATCAAGCCCCCGATCAGGCGGGTAGATACCCCCCAAGACGTGGCCCACACTAATTCCTCTTTGTTATTTTCATTCAAGAATTTGACGTCGAATGCACGGGCAAAGTTTTGGCCGAGAAAATGCGAAGTTCCTGCCTGTAGCGCCTTTCCATCCTGCATCAGAGCCTCAATCGTCAAGGTATCTTCCGCCCCAGCGAATCTTTCGTTGGCGGTCTTAGCTCCTCTAACTACCGGCATAGCCATATATTCTTCCGCAAAGGTGGCATACACCTCTTGCATCTGTCGAGCTTCGGCGATGGCTTCTTCCTTGGTAGCATGGGCAGTATGCCCTTCTTGCCACAAAAACTCAGCCGTGCGCAAGAATAGTCGAGTACGCATTTCCCAACGTACCACATTGGCCCACTGATTAATCAACAACGGAAGATCTCGATAGGAGTTAATCCAGTCCTTGTAGGTATGCCAAATGATCGTTTCCGATGTAGGACGTACGATCAGTTCTTCTTCCAATTTAGCCTTCGGATCTACCACCACTCCACTGCCGTCTGGAGCATTCATCAGCCTATGGTGGGTGACTACTGCGCATTCCTTGGCAAAGCCTTCCACATGTTCAGCCTCTCTACTAAGAAAACTCTTGGGTATAAATAGCGGAAAGTAAGCGTTAACATGGCCCGTATCCTTAAACATTTTATCCAATTGGCCTTGCATTTTTTCCCATAAGGCAAAGCCCTTGGGCTTAATCACCATACATCCTCGAACTGCGGAATTATCAGCTAAGCCCGCCTTCTTAACAATATCGATATACCACTGGGAATAATCCTCCTCTCGACTAGTAATTACCTTCGACTTAGACATCTATCAAGCTGATTTTAACAGATTTATAACACGAACTTTACTGCTTTCTGACGACCCAAAAAGTGACTAAATGCCTCTTGATACCGTCTTAATTACAGCTAAACATTGATTCAGAACTACAAGTTCCCTTTTCGGCTGAAAGACATTAGCAAAACAACTAAGAGCGAATGTTAAAGTGTTTTTCTTTTAATTCGGAATGACTTTAACATTACCAATTAGACATTTTAATAGTGTTTTAACTAAAAAATCGGCACAAAAGTAATAATTTACGTGTTGTAAGCTGTAAGAGAGTCACAGTAATTGCATTTAAAATTATCTTTTATGAAAAACTATAGATTGTCAACATTTCTGGTAGCATTGCTGACTATGGCAAGTTGGGGTGCACTGCAGGCGCAGTATGACGACCTGTACTTCGATCCGGACACGGATTATGAGTATAGTGAGTCGGATTATGTGGACGACTACCAGGATGACTACGAATATGAGTATGATAACGATGAGTATGAGTTTGATGATTATGATTATCAATATTCTTCTCGCATCAGAAGATTTCATCGCAACTACTACGGGTTCAACTATTATGATCCAGTATATGTAGACGTTGCTTACTATGATCCTCGCTTCACACCTGGTGCATCCACCGTTTTGATCTATGACGATTTCTATACTTACAATAGCTTCCGTCGCTGGAATCGTTGGAATAGAATTAATCGTTGGAATAGATTCAACCGTTGGAACAGCTTCGGTGGCTGGGGTTATGATCCCTTCTTCAGCCCATTTGCCGCTCGTAGGGCAGCTTGGGGTGGATTTGGCCCAGCTTGGGGAGGCGGATTCAACTCTTGGGGAGGTGGATTCGGCGGTGGTTTTAACTCTTGGGGAGGTGGATTTGGCGGCGGTTTCGCTGGCGCTGGATTCGGAAGTGGATACTACTGTCCTCCTTCATGGGGTAACAACTTCAGCTACAATACTGTAAATGTAGTTAACAATAATGCTAGAGTAGCTTCTACACCTCGTACAAGCTCTCGCACAGTAACTACTACACCAAGAACCAATGGCCGTTCTTGGACCAACAGTACTACAAACAGTAACACAAGTTCTCGTAACGGTAGATCTTACAACAATGCGCGTAACAGCAATTTGGAGGTAAGAGATGTGCGCAGAAATACTGCCTCTAACAGCCGTAATGCAACAAGAGGACGTACTGCTACAAGAAGCAGTGATGCGACAAGATCTTACGGACAGTCTAGAAGTCGCTCTCGAGCAACGACTACTTCTCCTAGCCGTTCCAGATCTTACAACCAGAGTCGTTCTGCTACTCGCTCAGTTTCTCCAAGAACACAGAGCAGAAGCTACAACTCTAGTCGCAGCAGCACGAGAAGTTATAATTCTCCTAGCCGCAGCAGTAGCTCAAGAAGCTACAACTCACCTAGCCGTAGCAGCTCAAGAAGCTATAGCTCACCTAGCCGCAGTAGTAGCAGATCAAGTACGAGAAGCTACAGCGCGCCTAGCCGTAGTAGCAGTAGCCCAAGTCGCTCTAGCAGCAGCCCGTCTAGAAGTCGATCTGGCAGGGGAGGTAAATAAGTCCTCACCTAGTACTTTATAACTAGGTAAAAGTGGGTGGAGGCTATGTGTTTCCACCCACTTTTTTTTGACCCACCTTTACGATGCCAATATGTCGGCATCACGAGAACCATCCATTTGCTTTCAGTATTACATTATTGTTCTTGTATCGGGATAATAAGTGTGTTTCACTTATGGAAAACCATAGGATCAAACTCCTGTTACAGAGATGTAGGACGGGAGATACCACTTATGCTGACCGATTCACTCCTAATTTGGTAGGCCCTAGTGGACTAAATTATTTCTTATTTTTCGGAGAACAGAAGGCTTGTGTGATGGATTCATTATTTTTGATCACGCCCCAGTATCCGGGAGGCTCAATTGACAATCGGGAAAATCGCCTTGCCCTCTAAGGTCAACACGGCCAACCAAATGAATGGGATTCATAAAAAAAATAGCATGATGAAAAAAGCTTTGCGCTACTGCTGCTTCTTTGTATTCTTACTAATCAGTGCTCAATTGTCTGCCCAAACCGTTCAAGACGCACTACGACTTTCTACTTTCGACTGGTCAGGAACCGCAAGAGCTGCGGCAGTGGGAGGAGGCATGGGAGCCCTTGGTGCGGATTTCTCGGTAGCGAGCACTAATCCAGCAGGTTTAGCTTGGTTTAGAAGCTCAGATTTCACCATCACTCCTACGCTTTGGGCCTATAATACGGATGCCCAACTACAGAACGGAACCAGTAGTTCAACTTCCACAAATGGCAATAGATTCGGCTTAGACAATTTTGGTATTGTAGTGGCCAATCAGCCGATGAGAAGTGTAGATTGGCGCAGCTCAAATTTCGCTATTGGTCTCAACCGTCTAGCTAACTTCAATCAGACTTTTGAATATAGTGGGCAATCCCTTGGGTCTCGTATGGATCGGTTTGCCGAACTAGCCAATAGCAACGGCATTGATGACCTATACGAAGCTAGTGTAGCCTTCGATGCTTTGGGTTTAATTGATGACAACGGTACTTTCCGAACTGACATCGAAAGAAACCCTGATGCCCCCATCTCCAAAACACAAACGGTTACTACCACAGGATCCATAAACGAACTCGTTTTTTCACTAGCCGGCAACTACCAAGAAAAGATCATGATCGGTTTAACCTTAGGGATTCCCTTCGTTAATCTTACAGATAATCGGGTATATCGTGAAACGGATCCGGGTGATGATATTCCTGTCTTCGAAGCCATGCAGTTTGAGGAAAACTTGCGGACAACTGGAGCAGGTATTAACCTTAAGTTGGGTTTGATTTATCGAATTAATCAAATGTCCCGGGTAGGGCTAGCCATTCATACTCCAACTGCCTATTCCCTGGAAGATTCCTACGAAACTCAGATGCAGTATGATTATTCTGAAAACGGGCTTCAAAGTGGTTTCGCACAATCACCAGCAGATGTCTTGCCTTTTGAATACACCTTAGTGACACCCTGGCGATTTATTGGTAGTGCGGGTTTCATTATTAACAAATCTGGATTTATTTCTGGAGATATTGAGTGGGTCAATTACGGAGGTGCCAGGTTTCGATATCAAGATTTCCCAACGGCCGAGCAAGAAATCAACGATGATATTCAGGATGGGCTAGCCAGTGCACTGAACATCAGAGTAGGAGGCGAGTTTGTCTATGAGATGCTTCGCTTCAGAGCGGGCATCGGGCTTTTGCAAGCCGGGATCACAGACAACTCAGATATTCAGCAGGTATATAGTGCTGGCGTAGGTTATCGCAGAAATGCTTTTTCCATTGACGCAGCTTATAGATTACAGACGGGTGATGACACCTTTACTCCATACCAAATAACCAATGGTATCGAGCAATCGGTAGCGAAAGATTTTACAAACAATCGAATTATTGTTACCCTCGGATTGAAATTTTAAAACAGATAATAGACATAAGTGTTTCTAAGCATAGAAACTAGTTAACATTTGTATCGGATCGACGGAGGATAAGCTCTTTTTATTAGACCAGAAAAAACTAGAGCTTATCCTCCGTCTTGTTTTTAGAACCTTTGTACGAAATATGGATTCAATTACACAGATAACCTTGGGTGCTGCCGTAGGTGAAGTTGTTCTTGGAAAAAAAGCAGGAAATCGGGCAATGTTATGGGGCGCCATTGCCGGTACGATTCCAGATTTGGATGTGATGTCCAATATAGTAGCCGACGAATTGAGCGGTTTAGCTTTTCACCGGGCCATTACACATTCCCTGACTTTCTCCTTATTGGCACCTATCGGTTTTGGTTACCTAGTCCATAGACTATACAAATCGGATCTTTCCACTAGAGGTTTTTTCAAGGACACTGCTTGGGTTGCCTTAGGATTACTGCTACTCCTAGTCCTTGGCACCCTCCCCATGCCGATTCCTTTTCCAACTGTCTTATCGATTAGCGGTATTGTAACAATCAGTATTATTTTCTTCCCGATGTTATTGTTTGCCCGGGAACGCTGGCGTCGAAAGCCGTCAAAAAATGAAAATCCCTCCATTCGAGAATGGACCATGTTATTCTTTTGGGCTATTGTGACACATCCCTTATTGGATTGCTGTACCACTTACGGCACGCAGTTTTTCCAGCCTTTCTTTGATTATCGAGTAGCATTCAATAATATCTCCGTCGCGGATCCCGCTTACACGCTCCCTTTTCTGTTGCTAGTGATTTTAGCCTCTTTCTTCACCAGACAACGTCCTATCCGAGCCAGATTAAACGCAGTAGGTATTGCGATCAGCTCTGCCTATATGATATTTACCTTCTGGAATTACCAACGCGTCAAGGGTGTCTTCGAAGACTCCTTTAAGCAACAAGGCATCACTTATGACAAGATGATGATCACGCCGACTATCCTCAACAACCTACTATGGCAAGGGGTAGCCGAAGGAGATACGGCTTATTATATGGGAAATTATTCCGTTCTAGATGAAAAGCCCATTATCCCACATTTTAATGCTGTGCCGAAGCAACATGAGCTTCTCAGTCCCTATTCCGATCAACGAGCTGTGAAGATCTTGAGTTGGTTCTCAAAAGGGTATTACAATGTCTTAGAAAAGCCCGATGGTACTTTTCAGCTGAACGACTTACGCTTTGGCACCTTTGGAGAATATAAAAATGAAGACAGCTATATTTTCCAGTTCAACTTGCGGGAAGTTAATGGAGAATTGGAGGTTTTCCCAAGTAGAGAGGCTCCTGAAGACGCTGGACGCACTTTCAATGAGTTGATTGAAAGAATTAAAGGCCGGTAGTCGAATATTAGAGTGTATCTGAACTTAATTCATTCCATTTCGATCAGTCAAAATCTGCCATTCAGGGTGCTGCTACAAAAAAAACGCATCATTACGCAGCCTTTTTCATTCTTCTTGACGTATAGTTAAACAAGCCTCTTTATTCAGAAAACAATTGGCCAAGTAGAAGTATATATCCCTGTCCATATGATAAGCTCATTGATTGATTCCCAAATAGTCCAAAGAGCAGCCTTACATTGTCGCTCCCTATTAAGTCGGTTCTTGCCTACCGACCTCTATTTTCATAATCTAGAACATACACAGGAAGTAGTCTTAGCAAGTCAATTTATTGCGGAAGAGTCAAGACTGCCAGAGAGAGAGGTCGAACTATTGCTAATAGCGGCTTGGTTTCATGACACGGGTTACATAGTGGATTATGAGGCGCATGAACAGTATTCTGAGCAGATAGCATCCAACTGGCTTGCTGAGTCTGGACTAAGCCGCCTAGATCAGAGTAAAGTCATTGGCTGTATTAGAGCTACGCGAATGCCGCAACAACCGCACACCCTACTGGAGGAGATCATTTGTGATGCCGACTTGATCCATCTGTCTACGCAGGAGTATGAACAAAAAGCCGCGCTTCTACATGAAGAATGGAAATGTGTCCGGGGTTTAAACCCCAGTCCTAAAGAATGGATGATCAACAATATCGACTTCCTGACTAATCATCAGTACTTCACTGTATATGGCCAAAGAATATTGGAAGTGAGAAAAGAGAGGAACATCAGCAATCTTCTGGCTGCCTTATCCCCAGCTTAGTAGCACCTTACCCATGAAAGGGAACAAGAGGAATGGTAGAACACTGACTGGTTAGGCCAGCACTTCCACTTCATCTCCAACTTGGATACGCCCTAGGTCTCTTGCCGTCATGTGAACACCGAAGATCGGGCCACCTGTAGCATTCCGACGATACGTCAGCAATGTTCTTAGCGGTTCTTGCCGAGGGTGTTTCATTCTGGTATCTGGATCAATGGTCGTAAAGACACAGCGCTCACAGGACTGATTTACCATGAAGGTACACTCACCTATGCGAATACGACTCCAACCGTCTTCTGAAAAGGCTGTATTTCCAGAAATCACGATATTAGGTCTGAAATTCCGATGATCTATGGCTTGATCCAATTTGGCATTCAAGTCATCCATGGAAGCTTCCGATACCAATAGAATTGGGCATTGATCTGCAAAGTTCACCGAATCACCCTCTTGACCAGCGTGCTTGGGCAATACCGGGCGGATGATATCATCAGTGATGTGTAGTAGTCGGCATTCATGCTGTATTAAATCCGAAAACCAACTATCAACCTCTGCACTGACGGGGATTCCATGGGTGTGCCCAGAAAAAACTCTAGCAGGCACTTCTTCTTTTGAGGCAGGAGCTACAGCCACATCAAAGACAAGTTCACCGTCCAAAGTAATCTTCAAATTCCCGTTGGAGATCTCAGTTCCGACTCGCAGCAGGTTCTGGAATTTTCGGCCAGTGACAGCCACTCCTTCCTTGTCAAATAAGCCCCACTGTCGATCATATTGCAATCCACGGGGAGTTACCAAAGCTGAACTTGAGCTATTACCTATTGTGGATTTAATCGGGTAAGTATATAGATGGGTAACACTTGCACTCATAATAGAAAAACTTAATTTTTAGGGATGCGCGGCGACCCACACTTCTCCATCTTCAAATATTTCCTTTTTCCAAATCGGAACCGTTTCCTTCAACGTATCAATGGCATATTCACAAGCCTCGAAGGCAGCTTTACGGTGAGGAGTGGCGACTGCAATAATAACGGCTATCGCTCCAATATCCAAGATCCCTACCCTGTGATGTATAGCAATCTTATGAGCAGACCACTTTTCCTTCGCCGCTTCAGCAATCTTCCGCATCTCAGAAATAGCCATTGGCTTGTAGGCTTCAAATTCTAGGCGCACCACCTTTTTCCCCTTTGTCTGGTCCCGAACCGTACCTACGAAAACCACTGTTCCACCTGCCCCAGCAGAGGCAACTAATTGATTACACTCCTCCGTTGACAAAGGCACGTCTTTCAGTTGAATATCAATCATATTTCTAATTGTCTATGACAAGTGACTCCACTATTGATCAGCAATTTATCCTCCACTAACAGGAGGAATAATCACAACCTCATCTCCTTCACTAATGGCAAAATCATCCAGTTGATAAGCCTCGTTTACAGCGATGGCAAAGGAAGCTAAGCGCTCAAATTCAGGATAAGTGGCGCACAAATGCGACTTCAAGCTACCCACGGTGGATTCAGCGGGAATCTGTACACTGAAAGTGGATCCTTTTACAATATCCTTGGCTATCCCAAAAGCTAAAATTTCAATATCCATTTCGTAAAAATAGCAGTTTGCAATAATTAAGCGAGTAATAGAAGTCTCAAATTGACTCTTTCGCTCTTCGGGTTTATCAGGTATTATCCTTAGGAAAAAAACGCCTTGATATCCCGCAAAGTTTGCACCAAGCGATCCACATCCGCTGTGGTGTTATAAATACTAAAGGAAGCCCGAGTCGTTGCCGGCAATCCAAAGAAATCCATAATGGGTTGTGTGCAATGATGCCCAGCTCTTGTAGCAATTTTCTCTTCGCCTAAAAAAGTGGCGATATCATGCGGATGGATATCAGCTAAAGCAAAAGAAAAAATAGCCGTTCGGTTTGTAGCCCTTCCTATCAACTGCAGGCCTTCTATCGATAGCAAAGAGGACATTGCATAGGCTTGTAGTTCCTTTAGGTTCTGCAAAATCTGAGCTCGATCAATAGAGACTAGGAAATCAACGGCTTCACCCAGTCCAATTGCCCCAGCAATATTTGGCGTTCCCGCTTCAAATTTGTTGGGTAAGCCAGCAAAGGTGGTCTCAGAAAAGGTGACATCGCGAATCATATCTCCTCCATATTGATAGGGATCCATCTGTGCTAACCATTCCTCCTTACCATATAGCACCCCAATTCCAGTGGGACCAAATAATTTGTGTCCTGAAAATACCAGAAAATCACATTCCAGTGCCTGTACATCGATTGGGTAATGGGCAATACTTTGCGCAACATCTAGCAAGACAGGAATCCCTTTCTGTTTAGCCATGGATACCATTTCCTCCACTGGGTTAATCGTACCCAAAGTATTAGAAATATGGGCCACGGCTACCAGGCAAGTTTTATTGGATAAGAGCGTAGAGTAGGCTTTCTGGTCCAGTTCACCTTTACTATTCATGGGAATCACCCTGAGTTCTGCTCCAGTTTTTTGACAAATCACCTGCCAAGGAATCAAGTTGGCATGATGTTCCATCGCACTAATAACGATATTATCACCTCTTTGCAAGCGGTGCAAAGCAAAGGACTGTGCTACTAAATTCGTTCCTGCAGTCGTCCCCGAATTAAACAACACTTCCTCTCGCTTAGCAGCATTGATAAATTGCTGTACCTTATCTCTACTGGCTTCAAAATCCGTAGTTGCCTGTGCTGCCAGAGGGTACACCCCCCTATGTATATTAGCATTACCCTCTTTATAAAACTCCGTGATCCGTTCAATTACCGTATCTGGCTTTTGAGTCGTAGCAGCATTGTCTAAGTACACTAAATCAGGATGTGCTCTAAATATGGGAAAACGGGATTTTATCTCCAGGCTCATATTGCGATTTTGCATGATGTAGTGGTCAATTTCCTATGACAACTACATCCTAACTTAAAGGGTTTCTGCTTAAAATTGTTCAAGATAAGGTTTCCACCAAGACACTTTCGGCAAAGGGGCCATTAGTGTCATCCTCCGTCCCTTCTGCGGATCCTCAAAGGTCAATTTCCTTGCATGCAAGGCGATGGATTTACTATAATCATCAGCGGAAGAATCATATTTCGCATCTCCGATAATTGGATGACCGTAGGCAGCTAACTGTGCACGAATCTGATGGTAACGCCCCGTCAGTAGCTCAATTTCTAGTAACGATTCTCGATTATCGCTAGCTAGTATTCGGAACCGCAATTGGGCTAGCTTCGCGCCTTGAACTTCATCTTCTGAAACAAGGGCTTTTTTATTGCTTTGGTCTTTTATCAACCAATGTGATAGCATGGTTTCAGAAACTTTAGGAACACCAGAGACCAAAGCCCAATAGACTTTTTCTACACTTCGTTCCTGAAATTGCCGATTCAGTTGCTTTAAGGTGCTTTTCTTCTTGGCCATTAATACTATACCACTTGTCACTTTATCGAGCCGATGTATGATCCCCAAAAAAGGGCCCTTTCTTTTTCGTTCCAAATGGCTCACCACCAACTCTTCTAAGGTAGGAGATTCGTAAGGATTACGTTCCACAATCATTCCTGCTGGCTTGTGAACAGCCACCCAATAAGGGGTCTCTTTTATAACCCTCCAACTTTCAATTTCGGCCATCCCCAAAGCTAGCAAATCCTAATGATTTTGTTACAGCTTCAGATCGCATCTCAAAAAACAGTTAAAACCCTTAACCGCGTCGTTAAACATTAGTTAAACCAAGGGTTTTAGGTGCGACAAAATTTGTATCTAATCCGTTAAAATTGAGAAATTTACAGGGAGCGACTCGATTTAAGCGTTCGAAACTTGAAGTGACGCAACTGAGTTCGCCCAGTCCAATTACATGAAGGAGATAGAATACTGTTTTAATTTATATTTTTGACCCCTGCTCTATTCACAGCATCTCAAAATAATTGGACGAAAGTTGCTGAGGTGTGCACTGGGCATCTCAAAAACTGAGCTAATTCTATTATTAAAAACTAATGACCGTATGACTAAATTGAAATTAATCGCCGTATTTGCTTTCGCACTAGTGACCTTCGCTACCCAGGCTCAAAGAGTTGCCTACGTAGACGTCAATCAGATTCTTGAAAGTATTCAGGAGTACCAAGGTGCGCAGGAAGAATTAGACCGCCTAGCAGCTAAATGGCGTCAAGATATCCAAAAGGAATATGATGTCATCAAAGGTATGTACAACCGTTACCAATCTGAACAAGTCTTATTAAGTGAGGAGGCACGCCGCCAAAGAGAGGAGGAAATCGTTAATAAGGAGAAGGCTGTCCGAGATCTACAAAAATCTCGTTTTGGTCCAGAAGGAGGTTTGTTCCAACGCCGTAAAGAATTGGTACAACCGATACAGGATAGAGTGTATGGAGCCATTGAAGCATATGCCAAAGAAAGAGGTTACGACTTCATCTTTGACAAATCCAGCTCAGCTGGCATGATTTTTTCTAATCCTGAATATGACAAGACTGGGGATATCCTTAATCGCTTGAAATAATAGTGATAATTGATACCGCTAAAAATTGAGTATAAAGCTGTATTTTTGCAGCCCAAAAAATATTAACAACATTCAAATCGATCGGAAGATGAAAAGGATCTTGAAATTAAGTACACTAATCATAGCCATGGTAGCCATGGTAAGCGCAGTTCAGGCTCAAAAATTTGGCTATGTAAATTCACAGGAAATCTTGGCTGGTATGGCAGAAGTGAAGCAAGCGGATGCCAACCTTGAAGCTTTGCAAAAGCAATTGCAGAAGAAAGGCCAAGGGATGGTAGAACAGTTACAGAAAGATTACCTGGCTATTCAACAGAAAATAGAGCGTGGAGAGCTATCTCCAAAGCAACAGGAAGAGGAAGCGCAGAAACTAGAGACTAGACGTGGAGAGATTGCCAAATTTGAGCAGGATATGGTAAATCAAATTCAGAAAAAACGTGCTGATGAATTGCAGCCTATATCTGAAAAGATTAACAAGGCCATAGCTGATGTTGCTAAGGAGAATGGCTTCCAGTTTATCTTTGACCAAGGTATTTTGTTATACGCCGAATCTGCTCAGGATGTAAGCACCTTGGTGAAAGCAAAATTAGGCATGTAATCATTGATGGATATTCAAACTATCCAACAACAAGGAATAGGAGTCTTTGACTCCGGCATTGGCGGCCTCACGGTCGCCAATGCTATTCATAGCCGACTGCCCAATGAATCGATCTATTATTTTGGAGACACAGATCGAATTCCCTACGGAACCAAGCCTGTCTCTACCATCCTCCAATATTGCCTGGAAATCTCACAATTCCTTCTAGAACAAGGAGCCAAGATCATTGTTGTGGCTTGCAATACAGCTACGGCTGCTGCCCTCCCACAGCTTCGAGCTACCTGGCCTGGCACCCCATTTATCGGGATGGAACCTGCCGTGAAGCCTGCCGTCAAAGCAAGTCGCACGGGGAAAATTGGGGTATTAGCCACTCGTACTACCTTTCAGAGTACTAGATATCACAGTTTGCTACGCAGATTTGCGCAATCCTATCAATGCTTCGAAGATCCATGCATTGGTCTGGTAGAGTTGGTTGAAGCAGGTAGATGGTCTGATCCAGAAACGGAGGCGCTATTGCGGTCCATTATTCAACCTATGTTGTCCAAAGGGGTAGACACCTTAGTCTTGGGTTGTACACACTATCCTTTTGTAGAGTCTTTGATTAGAACGATTGCGGGTCCAGATATAGAAATTATAAATCCCGCTCCTGCTATAGCTAGACGAGTTGAACAGGTATTGACAGAATACCATTGGCATTGTCCAAGCAAAAATTCCGGCGGACAAAAATACTGGGTGTCTGGTAACAAAGATACCATGGAAATGGCACTGGAAGGCCTAAGCCTGCCACCAAGCAATATCTATAGATTTCAAGCCCAATAGCCCTGCAGAAAGTTAAAAAATCCTATCTTTAGTTTTCACACAGATCCGATCTTTCATTAAACCAAGTGGTAACTATATATTGTTATCCATGTGGCCCCTTTTAGGATGGCGATCACCATTAACAGCTTTGGATGAAAATCGATACAGCATTCAAAAACCTCCTAAAGACTCGAGATCATAAGGATCTTACTGGCTTCCTTGAAGCCGCAAAAAATCAAGCTAATTCTGAGCACTCGATTGATGACACCTTAGAAGCACTCAGAGCCTTTCTCTCACAAACTGGAAATGTTGATATCGCCATAAACTTTGCTGAAAAAGAGATCATCTATCGAGATGAACTGTTCGCAGAGACTACCTTCTATATTCAGCCTACAAGCTTTGAATGCCGAGAAAAGGTCCTAATCCTAGGACACCGTCTAGTCCCTTTTGTTAATCCAACTTTTCCCTGTAATCAACTGCACTTCCACACGGCCAACGAACTTCCGTTAGAACAGAGAAAGGAACAATTCACTTTCGAAGAGTTCGAGATTTACTTTCGGCTGCTTCCACCTTATGAGTCTAAGTATTTTGATATCGATATTGAGTCTAGCCAGGTAAGCCTTGGGGTAATTGATCTGGCTCCCTGGTTAGGACACACGGCCTTAAAGGAAGATGATTGGATAGAAGTGGAACCCATAGAAGGCCAAAAAGGAGCTTTCTCACTCAGTTTGATTAGTAGTCGTAAAAAAGCAGAACTAGGCTTACTCCTTCGAAGACAGGACAAACTTTTGGCAGATGCCATTGAATATATCCTTGATCAGAAATATCCAGTATTACCGGTAGACCTGTCCCTTTTTTGGGCCTATGCCCAATTTCCGAAGAATGCACGTCCACTATCCATGGCCGGCTCACCCATTGGTCCATTTTTGAGTCAACTAGAAGATATCAATTTCTACAATGATGGCGAATTTACCTATTTGCAAACAGTGGACTACTATGAGAGCTTCTGGGAAGATGCCTTAGCTGGAGAATTCCTGCCCGACCTTGACCAGATGGGAGAGGCTGAAGATATTGATGGAATTTTCGCGGAACTGGGCAGCACCTTCTCTCAAACCATTGTTGAGGGCTTCATGGTGAATCATCTACACAAGTATGGAGAGATTAGGCAAGACAGCATAATGCAGACCCTATTCCGCCAGGATTATGAACCGTTCTACGTCGAACAACAAGAAACTAATTTCAAAAAGGCACTTACAGAACTACAAGACATCGTCGAGCAAAAATGGGACACCGAACGCCTGGCTTTGCCTGTTCAACAATTGCTAGCGAAAGCCCTAGATTTTAAAGTGGAGTTCGTTAATTTTTTGCGGGAAATTGATGACAACCTTATCTCTCCTGAAGAGCTAGATTTTGCGGAGCTTTTACAGCTCCAACCCGTCGACCATCTAATTGATGAAATTATACTGTTGATTATTCAGAAGGAACCCATTTCTGCAAAAGAAGGTCAAACGATCGGTAATCAACTAAATATGGCTAGAGACCTTTTCCGAAACTTCAAGAACAACTTCCTAGACAAGCTCTAAAAAGCGCCTCTTCTCACGAAAACTAGTTCAAGCGAAACTTCACATATTTTATCGTTTTCCCATCCCTCAAGTGCATGTGTTCGTAGTAAGTTTTGAACTGAAGAGCAGGATTGGGGAGAGGGCGACTATATATGTCATCATCCATATACAGTATTTCGGTATAGGGATGCGCCCAAAGCGTTTCTAGCGTGAATTCATATAAGGTAGGATCATCTGTTTTCAGATGAATTGTCCCGCCAGTCTTTAGAATCTTCCTGTATTGATCTAGAAATCTAGCCGATGTTAACCTCCGGTTTGCCTTATTCTTTTTCAGGAAAGGATCAGGGAAAGTGATCCAAATCTCATCTACCTCATCTTTAGCGAAAAAGAGTGTTATCTGCTCGATTCGAGTCCTCAAAAAGGCGGCATTAGTCAAATTTCTTTCCAGGGCTAACTTCGCGCCCTTCCAGATTCTAGCGCCTTTTATATCTACGCCGATGAAGTTCTGATCCTTGAAATGATCTGCCAGGGCTAAGGTATCCTCCCCTCGGCCACAGGCCAATTCCAGCAGCAGCGGATGTTCATTACCAAAATGCTGGTCCTTCCATTTTCCCTGTAGGTCTACAGAGACACCATCTTTGCCGACTAGGCCAGGATTCTTGGCATCAAAGTTTTCGTACACATTGGGAAAACTCAACACCTCTGCAAACTTCATCAACTTATTTCTTCTACTCATAGGAATGCAAAATTAGGAAAGAGCGCTCTGTTTTTCAAACCATGACTAAGTGCGTGCTTAAATTTCTGCTGCCTGACAACCAACACTTTAG
>ENA-UENX01000272-UENX01000272.1-marine-metagenome-genome-assembly--contig:-NODE-272-length-26355-cov-3.580351_pt1 | contig 26355 bp, 15 predicted proteins | sample MGYA00237875_ERZ529327 | MGnify/ENA primary metagenome ERZ529327 (study PRJEB26372, sample SAMN05368347) | marine metagenome | biome: cultured habitat; feature: ocean water; material: water; isolation... | reverse complement strand
CACAGCGTGACAACATATGCATAGCCAGATATACAGGTGGGATTTTCGTGCATTTATGTACGATATATGAACCATCCATTTTTGGAGAAGATAAAACTTCCAGATTACCAAAATTTCGACCAACCCTCTTCGGATGTTTGTGCCTAGTTTTCCATGGCTATTCCGAGCGCAAACTTTGGATCGGATTAACGATAGCCGCCTTGAGTCCCTGGTAGCTCACGGTAAGCAGTGAGATCAAAATGGCCGATGCTGCCGCAGCCAATAATATCCACCAGGATATCTCCGTACGGAAGGCGAAGTCCTGCAGCCATTGATGCATGGCCCACCAACCAAGCGGCAGTGCAATGAAGATGGACAAGCCCACCAGCTTGAGAAAATCGACGGATAGCTTGTAGGTTAGCTGTTCTACACTTGCTCCTAATACCTTTCTAATACCCACCTCCTTCACTCTATTCTGCGCATTAAAGGCAGCTAAGCCAAACAAACCTAAGCACGCAATAAAGAGAGATAAGATCGTAAAGGTGAGAAATATGCTCCCCAGCCGTAGTTCAGCTTGATAAGTATCATTGAAAGAATCATCCATAAAGTAATGTTGGAAGGGTTGGCCTGGCGCAACCTCATTCCAGAGATCTCGAATCTCACTGATGGTTGCTTTGAAATTCCCCGCTTGAAGTTTGGCAACTAAGCGGTTGGGGGTACCTCCAAGAACGAGCGTAAGCGCATTTATATCGCTCCGCAGAGTTTCGTAATGAAAGTTCTTCACCACTCCGATGATCGTGTAATATTCCATATTCTCCTTGTCTTCCCGATGGAAATCACTCGTAATCCTCGTGCCGATGGCCTCCTTTGCGTTTTTCCCTAGCATCACGAGGGCAGATTCATTCAGAATAATAGCACTGGAATCAGTAGGAAATTGAGGATCAAAAGCTCGGCCTTCCATGATCTCCAGATCTAGCGTAGGTATATAGTCATGGTCTACTCTCCAAATACCATAATTCAAGGCTCTATCACTCTGTGTGATGGCACCTTCTGGGAAAAAAGTATTAACGCTTCGATCTGACGGAGTAGGCAGATAACTACTCAAACTAACACTTTGTACATGCCCCAACTGTTCCACTGCCTCTTTAAAAGTCTCCAGTTGCTGTCCTGCCATCTGGGCGTCATCCACTACCAAGACCTGGTCCTTTTCAAACCCTAAATCTGTGTGCCGAATGAATTGTAATTGTTGAAAAACTACCAGCGTACAAACGATCAAAAATACTGAGATGGAGAACTGAAAAACCACCAGAGAGTTACGTACCCTGGCCCCTCCTACTCGAGTTTTACCTCCCCCTTTCAACACCTTCACCGGAATAAATCGAGACATAAAGAAAGCGGGATAAGCACCAGCCAATAGTCCTAATAGAAGTGCTGCACCCAGTACCAATATCCAAAAGGCCAAGTTAGTAAAGGGAAAAGAGATGTCCTTCTCAGCCAGCTCATTAAAGTACGGTAAGCTAGTAATGGTCAATAGCACTCCCATGATGAGCGCCAAGGTAGTAATCACACCTGCCTCTGTCAGGAATTGACGAATAAGTCCCCTTCGATCAGAACCCAGGGTCTTCCTGATTCCTACTTCCTTCGCTCGCTTGAGTGAATGAGCAGTGGAAAGGTTCATGAAGTTGACCGCCGCCAGCGCCAGCAAGAAAAAACCAATAAAAGAGAGAATATAGACATTCTTGATGTCACTATTACTGCTCATTTCGCCACGTCGGTCAGAATAGAGATGAATATCAGTCAGTGCGGTGGCACCAAAGATCATGAAATTCCCGGTAGCCTCTTCATCTGCTCTAGCACTTTCTAAGGTAAGGTCGGGGATAAAAGTCATGGCCCAGGGAATCAGAAATTTCTCCTTGACTGTGGCCAGATAAGCCCGGAGTTCTTCAGGGTTTGCATGTGGTCTTAATTTGATGAAAGTGGGATAACTCCAGTTGTTCCATGCGACGCTTGTGGCATCTTCGAAGCTTTCTATAGAGAGAAAAATGCCTTGATCTCTGAAGAGTGAATTAGCCGGAAAATCCTCTACCACTCCCGTTACCACATAATTATCTTGATCATTAAGCACCATGCTTTTCCCCACGGCTTGTCGCCAGCCAAAATGTTTTTCGGCAGCCGTCTTTGTCATGACCATGGTAAAGGGATCCTTTAATGCTGTTTTAGGATCGCCCGCTAATAGCTCTACGCCAAACAGGTCAAAAAAGGTAGAATCAGCTCCTACGACATGTTGCTCCTTGATATTTACGATCGCATCAGCAGGACGGACCAAGGCTTGCCCTACCTCTCGCATCCGTGTGATTTGCTCTATATGTGGATAGTCATCTTTGATAGCCGAAGCCATTGGACCAGGTGCCGTTGCATAGTAGGATTCTTCACCACTGACTCTATAATCGACATCTGCTCGGTAGATGCGCTCGGCATCCAGGAACATTCTATCAAAACTGAATTCATCGTGCAAAAAGAGCGCAATCAAGATGCTGCCAGCAATGCCAATGGCCAAGCCAAATACATTTAGCAGGGTAAAGAAGGGTTGCTTCCTTATGCTCCGCCAGGCTACTTTTATATCGTTCTTAAACATAACAGATGGGTTGATTTTATTCCTGCGTTGGAAGGCCTTGATAAATCTAGGTCGGAAGTATCTAATAACTGTCCATCGAAATTTCCACCTGGCACGAGTGGGAGAAGCATCGAATTCTTCTTCGAAGAGCTCAACCATATCACCTTCTATCTCTTCCAGGTAATCTTCCCGGCAAAACCAGCGGAGAAAGCGGAGTGAATATTTTGGAGGTTGTGGTAACACTAGCCTAGTGAAATTTTGGGAATCCGTTGGTAAATACGCGTTCGGAGTTCATACTGTTCATCAAGTATCTTTTTGCCCAGTGCGGTCAGTAGGTAATATTTCTTGCGTCGTCCGCCCCTTTCGTTGGTTATCCCTCCATAGTGAGACTCTACAAAGCCTTTTTCTTCCATTCGTTTCAAGGCTACGTGGATCGCGCTGATGTTGAACTTTTTGCTCGTTTCCTTTTCCAAGTTTTTCAGTATGGCCACGCCGTAGGCCTCTTTATCGAGTGCTGCGACAATCAATAATACCAGTTCTTGAAATTCGCCTAAAGAATACTCTCCCATATCGTTTTATTTACTTACCAAAAGTAAAACTAATCAATTTCTTTCACTTTTGGTAAGTAAATCTCGAATTTTCATTCACTCCCCTTAGGTTTTGATAAAAATCCTCTAAGAATGAGAAAGCCCGTACGCAGCTTTCGCTACATACGGGCCCATAGTTTGTATAGAGAGAGGCGATCTAACGCCCTTATTTTACTTCAAATTAACTCGACCGTACCGCTCACCATCTTGATACTTTACGATATAGGCACGATCAAAGCCCATTTCATGTAAGCTTTCCATGGCACTGATCGCATCATTTTCTGAAAAGAAATCTGCAATCAGGATACGGGTTAGTCCTTTGGAAAGCAATTCTTCCGTATCGATCCGGCCGATAGATTTGGCCTTGCTGTACTTAGATTTGGTCTTTTTGTACTTACCTACGGCTGCCAACTGCACTTTGAAATAAGTCCCAGTATGCTTTGGAGCTGAAGTAGCGTATTCCAAATTATCTCGAGAAGAGGTTCCCCTTGAAGTATATACGACTCCTTCTTCTTCCTCAACGGCATTCGGATCATTTTTTGGGGACACTTCTCCCATCTTAAATTCCTCTTCCACTACGGGTGGATTTTCCTCGGTCGGAGAGGTATTGATGGGCCGTTCTATATTGACCATAGCTGGTTCTTCTTCTTCCGCTTCTCCTGCTTCAAGGAATACCGGTTTCCCATAAGTGGTGATGTCTGGAGCATCGGTTCGGAAGCTATAAGTAGTACCCGCATGTCCTCCACTCTTAATTTCCACACGGAAAGAGCGATTGGCAATTAGCTCAAACAAATAACTACCATTGTAGAAAGGCTTTTCAACCAATAAGGTTTCCGTCCCATCGTCATATAGTTGGTAGAGCGATACCGTAATATTATTCAACAACTCACCAGAGGCCTGAGCATATACATTTCCTTTCAGCACAATTCTTTGTCCTCCTACATCAAATCCGAAAATATCTACATGATGTGTATTGTTCTTTTCGCCACCAAAGACTCGGTTAGATACGACAAAACCATTGGTCTTATCCGCGTTATGGATATAGTAAAAATCATCCGCACTTGAGTTTAGCGGAAAACCAAGGTTACTGGGAACGGTCCAAGTGCTTTCACCTCCTGAAGAAGAGAAGATATCATACCCCCCAATGGAAGTATGTCCGTTAGAAGCGAAGTACAATTTACCTTCATTGGTGTCGAAGAAAGGGGTTATTTCATCCCCCAAGGTATTGATGGATGGTCCCAGGTTTACGGGGGTTGAAAATCTTAGATCATCTGCCCCGAGATCACGAGTAGTATACCAAATATCCAGTCCACCTCTTCCACCTTCACGGTTAGAGGAGAAGTACAAAACCTCCTGCCCTCCTTCCTGCACTACGCTCGGTTGGGTAGCTGTAGCCCCTGGAGCATTGATAAAATCAGGCAAGCGTTCTGGTTGAGACCAGCTCTGCCCTTGCTTCTTGATCAGGAATAATTCGCAACGACTATTAAAATCGAGCGGCGACTTCTCTGCACTACAAATGGTAAAGAACAAGCGTTCGCCATCTGGGCTGAGAGCGCTATTAGCAAATTGTCCATTCTGAATGACCGGAAACTCACTGGGAATGTTAGCCTTTTGCCACTCTACCCCATTTTTTCGGCTGGAGTACAATCGCGCTTTACCACCCATTGTAGAGGAAAGATACAGTTGATCGATGCCTGCCGGGAAAGGCGCAAATTCATCTTCATCTGTATTAATCCCATTGCCAAGATGTACCAAATTGATACTGCGGTTTGGCGTTTGGGCCATTTCTTTTCCCAACTCCGCACCTTTTATTTCCGTTTGCAAAATATCTTCTAAGATAGCTTTCCCGCTACCGGTATAATTTTCCCCAAAATCCTCGAACGCTTTGATCGCCTTGTCATATTGACCATCTTGCTTCAATGATCTAGCGTATTTCAGTCCGACTAAGGGGAAATCTTTATTTTCTCCTTTTACATGCTGAAAAGCCTCTGCTGCTTTTCGGTAATCTTTTAGTAGATAGTAGGCTTCACCCGCCTTAAAAATCAGTTCTTGCTTCTTTTGTTTTTTTTGCCAAGCCTTCTTGTAGTTTTCAGCTGCCTCTTTTAGGTTACCTTCTTCCATTAAGTTATCGGCTAGTTTCTGATGCTTTTTCCAGCTAAGGTTTTGGGCAGTGCTAGCACCAGCGAGTAGGAGTAAACCGAAGGAAAGAATAAAAATTTTCTTTACCATAATTCAAAAATTGGTTGTGTGTGAGTTGGTATGTCTCGGGTTATATTAAAGTATCTTATTCCTCTTAACGTGTTGTTAGTGCATATGTTATGGGGAATCAAAACATTTTTGGTCGTTCAAACCTCTCGAATAGCTCGTAACCGGATTGAAAAGCCTGAGCGGAGCTATCGCCAAGTCAGCTGTATGAATTTCATTGTAAAGCTTAGAGACCAAAATTTAGGAAGAATCTGAGGTAAAACGCTTGTCGAACTTTCCTGAAAGAGGACTAAGCCTATCCGAAGCGTTTTAATTTTGAGAGACCAGTATGTTTTCTATTACGGTAGCAAAAAATCTATGTTCCAATTGTAGCACCTTTTTACCGATTTCTTCAGGGCTATCTTCTGGCGAAATATCACAGCTCGCCTGGAAAATGATATCCCCTTCATCGTAGTTCTCATTTACAAAGTGAATCGTAATTCCGCTCTCTTTCTCTCCTGCTTCTTTTACCGCTCGATGAACATACTTTCCATACATCCCTTTCCCGCCAAATTTGGGCAGCAAAGCAGGATGGATATTCACCATGCGTTTCGTAAAAGATTCCACTAAATAAGTAGGTATAAGCCACAAAAAGCCGGCCAAAACGATGAAATCAATCTCATACTTTTCAAAAACGGTCAAAATCTCTTCCGTTTCATAAAAAGAATGACGATCAATCACGTGTTGGTCGATGCCAAATGATTGGGCCATTTCCAGAACTGGGGCGGTGGCTTTGTTGGATACAAGCAGACTAACCTTTATGGATGGGTTAGACTGAAAGTGTTCGATTATTTTTTTAGCATTGCTTCCTGTACCCGAAGCAAATATAGCGATGTGATTCACGAACTACTTTTGAGAAATTAATAATACGATTTTTTTATTATATATACTATTCCCAGATGACTTTTTTCCAAAAGCCTGGATAGCTAATCCTACTCCGATCTACCCTTTACTCAAAAGATAGATCCGCAAAGCGGAAATTTCGGCCTCTTTCGCCATACACCAGCATATGTTTACTACCGGATTGTTGGCAAATCTTGGGTCGCGTGATCACGTCTGCATCCCGATTAGTAAATAAAGGCATGATACGCACACTTCCGTCAATTTTCACCTCTGCCAAAGATACAACAGAAAACCTACCATTATAATTGAGTTGAACGCGACGGTTACCACTCTGCGCTCTTCCATCAAAATTTCGAGGATTATCATTGAAAATAAAGTAGAAGCGATCCCGCACGGTAGCCATGGCATAGGAGGAATAATACCCGCCATCATTCACTGTCTCCTGCCGTTTGGGAATGCGGCTCGCCCATTCTATCTCGCCGGTGGGCTTAATATTGATCACCAGAATATCATTGTAGTGGTAGTAGTAATTCACACGCGTGGCATTGTTCCAATAAGAGTAAAAGGACTGTTCATACACATAGTATTGCTCAGCCACCAGCACAGCTCCGCCATCGGTTCTCATGATTAAATCATCCAAGGAAAATCGATATAACTCTGGAGCTCTATTTTCATTGCCACTCTTTTCGTTACGTTCGGCTCTTCTTCGTTGCCCCTGCGTCATATTCAGTGTCAAGAAATCGAGATCAAAGGCTTTATAGTTCACATTATAGATCTCCTTGGTCTTCGCATTCATGCGGAGAAAATAGGTTCCCTTGATACTAACGGTTCCTCGATCCGAATAAAAACCGGAGCAAACCAGGTCGCCATCATTCCCTACTCGGAAGGTCAGGTCTGTAATGAATTTTTCGCCCAATTCAATTCGGTACTCTTGCGTCTCTGTACCTCCGTTCAGGTAGGCTAATACTGTATACCCGTAAGTTGGCTGACCACGACGCTGGAGTCGATTTCGCTCTTGGTAGATCACGCCGAGCAGATACACATTCCCCTCCTTGTCGATCCGATATTCTTCAATTTCAAAGACATCATCGTTGTAAGGCAGGGTAATGTCTCGTGTCCAAATTTCATTTAGTTGATCATCGAACACCCGAAGCGAGAAGCGTTCCGGCTCATTTTTCTGATAGGGAAGTTGGTTATAGATCAGCACCTTGGAACTATCCCTGGAGAGCACCAGATCAAAGTCTCCTTCTCGGTACTTATTTCGGGTATCGATCTCGCCGATCTTGACAATATCTTTGGAAGGCATCAATCGGTGGCTCACCTTTTGATAGAAGAGATAGTTCTTTTTCTTGACCTGATTATTGAAGCTGGTAAAGAGGTAGAGTTGCCCTCCGATCTTCACTACATCTTCAAATTCTCTTTTTTTGTTTCTGTATCGCAGGTCAATCTTCTGAGATTTCTTCAGGCGGAGTCGGTCATCGTAACGCTCTAAGAAGACTTGATCACCATTCAACACATTACCTTGACGAAGGCGCAATATATTGAAGCCCCAAGGTCCCGCACTTACCGTCTTAGAAATAAAAGTCTTGGCTGGCTCCCGCAGTTCTTCTCCCCAAGTAATCTTAGCTGGGATTCCATCTCGTTGCGCCTGCAGAACTGTTACCCCTACCAGGGTTAAGCCTAAAAAAACTAATCGTCTAACTATCATTTTGTTTGTCATCTCGCTTCACCACCATCATCCTTCTCTCATTTCCTTTATGTAAGTAGTGTGACAATAGACTCCCTGTTTCCCTACCTCTTTTAGTCCTAAAGTCGCTAGCAGGGATTTCGCGATAGCTATTGTCACTCTACCTATAGACCCTTATTCTGGAAAAAGTCACGTGTGCTTATTGGTCAAACCAATTCCATTTCCCAGAAGGGTTCCTATTTCCCTATTTGAAAGCCAAATCAGCAAAGCGGAAGTTTCGGCCTCTTTCGCCATAAATGAGCATATGTTTGCTACTAGACTGTCGACAAATCTTCGGGCGTGTAATCACATCCGCATCTCTGTTCGTGAATAGTGGCATAACCTTGACACTACCGTCAATCTTTACTTCGGCCAAAGATACCACTGAGGCGCTTCCATTGAAGTTGTAGCGAACGCGGCGTTGTCCACTTTGTACTCTTCCATCGAAATTGCGCGGGTTATCATTGTATATGAAATAAAAACGATCCCGAACGGTAGCCATCGAATAAGAGGAGTAGTACCCCGCATCATTCATGGTCTCCTGTCTTTTGGGAATCCGGCTTGCCCATTCAATTTCTCCGTTGGGTTTGATATTGATAATTAAGATATCATTGTAGTGGTAGAAGAAATTGGTTTGATTGTTTCCGGTCCCATAGGGATTTCCCCATCTACCCCATCTGCCCCATCTATTACCCCAGAAGGGATCATAACCAAAGTTTCGATCAAAGTTTTGCTGATAGACATAGTACTGTTCTGCCACCAAAACGGCTCCACCATCCGTTCGCATGATCAACTCATCCAGCGAAAAGCGGGCGAGTTCAGGGGCTCGATTTTCATTGCCACTCCTCTCATTACGCTCGGCGCGACGCTTCTGACCTTGGTTCATATTAAAGGTCAGGAAATCGAGATCAAAGGCTTTATAGTTCACATTATAGATCTCCTTGGACTTCGCATTCATGCGGAGAAAATAAGTTCCCTTGATGCTAATGGTGCCCCTGTCAGAATAAAAGCCGGAACACACTAGGTTTCCATCATTTGCCACTCTGAAGGTGAGATCAGTGATAAATTTATCTTCTAGTTCGATTCGGTATTCCTGCTTTTCTGTACCATCATTTAGGTAAGCAATGACGGTATAGCCATACGTTGGCTGCCCACGTCGCTGAAGTCGAGTCCCATCCTTATACACGATGCCCAGTATATAGACATTGCCCTCTTTGTCCACTCGATATTCCTCGATTTCAAATACATTATCATTATAAGGTAAGGCAATATCCCGGGTCCACAGTTCCTGCATCTGGTCATCAAACACCCTTAGGGTAAAGCGTTCGGGTTCATTCTTCTTGTATGGAAGTCCGTTATAGATCAAGACTTTGGAACTATCTCTAGACAACGCTAGATCAAAGTTGCCCTGCTTATACTTATTTTTGGTATCGATTTCCCCGACCTTAACGATATCTCTGGAAGGAGTAAGGCGATGACTTACCTTTTGGTAGAAGAGGTAATTCTTCTTCTTCACTTGATTGTTGAAGCTGGTGAAAAGATACAGCTGCCCACCAATCTTCACTAGATCTTCGAATGCTCTCTTTTTGCTCTTGTAGCGCAGGTCAATCTTCTCCGACTTCTTTAAGCGAAGTTTTTCATCATAACGTTCCAAGAATACTTGGTCCCCGTTCATTACATTGCCTTGACGCAGGCGCAATATATTGAAGCCCCAAGGGCCCGCACTGATCGTTTTAGCAATGAAAGAGTTGGCGGGTTCGCGAAGTTCCTCTCCCCAGCTGATCGTCGCGGGTACATTGTCCCGTTGGGCTTGGAGGAAGGTGAAGCTCATAAAGGCCAATAATAGGATAGCCACACTTTTGTTCATCATAATATTTCGGCTTTTTCCTTTCTAATCTACTGCTTTTGGGCTAGCACAACTGCTAATGGAAAGGCAGTCAAATTTAAGGTTAACATTTGGTTTCAAAAAATGGCAGTGTTTTAGGGAAAGGTGAGCTGTCTACTTTGGCAAAGTCGAGTGGGTCTATTAAAGAGAATGTAGTGGATAGTCGTTCCCTTTTGCCATTCACAAGTACTTATTAAACAGGAGGGAGAGGACTAAAGTTGTGTACAATTAGCAAAGTCCAAGACGATGGCAAGCAGCTGACAAACTCAAAAAGCTGACAACTGCCCTATTATCTAAACTGCCTTGGTATTTTATTTGATAGCAGCGTATTGAGGAGCGTTCGAGGGATCCATTACGCGCATAATACGGATCACTTTGTTTTGCTCTTCTAATGTTCCACGCTTGTAGATCTCGATGATTTCCAAGGCCTTCGTATCGTTGAACATTTGAATGATCATGGCATTCCGGTAAGCCTGATTCACGGTACTGATCGATTCAATAGCCGAAGTGATCAAGGCTCGGCCACCATCTGGATTCCCCCCCATTAGATCAAGTCCCTGACGATGATAATCATACATAGCCTGACGGAAAGGACGAACTCTAGGGTTCAGCAGGTTCTCGACCAACCAGTATCGATTACGATTACTTTCTACTGATCTCCATCCTGGAAAAGCCGAGGCTGCACTCTGAGGCACAACGTTCAAGATTTCTTGAGCCAAACGGAAATAGCGCTCCCCTCCTAGTGGGGAGAAAGAGTCGTAATCCATGCCCATAATCACATGCACGTAGAAAGCCAACACATGGGATAGATTATCATTATAGCGGTTGCGGCTAAATTGCAAGGGTTGAAATTGCTCGTACTCAAACACGACATCCTTATCAATGTGGTTGATCAAGGGCGTTTGATAATCCGTTCCGAAAACGGGACGGGAAGATTGGATGGCAAGATCTGCCTTAAAGCTGGTCGGAGATAATTCTTCCTGAATGGTTAGAATCAAATTGCAATTAATGCGTTCCTCTTGTTCAAACACCTGATTTCCCCACTGTTGATCATTCAAAAACTCCCTCAATGAGATTTCCAAGGTTTCGAATACCTTGGGATCGACAGTCTGCAACTTAAGCGTTACGACCTTTACTTGAAAGTTGAGTTCTTGTGCACTAAGCTTGCTAAATGTTCCTAATAATACTAGAATGAAAAATAGTCTCCTCATCATCTTGAGATTATAAACGTATGTTGAAAGTAGTCTGGTGGTAGTCTTGTTACTAGCTTATTTTTTATCCTTTAGGACAAGTTCTAGCTCATCGACTATATCCTTAGCAACAGCCACCTTAGATTTTAACTCAAATTCTTTCATCTTATTGCCTTGTTCAGCAGTAGAATTCGCATGTAAAATGCTAATCTTATTCGTGTCATGCTGAAAGCCAGCTCCGGGATCTTGCAATGAATTTAGGACAATAAAGTCGAAATTCTTCTTCTTAAGCTTCGCCTCTGCGTTGGTGGGGCCATCTTGCGTTTCTAATGCAAAGCCGATATTGACCTGACTATTCTTTTTTACTTTCCCTAATTCTGCAGCAATATCCGGCGTCTTTACCAGCTCAATAGCATAAGTATCGCTATGTTTTTTGATCTTATGCTCGGCTACGGTGCCTGGCCTATAGTCTGCTACTGCGGCCGCCAGGATAGCTACATCAGCACTTTTGTAAGCCACTTTGGCAGCTTCGAACATTTCCTGAGCAGTTTCAACCCTTTGAATCTCTATTCGGCCATCTGTAGTACTTAAGGCACTTGGTCCTAGCACTAGCGTAACTTTAGCCCCTCTTCTACTAGCTTCCTCTGCAAGAGCCATGCCCATTTTTCCAGAAGAACGATTTCCGATGAAGCGGACAGGATCAATGGGTTCATAAGTGGGCCCAGCTGTAATCAGCACATGTCTGCCTGATAAACTTTGGGTAGTGCTGAAGAATTCCCCTAAAAAGCTTACGATGGCTTCTGGCTCGGCCATGCGTCCCTCTCCTACCAGTCCACTAGCCAACTCCCCATGCCCCACCGGAATCAAGTGATTACCATACGATTGGAGTTTCTTCACGTTCTGCTGGGTACTGGGATGATGCCACATGTCAACATCCATAGCAGGCGCAAAAAAGACTGGGCATCTAGCAGACAGGTAAACTGCAGCTACCATATTATCAGCAATACCATTAGCCAGCTTTCCTAAACTAGTAGCCGTCAATGGGGCCAGGATCATAGCATCCGCCCAGAGGCCTAGCTCTACATGATTGTTCCACCCTTCCTCACTGCTCACCGAGGTCTGTACTGGATGTTGTGAAAGTGTAGACAAGGTTAGCGGGCTGATGAATCCGCAAGCCGCTTTCGTCATGACCACTTTCACCTCCGCGCCTGCCTTGATAAAGAGTCGGCAGAGAGAAGCCGCTTTATAGGCTGCGATACTCCCGGTAATGGATAGTATGATTTTTTTCCCGTTAAGAGCTGATGACATTTTTTTCTTATTAAAACTACAAACCGGATGAGAACACTGTAGGTGTTAACATCCGGTTTGTGCTGCTAGCAGCAATAAACAGTCTCATAGTCCTGACCTATCATAGAGCTAGCAGTAAAGCGTATTTCCGTCAAAGAGAAAAGGTTAGTTAACGCAAGAAGCGATTTACTCACCCCTCTACTCCTTAGAAATGCTATTAATAACGCTTTCTGCGATTACGATCATTTCGGTGGTACAACTTCCCATCGATGTACTCTTCAGTAGCAATGATTACAGGATTTGGCAAACGCTCATAGAACTTAGAAATTTCTATTTGCTCCTTGTTTTCATTGATCTCCTCAATAGTGTCAGTCGACACGGCAAACTCCTCTAGTTTGTTGTGCAATTCGTGCTTAAGATCCACAGACAATTGGCGAGCGCGCTTTGCAACCACTACCAATGTTTCATAGATGTTACCCGTTTCGCCGGCCATGCCATGTACGTCACGAGCTTTTACATTAGGATCTAGTCCTTGCACCTGGGTTTTGATATCTGACATCTTCTAATTGTTTTAATCTTTTCTTGCTGTTAGCCAACATGGTTTGGACCTCCTTGAGGTAATCTCCACTATCATATCGGCCTAAAAATTCCTCCGCTTTCTCTTCCGCATCCAAGTATCTTTCTTGCTGACGTTCTACAAAACTATTTTGGGCCAACAAATAAGCAGCTTTTGCGATCATGTATCTGACTTCCTCCGCATTAGGGGTTTCAGGGAAGTCCTTCAGTAAGTTCTCAAAAGTTTGGGTTGCGGACTGATATTGCCGCAAATCAAAATACAATTTTCCTCCCTCAAAAGTTTTCTTCTCTAGCTTTAAACGCATTTCGTCTATGAGTTTGTTGCATTCTTCCACTCTTGGACTTTGCGTATAAGTATTGACAAAGGTCTGAAATGACTCAATGGCTTTTTCCGTATTGGTTTGATCCAAACGGAAGGTAGGTGACAATTGATAGTAAGAATAAGCGATCATATAATCGGCTTCTTCTTTCTTGGTACTACCACCAAAGGTTGTAGAGAAATTCTTGAAATAATATGAGGCCAGGAGGTACCTTCTTAAATAGTAGTAGGTGTAGGCATACTTGAAGTAAATATCTTCCGCTTCCTTTTTCCCTCGATAGCTTCCGACAATCAACTCATACAGCGTTTGAGCCTTCTGCCACTCCTCTTCTTCATAATATTTGTCCGCTGCTTCTAGCATCTTGGCAGCATCACCTCCACTCCTGATCTTCTCGAACTCACTCTTGCAGCTGGCCAACAAAAAAACAGCCAAACAAAATATAGGAATCAACTTCATTTTCATAAGGGTGCAAATTTACGTCTTTTTTAATTGATCTACAACAGCCTTTTCCCTAAAATCCACCCTAAAGAGTCTCTTTCCCTTTAGAAAAGTTGGTTCCTAACCAGTACTTTGTGAAAAAAAGATCTAGAAGTACCGCTAGCCTAGATCAGACTGCCTAAAATGGGGCCAAGCCATAAAAAGGAGCAGATATATATTAAAAATATGTCAATTGGTATCCTGAATCCTGTAAAAGCTATCTATTTTAGCCCATAATGTAGTGTACTTGCCTACAACAAGGCAGCAAGGAATTCCCCACAGAGATGAAAAGACTGGAAGAGTTTAGATTGTACTATAACCATACGCTGCATCCTGAACTGATGCGCATGGAGCGACGGCGCCTACGCCTGCTGCGTCTATTGTTCTTTTCTGGGATTGTCTTACTCGGCCTCCTGATTTTCGCGCTGTACCTCAACATACTCGCCATCACATTGGTACTCATGCTCCCGGTAGGCTTCTACATTGGCTACCTCGGCTATCGGATTCGCGTCTTTATTCAAACCTTTAAACCCAACATTGTCAATTTGATCCTGGATTTCATCGGTGATACACCAAACTACGGTATGATCCGTTATGATGAAAAGAAAAGTATTGACAAAGCGGTCTTCAAGCGCAGTGGCATTTTTTCTTCCCCTATGCAGTATTACATCGGAGAAGATCACTTCCAAGGTAAGATTGGAGAAATGGATTTCGAATTTTCAGAACTCCGAGTAAGAGAAGTATCCCAGGTCAGCAATAAATTACAAGAGATCTTTGAAGGCGTGTTTATACATGCGCAATTCAATGAAGAGGTAGAAGGCCGCATGATTGTCTGGCCACGAAAAGAACGACAATATTTGACCAGAGCCATCAAAGATTTTACCTGGACAAGAGGCAACAATGTCGATCATGAGATACTCAATTTAAACTTTAGGGAAAAATTCATTGTTTATGCAACCGTTGATACCCATGTCGTTGGGATTCTGACGGAGCCCATGCAAGAGGAAATTCTCGATTTTTTGGGTGATTCAGATCGTAATTTCTATTTGTCCTTTATAGATCGCGAGATCTTTTGCGCCATCTCTGAGCACAAGGACTTACTGGAACCGCACTTGTTCCAGTCCAACTTAAGCTTTGATCTGATCCGCGAGTTTTATATCGATATTTCCCGTAAATTGGGAGTAGTCAGAAACTTCGATCAAAATTTATAATCAAAGGACACCCTGTATCTTAGACTCGTGTCCCAATAATCATTCTCACATGTATCGCTTTTTCACCCTCTTACTCGTTATTGTTGCCATCCATCCCTCATGGGGACAGAAAGAAGCCCCCATTTCCTATGCTCCAACAGATGAGGACAAGTCGCTTCTTTGGGAAATCAGCGGTGCCGAGCTTGAAACGCCCTCCTTCCTTTTTGGGACCATACACATGATCAACAAGTCCGATTTTTTTCTAACAGAAAGCACGAAAACGGCCTTATCAAGTACCGAAAAGATCACCTTTGAGATCAATATGGAAGACATGGGTAATATTACCAGCTTGATGCCAGTCATGATGAAAATGTTTATGGCAGACGGCAAAACCTTAAAGGATCTTTATACCGAAGAAGAATACAAGCTGGTGAAAGCTCACTTCGAAAAGCTGGGGCTTCCCTTAGCCTTTTTGGGACGAATTAAGCCTATGTTTTTATCGATGATGGCCTCTGAAGATGCCATGAGTATGCAGAATTCCACTGAATCTGGAGAAATCGTTTCCTATGAAATGGAATTGATGAAACTAGCCCAGGAGGAGGAGAAAGCTGTAGATGGCCTCGAAACTGCAGAATTTCAAATGAGCCTTTTCGATAGCATACCCTATGATGTACAAGCCCAGATGTTGATGGCTACTATCGAATCAAATGATACGACGAGTGAAAGCAGTCAACTGGAGGAGATGGTAAAGATGTATAAGGATCAAGATATCCAGGGGATGCAACGCATGGTGAAAGGAGATGAAGGCGGCATTAGCGACTACGAAGAACTGCTCCTATTACGTCGAAATCGAAACTGGATTCCGGTCATGGAAGAGATGATGGCAGACAAGCCTACTTTTTTTGCCGTTGGAGCCGGGCACCTTGGAGGAGAGGAAGGGGTGATTGCCTTGTTGAGAAAAGCGGGGTATACCGTTAGCCCGATACCGAAATAGTAAGCTACCAATGAAAATTTTTGTGGAGACTGAGCGACTGATCCTCCGGGAACTACACCAGGAGGACGCCCAGGGTATCTTTGAATTAGACAGCAATCCGCGCGTACATACTTACCTCGGGAATCAACCGATTCAAACCCTTGCTGAAGCAGAGGCCGTAATAGAATTTATACGGCAGCAATATCGAGAAAATGGAATTGGACGCTGGGCCGTAGTAGAGAAGTCCACTGGAGAGTTCCTGGGCTGGTGTGGATTGAAGCTGATCACCGAACCCATCGGAGGAAGATGTCAATACTACGATCTAGGGTATCGTTTTATTGAAAGCCACTGGGGAAAGGGTTACGCCACAGAAGCCGCCAGTGCTACTCTTACATTCGGATTTAAAGAGCTACAACAAGAAATGATATTTGCTATGGCTGAACCCGGCAATGAAGCCTCTATCCACGTCATACAAAAACTTGGTTTCTCCTTCGTAGAAACTTTCGATTGGGATGACACTCCACATCACTTCTATGCACTGAGACGAGCTCAATTCATCCTGCCTACCACATAAGCACTGCATCTCCTTTCCGTTGAATAGTATAGATTTGTCCACAACGTTCAATAGAAGCCTCAACCCACCAGACGAACACCGCTGGATCTAGCATGGTCCCATTGAGTCGACCATCCCATCCTCGTTCAAGCTGGTCTGTTGTAAATAGCTGGTTTCCCCATCTATCGAAAACGTGGAAATTAAAAGATTGTATAATCACATCAGGTGCAGCCAATACCTTTAGTTCCTCATTGAGACCGTCATTATTTGGAGAAAAAGCATTCGGAATAAAGAAAGCTGGATCATTTGCGTCAAATTCAGGCTCTACCACCACCTGTTGTACTAGCGATTCACAGGCATTGCTAATGTTGACCTCATAGATTCCTGGGCGGTCGACGAGCACTGTGGGTAAGGTGCTACCATCTTGCCATTCGTACTGCAAATCATCTTCTCCTCCGGATAGAATCTGCGGGCTAATTTCCAGACTAGCGGCAGCACACGGAAATAGAGCAGTAGCGACGCCCAGTTCAATGGCTGGAATAGAAGGAATTTCAAAGGTCTTTGCATAGGTACAGCCATTATCATCCCGGATAGTGAAGCTATGTGTTCCCACATTTTGCTCCATCCACAATGACTCTGTACTGAAATCTTGATTATCGACTCGAAAGGCCGTTGCTTGTGCAGCCCCTGAAATATTAATGGGGCGAACCGTTCCCGTCCCTGGTCCCGCACAACTGGCCATAGTTTCCAATTCAAAATCCAGACTCGGATAACTCATCGCTGTAACCGTGACCATACTATCACAACCCGCTACACTTAGGAAAGTAAACTCGCGCATTTCCCCAGGGGCAATTTCTACTCCCTGATAAACTACATTTTCTCCTGCGCAAGCCTCTAACGTAAGTTCTATGGATTCGGGAATAACCTCTGCCACAATTACATTGACCAGTGAATCACAACCAGCAGAAGAAGTAAAAACGAATTGCTCTTGTGATCCACCCTGCAAACTCTGCCCACCATACTCTATGCTGCTCCCGGGACATACCGATAGACTAAGATTGGTAGTAGGTACGATGATTTCACTCACACTGACATTTACTACCGAATCACAACCCGCTGCTGACGATAAGGTAAAAACCTGATTTTGTCCAGCGATTAAATTGACCCCTTCATAGTTTACGGATTCCCCTGGGCAAACAAACAAGGCCAGGTCTTCCGAGAAAGTAGGCAAAGGCGAAACCTCGATTCGAACAATTGAATCACAACCTTCAGCTGTAGTGAGGGTAAACTCTTGAGAAACACCAGCCGCTAAGTCCGTTCCCTCATAGGTAAAGGTAGTACCTGCGCAGACACTTACCTCTAGATCTGATCTGAGCGCCTCCGTGAATTGTATTGTAACCGTTTCCAAAGAATCACAACCAAATACATCTTGATAAGTTACGACAAAACTCGTATCGCTTTGATAAGTTTCTCCATTGTATTGCACTTCATTACCGGCACATTCCACCAAGTCCAGATTGGAAGTAGATGTAATGCACCTTCGGCTAAGCAACCAATGTACTATAATCATTTCAGCACAATCTGTAATACTGGTGTCTTGTTGGACAATGTCCGCCATCATGTTGACGGGGATACTGCTGGTATCTATCACTAACTCATAATCGTCTCCCGGTATACCCGAAAATAGGTAACCATCATCTTCCAGACTTGGAAGAGCATCCTGCAATACCCCTTCCTGCAAAAGTTGAATCACCACTCCACTCACCGTGGTATCTGCAGCGTCAATGATACCATTCCCATTCACATCATAGTAAACCTCTCCACCGATATCCCCAAAGCCGTCGAATAGCTCGAGGTTCAAGCCACCAGATTCCAGGGTACACCCATTCACATCCTCCATCACCAGCGTGTAAGTACCACTTTCCTCAATCGGTAGGTTGGGCTGGGTAGCTTCAGGACCAGTCAAGGCCACACCATCCTTTAGCCACTGAATATTGACAACATCAGGCAAAATGGGTAAGCAAATTGTATCTGGGCGACAGCGTGAATGGCAACCACTAGGGAATAGATCTATGGCTGGAAAATCGATCACCTCAACCACATTACTTTTGCTCTCACACCCAAATTCATTGCTGGCTGTGACCTGATAATTGCCACCTGAATTTGCTACTATTGCTGTCCCTGACTCACCTGTGTTCCAGGTATAGGAAAGAGAAGCAAGTGGGTTATTAATGCTGAGATTGATATTCGTGCCTGGACAAAGTGGAGGAGTTTGGTCGCTCCCAATGAGGAGGCCTGCGGGATTTTGATGAATTACTACAGTAAAAGGACCAATTTCCTGACTACAACCGGTTCCAGCATCCGTCAACTGCAGGCTAAAATCATAAGTACCTGGAGAAAGAACATTGCCATCTTCTTTGGTGAAAGATAAACGGGGACCACTGGTTCCATTAGACCATAGAAAAGTATAGGGCAAATTGCCGTCCGTTTCCAAAATCACATCTGCACCGGAACAGGCTTCGAACTGCTCATAATGGTAAGCAATGAGCTGCCCGTTTTCATCGAATTCAAGGCCTCGAATATAGGACTCTAGGGAGGGCTGAAACTCCACCAAGATGGGATCAGCTCGAAATTGGCAGCCTTCAGCAGTAGCTACGTCAACGATCACCACTTGACTCTCGTGAACCCAAATTTGCTCCTCTTCTATCGGAGTTTCACTTTGTCCCAACCACCATTGCCAGCTATCTGCCCCGGCGGGTGGGCTCAATAAGGTGCTATCTCCAGCACAGATAGGATTAGGGACACTACTGGCAATCTGGCCAGATAAGTTATTTGGCAAAGCAGTATAGCTACTGGATAAGTTCGTTTGGCAACCGTATATATCGATAGCAGTTACCTCAAGGTCATAATCTCCTGGGTTTTGATAAACGTAAGTGATCGATTCTCCTTCCAACTCCTCCCCAGTAAAACTCGGATCGCCCATATCCCAATAGGCACGGATTAGTTCCTCCGTAGAAGATAGCACAAAAGATTTTGCCACATCCTCACAACTCGAACTCAGGTCTACAATACCAACTACTGGCGCCGTTCTCACTTCAATATCTCTACTGATCTGAGCCGTACAGCCATTAGCAGCTGTAATGTTGAGCGTAACCGTATACATACCTCCATTTGCATAGATGTGAGAAGGGTTTTGATCGGTCGATACATCATTCGCACCACTGCTCGGATCACCAAAATTCCAGGACCAGCTTTGTACGGCATTTCCAGGTAAAAAAGTAGATAGATCAGAAAAGAAAACCTCTGCTCCGCTACAGGCCACCCCAGAGCTGAAGTTCGCCGCCACTGGGATGGTATCTACCTTCATTGCAAAACACCCTCCGGTATCGCCTCCTGCTGCAAAATCAGCAATGACCACGACTCGAAAATAGCCAGCTTGCGTATAGGTATGGGTTGGGTTATCTAGGTTTGAAGTATTGTCTGCACCACTCCCCGGGTCATCAAAAAACCAAGTAGCAGTACCTGGAACCATTCCACTGGTCAGTGCCTCGTAGGTGCGTTCATTGCAATTGACGGTTGGAGAGATCGTGATATCCGGACTAGCGCCAGCCGGGCAGTTGGGAAAAAGTCCACCACCAACACCGCCGCCAACACCACCAGAACAGTCTTCCAATACCACAATTTCATTAGATCGGGTCGTACAACCCAAGGTATTGCTAGCCTCTACCCAATACCTACCAAATTCGGTAGCCGTAAAGGTAGGAGTATCTGTCCCCACAGGGTTTCCGTCCCAGAACCATTGATACTGATACCCCTGGCTTCCTTCTAAGGCAAACAATCGTGTTTGAGGAGAGGTATTACAAAATACATTGAAATCTGGTGTGGAAATACTAACAATAGGAGCTGCCAATTCGACCAAGGTAAAGGCCGTATCCTGGCTACAACCATTGGCATCGGTGACCGAGACTTGATAGGTTCCAGGAGCTAGGTTAACTTGAGAACTTGTACCAATTGGGTTGTCATTTTCATCCAACCAAGTATAGGAGGCATAGGTTGTGGTCAAGCTAATTGAAGCAGTAGCATTGCTACAGATACCTGCCGGTAAAACAGGGTTGGGTTCTGGTAGTGGGTTAATGTTTACCGTTTTACTCAAACTCTGCCCACAAGCATCCAAATTGATCGTACCCGTGCCTGAGCTACCCCAAATAACCTCTACCGTAGAAGGGTCATTGGGTATAAATAGACTGCTGCTAGCCGAGGGATCAACGTTCCACTGCAGGGCATAGCGAGGCGGAAGATCGATTGAATAGGATGGAACCTCGCCTAGGCAGATATCAGAAGGACCGTTAATCTCTTCAAGGACTAGGGGGCTGATAGTAAAGCTCCTTACCAGAGAACGACAAGCAGCCCCAGTTCTGGCGATCCGGGTAAGCTGAAGGCTATAAGGAGGGCTTGGCCCCCATTCTACATTTATCGAGGCTCCTTCTTTTATCTCTGAAGTGGCACCATTCACTATCTCCCATTCATAATCAAACAAGGCCCCTGTCTCAATTTGATAATTGTGGATCTGACCAAGACAGAACATTGTATCTCCTACTATTTCCTCTACCTTATCAGGAAGGCCTAGTACTTGAAGTTGTCTTGTTACACGCCTATTACAGCTTGCACTCGGATCATCCGGATAAACATAAAGTGTGTAAGATCCAGCAGCACTAAAAGCATCAAGCGTGGGCGTAGCAGTGGCACTAAACGACCGCCACACCGTATCTCCCTGCACGTCCAGGGCCAGCCAATTTCCCAGCAACTCCATGTTATTGGCGTCATTAGTCGCTGTAAAGGAAGATGTACTGCCCACACAGATTTCTACAGGACCTTCTACGCTGAAAGTCGGCCGGACTTGCACTTCCAAAGTATCTCGCCCCCCACAACCCAAAAAGCAATTCTCGTACTCCACAATCACCTCTTCCACTCCTCCCAAGAACGCGCCTTCCCAATCCACTACTATCTCGTTGGTTCCTTGTCCCTCCAGGATCATCCCTCCAGCACTCGTCTGCCAATTAAAGCTAGTACCGGAATAGGCAGGGAGGCTGTATGTCTCCACCGCTTCATTACAGATAAAGGCGGGGCCTTCTATAAGAGCATCGTCTGAAATTATAGGTATTTCAAAAGTCGTTGGGCTAGGGCAGGCTGAAAAACCATTACAGTCTTCTACCAATAACTCGATCTCTCCTGAACTGCCTGTCTCCCACTGCACCGTTACAAAGTCGTCCGCAAGGCCTCCTCCTTCGATAATTGTACCATTTGTACTAATCTCCCACTGGTACTGGCCACACGTTTGCTCCGCATTATAGGTGATTGTTTCGCCCGCACAAACAGTCCCTAAGCAGCTGATGCTTGGCTGTTCGGACTCCAGGACTTTTACTAGAAACGAGGTGGAATCTAGACAATTACATTCGTTATAAGCGACCAGCGTCACTCGATGTGTGCCTGATTCTTCAAAAGCGAAGATGGGATCAGCGAGATCTGAAGTACCGAGGCTTCCAAACTGCCATTCAAAACGATCGGCAAAAGTAGTTTGGTTTTGGAATTGCACCTCCTCCCCTCGACAGATCGTTAGCTCATTATTTTCTAAAGGTGGGTCCGTACTGAGCTGGATCTTGGGTCGTTCGATTACCTGTACGCAAGTGGTGGTGAATGACTCGCAGGCTCCATCGAAAATAAAAGCGGAAACCTGGCCGGCACCACTGCTGCCCCAATTAACTCGGACCGTATTTTGTTGAAAATCCACCTCAAAACTCTCTGCCCCTCCTACATCCCATTGGACTTCGCGAAATATGCCACCACTGCCGGCACCCAAGGAATCTAAGGTATAAGTGACCGTAGTATTCGTACAAACTTTTGAACAGGAAATAGAATCGACGGGATTATCCAGGGAGATTGGACAAGGGGGAGCGTCAATTGGGATGATGGAAGTGGAAGTTGGATTTTGAATGCTTATTGCTGTTTCAAGAGCAAACGAATCATCACCGCTAATGATGCTGACAATGATGCGAATTTCTTGAGGAGTTGAACCATTGCTAGTAAATTCGTCCCAGCAAATAATTACATCTTTAGTATTACCGACGTTCGTAACAAAGTCGTCGCCGATTAGCACCACCCATTCATAACGCTCCTCCCCTGTTGCTTCAATTTCAAGGCTATATTCGTGGCATCCCCCACAGACGGTTCTGGGCCCAATAATGAACCCTTCCTGGCTGTAGAGCATGTTCAGGGATATTAAACAAAGGACACACGTGAGTGTTTGTGCAAGAATTTGTTGGGAAAACAATACCTTCCTTCGCTTGATCCAAGTTCTAGAAGCCATCGTTTTCCCCGCGTTTTTACTTAAAACGCAAAGTTTTTGGGCTGTGTTCATGGTTTGCGTAGTTGAACCATCAGCGGGTGCTTAAAGGCAAACACAGCTACCTATAGATATCTATCTGGTTTTCTGTGCCAGTTGTTAGTCCTTAAAGGGCACGGACTGTAACTGACTGCTAGTTAAAAGAGTGTCAGAAGAGTAGAAGTTGGGAGAAGCTAGATGATATTCTTCTATGGAGAATGGGCACTAATCTTAGCTTGGTATCCCTTTTGATGCAGTGTAAAACACTCTTTCTTACTGTATTACCTCAATGCTCGCTTACGCTTTTATAATTTGTTGTAGTTGGTCGTTATAAAGAAGATGCTATTAGTTTAAGATGTGCTGCCTGAGATTTGATATTTATTGGAGCTTGTGTGTAATTAATTCATTTAATAGTCTGCCCCAGCGTCGCTATCTGCACAACTCCTCATCCAACTTAGTAGGTCTTGTTCAAGCTCCTGCCTTAAATCTTTCAATGAATCGGAGAGATTCTCAGTTTCGCCAGGATCATTCAATAAATCATAGATCTCATAAGTCAGGCCCTCATCATTGCTAATTAATTTATATCGATCCGTTACCCAGGAACGCTTTTTATGTATCAGAAAACCCATTGCTGATTTGCGCAAGCTATCCCCCTGCTCCAATTGACGGCGAACACTAATCCCATCTACTGGACGTTGAGGCTCCGGATGTTGCAAGGCGAGAAAATCTAGAATTGTGGGTAGGTAATCAGAAGTACTGATGGCTAAATCTGAAGGCAAGGAAGCAGCTAAGTTGGCCGGCCAAACCACTAAAGCAGGAACCCTCACTCCACCTTCATACAAACTTCTCTTTCTTTCACGAAAAGGGCCGGCTGAGCCGGGAGTTCTATCCTCCGGCCCGTTATCGCTGCAAAACCAAAGCATGGTGTTCTCTGCTACACCAAGCTCTTCTAGATGCTGCCAAAGTCGCCCTACCTGATCATCCATGGCGCTAATGCTGCCATACAGTAACTGTTCTTGATGCGTAAAATCTGCATACCTAGCCCGATACTCCTCCCCTGTTACTAAGGGCAGATGAGGCGTATGAAACCATATGGTACTAAAGAAGGGCTGTCCTTCAGCCACTGCCCGGTCCACAAACGGCAACACTCTATCCATGATCACCCGTGAATCATCACCGTCGAGGTTTTGTAAATCAATCTCTTCGGTTCCTTTCCAGTAGAAGGTACCATAACTTTCCACCTTCTGTGTATCGGAAGAGACTGCTGCCCAACCATAGCGCAAGGATTCTCCCTTTTCTACATCAAAAAAGCGCGGTTTTATCATTGGGTCCCAGGTGGGTGTTTTGGATTCGGAGCAGAAGTAGGTATCATAGCCATTCGAGCTTGGGACAGCATAGTTCGTGCTATCTCGGGGGCGGCCTCGGTTGGCATCATTGATCATTCGGGTTAGGGTGCCTAAATGCCATTTCCCAAAATGTCCGGTGGCATAACCTGCCGTTTTCAAGATTTCGGGGAGGGTAATTTCTTGGGGCGGTAAATGTCCCGTGTTGGCGTGGTAGATTCCCATCCGGTAGGGATTGCGGCCGGTAATTACACTGGCTCGGGTCGGTGAGCACACCGACGAGGCAGAATAGAATCGATTTAGGACAATCCCTTGCTCGGCCAAGCGATCAAGGTGTGGTGTTTTAATGTTCGGGTTACCATTAAATCCTACATCTCCCCATCCTAAGTCGTCACACATGATCAACAGGATATTGGGTCGAGGCGGAGCCGCCGTTGGAGAGGGTGTGGAATAGCTAAGGAGCAATAGGCTTAGAAAGCTGAACGAGGCATAGATTCGGAACATGATGTAAAATCTGTATGGTTCGGAAGGGAGGCTAGACCTCCGAAGTTTCCACTAGCAAAGGCAAGATGAAACTTCGGAGGTCTGAGCGCAGGGGATTAGAATTTTTCAATGTACTCCAGGCGGCGATTAACCAAGTCATTGGGTTTATCAATCCAATCCGCCGGAACCTCTTGCCGCTTCACCTCGAATTTCCAATCGTCGTTGCTTTCGAGCAGTAAGGTTACGGTGTTAAGGATTAGATTAGCCGTGGTTACCTCCTTCGCCCTATAGAAAATCTCCGAGAGGACCGGCATGGGGTCGATTCGTGCTGCCAGTCCCAAGAATTCAGCGGCGCGCATTCGCACCAAAGGTTCAGGGTCATTCTCGGCTATACTTTGGGCGTCTGCATAAAGAGAAGTGGCTTCTGCTCCAAAGGTGGAACACACAATGAGCCCCCAATAGCGTTGCCAGGCTTGTGGGCTAGCGAGCGCCTTTGCTAAGGAGCGTTCTGCCTGCTCAAATGGTTTCATTTGTAGATTAGCTAGTTTGATCAATTGCTTGATCTCTTTTTTATGCGTTTGCCCAAATTGGACGGGGTTAGCAAGACCTTTTTGTACCAAATAGGGTTCTGGTAAAAAGCTGAGATCAGGCATGCTTAGGAGTTGCTTGTTGAGCTGCTTGCGGAGTGACTTTAGTGTGCTTGCATAGGCTGGGTCAGCGGCGAGATTATTGGTTTCATGGGGATCTTTTTCTATGTCATAGAGGGCTTCCGGAGCCCTGACCTCAAAAAATTGTTTTTGTGCATCATTGAGTTTACCCTCATCAAATAATGCGCGCCACTCTTTATAAGCTAACATCTTGTAGCGATAAAAATTGAAGAGGCCATCGAAGTTGAAGGGTTGGAAATTACGCATGTATTTAAATTTCCCTTTTCTAATCGCCCTTACCAAATCATACTTTTCGTCGAATCGATCGGCATAACTAAAGGTTTGATCTCTTTGATCCAACTTTTCCTTGGTCACTCCTTTACCTAAAAATGGACGACCATCCATAGCCTTAGGCACCTTCACACCTGCCAAATGCAGTACTGTAGGTCCGTGATCAATAAATTGCACAAATCCATCCAGACGACTGCCGGGCTCAGCGGGGGCCAAATGACGCCATTTCGGAGGGAAATAAACTACCATGGGAACATGCACTCCACTTTCATAGATATAGCCCTTTCCCCTTGGCAGTACACCTCCATGATCGCCGTAATAGAAAATTATCGTGTTATCATAAACTCCATCCGCCTTCAGCTGATCGATAAAGGCTCCAATCTGCCGATCAATTTCCATTTGTAGATCTCGATATTTGGCGTGCGTGTACCTAAAAGTAGGCGTATTGGGGTGGTAAGGAAACACCTCAACCTCCTTTGTAGCCGTTACCGTTGGAGTCTTCATATCAGACTTAGAAAAATGCAATTGCCCTTCATGAGAGCGCCCAAAATTCTGTACATGAAAAAAGGGTTGTCCAGCCTTTCGATTCCGATAAGAGGCTTTTTTTGAAGACTCATCCCAGACTCCACCTGGCTTCTTGAAGTTGTAATCCTCTTTGCTATTATTGGTGGTGTAATACCCCGATTGCCTCAAGTAGGAAGGAAACATCTGAACCCCTTTTGGAAGCGTAGCAAACTGCATCCGACGATGGTACTGTACCCCTACTCT
>ENA-UENX01000268-UENX01000268.1-marine-metagenome-genome-assembly--contig:-NODE-268-length-26697-cov-3.753975_pt1 | contig 26697 bp, 28 predicted proteins | sample MGYA00237875_ERZ529327 | MGnify/ENA primary metagenome ERZ529327 (study PRJEB26372, sample SAMN05368347) | marine metagenome | biome: cultured habitat; feature: ocean water; material: water; isolation... | reverse complement strand
CGTGGCGAAATAAAAGGGGGTTATTCAATCGCCACTCTTTCAGATGGAAGTAAACAGCCTGAATTAATGTCCCTGGAGGAGCTACACCGAATTAGAGAAACCTCAGAAGGATACAAAGCCTACATGGCAAAGAAAGTAAAATCATGTACTTGGGTAGAGCATGAGGGCGAAATGATGCGCAAAACAGTTCTAAAGCGAATTACCAAGTACTTACCAAAAGAATCCGGTGATAAGCTACAAGAGGCAATTCAATTAGACAACCAAGGCTATAAGTGCGAGTACTGGCAGCAAGATAAAATTTTCCAGCTACTGGCAAAGGCGAATATCACGCCCGAGAGAGTTGATCGTATTTCAAGAGAATATGAAACCTACACCTACAGGGGTGCTCAGGAATGCATTGCCTATCTAGAAGATAATCAATTAGAAGAGCCAAAGATTAAAGGCCGCTCCTTGATCCAGGATCTTGAAGCAGCAGATAAGTAATTTTCGTTTCATAAGGTTACCCGTTGGGGCTTCGGCCCCTTCATTTACTTGCCATGCAAAAAGACATCAAACTTCAATATTACGGTAAAGTCCAAGACGGGAAGATTGTACTTCCTGGTAAGAGACTACTACAAGAAGTAGTAGGGCAATTCGATGGAAGAAGCATAGAGGTTACTTTTCAGCTTAAAAGAAAGCGGAGGTCTAACAATCAGAACGCGTACTATTGGGGCGTTGTGATACCTCGAATCCTCCAGGCTTTTATTGACTTGGGAAATGATCTACAAAGTGGTAATAACGGCCATGCTGAACTCATACACAATTACCTGCTTGATAAGTTCCTAGATAACGGGATCGATCTTTTTGATGCAGATATGAACATCGAGAAGACCCGATCTAGTACAACACGCTGCACGACTACTGAATACATGGAATACCTAGACAGAATAATACAATGGGCTGCTGAATGTCTCAACATTGTAATTCCGGAGCCTAACACAGAGTACGCATAAAACAAATAAACATGAAACGATTTATAACAATACTTTTTCTAGCTGCTATGATTAGCGGTTGTGCTGTATCGAAAGAAGCTAAATACGGCAAAGACTTACCAGCGGAGTTCACATTGAAATGTGGGGATTGCCGCGACTTGAAGTAAGAAATAAAGAAAAGTCAGCTAAGCCTATTTGTTAACGACAATAGGCGAAATGAAAATAGGATATGCACGTGTAAGTACTGAGGATCAAAACCTCAGCTTACAGATAGATGCACTTGAAAAATTCGGGTGCGACAGGATATTTCAGGAAAAAGTTTCTGGAGTATCTAAAAACCGAAAGGAGTTTGAAAATTTGCTGCTACACATTCGATCCGGTGATACCGTAGTGGTGTGGAAGCTGGACAGGCTAGGTAGATCCGTAAAACAACTCATTGATTTAATGGAAACCTGGCTTAAAGATGGAATATCTTTCCATAGTATTAGCGATGGCCTCACTATAAATGATAGTGCAATGAGTCGTATGTTTTATACGATTATCGCGGCTTTTGCACAGCTTGAGAGAGACTTGATTTCAGAGCGAACGAAAGCAGGACTAGCCGAAGCAAGGAAGCGCGGACGTATAGGAGGAAGGCCAAAGGGATTGAGCGATGAAGCCAAGAAAACAGCAGAGCGTATTTACAAACTCCACAAGCTAGATGAAATGTCTGTCCGTGAAATCATGGATGTGGTAGGGGTGAAATCAACCAGTACTTTTTACAAATACCTTAAATACTGGAAGCAAATAACAGGATAGGGTCATACCACGAAAGTGAACCGATTTTACAAAAACGGTATTTCCAACTCGAGAACAGTAAATCGAAAACGGGTTCGCAAAAATCTGGTTTACTGGCAATTAAACACTTATAGGAAAGAGCGATCAAGGCAACGTTTTTAAGAAATCAGGGCCAAATCTGGTCCTTAAATCGAAATCATATGAATCCTTCTGATTTTACTGTGGAGCCTTGGAGCTGAATAAAGAATGTGAAGTGATCGCCCGGAACATCATGCAAATCCTAAAGCGAACCGGAAACGCTTGGAGAGAACTAAGCTGGGAAGAGTACAAGGAGGAAAGGTTAAAAGACGGAAGTTTTACCGAAAGAGAGAGAGGCTATTTTGACAAAGTGCTGCCATACACAGCCAGCGAAGAACAGGCCAGGAAGTTTTCACCGACTTGGCATAAGGTAACCGCATTGCAAACCACTAAATAACGACCCATGAAAATAGTATACATAGCACACCCAATAGGCGGCGATGTCGAAAATAACCTGGAGCGAATAAGGAAGATCGTTCGCAAACTAAACCTCAACCACCCTGACATTGTGCCGTTTGCACCTTATTGGCTTGATTGCCACGCATTAGACGACAATATTCCCGAAGAAAGAGAGAGAGGCATTAAGAATGACAAAGAGCTGTTTAATCGAGGTTTCATAGATGAGCTGTGGCTATATGGCCCAAAAATCAGCAACGGGATGAAGGCTGAGATCCAATTGGCAAAAGACCTTGGTATTCCTGTTGTCCCCCAAACAAACGAAACATTTACTGACCTTAAACAAATTCAAAGTGATACTTAGAAGACTAGGGAATAAGAATAAGGTGTCTAAGTTAATACTGCCACACTTCCCAAAACACAGGACATACATATCTTTATTTTTTGGAGCTGGAGGGATGTATTTTAACAAACCATTAGCGGCAAATAATTTCCTAAACGACAACGACGAGAACGTATACAATTTATTTGAGGTAGTAAAGACCAAAAAAGACGAGCTAGTTAATTGCTTCATAGACTTGCCGTTGCACGAATCCATATTTAACCAATGGAAAATCAGCGAAGAGATTGACCCCATATGGAAAGCGGTTAGGTTTATCATGCTTTCCAATGCATCTTATATGGGAAAGTCTGACACTTTTCATCACCGTACAAACAACAACCCTAAAAAATCTTTTGAGTCTAAAATTCAAGCAACTTTTGAAATGATAAAAAACGCGCGTTTCATGTGTTGTGATTTTAGAGAAGTACTGGGGAAAATCGCTTTTGAGTCAGGCAAAGACAAGTTAAGAGACATGGAGCAAACCTTTATTTACGCTGATCCTCCTTATCTGGGCCAAACACACAATTATAAAACAGGCTTTAAGAAAAATGATACTATAGACCTGTTTGAATTATTATCGGGGTGCGGGATGAAATTTGCAATAAGTGAATTTAAAAACAAGTTGATCGTGGATTTGGCTGATCAATTAGGTCTGCAGGTTATCCCTTTAAATGGCCGTCAATCGCTCAAGAACAGAAGAACAGAAATTTTAATCACTAACTACAGAAATACACAAATGAGCTTATTTGAATTAGATGAGCTTGGTATTTCGCAATAACCACCCCGTGAAAATACCAGACGATAAGCGACCTATTTGCACTTGCGGGAAACCGCTAAAACTTGTCATGTTTTCGGGTTATTACACGACGCTATATTTTTGGCAATGCAACTATTGTAAAATAGATGATTACGAACCGGATTGCATTGAAACCGACTCAGAAGATTAAGCCATTTTCTAAATAACGACCAAATGGCTGGACCAATATCAACAGATAATTTCACCAATCAATTCTACACTAGAGAAAAAGCCTATGAAGCAATAGAAATTGTTAGGCAGTATGTTGTAGGATTCCAATTCAATTGGACAGAAGTGAACACCGGAAATAGAATTATTCTAGGAATCAACCCAGTTTATAAAGACCTAACAACTCTGCACTGACTAACAGGTGCGTGCCACGGGAGGGGCTGCAACTCCTCCCGATTTTTTAACTACTAAAAAATTGACCCCAATATGCGACTAAAATATGATGACATCGAATTTGAAGCCACAGAAGAGTATATCAATGCTGTAAAAGCCCTAATGATTGCAGAAATGAAGATGATGTCCAATGTACCCGAATTAGATTCGAGTTGTTGGCATTTTGGAACGGCTACTATTGGCAATCTCTCCAGCAGCAAGTACTTACAAATGGAGTTCTGTGATAAGCAGAATATGTCTTGGATGGTTTTTGAGGGAGATATAAAAACAACTATTGAAGAACCTGTTAAAAAATAGACCGATCAATGAAGAATAGAGACGTAGTAGCAAGTATCAAAAACAAGCTAGGGCCATTTTGGACACTGGTAGACCTGCTACTTATTGACGATGAATTGTTGCCTGAAGATGTGGACAAATATTCCGAATTGATCCAAGATACAGCAGAGAAGTGTAGAGACAACCAAGACATATTAATTCAAGAACTCAATAAGATAAAATAACGACCCGACGATGAAAATAGAATTTAGAAACGAGTGGGGAAATTCTGGAATTGAGGTTTTACCTAGAATCTATGTTGGAGTTTGGCATGGCTGGGTTATTGACCTTGAGTGGTTGTGCTTTGGTATAGGAATACATTTTTAATCATTTCGAAAATTCGACCATTTGACCATGACACTAGGAGGATTATTCAGCGGAATCGGTGGCTTTGAGCTTGCAGCGCAATGGGCTGGCATTACTCCGTTATGGTCAAATGAGATCGACCGATCCGCTTGCAACGTGCTTAGGAAAAACTTTACCCATGAAATCATCGAAAAAGACATTAGAGAAATCGGGCGGCACAATTTACACCCAGTTGACATTATTTGCGGAGGATTCCCGTGTCAGCCCTTTAGTTCTGCCGGGCACCGAAGAGGCAAAGAGGATGACCGTTACCTCTGGCCTGAAATGCTCCGCATTGTTAAAGAACTCAAGCCGACTTGGGTTATTGGTGAAAACGTTGCTGGGCTCGCCAGCATGGGGCAACCGGGTTTGTATTCTGTCTTGGAAAGTGAAACGGTTGGCGTTACGGAGGAAGACTTGGTATTGCCGGAAATCATTGGAGATCTTAAAGAAGGAGGATATGAAGTCCAAATCTTTAATATTCCAGCTTGCGGTTTCTATGCCGAACATAGAAGAGAAAGACTTTGGATTGTTGCCTACAGTTCGAAGCAGGATGACCGGGAACGTAACGGAAGCCAGAAAGAAGGACAAGAATCGGAACTTGGAAAGTGTATTATCTCAAATTCTTCTGCCTACTCCAATGGCGAGGGATTACCGAAGCGGAATGAGTCAAGAAGCTATCGATCGACGGATGAAAGAATCATCTCGCGGGGTCAATCTATCGGAGTGGACACAAAGACACGTTGGTGGGAGTGGGAAGCTAAACCCGTGCTTTCTAGAGCTGATGATGGGATTTCCGGAAGGGTGGACCGAATTAAACAATTAGGCAATGCAATCTATGTCCCTATTGCTTACCAGCTTTTGAAATCAATTAAATCACTATACTAAAAATAGGACCAAAAAAACTATAGCTATGGCTTTACTATCAATAGTTCATCTAGATCGTCTTAGAGCGCATTACTGTCCTTCTGGTTCTGGTGAATCGACTTTTGTAATGAGTTTAGAAGAGGGCCAATCTATAGATGGTGGTATTGCTGGACTTCTAGCAGAAACACCTGATTACTTTCACGGTGAGATGTCTCTTTACGATGGTTTGTTTAATCAGGTCGAAGAATGGATGAAGAAAGGTCTTTGTTTCGACGAGGCTGTTTTGACAGTAAAGGAAGAACAGGAAAAAGACGGGATCAAATTGAAAGTTGGTTTTGGTTTAGGAACTGCTACTTTTCAATATGTAGTAGGTGGAGCCGAACAAAATGTTAAGCTATATGAAAGCTTACTAAGGAAAAGTATAATCAATTCTTTGACCTTAACATTTTAACCACCCATGCCAGAACTAACAGCAGGAGACCTTCAGCCCCTATGGAACCATATGAGCGAACAACACGATTTAGAATTGACCTTTACGGAGTTGTTCGACATACTTGGCATAATTGAAGAGATTCAAGCGAAAAACAAGCCTCATACAATAACGTTTGAGGTTCCATTATCCAACCCATTTGATAACAGTAAAAAATAGACCCATGAAGGATAAACCAGTCTTACACCTGAATCTAAAAAGGAAGTGGTTTGATATGATTGCTTCCGGTGAAAAGAAAGAGGAGTACAGAGAAATAAAACCTTATTGGACCAGACACTTTGGAGGTACATATATCAGGATTAAGGGCAGGAATTACCATCCTACCGATGTTTTGGTGTGCTTCTCCAATGGATACGCTAAAGACCGTCCTCAGATGCTAGTAAGCCTCAAAGGAATGAGGGCTAAGGAAGGAAAGCAAGAATGGGGAGCTACACCGGGACAATGGTACTACACCTTGATTCTGGATCAAATCATTAACCAATCATAAAAACGACCCCATGAAAGACAAACCAGCAACCCTACTCAACCAATACATTATCATTGGAATTTTGCTGCTAAACACGGTGTTGTTGATAATGGATATTGCATTTAAAGCCTACTAAGAAGTACCATTGTTGATAAATTCGCAATAATTAAGTATTTTTGTTTGTGAATTCATAATGATTAATCATTTTGTTTCAAAAACAACCAATTTATGCCCGGACGCGGAGGAAAACGAGAAGGGGCAGGAAGAAAGCCCAAAATTGAAGAACAAAAACTAGTAGAGAAACTATCTCCATTAGACGAAAAAGCATTTAAGGCGCTAAAACACGCTTTAATCAATGAGGAGGCTTGGGCAGTAAAGCTGTTCTTTGCTTATCGGTTCGGAATGCCTAAGATTAAAGCAGACATTACCTCTAACGGACAAACTATAAATATCCCACCAATAGCATGGGTAGAGACAGTGAAGGAGTCAGAATAAACAAACTGTTTAAGCCCTTATACACTTCTAAGAAAAGATACTTCTTAATAACGGGCGGTCGGGGATCACTGAAATCCTCCACCGTTCACGACTTTGTAGCTAGACTAACGTACCAACAGGGGCAAGGGATTCTCTTTACCCGATATACGATGACTAGCGCCGAAAAGTCAATCATACCGGAATTTAAGATCGTTCTGGAGCGCTTGCAGATAGAGCCTCATTTCCACATTACAAAGAACGTAATCACTAACACTCAGACCGGATCGTTTATTTACTTCTCGGGGATCAAGACAAGCTCAGGAGATCAGACAGCTACTTTAAAATCAATTGCTGGTATAACAACCTGGATAATTGAGGAGGGGGAAGATTTTAAGAACGAGAAGACATTTGAAACGATAGACGACTCAATTCGGACCACTCACCTACAGAATCGGGTTATTTGGATTCAGAATCCCACTACTAAAGAGCACTTCATTTACAACAAACTGATTGCACCGAAAAATAAAAAGGTCCAGGTTCACGGGTATGATGTGACTGTTTCTGATATGGAAGATGTTGAGCACATCCATACAACTTACCACATTGCAACGGAATACCTAAACGACTCCTGGCTAAAGAAGGCCGAGAAACATCGTTTAAAAGCCGAAGAAGCGGAGAACAAGTACAAAACCCATTATTATCACAACTACATAGGAGGGTGGCTTGAAAAGGCCGAGGGAGTTATTTTCGAGCATTGGAAAGAGGGCGTTTTCGACGAAAGCCTACCGTATTGCTACGGACTAGATGAGGGGTACAGTCCAGATCCGGCAACCCTGGTTAAAATCGCTATTGACCACAAAAGGAAAATAGTTTATTGGAAAGAGCTGTTTTATGAAACGGAACTTGCAACGGGTGTGTTATTGGGTAAGATCAAAGACTCAATCAGCAGGAGGAAAGATTTGATCATTGCGGACGATAAGGGGCGCTTGATCGCAGACGGTCGAAATATTGGTTTGAACATGATCAAGCCATACAAATACAAAGACAGTGTATCGGGTGGCATCAAAAAGATGTTAGATTATACGCATGTAATTGATAAAGAAAGTTACAACATCAAGCGAGAAATGAATAATTACGTGTGGAATGATAAAAAAGCCTCAATTCCAGTCGATGACTTTAATCACAGTATTGACGCGGGAAGATACGCATTTGAACGGCTTTTGTTAGGTAAAAAAACAGGAGTGCGTCGAAGAAATTGATTTTTATGAATTATTTGTTTATATTTGTAGGAATTATTACGGCTGACGGGTAGGCCGATGACAACATCATTCTATCAACAAGCTGTAATAACCAATGAGTTTAACTTGCACATGTCCAGTAGGGGCGGCAATTCCCGACTTAACCATAAGTACTTGCCCGGTAGACCTTGGACAAATTCAAAAAGTAGTATTCCAACGACGATATAGCACAGGCACGACTCTAAACGAGTTTACTATTGCCTCTGCCAATCCTAACCTTTTGGCATCCTGGACCGCTGTGACTAGCGCTAGTGATGGTACAAAAGCCGTTGTTTCCCCTTATATCAGCAATCCAACTGTCGAAGAAGGCGCGAAAAGAGAATTTGGAGGCGGCAACGCTACAGTTGGCGGTATTCCTATCAATCTTGGTCGTGAAAGCACAACCTTTACTTCTGAGCTATTGCGCGTTTCTCACGTGATGGTTAAAGAGTTGAAAGGTTACGAGTGTGAGGATCTTGGAGTTTATTTGATCGGTGAAGACGGAAAGATTACCGGACTTGCAGACGATAACAGCAGTGCCACCCAATTCCGACCAATTCCTGTAACTGGATTCTTTGTATCAGATCGCCGAATCGGAGGTTATGAAAACCCGGATGTAAACGTAATGTCTTGGTCTTTCTTGCCTAACTGGTCTGATGAACTATATACTGTAACACCTTCTGATTTTAACGCTTTAACTCAGCTGTAATGGTTGTTTTGACTCATCCCACATTAGGAGATCGAGAATTTGAACCGGATCACGCAGAGCGTATCCTGGCAATGGAAAACAACGGCGGTTGGACGAAGAAAAGAACCAGAAAGCGTAAAACTCAAAAAGGTGCTGCAACTAACGGAGATCAAGGAAATAGTATCCAAGCCCAAGCACAGACAACAGATAGCGACTGCGGTTGCCCATGAATCTAGGATAAGTCTGCACGCTGAGGCAACGATAGGTGATAAGCGCTATAACAGGGCGGTTACGCAGTTTCTTGATTGGGTTAAAACGCAATTACCGAGTGATAAGTACCGGATCTTCGCCTCACTTTTTCGGTATCCGGTTAAGACGGTGGCATTCACCGAAACGATCTTTGAAAATTTGCAAAGGGTTCTCGACGGCAAAAACCCGGTATTCACCGAGGAGTTTGTTTCCCCTGAATTACTTGACGATTGGGAGGAGTACAAAAAAGATCAACTAAAAGACCCTAAAAGGTTTCAATACGAAGCCTTTGAAGCTATGAAAACCCAAATAAACGGGGTTCTAGTCGTCGATTTACCAGAAAGTCAAACAGGGGCAAGACCTGAGCCTTACAGCTATATTCTGAACATTAACGATGTAGTTGATTATTCCGATTTAGACGATAATGGAGAATTTGACTGGATAATATTTAAGCCAGCCGAAAACCGACTATCTGTTTTTGATCGAGAAGGTTTCCAATTGTTTGAAACTGATCCAGGGTCCACTAGCCCGAAAAGACAAATAAGCGCAGTTAATCACGGTTTAGGTCGCTGTCCTGCAAAGTTTCTTTGGTATAAGCCAGTTAATCGAAAAGAGAAGAGCGTTAAGCAGTCGCCTTTAACCAACCAGTTATCTAATCTCGATTGGCTCTTGTATTACATGATCGCCAAAAGACAGGTTGACAACTACGCCCCATTCCCGATTTTTTGGGGCTTTGAGGCCGATTGTGACTATGAGGATACGGAAACGAGAGATTATTGTGATGGAGGATTTTTAAGAGATGCAAACGAACACTACCTCCTGAACAGAGACGGATCGCTTAAAGAGTGTCCTGTTTGTAGCAAGAAAAGACTTACTGGAGCGGGTTCATTTATTGAAGTACCTGCACCGGGGCCACAAAATGACAATGCAAACCTCAGAGATCCGCTTGGAATAATTACGGTTGACAAATCCAGCTTGGAATACATAGTTGAAGAAATTGACCGCTTGAAAGTCGAAATATTCGAAAATGTAACGGGCTACGGTGGAGAACCAATCAACGACCAAGCGATTAACGAGAAGCAAGTATTTGCCAGTTTTGAAAGCAAGGCTCAGGCGCTAAGGAATTTGAAAGCTCAATTCGAAAAGGCTCATGAGTGGAGAAACTGGATGATTTGCAAATTAAGGTATGGTAATTCATTCATAGGGAACTCATATAGCTACGGTACAGAGTTTTATTTGATGACTCCGGACCAATTGCTCGACTGGTACGAGAAAGCTCGGAATAAGGGCTTAAACGACTCTATTCTTGATATGATCGAGGATGAGTACAACAAGACAAAGTATCGGAATAACCCGAATGAGCTACATCGGGTAAATGTCCTGAAAAACCTTGACCCTTTCCGACACTTGACCAAAGGCGATGTAAGGGAAATGTATAGAAATGATGGGCTACCCTTTGAAGATTATTTTTTGAAAGTCAACTTCTCAAGCCTAATCCAACGGTTTGAGCGAGAAAATATAAGTGTTACCCAATTTGGTGAAGCGCTAGAATTTGACAAGAAAATTGAAGCTATAAAAAACGAACTATTGAGATATGGATCAGAGTACAAAACAACCACAAGTCAAGAAAACACGGGCAGCAGTCAAGCCCAAGTACCAGCCTAAAAAGGGCGAGGAAAAGATGGTACATATCAAGATGGAACAGGAACAATTTGTTCCTGGTACTGATCAGCGAGTTAGCAAGCCTCAAGTTATGCAGTTCAGCCCTAAAGATTTGGCTGATCGCTTGAAGTTCTTACCGGGGCAAGGCTGGACGCTCCACGAGATCCTACACGCACCGAAGGAAGGCTGGAAAGTCTATTACAATTGGGAGCTAAAAGGTATTGAAGCTGAGATCAAAAGCCTTAAGGTCAAGAAAGCAAACCCATTGATTGAAAGGAAAGAAGCTAAAGGGCTTGATTCAAAAATCACAGCACTAGAGAAGAAAGCCGACGAACTCGACGCGAAGATTGAAAAATTATAATCCACAACAAACAACCTAAACATCTAAGGGAAGATGGCATTAACAACTGAACTACTCAAACAAACAAAGGGCTTAGATACCCTAACAGAGGAACAACTTGCAGCAATCACAACACTATCGGCCAACAATGAAGCGGCTGTCATCGGTCAAAGGATCGGTGAGATTTACGGAGGGCTAGACAAAGATATTTTGACAGCTTCCGGAGTTGAAAAATTGCAAGGCGAAAAGACTTATGCTTATGCAAAACGAGCATTTGAGCAGATCAAGAAAGATACCTCTACTGGAGGCGATGATCAACTGAAGGCCAAAGTCGAGGAGTTAACAAAAGTTAACACTGAACTTCAAGCCAAGCTCAAAGACGGAAAAGGAAACGAGGTATTGCAAAAGCAGTTAGATGACACCTTAAAACTCGTTCAAAGTTGGGAAACCAAGTACAACGATGAGGTGAAGTCGCTAACCGAAAAGCTAACAGCCAAGGATAAAGAATTTGTACTCTCAGGTGTAGAGAATCAATTCGACCTGGCTTTAGTAGGAAAGAAATTCAAAGCTGGCATTCCCGAAGAGGTTGCTAAGCAATTCGCGGAGAATAAGAAGCGAGAAATCCTTGCTCTTTACACTCCCGACTATATTGGTGAAGGCAATGATAAAAAGCTGATCTTCCGTGACTCAAACGGGCAAGAGTTACGAAACAAAGAGAACAGCCTAAATCACTTCACCGCCGAAGAACTTTATTTGAAAGAGCTTGCTTCCATTTTGGATACAGGCAAGCAACAACAAGGCACTGGCACTAAGCCAAACGGGACAGGTACTAGTACTCCAGCCGCCTTTGATGTGTCCACAGCTAAAACAAAGGTTGAAGCCACTGATATGATGGTTAATCACCTTTTTAGCCAGGGTTTAACAAAGCTTTCTGATGACTTCCAAGTCAAGCTCAACGAGCTACAGGAGGCCAACCAAGCCCACATCGACACATTGCCGTTTAGATAGACGCGAAGGGTAGCGTCAAGTAATTGTAATTCACTTTAAAATTAACTTGACGATGAGTTTAGTACTAACACGTACGCAAAACATGCGTGCAATGTCCGATTTGGACAAGTGGGAATATAGAGCCTCCAGATATGGCGCTCTTGATCTTTTCCTTCAAGATACAGCGAACCCAACCGGGATTGTTTCAAGTGAACTAGTCCAGAAGGCAGTAAACAGTGTACACAGCACTTTGCAAGTACCTGTAATTGACTTCGACGGATCTGTTTCAATTGGTAGTTCTCGTTCGGTAACGATCGCTGATGACGAGAACACTTCTGCGCTTCAAACTATTTCGTTCACTACTTATGCATGGGGCTTTACTATGGTTCCTGCTGCATACATGAACAATGAAATTGGATACCAGAAGGACTTCGAAACCAAATTCCGCAAATATTTGCTTCAATTCCTTTCTACGCTTGACAGTGCGGGTATTACCGCTCTAGATGCTGCCAAGACTCAGGTTTTGAATGACGATCTAGCAAGCAAGTACTCTTTGACTTCAAATGTACTTGTTGCAGCTCTAGCCGACCAGGACGAAGTAATTGGTGATATTTCCGTTTTGATGGAGGCCAACGATTACTACGATCAATTGCACGTTGTTGGTGGATCTTCTTTGCAGTCCCACATCCGTAACCGATTATTGGAGAAAGGCCAATTCAACCAGGAGCAGAAGCAATACCAGTACAATGACAAGGTGTTCCACTTCTCTAACCGTGTAACCGATGCAGCCAGCCAGAAAGCTACAGGATACGCTGTAACTAAGGGTTCTGTAGGTATGGTGACTCGTTTCGAGCGTGAAGCACTTCGAAGAGCAAGCTCAAGAACAGGCCACGAGTGGGATATTATCACCATTCCTGGAATGACTGTGACCTCTGAAGCTGAAGGTGGAAACACTAGCAGAACGTTCCCTTTCAACGTAGGAACCTACTACTACGAGTCAGTAGGAGACTACAACGCGATTGCTGGAGCAGCTACAGCCGATTTGGATCGAGCAGTGAAAGAGCACTACGGATTTGCAGTAGATGTAGCGTTTATCACTTCTTATAACAGTGATAACACGACTTATCCTTCTCCAATCCTGAAGTTCTCAATCGCTACAGTATAGAGTAGGTTGTTTTTTTCATAAATATCACGAGGGCGGTCTTTTATGGTCGCCCTTAATTAAGATAAATGTACAACGCCTCAACAATTAAGACAGAGTTAATCGGGTTGCTAGGTTGGCGCCAGAATGAGGACTCAAGCGGGACACAGTTAACCAGTTTGACGACTACCTCAAGCGGCCAATATTATAATGATATTCACCCGTTATTGACAATTGATAATTTGTTGAGCATTGCACCGGAATACAGCCGTTTGCACAGTGGGGATCAATCAGCGGAGAATACGGCTTTTACGAACTGGCTACAGCAGAAAACCGAAGCGGGAATCATTCAGGCAATTCAAACCTGGATCAACCGGAAGTTTGAGGTAAAAACAGCTAAGAACCTTTTAGAGCGTAATGTTCTGTTCGATACGAGCGGAAGGATTCAAGGAAAAGACGTAAATGATAGCTTAGTAGTAGGTCTAGAGATTATCCCCCCTAAATCTAGATCTGTACAAACCAAGATTGAATCAATCGGGATTCAGCTGGACACTAACCAAAGCGTTACGGTAAACCTTTTCCATTCTCAAAGTAATGCAGCTGTTCAGACTCAAGCAATCACTTACTCGGGTAGCGGTGGTTTACAATGGCAAACAGTCGATTGGACGCTAGACGGTACAGGCACTTATTTTGTAGCGTATGATCAAGGCGCAATAACAGGACAATCTGTTAACGGTGCACCGAATTACACCTACTACGACAGAGGCTTGACTAAGTTTCCAACCGGGAAGTTCTACCAAGCAACCGCCTTTACCAACTCGGGTTCTTTTGCTTCAATGTGGGACACTTCTAGAAATTCTTACACGAGCTCAACGAGCTACGGATTGAATCTGAAGCTAAATGTCCAATGTGATTACACAAGCTTCATAACAGAGCAAAAAACGCTCTTTCAGGACATTGTAGGGCTTCAGGTGGCAATTAATTTGATTCGGGAAATGGTATACAATCCAAGCTCTCGAATTAACCGCAATCAATCCAATGTAAGCAAGAATGAAGTCTTGTTCGAGCTAGAAGGAGACACACAAGGACCGCGACCAGGAGGCTTAATGGATCGATTGAACAAATCAATTGATGCCATCACTTTCGATGATAGCCAGATAGATAAGTATTGTTCACCTTGTCGGCGTAGAGCTGTCAAGTATAAATCTGTAGGATAATGAATCAATACGGTACAGAAGTGCACGCTATTTGCCCAATCAAACGAGAGCTGAAGGTCTTCAGTGGACCATTGATTGAAGCAGAGAGTCAGGAAGCAGCTGAGGCATGGTGTCAAGAGAACGGAATGGGATACCTGAGAGTATTGGGTAGAAAAACGAACAACATTCCTGAAGTATTTAAAGGGCTTGGTCCTTTCTCGAATGGGGATAATTGAGGAAAAGATAAAAGCATTGTCAACGGTCCAAAGGGATCTTGACCAAATTGTTATCGATCTGCTCCAACCCTATGAAGCTGAAATAATCGATTTAAACATCGAAGAACAGCTCCAGAGGGGAATTGAAGCGACAGGACAACCCATAACACCAGGATACCGCCCCTTAACGATTAGTATTAAGCGGCAAAAAGGACAGCCGACCAATAGAGTCACATTGAGAGATGAAGGAGATTTTCACGAGTCCTTCAAGGTCCGATTTGGTCCAAAGTTCTTTGCGATATACGCTACAGATGAGAAAGCCGAGAGGTTAGAACGAAAGTACGGAAAAGACATATTCGGACTAACTGATCAGAACTTACAAGAAGTAATCGAACTACTTAGACCCGAACTTGAAGAACACATAAGAAAAAAGCTGTGATAACCACGCCGACCATACCAACATATTCACCAGCTAGGCTAATTGATGCGGCATTGCTGGAGATCCAGGACGGGCTTACAACTCAATTAAGTTGGCTGAATAATGCTTTTGGGAAAGCGCAGCGGTTAGTCAGGCGCAAGGACGGAAGAGAAGTGTTTTATCCGGGCGTTTGGTACGGCGAAGCTGATTATCTCCCGGTGTTTCCAGATGGCCACATCGGGAATTTTTCTTTTTTCGATGTAGAGGACGGACAGACCGTAGAGAGAGAAAAGGGGTTTCATGGTGAAATGGTGGCTGATTTCGGTTTAGTGTTCTGGTTCAACTTCAAAGATGTGTATTCGACCGGATGGGAACTGAGGACAACGGAGAACGTGAAAGCTGATGTACTAAGCGCTCTAAAAGCGATCAAGATCGATAGAGGGGCGTTTCGGATCAACCAAATATTTGAACGAGCCGAGAATATCTATCCAGGATACACCATCAGCGAGATCGACGATCAATTTTTAATGAGACCATACGGAGGTTTCAGAATAGAAGGCGAATTGAGGTACTATGTAGACTGTATCTGACTTATGAAAAAAATCAACCACAACGGGCACTCCATCGAGCTATACGATAGCATTGATGAGATGCCAATTAAGAGATTCAACCTATATCAAAGATTTGTAATGATTGACAGCGGCATTGGATCAACATTGCAAGACTTTGACCAGCATTTAGCGAAAGCGCTAATGTATCACCAAAAAGGTGAAAGTGAAAAGTTTAGTAATCAAATTGAGAATATTAGACAGTTATACATGTTCATCATCCAAGGCACTAGCCCCAAGATGTCAACGTTTGCTACGCTGATTCACAAGCTAAACGGAAAGGTAATAGAGGATTTGAGTGAATCAGGGATAGAAAAGATCCTTACCAAGCTAAGTAAGCACAGATTCTCACTTGGCCAGCTAAACGGACTACTTGAAGCCTTTAAAAAAAAATTGAGTTCGAGTTTGAGGTTTACTTCCCCAAGCTGAGCGATGGAGCAAAAGCAAAGTGGTATCACGACAAGCTAGTTGATAGAGTTTTTGCAGTTACGGAAGCTATAATAAGCGGATCGGGAATAGATACAGCAGAGATCGACGAAGAGATATTAGGGAGAATCAACCCTAAGCGGTTTGGAGGATCAAAGGGGGCCGAAGTACAGGCTATAAAAGGGTTTGAACAAGATTGCATCATCATTAATCAATTCATACCCAAAGACCCAAAGCAAATGACAGTGCTCGAATTTTATCAAGCACTTGAGTTTATACAAAAACAAGCTAAGAAGACTAAAACTAATGGCAAATCCTATCAAGGCAAGCGATCTTTTTAAAGACGATGGTGCGATACAATCGGCTATAGATCAATTGCAGGAATTGCAAAAGGAATACCAGTCTGCTCTAGATAAAATCAAAAAGGATGCCTTGTCTCTCCAGGTGTCTATAAAAAAAGTCAACTCCACCACTTCCCAACAACGAGAAGAGATTCGAAAAACGGCTAAACAAGCTGATGTTTTAGAGCGTGAGTACATGAAGTACAATAAAGCCCTAGAACAAAACAATGTCGAGATTCAGCGACTTAGAAAGGCTAAGCGTGAATTGAACAACATTGCGAAGCTTGAAGCACAGTTAGCCGATAACGCGGAAGGCTCCTACAATAAACTCGCTGCACAGTACGCCCTGAATAAGATCGAGCTGAACAAGATGTCCAAGGAAATGCGAGAAGGGACAAAGGCGGGGCGTGAACTAGAAAAGCAATCCAAGGAGATCTTCGAGGAGATGAAGCGCTTGCAAGAGGCAACCGGAAAGTATACGCTTAATGTGGGTAACTACAAAGAAGCCATCCGGGATGCAACGAGCGGTTCTATTGGATTTAGCAAAGCCTTATCACTAATTGCTAAAACTCCTATCCTTGGAGTAATCACGGCTGTTGTAGCGGCTGTAACAGGCTTGTTTAGCGCTTTTAAGCGAACAGAGAACGGATCAAGACTACTTGCTAAGGCTTTTGGATTCCTTCAGGGGATCACCAATGTCTTTTTATCCGTTGTTGATCGGCTGGCCGGAATGCTGATCAATGTTTTTGAGAATCCTCGACAATCAATGAATTCCTTTGGAAAAGTGCTTAGAGAGCAAATCGTTTCTCGCTTCCAGGCATTCCTTAAAGTCATCGGATTAGTTGCCAAGTCTTTACAGGATCTTTGGAACAAAGATTTTAGAGCGCTTAAAGAAAATGCAATTGAAGCCAGTAAGGCAACAGTTCAGATTGTAACAGGTGCAACGGTTGAGCAGATCAGAGAAGGAGCTAAAGCAGTTGGTGAATTTACAAAAGAGGTCTTGGAAGCTGGCAAAGCAAGCGCAAACCTAGCAGAGCAAACCCTAAATATTCAACGTGCTAATAGAGGATTAGCAAAACAGATTGAAAGACTAATCACTCAAGAGGAAACACTCAACAAAACAGCCGATAATACGACTCTATCCTTCGCAGAACGAGAAAAAGCAGCTGAGGCAGCTAGAATTGCTCTTGAAAAGCGCGCTAAGTTGGAGATTCAACTTGCTCAAAACAACCTCTCTCTTATTCGTCAACAAATTGCACTTAGACAAGGGCAGGAAAGAGAAGCTTTGCGGGATCAGGAACTAGAAGCTACAAGGGCGCTCATTTCAGCCGAAAGAGATTTTACACTAGCAGTACAAGAAAACGAAAAAGTACGCGCAGAACTAAAGCAAGACCGCTTAGAAAGGGATTTAGATATACTTATCGACGGTTTCGATAACCAAAAGGCGATAAACGAGCGATTATTGCAAGATGATCGACTAACTTTTGAAGCCAGAGCCGAAATACTTCGAGATACACAACAGCAATTTGAAGACTCATTTAATAAGCAGATTGAAACGATCCAGCAGTTTACCGGGGTGCAAGTCCAGGCGAACGAGTTAGTAAAAGAATCTGATGCGGTTGTATTGAATCAGAGAATACGTTCTTTAGGTCTTTCTGAGATTATCGAGGGGCGATTGCTTGAGATTATCAGGGAACGCCGTACAGCCATTCAAGATTTAAGTGAAGCTGAGGTCGATCTTCTACGCCAACGCCAATCATTTGGGATTATTGATCCGATTGGATTACCTATATCTAGATCTATCGAACGAGCAGAAAGGGCAATTGAGGATTTTAAAGAATCAATCAGACCTGGAGCAAGTGAACCTCAGTCTTTATTTGACCTACTAGGGATCGATACGGACGGGCAACAGGGGCTAAGGTCAGCTTTGGATTTTGCCAAGCAGCAACTTCAGTCCTTCCTTTCCGAACGTACTCGAATTACTGATCAATTGGTTGCTAATGCAGACAGAGAGGTCGAAGCGGCTAGATCGGCTTTAGAGCGAGAACAGGCCGACAGAGCAGCGGGTTTTGCAAGTCGTGTATCGCAAGCAGAAGAAGAATTGAGGATTGCACAGGCTAATCAAGAAAAAGCCCTTAGAGAGCAGGAAAGAGCGCAGAGAGCCGAAAGAAGATTGCAAACAATACAGCAAGCTCAAAATTTAGTGTCTGCTTCTGCAAAAATATGGAGTCAAGTAGGTTTTCCTTTTGCTATCCCGGCAATTGCTTTGATGTGGGGTTCTTTTGTAGCTGCTAAGGTTAGGGCTAATCAATTAGCTAAATCGGAGTTTGCGGAAGGTGGTCTGGAGATTATCGGCGGTGGATCTCATGCAAGTGGTAATGATACGCCCCTTGGATTCAATGTAGGTGGAAAGCCAGCATACGCGGAAAAGGGCGAGGCTCATATGGTCTTAAAACCCGGACCAACCCGAAAATACAAATCTATCCTTCCAGATATATTCCAGGCGCTTAACTCGGCAACATTTGAGGAAAGGTTTCAAAAGATCAATCAAGCCTCTAACGGTATTCCTGTGTTCAATTTCAATCAAACGGGAGCCGATACAAGCCGAATGGAAGGCGAATTGGCAGCGATCAGAAAACAAGGCGAGGTTAAGGAGTTCAGAGACAGCCAAGGAAGGCGAATTGTAAAACGTGGAAATGTAACCAGGATTTATGTATAGGTTCTTACTTGACATATCATCCACGCGTTACGATGTTAACCCCATCTGGTCCGATGGAATTAAAAAGGAATACGCTAAAGAAGCCAATCAGGAGTTCTTCAGGGAGAAGCTGAACGGGACTTTGCGATTTGTTCGTGAAGACTATGATCTCATCAATAACTCTCCGTTCTCAACCCTGTTTACCGTTGTTTTGCAAAATGATTCTACCGGATATTGGGTAGATGACAGTGAGGCATATTTCTATAAAACAGATTGTGAATTTGATCAAGACACTAAGATTGTAACTGTCAACACTTTGCCTAAAGACCGATATGACGATATTATTGCCGGGATGGACAAGGAGTATGACCTAATTGAGTTAGCTCCAGAGATTACCCCGGTTAGCATGGTTAGACAGCCATTGATCCAAATATATCTAGAGGGGGCAAGTTTTATTAACAACTTCCTGGATGGGGTTACTTGGCAACAGCCCGTTATTACTCCGTCTTTCGAGGCTCCTTCAAGTACGTTAACGAATGACTACTTTTTCACCTTTACGAACACGAAAACCATCGTTACAGGCGATAGTTCGTCATTAAACCCCGATGTTTCGGGACTTTACGACCGCTTTACCTTGATTCGTGATGATGGGAAGTATCAAATCGTTGATGTATCCGGGACATTTGAGATTCAGGATTTAACTGATTCTAATAATCCAGTATTCAGAGCAATTGATACCTCTGGATTAGTTGGTTTAAATGGTCATCCTTTCGATATAGACGGAAGAACTACTTTTCAAAGCTTAACCGACTCAAGCCAATGCCGGACGTTTTCTCCTGCTGTATACGCGCGCATCCTTACAAACGCAACCACAATCGGAGCTTCAGCCACAAACGAGCTACCAGCAAGCGATATAGTAGCAGACAATCAAAACTACTCTCGGGTTCTTGGTCTAGATTTAAGTGGAAATATCCTACAATCTACACTCAATTCAACCGATCCGACACGCTACGGAAAGTTTGCTGATGATTCAGCGGCTTTAGCTGGAGAGTACTTTGTAAAACCTACTGTTTCTGGATCAGAGCAACCCTATCCAATTAGTAGGTCAGAGTGGAAAGAGTTCTCTATGTGGATGTATTACGATACCGCGCTGAGAGATCTCCAAGAAGACGGAGCCGAAGACCTAACAATTACCCAGGCTTATAAAATTAGCGATGTATTAAGCGCTCTATTGAGTGAAATCGATTCAAGCATTACTTATGCAGAATCAACCACCTATTCCGAGTTTCTACACGGAACCGGAAGCATACGAGGGGGCAATGCCTTGTACCCAATTATTACCCCTAAATCCAATGTGGTCGTTGGTGATTATGATCAACCCGCCCAAAAGGCTCCCATTAAACTTTCTGAAGTATTCGCATTGCTGTGGTATTTCCACAAGTGCAAGTGGTACATCGATGATAGCAATAGGTTGCGGATTGAGCACATCCATTTTTTTAAGAACGGGCTTTCGTATGATTCGCAGCAAATCGGCGCTAATCTAACAACACAATTGGAGCCTAAAACGGGTAAGGCGTGGGGATACTGGCAGAACAAATACAAGTTCGATAAATCGAAGCTTCCAGAGCGTTTTGAATTCTCCTGGATGGATGACACGAGCGTTCCTTTTGATGGTTTCCCTATAGATATAAGAAGCCTATTTGTAGAAAAGGGAAATATTGAAAACTGGACGATTGGACGGTTTACTTCTGATGTTGACTTTATCCAGTCTAATCCGGCAGAGATCAGCAAAGAGGGGTTTGTGTTCTTTGAGGCCACTGAAAGCTCGGGTACATATTCTTTGCCTTTTGTTGAGCTAACTGTAGGCGATGAAACTTTCAAGGTACAAAACGGATACGCTGCTTTTATGCACGCCCATCCACAATATCACAAATACGCTTTACCTGCTACAGATATAACAATCAACGAAGAAGATACAACCGCTACAACCACGATAAGAACGAAACAGCAAGAGGTTGAATTTGCCTCTGTTGAACCCGACCCGATGCAGTTAATTACAACGGGCTTAGGCACTGGAGAAATCGAAGGAATGGAAATTACATTGAGTAACGGAACGATAAAAATACAGGTCGCTCATGATACGGAGTAACTACAGCGTTTTACCCTGGTACACCAAGCTAAGCCAACAGAACCACCGCAACTTTTACGCGTATGGTCGGGCCTATGCTTTGTATACAGGTATCAACCAAGTTCCTCCATTTCAATTGGTACGAGCTAAGACGGGAGCGCAGATTGATTACTTCAAGATTGTGAACTTTAAAACTGGAGTTGAAACTGATGTAACGAGCGCAATCATTGTGTCGGGTTTGACGGTTTACGAAGGCACAGATTATGATATAATTATCTACCCTGCTACGGTTGGCATTGGCTCTTCTACTCTATTTGAGGAAGGCGGGTATTATGCAAAAATGTCTGACGGATCTAATATTTGGTATTCGGACGTATTTGCAATGTCTTCTCGTGTAGATCAAATGATTAAGGTACAATTCTGCCATGCTCAAGATATGAGTTACACAGGTGGATTGATTCGATATGAAGACGGGTTTAAAAACTATGTATACGTAAACTCAACTATTGGGAAGCCAAACTTTGAATACGAGGAGGAGGTCACAACCCGAAATGGATACACTTTCCCGCTGCAGCAAACGTCCTGGAAATCGCACCAGTTTGATTTTGCGGCCCCTGAATATTTAGCTGATTTATTTCGTCTCATAAAACTGCACGATTATGTCACTATTTACAACCAGGATATAACATTCGAGTGCGACGAATTTACGCCAACAACCGAATGGCAGGAACAAGGTGATCTAGCAATCATTAATTGTGAGTTCAAAACTGATACAGTTGTTAGCGTTTCAGGTCGAAGCGTAACTAGTGAGACTTGCCCAATCAATGAAGGGCTATGTTTGACAGTGCAATACAATGTGGTTGCAACCATAGTCCTTAACTCCGATGAATACAACGGTTTTTATTACGAGAACAACGGGGTCAACACTTCTTTTGTGGCGGGTGATTACGTGTTGGTTATTGAAGGTGGTGTAACTCGACTTTATCAATTTACGAGAATCAGCACGTACCAACTTGTAAGTGCTTTGGGTAATGAGGTCGCTTATGATCAGCGAACAGGAATATACTACGCTAGACCGCTTCTGTCCAATGAATTTTTCCCAGCCGCAATAACAAGTCTAAATCTAGCTTCTGGAGATACTTGGAATTTGAATTGGAGAGGTATTCCAGGCAGTGTTTGTGAGTTCTACGTGCAAAGTGCAGACGGAAACGAAAGACTAGTTGCAATCAAAGAGTCTGGAGTAATTGACTTAGCGATCCAATTTGAACGAAAAGAGAATGATATAAGCGCACTAATGAAAGTTACCTCCGCAAAATGTGGAGTTTTTTACACGACTGACTACTTCCCATTTGAGGGAGTTGGAGCGTGGATTGTAGAAACAGATTTTGATGTACAATAAAGCTATGAAGTATGGCAGTAGTTGACAAAACAACGCTTAAAAGCTACTTCGAAACCGGGGATAGGCCAACAGAATCACAATTCATTGATTTGATCGATTCCCTTATGCATACCAATGATGGAGTAACCATATACGGAGAGTACGACGACGATGCTGCTGCTGCTTCTGGTGGTGTTCCGGTTGGAGGTATTTATACCCTAAGCCAAACGAATCTCTACGGGATTCCTGTAGGCAATGGAGGAATTTTGAAGAAGCGTAAAATTTAAGAAAACAAAGCTATGAAAAAGATAAAACTATTGATTATCGGCCTTTTGGCGGTGTGGTCTGTTAATGGACAAACACTGTTTACATCGGGTATTTATGAACAAGATAGTTTGTTTAGCTCCGCCCCTTGTTCGGCTTGCTCTCATTGGGCTTATTCTCGTGATTCATCGGCTCTTTATAGGTATAACACTGTTGCTGCTGCTTGGGAGCGTTACTTGAATCTAACGCAGGACAGCGGGGTTCCTTCTGGTGATCCAGGAAGCGGAAATAAATTGTATCTAGACACTGCAACAGGCAACTTATACCGATGGGATGGGGCTGCATGGTCTGTCCTTGGTTCAGGCGGTGGTGGTGGCGTTACCGATGGTGACAAGGGTGATATTACTATCAGCTCTAGCGGTACAGTCTACACCATTGACAATGATGCAATAACAGCCGTTAAAATAGCAACGGGAGCGGTTGGCTCTGATGAGCTGGCATCAACTACAGTTTCGGCGGGAAGTTACACTAATGCTAATTTAACTGTTGATGCAGACGGGCGAATTACCACAGCTTCCAACGGTGTAATTGATAGCACTCGACTAGTGCAAGATTCTATCTTAGTTTACTATCAAAACGGATCTGAGGTAGGTAGAGACACAATTTCCGGTACTGGTTCCGGTGGTGGTGGATCAGGAGTAACTGACGGTGATAAAGGCGACATAACCGTTTCAGGAAGTGGGGCAACTTGGACTATTGATAACAATGCAATCACATCTGCTAAAATCAATGATGGGACAATAGCAACCGGAGATATTGCCGATGATGCGGTTACATCCGCTAAGATTGGTACAGGTGAAGTCGGTGCAGATGCTTTGGCGGCTACGGCGGTCACTGCTGGAAGCTATACAAACGCTGATATTACGGTCGATGCAGATGGCAGGGTTACGGCTGCATCGAATGGATCATCTGGAGGCGGTGTTTCTGATGGTGACAAGGGGGATATTACTGTATCTGGCAGTGGTAGTACTTGGTCTATTGATGATGGAGCAGTCGGATCTTCCGAACTATCAAGCTCTGGTGTTACGGCAGCTACTTATGGTAGTGCATCCACTGTTCCACAATTCACTGTGGATGAAGATGGTCGGGTTACGGCGGTTAGCAATGTTGCTATATCTGCGAGCGGCGGTGGTGGAGCTGGTTATATTGCTCAAGTACACGTAGATAGCATGGGGGCAATACCAAACGATAACGGGAACGACGATGCTGCTTTTCAGCAAGCATGGGACACACTAAGGGTTAATGGGTATCACACTATGACGTTTAGCCCGGGTGGTGTGTATAACATTACAGATATTAGCTGGACCCTCTATTCTGGTGACACCTCTAATGTTATTATAGACCTCAATGGATCCGAGTGGGTAATGGACAGCCAAACAGGGCAAAACGGCAACATATTAATGGATCTTTCGAGGAATATAACCTTTCAGAATGGAACCATTAGGGGCAAAGATTTATCTAGTAACCCGTACAATGTCAACAACTCGTTTTTCTATCTATTAAATACATCTAACATTAGGTTTAAAAACATCAATTTTGTTAGACCCTACTCGCATTGTGTCCGTGCTAATGATCATGTTTTGACTACCGGAACTGAGAAACGAGGATTGACATTTGAAGACTGCCTATTTGAGGATCACAACGACAATATTACTGAGTACAATTCTGGTTATTCCTACATACTTTTTGAGGATGAGGCTGAATATAATATGTTCACCAATTGCAAGGCTTTTACCGGGCAATCATGGGTTAGATCGTTTGGCGGGGCGAATGATAGTTATGTGAATTTAATTGCTGAAGACTTCGAGGTTCCTCTTGCATATTTTGATTCCGACTCTATATTCAGAACAGCCATTATTTATTATGACACGATCGTATCGGGGAATAGTGGGAAACTCCAGTTTTCGAACTTAAAATTCAACCATAACAATAGAATCGTATTAGCCAATATACGACAAGAAGTAGGCAATTCACCTGCTAGGGTTTCTAAGTTTGTGAATTGTGATTTCCTGGTAAATGGTGCAGATAATGCAGTAGGCGAGTTAATATACATTCTTAACGGAGATTATACTGTTTTTGAGTCATGTACTTTCAGGCCAAGGCAAAAAGCTACTTCGGCCACTATATATTTAGAAAATTCATCTGGAGTAAGTTTTTCTAATTCTCAAATATTCCAGACATCTGGCGGTATTGATGCTTTTCATTTAACAAGTAGTAGCGTTACTTTGTCTAATTCGGTTCTAGATGTTAACAACGTGGTTAATTCGGGTTCGACTAATGGAACTGTATTTTACTCAACCGCAAAGGGTGCCCCTTCCTATCCTTCAATCACTCAAGCTCAGGTAGACACTACCTTACAGGAGGGATCTTTATATAGGATCGATGACCAAACATCTCTTCAGGTGAAGGACAATGACGCAACACAAACTAGCTTCCTTAACCCAGTCTTAATATTTGATGATTCTACTTATGTAGAGGGATGGCCCAACACCAGCGCTCAAGAATTAGTAGAAATAGATCAGAATGAGCCTGCCCTACGTGATTGGTACGCAACTGATGAATTTGAAGCCACCGTAAGAATTAGCATGGATTCGGTGCTAAATTTAAACCAATTGTGGCAAGTAGGGGGTACTAACTCATTCACCATAAAATTGCGAAAGTCTACAAACGAAGTAGAAGTTACTTATAATGACGGTACAACGTCCTCGACACTAACAAGCAGTGCCAGTGTTACCTGGACAAAAGATACTTGGTATGTAGTGAAGACAACTTATGAAGCTGATGACTCCTTGAAGGTGTATGTGAATGATGTACTAGAATTTGCCGACTTGTGCTCCAATGTAAATCTATCTACGAACACTAACGGCTTGCGTTTTGCTCCTGCCATTAATAGCGTAGTTGGGTTTAATGGAAAGATAGATTGGATAGAATGGAAGTCTGATTTCATGAGGAGTGCACAAAGAATTCAATTTGGAAATTATGATCCTGACATAACTTACACAACAAGCGGAACTGTAACAGGTAACGACTACAGATCTGACCGAATGGAGCTAGAGGGTCTTGAAGTAACCATTGAAAACGGAGTAATGAAAGCAAGCTTGCCCTCAGCAGATGGTGACGGGTTAATAGATGACCTACCTAGTGGCGATGTATCCATTAATGGCTCGGGTAATGATTTAAATATCACCAATGCGGGAACGGTTTATTTTGAAGCTACAGATATTCAGTTAGAAGGAGATTTGAACCTTAATCAAGGATCAGGAACACCCACCGCTGGAACTGGTTTTACTGTTGGATCTGTTAATGTGCAACGGAGCGCGGAAATTGTTTGTTTGTCTGGCTCTGTTGGGGCGAGTGCCGATGACACCGCGATAACTGGGGGCACAACGGTAATACTTACTTTACCGACAGGATACCGACCCGCGAACACACTTGTTCAACCTGCTTTCACGAATCAGGTTTCCGACTCTAACCCGCAAATGTTTGCTTGGGAAATATCTACAAACGGAGAAATGAAGGTTCTTTTTTCTGAGGGGGCAACCTTTGACCTAGACACAGCGGAAGTACTTTACTTAAGTGGATGCTTTAGCACAAATTAAGTATCATGAATACCAAGGAAGGATACTTGAAACAGTACGAAATAGAGAAGGGTCAACAGAACTTTTCCCCCCGCGAATCTCTTTGGCCCGTTTACCGCCCTAAAGGATTTAGGTTGAAAGCTGTCCTTGACGAATCCTGCTATTACAGCAAAGAGGATTGGGCATTGAATTTTGATCGAGATTGGAACGACTGGAATAAGCTAAAAGGAGTCACCAATTATTTCACTTTGAACAATCATACCTCTGCTCTGATCGCATGGAGG
>ENA-UENX01000267-UENX01000267.1-marine-metagenome-genome-assembly--contig:-NODE-267-length-26759-cov-3.486605_pt1 | contig 26759 bp, 18 predicted proteins | sample MGYA00237875_ERZ529327 | MGnify/ENA primary metagenome ERZ529327 (study PRJEB26372, sample SAMN05368347) | marine metagenome | biome: cultured habitat; feature: ocean water; material: water; isolation... | reverse complement strand
AGACCGCGCGCTTCGATGTCGGGAAACCCATAATATCCACTGCCAGATACCCCCCATTCTGGTAAATGGGGAAAGGAAAATCGATTATCTCCAGGTGGGATTCCTACAAAAAGAACATCTCTTCGTTGTACCTGTAATTTTGGGAAAAGAACCTTTGGAAAGAGTTTCGGTAGCCAAGGGCCACAGGCAAACACATACGATTGAGCTTCTAAGGTGCTACCATCTGCCAGTAGCAAACCGGAAATCTTCCCATTCTGTTCGAACTTGGGTTGGGCTTGAGCAATTCTGATACTTCCTCCATTCTTCTCCAATTGTCGCGCTACCACTTGACAGCCTTTGCGTGCGAGCAAGGTACTTCCTGAAGGCCCTCCATCATTGTACATGGCAACCGCAATGTCCTCGGAGTGGATTTGTGGCCAGCGATAGGCAATTTCTGATTGATTTAATATTTCAGTATTGTCGATGTCGAAGGATTTCAACTGCTTTTTCCTAGCCTCCGCTTTTTCTCGATGAGCACTATTGGTAGACATGGATAGTCTACCTGTTGGTAATACCAACCGCTCTCCACTTTGTTCTTCCAACTTTTTCCACCATTCGAAAGCGCGGATGCCACTGCGGATATAGACCGCGTTGTCGTTATCTAGCTGGATTAAGCGGGTCTCCCCGCCTGAGCTGGCCCTCGAGTTTCCAGGGCCATAGGCATCTAATAGAGTTACCTTTGCACCCAGTCGATTCAAATGGAATGCGGTCCAAACGCCAAAAGTGCCAGCTCCAATAACAGCCACCTCAGGAGCATTCTTCCCACTCCATCGTGGATAAGACTTGGCCGTTAATGCCGTAGCCTGTAGGGCAGCTAGACTACTGCCCGATAGTTTTAAAAATGCTCTTCTTTTCATCATGCTATACCATTTTAAACCTAGCTGAGCAACAATTTTTCTCTTCGCACGCTGTTGTAAAGACCAAAGCCTAGACTTATGAGAAGGCCACTGTATAGCAGGATATACAATAGGTTGGCCCCAAACAACTGCCCAGATCGCGTCGGCTCATATTGGAACTCCGGTAATTGGGCCACGATTTCGGCATCTACTTTTTTATCTTTGAAGATTAGTGGCAGAAAGAACTCACGCCATCCTTCAGCAAAGGCAATTACCTGTTGTCTATAATCTCGGTAGTGGCTGCTGGCCGTACCTGAGATATTCTGCAATCCATCTTGCATCAGGACTGCAGGAGACAAAACCCTCAATTGAGAGACCCACTGCTGTTGGCGATTAAGTTGCCCATCATACTCCTCCAATAGCGGCTGCATTCGCTCTTTTACCACGTCTTGTGAGGCAAAATATCGTTGCCACCATCCGTAGGCAGTTGCTTCGTTTCCAGCTTCCACACTAACCAATTCCGGGTGGCTCCGTAAGTACTCCGCCAGTATCTGATCCTGTTGCTTATCTGCCTCACTCTTCAATACACGCATGTCATTGATCATGCGTGCTCTAGAAGGTACCGGATAGATGGTATTAGACAACTGATTGAGCACGGCGGGGACAAGTAGCACTAGGCCAATCCAGATCCCCAGTAGGCTTATGGCGTTCACGGCAGAGGAGCGTCCCAGTAGATTGACCAAAAATGATAAGGCAAACCAGAACAGCAAATAAGCCAAGGACAATGCCAAGAGCTGAGAAAGACCTTCATTCCAGGTTGCCGTCAAGGATATGCCATTCAGCATCAAACTCAAGGATATGCCTGCGCCTAGAATCAGGGACAATAGAGCAAACCGAAGCGTTGATTTCTGGAGCACCCAATGGACGAGTTTCATTGGCTGAGTGGCCAATAATCTTAAAGAACCTCTTTCTCTCTCTACGGATAAAATATTATAAGTAAAAGCTATTACGATTAGTGGCAAGATATAAATGAGAACGAAGGATAGATCAAAACTCCCAAAAAGCAGCTGGACGGGACTGGAGAGCTCAGTGAAATTCAATAGCATGGCTTCTCCACTTAGTGTAGGCTTGACATAGTGCGTGAATAGATCGCTCTGCCCCGTTGCTACCGAAGCCAGAGGAGCAGCAGGGAAAGCAACTACCCGAGGATGATAATTACCAACCGCTGTTGGCTGGACAGGTTGGCGCCAAGAGGGTACGTCTACCGGTAGACCGGCCTGGATAGAATCGATCAGGGAAAGCATTGCCACGTCCCCTTCTTCTACTTCCGTAACCGCTTGTGCAATATCTTGATTGCGTTTATTTACTTTTTGCTTTCCATTGTAGGAGGCGAACAGACAGAGGGCTAGCAATAACAAACTTAGACTTTGTACCCATCGGTCTCTTATCAGCGTCCTCCATTCATATTTGAAGTTATATTTGAACATGGTGTTTGAAATTGATGGACAAGGATTAGATTCTACGAGTAATCCAGAATAACCCAAGGAAGGAAACGGCCAACCAAGTGATCAGCAGTAAAAAATTACTCAAATGGCTAAGGGCAATTTGCCCCAAAGAGGGAGGCGTGTAACTAAAGTCTGGTATTCCTTCCCAAAGCGCTTGATCTGCTTTATAGGCCCAGTTGCCGTAGGCTGAGTTATCGGCAAAATCCATATTTAAGGCTTCCATCATCTTTAGTCGGTACCGCTCAGCAGCATCAGCAAAATCCCAATGAAGTCCATAATCCGTTCTTGCTATAGCCATCGAAAGAAAGCGAGCTGGTAAATAGGGCGAGGCCGCAGCACTAAGGCTGTAGAACCGACTCTGCTGTTGAAATTGCGCTTTGAGTAATTGATAGTGTTTAAAATAGACCTCTGCTTCGTGCTCTTCCCCTTTTTGCATGCGATAACCGTCAAAGTTGAACGGTAGTTGATGCAAGCTGTCTACTCCGTATTTATTTAAAGTCTCCTTCTCCAAGCGTTTAGCTTCTTCGTTCCAGGGATTGTGACCGTCCAAGCCTTTTTGCTGGTCCTGGGTCACACTCGCCATAAATTCTTGTCTGGTAGGATAAGGATAAAGGGCGTCTGCAAAGTTGCTCGCTGCTTTCGGTGCAGCCAGGCAAGTAATGATCCAGAGGGATAACAATAGCACCAGAGCTAGTCCCCCACTCTTAGTCCACGCAGATACGATTAGGGTCAGGTTTGCAAAGACTCCATAGTAGATCAGATAGACCAAGGCCATTAGCAGTAAAGCGGTCCAGCTGAATAGCCCAAAATCAGGTGTGAGTGCTAACATTACACCAGCTGAAAGGAAAAGTCCTAGCGTCAAGAGCGAAATCGGAATATATAGTCCTAGCCACTTACCAAGGGCAACTTTCCGGGGTGAAACACCTTGGCTTTGCAGCAGTTGGAGGGTGCCATTTTCCCTTTCTTTCCCAAAACTATTGTACCCCATCAGGATAATGAGTAGAGGAATAATGAAAAGCAATATAAAATCGGGAGTAAGATCCCCAAAGCGTGCCAGGCCGGTTTGGTCTGCCGCCGCCATGAATTGAGCCTCATTTCGCCGATGCGCCTCCAAGAAAATGGAGATGCCGGTGAATTTATCTACCCCTTGGTCGATCAGAGAGAGTGGAGATTTGGGCTTAAAAGCATAGGTGCCGTAATGAGCAGCAGAATGTGGGTTTTTTTCGTCTTGACTTGTCCAAAGATTTCGGGCATTGCTACTAGCTTGAGCATGCTGTTTTTGGACATAATTATAGTAATTGTAGCTGATTACTACTGCTATCGAGAGTAGGGCTACGACAATGATCCCTGCTATACGGAAACGACCTTCCCGGAGTGTTTCTTTGATCTCTTTGCGTGCAATTTTCCAGATCATGGTAATCTCTTGAAAGCTTAATGGTGAAGGAGTGAAATCTAGTTCATATGTGTCAAGTAAAGCTTCTCCAGATCAGCGTGGCCAATATCTTGTGGCTTCAGCTGTTCGACCAAAACCCCGTCTCGCATAATGCCAATGTCTGTACCTGTTTCCTTAGCGCGGAAAAGATCGTGCGTAGCCATCAAAATAGCTACCCCATCTTCGCTCAGTTGACGAAGAATGGCCCCAAATTCGTTGGCCGCTTTTGGATCTAAGCCAGAGGTGGGTTCATCTAGGAGCAAGGCCTTCGCACCTTTTGCCAGGGCAATCGCTATGCCTACCTTCTGACGCATACCCTTGGAGTATCGCTTCACATACTCTCCGTGCGCAGACTCCTGTAGTCCTGTGGTTTTGAGGAATTGAGTTAATTCCGATTGATCGTACGATTTTCCTGCTAGGCCGGAGAAGTAGTCAAGATTTTCTAGACCGGTAAGGTTGGGATAGAGTTGTAGATTCTCTGGCAGATAGGCCAGGTATTGTTTTGACTTGGTTGGTTGCTGAGCCACGTTTAGGCCATTGATCAGTGCTTCACCACTACTAGGCTGAATGAAGTTCAGGAATAGATTGATGGTCGTGGTCTTACCCGCCCCATTCGCACCTAGAAGACAGAAGATCTCTCCAGGTCGGATATTCAAATTGAGGTTCTTTACTGCTTCCTTACCGTTGTAATTCTTAGATAAGTGTCTGGCTTGAATCATTAGTATTGAGCATTTTCTATGTGAAATCGAGAAAAGAGAAGTGTAATATCTTGGTTAGTTTATACTTGCAACGCTGTTGCAATATAGTTTTTTTTCATTAATTCGTATTCTTGAATACTGGATTAATAAAGAAAGGAGTCAGAGGATGAGTAACTTAGCAGGATGCTCTACCTGCCATCTGATTTCATGGCTCCCCACAAGCAAGAACCTTATGCAAGCTAAGTTCTTACACTATCCGCTCCCCAATCACTCCCTCTATAGAATCATATGGCCAGAAGAGGTGGATGCTGTCTGCTATGTGCGGAAAGAGGGGCATTACAAAAACTGTATCGTTTTTGTGACCGGTCCCATGTTACATCACCTTTCACTAGAGGAAGAAACTAATCAATCGCTCTTCGCAAAAGCAGAGAATTTGCTAGGCATTTCCATCGATTCCACGGCTTTACTAGCCAAGAAAGACCCTGAATGCGAAATCTTGTACAGTAAGGATCGACCAGCTAATTTCTGGCTATCCGAGCATCATCTCTCCCCTGGCCAGGATGTCAGCATACGATATGGAGTGCGGCGCGAACGGATAGACTGGCGAGCGACCTATTCAAAACTGAAACAGAAGCGTGAATTCAAACTAAAACACAATCGTCAACAACGCCCGTTTCTGGAGCTGGAAAGGTGTAATATTTTGGGGATTGAGCTTGAAAAGCTTTCCATCTTCGAAAGCAAACTTTCTCCGAACTATCCCATCAATAGTTTCCAAGCAGAGCTATTTGGGAATAGGACTTCCCAGACTTACTTTGATCTTAAAAACTGGTTGTTGAAGCGCGGTGGTCTCTTGCTGGAGGCCAACGAGCGGGAGACCCATTTGAATTGTAGAATTGATCTGCAGGATATTGAAATTAGATTGGTGTATCCCACTCGCACCTTTGAGTCCTACCAAAGACCTGGCGTAGTTTTCACACTGTCTAATAGGCGTAGTTATCCTGATTTATTGGAACTTAGACCAGCAGAAAAAGACATCCAGCTAGATGAATGTATCGAATTACCAGAGATCAAACTGACTAATAAATATAGGGAGAATGAGATGGTTAGGTTTTTACCGGTATCAATTCAAGCCCGTTTTCCTGATAAATGTATTTTATGGATTGATAGAAGGCTGAAGCTAGTTGGACTCAGTGATCGAAGCTTTGCCAATATTCTGAATATCAATAAGATTACAGGCTTCTTTCTCCAAAATGTTGCGCCAGCTCGGGGTCCAGGATGGAGCCAACTTGGTGTCGTTCACAAACGGTATGGCGATATCAGCCTTATAGGCAGTGCCTTCCGAAAATTGGATTATCTGCAATCCTTTGTGGAGGAAAAGCTCCAACTCCCCTTTGACACGCGCAAGGAGTGGTACGATGCCTAGCAACTGAGCTGATTTTGAAGCATGCAAAGTATGAGCATCTGGTAACTCCCCTACAAAGTGGTGCCCACATCGCAGGGGAGTTAAACACTCGTCATGCTCTTGGGGAGCTATTTAAGCACTTACTCCCTACGCAAAGACTCTACCGGATTGATGAGTGCCGCTTTGACACTTTGAAAACTAACCGTAAGCAAGGTCAGGATCGTTGTGATGATGCATGCTTTGGCGAACATCCACCAACTTAGATCGACACTGTAAGCAAACTCCTGCAACCAGGCTCCGGTGAGATAATGTGCAATCGGATAGCTTAAGGCGAAGCTAATCAGCATAATGAAGATAAATTCTTTGGAGATCAAGAAAAGAATGCTGGGCACTGAGGCTCCGAGCACTTTTCTCACCCCTATCTCTTTGAATCGGCGTACAGAGGAGAAGGCCGATAAGCCGATCAGACCAAAACAGGCGATGATGATGGAAATGATGGTGAAAGCTTTGATAATCTTCGAAAAACGTACTTCAGTGTCATACATGGTCCCCATTTGTTCATTTTGAAAGAAGTAGTCAAAATTACGATCAGGGAAGAGCGTTTTCCAGGTATCTTCCATTTGGCCCACAGAGGCTCGTAAGCCATCTGTTTTGTATTTTACACCTAGATAGGGATAGTCGCGAATTCCATAGGCAATGGCCACCGGCTTGATTTGACGATGTAGCGACTGCGTATGGAAATCTTTGGCGACTCCCATTATCCGGGCCTCGCTTCCATTTACAGTAATTCGCTTCCCAATAGCCTCTTCAGGGTTGTCCCAGGCTAAACGACCGATTAAGGTTTCATTCACTACATATCCTCGAACTGTATCCTCCGTAATTGGAGAAATACTGGCCTTTCCCGCTAACAATTCGATATCCATCGCATCTAGGAAGTCATTGTCCGCATATATGTACTGAACGTTGAATCTATCCTTGATTTCCGAATCTTGGGACGTCAGACCGGTCGATCCATGGCCGGCTGACATGGGGATGTGTGAACTGAGTGTCGTCTCCTCCACAAAGGAGAGTTGTTCAAACTTTTGCTTTAAAGCCAAACGCTTTTCTATGGGAATATTACCCAGTACTTTTACTACCATCAATGATTCCTTTTCAAAGCCTAAATCTTTGCTTTGGAAGTAATCCAATTGGGATCCAATTACGATGGCTGCGATGATTAGGACTTGTGAAATAACCAATTGAAAAGCAATTAATCCTCTACGCAGGCTCACCCCCTTTGAAGGACTAGCCATCACTTTTCCTCGTATAACTTGTAAGGGTTGGAATTTGGAGAAAAGCATGGCTGGATACAATCCCATACTCAGACAGATAAAGACCAAGAGCCCAAGGATAAATAACCATAGAATGGGGCTATAAACGAAGTCATTGCCGATATTCAAATTTGTCAACTCACTGAAATAGGGAAAGCTGTATTGCGCCAGCAATAATCCTAAACCCAAGGCCACGATGGCTAAAAGAAAGGATTCGCTCATGAATTGCCCCAAGATGTGTTGCTTGGACCCGCCCAGGATCTTTCGCATTCCGATCTCAAGCGATCGCTTTACTCCTTTTGCGGTGGCCAGGTTCACAAAGTTGATACAGGCTATGACTATGATCAGTAGGCCAATGAAGCCCAGCGTCCAAAGGTAACTCTTGTTGGTGGTGTAGGTATCTGAGCTAAAGCGTTCATCCAAATGTATCTCTGCCAAGGGCTGAAGATCCATGGATACGAAGTCTTCCCCCCAGACAGCTTCCATATATTTCTCGTTGAAAGCATCCAAGGCAGGGCGCAATTGAGCGATATCCACCGCCTCTGGGATTTGTACAAAGGTATTGGTGATGGAAACATTGCCGAAGTGACTACCGGCGAAGCTTTCATAAGTCAATCTGGACACCAATTGCTCAAAGGGGAAGTTGGTATTAGAAGGCGGATCCTTCATGACGCCAGCTACTTCTATTTTGGTTTCATTGCTTAAGGTCATGATCTTACCAACGGCCTCCTGAGAACTGCCAAAGATTTTTTCGGCCAAACTTTGGGTAAGGACCGTGGTATTGATCTTGGCTAGTATCTCATTTGGGTTACCAATGATCCATTGCTTGGGGTCATTGTAATAATCAAAGCCTTGAATAAAGTGCTGGTCTGCATATAAGATATCCGAGGTATAGAGTTCTTCCTCAACCGTGATTGGGTGATCATAATTTGTACTAATGGCAAATACCTTTTCGAAGGCGGTGAAATCCGTTTTCAATGCTTCTGCCATCGGGTTGGGTGTTTGCCCAACGTACATGGTAAAGGTGGGATAATAGTAATTGTTGGTAACTCGGTAAAGCTCCTTGTTGTTCTCGTGGAAGGAGTCAAAGCTGGTCTCATACTTGATCGTCAAAAAGATGATGATGCAGCATACGACCCCGAGCATAAGCCCAGTGATGTTGAGTAAGTTGCCGCCAATATCCTTGGATAGGTGGCGGAGTGAGATCTTAAAGTGGTTAGATAACATGTCGAGGTGATTGATTCGAGTGGATTTCCTTTTTTTCCAGGCGAAGGGCCTACAAACGTCTAAAACATCGAGATAGTAATGTAGATTGGCTCTTTTTCTGCCCATTTCGTCCAATCGCTCATAGTAGAGCTCATGCAAATCGCCTTGTAAAGTTTCAATAACTTCAGGTGAGCAAAACCATTCCATGAAGCGATCTGCCAGTTGAGGTGGCTTGGGTGAAGTCTTATTCATGGAATCCAAGATTTAGTCCTTTGATATCTTTGGATAAGTCCATGCGCAATTGATGAGCCTCCTCCAGTGTTTTGATGCCGAAGGAAGTCAGGGAATAGAATTTCTTTCTTCGACCGCCTCTTTCAGCCGTAGCACCGCCCTCCCAGGATTTTAGTAAGCCCTTATCTTCTAGACGGTACAAGGCAGAATGTAGGGCACCAATGCTAGGCTTTTTTCCACCCTTTTCAGTAAGCAATGCCTTGATCGCTACTCCGTAAGCCTCCTCCCCTAGCGCACCCACCGCCAATAAGACTAATTCTTCAAAAGCACCTAATTTGATCATATTAATTTCCTATTTGCAAATCAAATATAGATCGTTTGTTTCCTATTTGCAAATAAAATCAAGAAAATTTGTTTCCTATTTGCAGATCAAACCTCAGATGAGGGATGAACAAAGCATGGCAAGCAACTAGATAATTGAAGGGAGTGGGCTATGCTGGTAGACTGGAAATCCCTGATAAGGAATTAGTCTAAATAAAAACAACTGACAAATATACTCGAGTCTGGTGGTTCCCAAAAAGAAAAAAGCCGTATCCCGAAAAGTATACTAAAACTAGATTCCTCAGTACCTAATCCTAGTAGGGATGTTGATGAAAAATCGGTATTGCGCAGGATAGCCGCACCCTCTAATTTTGACCTGCTTACCTGAGTTTGAGACTTTCAGGTCCTTACGGAATTCGTGCAGAAGGGTAAGTATCACTTTCCTTTATCAAAATCTAAATCATGCGTTTAACATCAATTTTTACTCTTGTACTCCTATTTGCCGTAACATCCATCAATGCGCAGACTAAAAAAGAGCGGGATATTAAGGCCATCAAAAGTATGTGCGGATGCTACGAAGTAGGCTTTAATTTCGCAGAGACTTTCAATTATTCTGAAGATTCGGACTACAAGGCTTCAAAGGTTAAGAATGACAAGGCACTGGAATACGTGCAACTAGTAGAAGAGGATAAGAACAAAGTGGTCATGCAACACCTACTATTAGTTGGCACCAGAAATAACAAACGAATTATTAAGCACTGGCGACAAGATTGGCTGTATGAAAATCGAGACTTCTACCTATTCAATGCTGATCGCAATTGGACATATGTGCGAAAACCAGCCAATGAAGTAGCCGGCCAATGGACTCAAAAAGTTTACCAAGTAGATGATAGCCCTCGCTATGAAGGTTCTGCCTCTTGGGTCCATGTAGATGGGAAGAGCTACTGGGAGAACACTACTCCTGCTCCGCTCCCAAGGAGAGAAGCGACCACTCGTGATGACTATAACCTAACCATTCGTGGCAATCGTCATGAACTCACCGATTATGGATGGGTGCATGATCAAGACAATAAAAAAGTCATCCGAAAGCAAGGGGGAGAAGATTTCGTACTTGCGGAGGAAAAGGGCTGGAATCCCTACACAAAAGTAGATGACGCTCGCTGCAAAGCTGCGACTAAATGGTGGGAAGAGAACGGAGCGGTTTGGTCTAACGTTCGTAAGAGCTGGGATAAGGTCTTTGCTAAGAAAGCAGACCTGACCTTGAAAGCTAAGGTGGAAGGTAAGAGACTATATGAGCATTTATTCTCTCTTGATACCGATGCGAAATCCAAAGATATCAAGGAGCTCATTACTAGCTTTGTGAAGTAGTTGGATGAGCTGAATTAGAAGGTGGTCTTATATCTATGGTGATTAAAGGCCACCTGCTAGAACTTGTAGGATAAAGAGAGAACAAAATTCCGTCCCAAATCGTCAGCAAAGTATCTCAGCCGATCTGTATAATTTCTATAGGCCGTATTGAATATATTTCTCACCTGGAATCTCCATCCTAACTGTTTCCAGTTTGATTCCCAACCCGCATTGACCAGCAAATACCCAGGTGGAGGATCTAGTATGTCGAAGTCCTGGGCGCTATCGACAAATAAATCTACATCGGTTTGGTACGCATTTAGAAACTCCTCCACGGTAAGGGTTCTTGGATGCTGGAACTGCTCAAAAGTATAATTGAGTCCAAGGGTAAAACGTGTATCATTGATGCCTTTCCAGCTGGGAGCATAACTTAGATCATAGCTTATATTTGCGGGGGGCTGCCCCACGAAAAAATCATCCGGGTTGAGCTGTTTACTCCAAAGGTAACTTCCTTTGATATCAGAAGTGAAAAATCGATTATGTGTAATACGACTACTGATATCTACTCCCCAGAAGAGTGCATCGGTCTGATCATATATGTAGTAAACAAAGAAGCCACGAGCCGTTCGAGTTAGCCCACCAGGCTTACTGAATATGAAATTCTCGATGTAGTTTACATAAGCAGTAGCCTCTAATTGGAATTTCTTTCGGTTGATCTCAAAGGTATTGATCCATTTGTAGCCCACTTCCGAAGGTACAGGCCGATCTTCCTGCGTTTGAATTCCACCACTTGTACTAACCACGTCGAAGCGATCATCAATAGTATATCGCCACAAACCATATTCTATCAGAAAGGTATGCTGTCCAAATCGGTACACCTCCGCCACATTTGGGGGGCGCCAGGCGGTACCGAAATTGGTTCTAAAGGAGGTTCCCTTATTAATCTGTCTCTTATAACCAATCGTAGCGGTGACGTTCTTAAATTCTATGGTATTGCGATAGATGGTATTGTTGGGTTCACGGCCAGTAATGTCTGCTTTCATTTCATCATAACGAACGCCAAATTCATACGTATTTGCTCCCTGTTCTAGCGATTCAATCAAGAAGGCACCGTAGCGCTCACTATCGAAGTTTGGAATGAATGGAACCGTATTGGTTCCCGGTAAATTGTCATTCGCTTGTTGTTGCCATTGAAAACCTATGCGACCAGAAAATGGGCCGATTGAGGGATGAAGCCAATTAGCATCTAGGCTATGAGTAACCAGTTCCAGGTTAATATTGGGGGCATCACCTCTACGAACGCCGAATTCTTTACGCCGATTAATCTGGTAGCCATACTGCACGTCAACGGATTGATTCTTGCCAGTGTACTTCGCCTTCGCCTTGGCAAGCTCATGTGAGATCTCTTGTCGAGGCTGATCAATATCATAAGTGAACGGGGAAGTATAAAAGGGAGTATCGGCGGTAATGGCTCTAGATAAATCATCTAGATTACCAAAGGTAGATCCTTGTAGGATACCCAAATTTTGATCGAAACGGCTATAGTAGCCTTCAATATCCAATTCTGGTAAAGGATGCAAGCGGAAGCCTCCGTAATAACTTTCTTCTTCTTTGCCCGTGTTGGAAAGCAGGTAGTTTGGTGCAGAAAGATCTCCTTGCTTTACATAAGACCCACCACCCAATAAGCTAAGCCACTTGAAGCCCTTACGCAACTCTGCACTGGCTTCACCAGACTGGCCGTTCGACTTTCCTGTCACGCCGATATTTCCTTGTAAGGGCGTATTGAGTTCAAGGTGACTGGGGGTGGTCAGAATGACTCCACCTAGGGCATCTGGGCCAAATCGCACTGTCGCAGCACCCTTGATCACTTCGATTCTATCAACGGCAGCTGGATCCAACTCTGGGGCATGGTCGATTCCCCAGTTTTGAAATTCATGCCGCAGTCCATTATTGATTACCAAGATTCTATTACTATGGAGACCATGGATCATCGGCTTGGCTACGTTCTGCCCCGTACTAATCGTATTTACCCCCGCTATTTGACTCACGGCCTCACCAAAACTTTCGGTTTTTACTGCTTCCAATTTTTGACCGGTCAAGCTAGCAGAAGTAGTAGTCTGCAGATTACTCCCGTTCCGCTCAGCTTCCACAACTACGCTTTCCAACAGCGTCTCCTTAGGGACCAGAAGTATTTCCAGAAAGGGGTGATGGAAATCGTGATGATGTACTACCGTCTTGTAGCCGATATAGGATACTTGTAGGTCGTATTCCTTCTTACATAGCCCAGTGATAGAAAAGGAACCATCTTCTTCTGTGAAGGCCCCTTCCGCCAGGCCTTCCAGCTGAATAGTAGCAAATGCCAAAGGAGTCTTAGTGGTTTGATCATAAACGGCTCCTTGGATGGTAAATTGACAACTATCAGCAGCTTGAGCGGCTGCGGATAAGCCTAGGCAACTTAGAATGGTACTCAGCAATAAATAACGAAAGTCTCTCATATAGCTTCTCTAAATCTTTAAGGGCTAGGATCTTAGGATGAGTTATAAAGAGAATTGAAATTAATGCAACATGGTTGCATTTGCAAATGTAGTGCAATTTATGAAACATTATCGGAATTGGGTAGAAATTTTTAACAAGGTACTTGTTTATAGCGGTTAACTGTCAAATTTACCCCGAAGATTCCTTGAGCTCATGATTGAGATTTGTTTGAAAGGATTGAATCCGACTCTCTAGTGGCTCGCGCAGTAGATTGCAATGGCAAGAATATCTGCTTACCTCCAACGAATCCAAGTAGCATGGCCGTCCGTGGTACCCAAATGTTCTACGGTTTTGATTCCTGCTTGATAGGTGGTTAAGACGATCTGAATGCCGATGGACAAAGGTAGGATGTCATCAAATATGGAATGACCCTCAACGGCTAGATACAGTAGATTTCTACTAGTGCCGATGTCATTCATCAGCTCCCGAAAAGCCAGGCGTTCTGCGGGACTAAATTGATACAATACGTGGGTATGGTATACCAGTAAGGACTCTTCTTTCGGAACACTGTTGATAAGAGCCCGAAAATCTTCAAGCTGTGAACCGGCCAAGACCGAAATGTTCGCCGCTCTGGCTTCTTCAATTGCTGCTTCCATTCTAGCAAATCTCTCTAGCAGATCGGGCCAAATCAAAGCCTGTAGCCAAATGGCGTTGTCTGGAACCTTAAGGTCCAATGGATTTTGATCAATACCGATCTTCCGTTTTATCTTGACAACCTTTTCAAATGTAGGCAGCTTTCCCGCTAGGATAGAGGATTTTATCTGTACCCTCCCCTCTCCTATCTCAATCTTGTCATTATAATTGTACCGATACTGGTCGAAGTTCATCGTGAGTCCCGAGCTGCTGCCAATGTCTACCAGGTTCACGCCTTCGGAATCGCGGAAGCGGGAGGAGGCAATGGGCATTAGATAAGCGGTACGGTTGAGGGCATTGGTTTGTACAATTCGGGTTTGTAGTAACTCGATCAGCTCAGCCTCCTTGCTTTTGCAAAAATCAAGAAAAGCCGCGATAGGAATACGACTACTCAAACCCTTTGTGATGGAAGGATAGTACTGGGCTAGCGCTAAGGTAGGCTCTGACAGCAACAGGAAGTGTACGGCTCCGAAGAACAGGTTTGGAATAGGCTGCCGAGTACGAGCCTTGGACGCCAGTTGCAGGAGATACTGATTTTGAGCCACCTCTATTGCCAATTGATAATAAAGGGGAGAGACATTGATGCACTCCCGTTCAGCAAAGTTTTGGAATAGTGAGCTAACAGTAGCAAGGGATCTTTGGGAGGAGGGTTGAGTCATGGTTGCGTTCAGTGGTTTTTATGGTAATCCTATTTGTTCTGTTGGACGGGAGGTATTGGGCGAAGGTTACAAGGGCTTATTCCAACAATAGCTACAGTGTAAGTCCTGTCAAGACATTAGATATGTGACTTCTTTATTAACTCTTATTGATACAAAATCATTCATTTATAGGCTCAATCTTCCGTAACTGTACCGAAAAACATTCCTTTTAAAGATCATTTCAATACAAATAGCGTGTTTCGGGCTAGTGAGACAATGGAATTTTCCTATTTTAATTCGGAATACAAAATCTAAACGCCTTGCAAGCCCGGTTAAACTCTACAGTCGTTCTAGCAATCCTATTGCTCAATACTTTCTATGTTACTGCACAACAACCCCTTACCTTCCGTAAGTATCAGGAAGAAGATGGACTTTCCAATGGTTTTGTCACCTCCATGTTCCAGGATAGTCAAGGATTCCTCTGGCTTGGAACGGCGAATGGTGTCAACCGATTCGATGGATACAAGTTTAAATCCTTTTATGCTGATGAATCAGACAGTACCAGCCTCTCGCATCCTACCACCTGGGATATAGCGGAAGATGGAGAGGGGTATCTATGGTTCGGGACTTTGGAGGGCGTGAATCGGTATGATCGTTCTACGGAGACCTTCAAGCAGTACTTCCCTGACCCAGCGGATCCTTTAAGTCTTAGTAGTGAATTTATTGCCGGGATTGCAGCGGACAAAAACGGTGATATCTGGATTGGCACTGCCAAAGGCGTGAATCGGAAAAGGAAGGGTAAAGATCAGTTTGATCGCTATTTATACCTACCAGATACCTTCCGGATCGTTCGATCAATGGTATTGGCCAGAGATAGCAGCTTCTGGATCAGTGCCTGGGATACACTCTATCAATTCGATTACAAAGAAGAGCAGTTGTTAGGATATCCTCTCCCCGCTGCCGATCCTGAAATTAACCAGATTAGAATTCTCTATGAGGATGCCGAAAACTACCTCTGGGTCGGGACCCAATATAACGGGGCTTTTCGGTTTGATCCCAAGACGAAGGAATTTACTGAACACTTGTTTCATGACCCGGATAACGAAAATAGCCTTAGTCATAACACGGTCGCTGCATTTGGAGAAAAGGAAAAGCAACTTTGGATTGGCACTTCTGGTGGTGGTCTCAGTATTTGGGATCCAGTTGCTAGAAATATAAGTAGACATACGGTCAATAACTCTCCGCTATCTGGGGTTAATTCGGAGACAATTAGAAGCATGCTAAAAGATCAGCATGGCAATCTCTGGCTAGGTAGTTTTTACGATGGACTATATCAATATGAAGCCAACTGGCAGCCGTTCTTCAACTTTGATCAAACGACAGGTCTACCCTCCAAGAAAATAAATGCCCTGGAAGCAGATGCCAATGGGAAGGTATGGATAGCCTTTGCAGACGCTGGGATTGGGGTATTTGACAATGCGAAAAAGGCCTTTGAGACCATCTACCGGCATGAACCGAAAGATCCTAAGAGCTTGCCTGGAAACAACGTGAAAGATATCTTCATTGATGATACGGGACAGGTTTGGCTGGGGATAGCCAATGTTGGAGTAGCTTACTTGGATCGAGAAACGAATCAATTCATTACGGTTTTTGATCAAAGTATTGGCCAGATTAGTCAATTCTTGAATTGGATCGTTACCCTCTACCCGGAGGAAAACGGCGATATATGGTTGGGTACTCAGAATGGTCTCTGTAAGTATATCAAAGCAGATAACGTTCTTCGTCCCTATCCCTTACCGATGGGGGATCCTAGTGAAGCTAAGCATGAGATTAACACCTATGTCACGGAGTTATGGCGTGATCGACTGAACCGACTTTGGATTTCGACTTATGGGGGACTTAATCTGTATCATCCAGAAACGGATTCATTTACCTTTTATCCACATGACGAACAGATTCTGCACTTTGGCGACGGCAGAATGGACACCATTTGGTTAGGGACAACTGCCGGCCTAGCTTGGTTTGATCGGAGTTCCAACAGAATTCTGAGACCTACATTTGAGGGTACATATGAAAAAGCTGTACTGGCACCTATTGAGGATGAGCAAGGAAGGCTTTGGTATGGCATTGGTAATGAGGGACTCCAGGTTCTAGATAAGAAAAAGGGGACCGTATCATCCTATAACAAGAAGGGTGGACTGGTAGGGAATCACATGTGGGTAAGTACCAAAACGGAAGACGGTACATTGTATTTTGCAGGAACGGAGGGGCTTGTGGTGTTTCACCCCGACAGTTTAAGCATAGCGCGAGCCGTTCCGAAAGTGGCCCTAACTGACTTCAAACTTTTCAATCAATCGATTCCTATTCTTGGCACGATCAAGGATACAAGCGAAGTACCCTCTCCATTAGAGCGTTCCATTACCGTTAGTAAAGAGCTAACATTAAAGCATTGGCAAAACTACTTTTCTTTAGAGTTTTCGGCTTTGGATTTCACAGTGCCGGAGAATAATCGCTATCGTTATCAATTGGTCGGCTACGATAAGACTTGGGTGAACAGTGATGCCGGTCGTCGCCTGATCACTTATACGAACCTTGATCCTGGCCGATATACTTTCCGGGTACAGGGTGCTACGGCCAATGGGACTTGGGATCAAAGGGCAGAAGCTAGACTGAGTATTAATATCTTGACTCCTTGGTGGAAAACGTGGTGGGCCTATCTGCTGTATGTTGCTATGCTTTCGGCTATCATTATTACGATCTATCGATTCCAATTCAACCAACAATTGGCGGAAAGGGAGGCGGCACGTTTAAAGGATTTAGATATCGAGAAGAACCGATTATTTGCCAATGTTACGCATGAGTTTCGGACACCCCTAACGGTTATTTTGGGTATGGCTGGCAAGATGAGAGAAGATCCTAAGAAGTGGTTTGATGAAGGGGTTGAATCCATCCAACGAAATGGGCAGCGCGTATTGCATTTGGTGAATCAAATGTTGGATCTTTCTCGCCTCGAATTTGGCAAAATGCAACTGGACATGCAGCAAGGGGATATCATTCCATTCCTTAGCTATCTGATTCAATCCTATGAGTCCTTTGCGCAGGCGAAGGGGATCAACCTCACCCTTGACAAGCAGATTAACAGCCTCCTGATGGATTTCTCTCCTGATGCCCTTACTAAGATCGTCAACAACCTGCTATCTAATGCTTTTAAATATACACCTGAGGATGGAGCGGTAGCTGTCAGATTTGCTTCTGAGGCTAATCAATTATTGATAGAAGTCAGGGATACGGGACAAGGGATTGCCGCAGAACACTTACCACATATTTTTGATCGGTTTTATCAGGTAGATGCTACTACCACTAGAGCCACAGAAGGTACCGGTATTGGCTTGGCATTAGCGAAAGAGTTGGTGGATCATATGGCAGGACAAATTTCGGTACAAAGTCAACCGTCCATTGGCACCAGCTTTCAAGTTTTATTACCCATCAAGCGAGAAGCCAGTACCCCCCTTGAAATCGATGCCTTCGGGGCTCCAGTTCCTGATTTGGAGTTTTCCACGAAAGTCAGCAAACTGCCCTTACCTGAATCGAATGGACATTTGCCCCTAGTGCTCATTATTGAAGATAACGAGGATGTTGCTGCCTATATCAGTAGCTGTTTGGCGGGCCGCTATCAAATCCATTTGGCCATGAATGGGCGAATAGGTGTAGAGATGGCCTTGGAATTGGTGCCAGACCTTATTGTTTGTGATGTTATGATGCCAGAGATGGATGGTTATGAAGTTTGTAGAATACTAAAGCAAGAAGAACGCAGCAGCCATATTCCGATAGTGATGCTAACGGCAAAAGTAGATGCAGATTCTAGACTACAAGGCCTCCGTCGAGGTGCTGATGCCTATTTGGGAAAGCCTTTCAATCCAGAAGAGCTAGATCTGCGATTGGCTAACCTTTTACAATTGCGCAAACAGATACAAGCGTACTTTGAGCAGTTCCCCTCCAAATCATTACCTCAACACGCTTATCCGAAGGAACAGGAATTCCTAAAGAAGATTAAGTCCACCCTACTGGAAAATTTAAGCGATGAACGCTTTGGGATACCGGAACTTTGCAAGGAATTAGGTATAAGTCGATCACAACTACATCGAAAACTGAAGGCACTAACCGGGAAATCTACCTCTTTGATCATACGATCGATCCGTTTGGAAGAAGCTCAAAACCTACTCCTTCGGCCGGACCTCAGTGTTTCTGAAGTTGCTTATCAGGTAGGATTTGGAAATCCAAATTACTTCAGTACGGTCTTTTCTGATTTCCATGGTGTTTCTCCTACGGAAATGCGGGAAAACAACTCCATGCAACAATAACGAAGAAGATTACAACAATAGCGAAGAAGGGAATGCAGAAGTGGAATTAGGTTTGTAGTGTTAACCTACAAATTTTAACCATAAACCATTTACCCTAATGAAAAACCTATTCATTACATGTCTTGTGTTGTTGTTCTCTTTTTCCCTTTCCGCACAAACCACCGATAAGGCTGCCATCCAAAAAGCCAAAGACGAAATCATTGGCACCTTCGGTTTCTACCCTACTCTATTCGAAATTGTCCCGGATTATCAAGTACCCGGTATGTGGTCCTACTTTATTGCTACTACGGGTCCACAGAACGCCATCCCACCCAAATACCGCGAACTGATTAATCTAGCCGTTGCGGCCCAGATTCCATGTGATTACTGCATCTATTTCCATACGGAAGCTGCCAAAGGATATGGTGCAACGGAAGATGAAGTTAAGGAAGCTATTGTTTCGGCTTCCGCTACACGCGCTTGGAGTATGATCATCCAAGGCAATGGTGTGGAACTGGATCAGTTTAAGGACGAATTCAAGAAGATGATGGCTTTTATGGCTGAACAGGCCAAGAAGAAATAAGCATGCGTTCTACAATTACACAGCCAGCATCAGGTCGCTGATCACGACTTGATCTGGCTGTCCTTTAGCCTTTCTAAAGATGGATTATCAAGACTCATCTGATAATTATGTATACCAAGTTTTTTCTTGTTGGTCGTAGTCGCAAACTACGGCCAACATACTTGTATATAGCCCTCCCCCAGTGTTTGATCAAAAAACTGCCACCTAACCCTTCAATCTTATATTATGAAACGATTTAGCTTTTTTCTATTTCTATTAACTTCTTTGTCTGTTGTTGCGCAGGACAATCAAGAGGCTGCCGTAATACAGGTCATCCAGGACGAACACAGTTTCTTCTGTGAAAGAAACTACGATAAATGGGCTGCCACCTATGACCAGACCGATAAAATCCTCTGGGGAAACGGCGTTGGCTTTTCCATGCGAGGCTGGGAGATGATGTCCAAGGAATTTAAAACCTATTTCGCAGATAACCCAGAGCCAACAAAACCCAGCACAATATTTGACCATCAAGCTACTATCGATGGAGATCGCGCTTGGGTCACTTCTAGCCAAAGAAATCCGGACGGTAATCTTAGTAAGCGACTAACTTCTTTAATCAGGCGTGAGGGCAAATGGAAGATCGTAGCTCTTTTATTTAATTGATCTCAGCAATAAGTATAAAATCGTTGGTCGTAGTTGCTACCGTTTCACTGGAAAAAGTAATATTCTGCTCTCCCGCCCTCCAACGAGTCTGATACGACTGTATGGAGTCGTCGGACTAACCCTAAAGGTAAATCCACCCGCGGGTTGGGTTCCCTGACTGCCGTCAGGCAGGCTTTAGGAATAAAAGGGAGGGCTGGCTTTTATCAGTTTCTTATGTGAAGCCCTTCAAGACTTCGGAAATCTGATGAGGTAGTATTAAAACTGCAATTGCGAATTAAATCGAATTGTTGTATATTTACTGCAATTACGAATTTAATAGCATGAAAGTTACCAAGATCGGAGAATTTGAGGAATTGGTCCTCATGACAGTCATTGTGCTGCAAAAGGAAGCTTACGGTGTAGCTATCCGAAAGGAATTGCAGGAGCGCCTGAATACCTCGGTAAGTGTAGGCTCCGTGCAATCTGCCCTAAAGCGCATGGAAGATAAGGGATATTTGAGCTCAGAATTCGGAGAGGCTACAGCTAAGAGGGGAGGGAAGCGTAAAAAGATCTACAGCGCCACCCCTACTGGCCAGACGGTGCTAGTACAGATGAAAGAGATCCGTTCGGGCTTATGGAATTCCATGCCTCCTTTCCAAGTAGACTTCAGCTAAGTATGCAGACACCTGAACAATCGAGCCCACCACGTTGGCCCCTAGCCCTTTTGCGATTTTTCATCCGAGATCAATATCTAGAAGAAATAGAAGGAGACCTGGAAGAAGTTTATTTCGAATTCCTGGAGGAGCATTCTAAAAGACGTGCCCGCTGGCTCTATACCTTGGAGGTTATACGCCTTTTCCGACCCAACTTAGTCAAGAAATTATTATCACCGACACTTCATATTCACCTCGACATGTTTAAACATAATCTAACCATTTCCCTGCGCTCCTACTGGCGGCAGAAAAGTTCCTTTCTAATCAACCTAATCGGTTTATCTACCGGATTAGCGTGTTTCCTTTTAATCACCTTATGGATCAAGGATGAGCTGTCTATGGATAAGTTCCATCGGCACGATGCGGAGCTATATCAGGTCATGGAACATATTACTGGGCCTAATAGTATTGGGACTACCACGAATACGTCTGGCCCGGTCGCTTCGACCCTAGTGGAAGAATTACCAGAAGTGTTAGCTGGGGTTACAGCTAGGACTAAATCTATCAATCCCAATACCTTGAGTGTCGGAGATGTTAATCTTAAGGCCAAGGGACTCTATGCGACTAAAGATCTTTTTCGTTTGTTTTCTTTCGAATTGTTGGCCGGCAGCCCTGATCAAGTGTTGTTGGATCCTAATGCTGTAGTACTATCAGAAAGCCTAGCTAAACGTCTTTTTGAGCAAGCTTCAAACGCCACAGGTCAATCCGTGGAATTGGCGCACGAGACAGCACTTACAGTATCAGGAGTTTTTAAGGATACACCAGCTTCTTCCTCTCTGCAATTTGATTATGTACTTTCTTTCGAATCATGGAGCAAAGAACACACCTGGGTAAATGAATGGAATAATACCCATCCACAAGCCTTCCTACTACTGGATGAAGGCACCAATATTGATCTACTCAATGAAAAGATTGCCGGTTACATTGGAAGGATGACGGAAGGTGAAGACGATCATCGACAGTTATTCGTGAGAAAATATTCCGATAATTATTTATATGGCGGATTTGAGAACGGGGTGCAATCTGGAGGTAGAATTGAATATGTCCGCCTATTTTCTTTGATTGCGTTGTTCATTTTGATGATCGCCTGCATCAACTTCATGAACCTATCAACAGCCAGGGCGACTCGCCGACTGAAGGAGATTGGCGTGAAAAAGTCTTTAGGAGCTACACGAGGTAGCCTGATTTCACAATATATTAGTGAGTCAACGCTTTTGGCTTTCCTGTCCTGTGTAGCAGCCTTGGGTATCGTGTTTTTTGCCTTACCACAATTTAATCTCATTACTAGTAAGGAACTTAGTGTGTCATTTGATGCCGTTACGATTGGTTTTCTCCTCCTAACCATCGTGGGAACGGGGCTCTTAGCAGGGAGTTATCCTGCTCTGTACTTATCTAGTTTGAAACCTATTCTAATCATCAAGGGAACGCTAAAATCTTCTTGGGGGGAAATATGGGTCCGAAAGGGTCTTGTGGTGGTGCAGTTTGCTTTGTCTGTGATTTTGATAGTCTCGGTTTGGGTGGTCTATCAACAAATTCAGTATACACAGGATAAGCACTTGGGGTATGATCGAGACAATGTGCTATTGATTGAAAAGGAGGGTAAAATGCAGATTCCAGAAACTGCCCAAACTTTTTTATCGGAGATGAAAAGATTACCTGGGGTGCAGGGAACGGCCAGTCTTGATAATACCATGACACATAGCGATTGGCGAACCAATGACGTCCATTGGCCTGGAAAGGATCCTGCGGACCATACCGCTTTTGAGGTCATTCAAGTGGATTACGATGCCATTGAGCTGCTAGGCATGGAAATGGCTGCAGGTAGATCCTTTTCTCGAACCTTTGGATCAGATACGACTGCCATCGTCTTCAATGAAGCTGCAATCAAGTACATGGGCTTAGAAGATCCAGTCGGAATGCGATTGGATATGTGGGGGGATTCCCCGGAGATTATCGGAGTGGTGAAAGACTTTCATTTTGAATCCTTACACGAAGCCGTAGATCCAATGATCATGTATCTGGGAGATCGAGGAAGGTATATGATGGTGAGGATTGATGGTCAGCGCACGCAATCGACAATCACTGCCATCCGCAATTTATACCTGGAGGCTAATCCTGGTTTTGCCTTAGATTATCAGTTTTTGGACGATGAATATGCTGCTTTGTACGCCGCTGAAAATAGAGTATCAACCTTGTCTAGATACTTTGCAGGATTGGCAATACTGATTTCCTGTTTGGGACTTTTCGGCTTAGCTATGTTCTCCGCAGCCCAAAGACAAAAGGAAATTGGCATTCGAAAAGTCTTAGGAGCAAGTTATATCCAGTTGATTCGCCTACTATCTCTAGACTTCACCAGGATGGTAGGAATAGCCATCCTAATTGGTTTGCCGATCAGTTATTATTTATTGCGGAACTGGCTCAATACCTTTGCTTTTAGCATCGATCTCCAATGGTATTTCTTCCTGGGAGCAGGCCTTCTGGCACTGCTCATTGCTTGGCTAACGGTGCTCCTACAGATGACAAAAGCTACTCGTGTAAACCCTGTAGAGAGTCTGCGAAATGAATAAGAACATGCGCTAGAAATGACAAGATTGGACATTTCCAGGGTCGCCCACTGATTCTTCTCTTTCAGCTTCGTTTTCTTCCCGTTGGGAGGTTTTTGGTTGAAAATGACCGCCGATAGGCCGTGATTTGTGTCATGATTTTTAACCAAAAAATGAAAACAATGATAGCTAAGAAATTCAGTTTGATGGTCTTTACACTAGCTCTATGTTTAGGTTTTGTTTCTTGTAGCCAAGATGATGATGATAACCCCATCACGGCCAATCCAGATATCCAATTGGTACAACATGCTACCTTAGGTAGTATCCTAGCAGATGAGACAGGTCTTACCCTTTACTTCTTTAGCGAAGATGTGACTGGAGAGTCAGCTTGTACCGGTGGTTGCTTGGCGAACTGGCCTGTTTTCTACGTAGCCAATCCCTCTTATGGTGCTGGCGTAGAATCTGATCGATTTGGAGTAATTACTCGAGCAGACGGAAGCAAGCAAACGACTTTTGATGGTTGGCCTTTGTACTACTATACCCCTGATCAAGCCCAAGGAGAAGCTAAGGGAGAAGGAGCCGGTAACAAGTGGTTTGTTGCGAAGCAAAATTACACTGTGATGTACGGTTTGGCACAACTAATCGGTGCAGATGGCAAATCTTATAAAGAAGATTACACGGAAGGTACTGCCATGACGTCATATCTTACCGATGCAGAAGGACGTACCCTCTATGGCTTTGTAGTTGACACGAGAAATCAGAACAACTATACCGATGCGGACTTCGGAAATGATGCTGTTTGGCCGGTGTATATAGTGGATGAAGTAAAAGAGATTCCATCCATTCTATCGCAAGGAGAATTCTCCATCATCGACGTTCACGGCAAGAAGCAATTGACTTACAAAGGTTGGCCATTGTATTACTATGGTGGTGATGCAGGCCAGAGAGGATTAAACAAAGGCGTGAGCGTGCCTCAGCCAGGTGTATGGCCTATCCTTAACAAAAACTCTGCCTCACTGTAAGCAGGCAGTATTAAGAGACAATAGGGTTTTAGGTATCGGAGGATGATTCCTCCACATGAATTACGTATAAGCTAACCAAATACGTCCAGGGCTGGGGATTTTCCCCGGCCTTTTTTGCTATACACTGGGTTCGAGTAGGTCAAATAAGTTTCCATAGAGATCTTTGAATATGACCACTTTCCCATACACCTCACTCCTAGGTTTTTCCAGAAACTTCACCCCCTTCTGTTTCATATACTCGTAATCTCTGGTGAAGTTATCTGTCTGTAGGATCATCAATACCTGCCCTGCACCTTGCTTTCCTACCGCTGCCTTTTCTTGCTCAGTTTGGGCTTTAATAAACACAATCCCACATTCGGTAGCACCTTTGGGACGTACCTGCACCCACCTTTGCTCCGCACTGATCACTTCATCAGCAACCAGCTCGAAACCCAAACTTTGTGTATAAAACTGGATGGCCTCGTCATAGTCTTTGACTAATACCGTTACACTTGCAATTCTTTGATACATAGTCCTGAAATTATACCTCTAAGGAACTAGCTTTTTCTTGAATAAACGCCCAGGCAGCCTCCACATGCCGCTGTTCTACCGTAGTTTGACCAATTACGATCCGCAAGGTGTACTGTCCTCGAATCTTGGTATGTGTTAAGAAGATTTTTCCAGTATCATTAAGCTGATGGAGCAGCTTTTCATTCAACTGATTGATAGTGTCTTGGTCCGTTATACCTTCTGGCTTATAGTGGAAGCAGACTAGATTGAGATTTCTAGGAACGAGCATGTGAAAATTGGAGGAGGCATTAATCTGATCTTCCAACCAGCTCGTCATGCTCATATGACTTCGGAGCTTCTCCTGAATTCCTTCTAGCCCATAGTAGCGTATAACAAACCACAATTTCAATGCTCTGAATCGACGCCCCAGTGGTATGCCCCAGTCACAATAGTTGTTGACTTGTCCGTCGGTGCGTGTCTTGAGGTATTCCGGGAGTATGGCAAAGGTGTTCACCAAGGCACGACTGTCCTTTACGAAGTAGGCTGTGCAATCGAAGTTGGTCAGCATCCATTTATGTGGATTAAAGACAAAGCTATCCGCTTTTTCAATGCCTTTGATCATCCACTGAAATTCGGGAAGCAGAAGTGCAGATCCAGCATAAGCAGCATCCACGTGTAGCCAAATGCCATGTTCCTGGGCTATATCCCCAATGGTGTCAAGCGGATCAATTGCCGTGGTGCCAGTCGTTCCCGTAGCTACGACAATACAGAGTGGCTGCAGACCAGCAGCAATATCCGCTTCAATAGCTTGCTTCAACAGATCTGGCCGCATAGCCATCTGCTCATCGACCTCAATTTTGACTAGATTCTGCTTACCAAAGCCAGCAATTTTCACACCCTTTTCGATCGAAGAGTGCGTTTCCTTTGAGCAATAGACTCGATACTTGGTAAATCCCTCAAAACCCTTCTCGTTTACTTGATATTGAGAGTGCCGCTCCCTAGCACAGAGCAAAGCAGCCAAGGTCGCCGTCGAAGCAGTATCCTGGATCACCCCTTCCCAATCCTTGGGTATCCCCATAGCGTCCCGAAGCCATTCCATTACTCTTTCTTCTAGTTCAGCAGCTGAAGGAGAGGTCTCCCATTTCATGCATTGAGCGCCCATGGTAGACATCAGCATTTCAGCCAAGATAGAAGGTGGACTCACATTGGCGGGGAAGTAGGCATAGTAGTTGGGGCTTTGCCAGTGGGTCATGCCAGGTAAGATCTTATCTTGGAAGTCCTGAAAGATTGTATCCATCGATTCTCCGCTGTTTGGCATTTCCGTAGGGATCTTCTGGTAGATCTCTCCTGGCTGTACTTGGGATTTGACAGGATAATGCTCTACTTCGTCCATATAATCGGCCATCCAATCCACGAATTGATGGGCATATTGTCGAAAAGTACTGGAATCCATAAACGAGTCCGATTTGCAAGTCTTAAGAAATGGACCGGAATATAGACTTTTCGCTGAGTTTGGCCAAGCTGAAGTCTAGCTCTTCACGCAGGCTTGAAGAATAATGGCCAAGTATTTTCCCAGTGCTGAACCCATGAAATGATTTATTAGGAGAATACTCGGCCAGGAAGGGTAGAGGTACGAGAAATCGTCTACCTTTTGAAGTAACTTACCAGAGATGCTTTTGCCAAGCTATTGGCATTCAGATAATAGCCCACTAAGGCTGGACTGGCCGTGGCATCAAGGTCCAGTTTGTCTACTTTCAAAGCAAATACTGTAATGATGTATTGATGGTCGCCATGCCCCTCCGGTGGGCAGGGACCTCCATAGCCCGTAGTTCCGTAGTCCGTTCCGCCTTGCACCGCTTGCTTCCACAACTCGTTTTTAGCGTCAGCACTGGCATTAGCGGCGATTGAGCTGGTAGAAGAGGGGATGTTAAATACTACCCAATGCCACCAGCCACTGCCTGTCGGTGCATCTGGATCGTACATGGTAATAGCGAAACTTTTGGTGTCTGCCGGCGCATTTGCCCAACTCAATTGCGGAGATTCATTGTCCCCCGTACATCCAAATCCTTGAAATACACCTTGTTTGGTGAACTGTCCGCTCAGTGTTTCACTGCTTAGCGTAAATGTTTGTGCTTGTGCGAAAGCAGCCCAGCCTAAGAAGAGAAATAGCAATTTACCTTTCATGATTAATGTTTTGCTCTCTTCTAATTTTTGTGTTTTGGAGTCATCGTCTTACCCAAAAAAACTTGTTCCCTTGGGGCACAAGTCTTCTTGCCAAATACTGCCTAGTCAGCCGGACAAGCCCGTCTAGTCAG
>ENA-UENX01000264-UENX01000264.1-marine-metagenome-genome-assembly--contig:-NODE-264-length-26999-cov-152.479826_pt1 | contig 26999 bp, 18 predicted proteins | sample MGYA00237875_ERZ529327 | MGnify/ENA primary metagenome ERZ529327 (study PRJEB26372, sample SAMN05368347) | marine metagenome | biome: cultured habitat; feature: ocean water; material: water; isolation... | reverse complement strand
AACCATCCTTAAACACAAACCAAGAAGTACAGACAGTATCTCAAAAACCTGAAGCAAGTTCACAACGTTTAGACAGTTCTGAAGTGACTCCCTCTGTTATAGAAAATGTAGATAATATCAAATTATCAAGAAGCTTAGAAGAGCAAACTTCTCCTCCCCCAGTACTTGTAGTAGAAAATCAAAATACAACCACAATAGAATTAGAAAAAACTGATAATTTTCCACCTGTTCCAGAATTCTTAGAAAATCAAGAAGCAAAAATTATTGTGGAGGATATCGAATATAGTGAAACTCCAGCAGCTTCTAATAAAATTTTAGAGGATACCACCTCTAGTTTAAATTCAGCAGTTTCAAATCAAACAGTTGCTATAGAAAATCCTGCTCAAGGTAATTTTTCCCAGAAACCAACTCCAACGATAGTTGTAGAAGAAAATATTACAACTACTGCTTCAGAAATTTCTCCCAAGAATAATTTCCATCAAATTAGTTTAACAGATACCATATCTCAGATAGAGCTAACCAGACGCAGAGAATTTACTAATTATTTAGGAAAAAACATTTCTAAGAGAACTGCTACAGCAACAAATATCCGCAATACTCTCAGCAGTGTTGCCAAAATAGATATCAGACCAGCAATGATATACGTCTCCCCACAACCCAATTATTTAGAACTACAATTGTTTTTGCCCAATGGTAAACCAGTTGTTAAAAGCATTAAAAAAAATAGAGATGAGGTAATTGAGGTTGCAAAAAAATTCACTAACCAAATTAGAACTCCTCGTCAATTAGATTCTCACAGCTATTTATCAAATGCTAAAAAATTATATAAATGGTTGATTGCGCCAATATCTCAAGAATTGGTAGCTTATAATATTAACATGATCGTTTTTTCAATGGATAGTGGTTTGAGAACTATTCCCATAGCAGCTTTACATGATGGTCAACAATTCCTAGTAGAAAAATATAGTTTGGGTTTAATCCCTAGTTTTACTTTAACAGATACAAGATATTTGGGATTAGATGGTTCTCAAGTTTTAGCAATGGGAGCATCTAAGTTTTCTCCTAATACCAATGAAACTCCTCTACCTGGAGTACTTGTAGAACTTAAAGCTATTGTGAATAATCTTTGGCCGGGTAAGTATTTTTTGAATCAAGAATTTACTCTAGATAACTTGAAGTATGAACGCCGAAAAGAAAAATTCAAAATTATTCACTTAGCTACTCATGTAGAATTTCATCCAGGGGGTGCTGATAATTCTTATATTCAATTTTGGGATACTAAGCTACCCTTAAATGAATTACGACAGTTACGTTTGCATCGCCCCCAAATTGAATTATTGGTATTGAGTGCTTGTACTACTGCAGTGGGAGATGAAGATGTTGAATTAGGTTTTGCAGGTTTGGCAGTGCAAGCAGGAGTCAAGTCGGCTTTGGCAAGTCTTTGGTATGTTAGCGATGCTGGTACATTAGCTTTGATGACTGAGTTTTATCAACATTTATCAAAAAGACCTATTAAAGCAGAAGCATTACGAAAAGCTCAATTGGCAATGTTAAGGGGAGATTTGCATTTACAAGATGGTCATATACTCCGAAATGGTAATCAGGGTCTCCCTTTACCACCGGAGTTAGCCATAGGAGGTAGGAGAGATTTATCTCACCCTTATTATTGGGCATCATTTACCATGATAGGTTCACCGTGGTAAGAGGATTTTGTTTCAGGGGTTATTGAAAAAAAGTTTCTACCTTTAAGCAAAAATACCAAATTGATAGCTGGCAAGACCCAGGCTTAAAATATAGGTAAGTATTCAATAGATGGGGAAATGGGATATATTGAAGTATTTTTTTACCTTTTTTCTGTATTGCTTCTTTTCATAGATGACTCTGTGACTCAAAAATTTAATTGCGGGTACTGTCGGTATACTATCAAGATTTAAACGTTAATCAATATTTGGAGTTCCTTATATAACTAAAGTAGAGGGTAAAAACACTTGTTTAAGAATTTATTTAGCAATATTAGAACGAAAAACGATTAGTTACTTGCACATTCCTTAAAAATGCTTAAGTATTCCATTTTCTTACTACTATACTACTTAAAATTTAAGACTGTGCCAATTCCTACAATCATTATTACACATTGACCAAAGCCAAATATATTACCATTACTATGCAAGACTACAAAAAAATTTTCTTGATTGGAATAGTTTGTTTGATCCCTCTGTTTTTATGGGGAATGAATATAATTTTAGCCAGAGGTTATTTAGGCTCAGTAATGTTGGATATTTATGAGAGCGATCGGGATGCCTCAGCTATTTTTTGGACAGATGTAGAGTAGATGGGGAGTGCAAAGAGTATATTAGTCAATCAATATTTTTCAACTTGATAATTTTTGGTTAACTTAAGAGAAACTATTGTTTATATTATGAATAACCAGCAAAAAATGATATTACCTGAAACTTTAAATAAGTAAGTATCATTTTGTTTAGCTTTCCGATAACTATATTTTCGGTATAAAAAATTTTTGTCTAACTTTTTTTGTAAAATTTAAGAGTAAGTTTACTTTAATTTACAAAGATAAATAAATTTAAAATCACCTAAGCATAGGATTTTATAGGTATAGCTGTAACAACCATCAGTCCCCAAATAAATCCTAAACGAAATTTAGTTGCATTATGTATTTTAAACTCAGCAGATACCAATAACTGATGTAATTCAGCTTGAGTATAGCATTGTTGATGAGCAGAATCGAAAATTCGTAAGAACCAGTCGCATATTCTGCAAAAAAAATAATCTTTGTTCCAGTCAAGAATTATTACTTTGCCACTGGGTTTAAGCACCCGTTTAATTTCTCCTAATGCTACTTGAGGATAGTCAAAATAATGAAAAGCATTAGCACATACAACCACATCAAAAGAATGACTGTTAAACGGTAGTGAATGAACTGAAACTTTTTGAAACTCGACATTAGAATTAGTTTGATATTTTTTCCTAGCTATATTTAACATCTTCTCAGATATATCAATTCCGATAATTCTCTGTGTCGGATTTTTTTTGAGCAAGAGTCGTTCAAATTCCCCAGTACCACAAGCAACATCTAGAATCTTTGCCTGTGGATCAATTTGTTCCCAAGTGTGAAGAAAACTCAGAGTATTCATGATATAACTTTGCCAGCGCCAATCATAAATATTAGCAATTTGATCATATTGTTTTTGGATTTTAAATTCGCTCATATCATTTCAGTTATCAATTATCAGTTATTAGGAAAATCAGCTAAACCCAGAGGATAAAAAAATAGTCAATAGGATATTTTAATCCTACGAAAAAAATAGGATTAAGACATAATTTTTCATCAAATTTTAAGATTATGCCTTACACATACTTTTTCAATATCTAAATATATATATAATCCCTAAAGATATCTTTTTTTAGCTAACTTAGCTTCATAAGTAGGTAGTATATTAAGTAATATCAGAAGTTTGTAATAGTTGAGTAAAAACTATTCATAACAAAAATAATTAAATTTAGAAAATCTAAGGATAATAACTAGGCAAGGATATATCAAATGGAATCTATAATATTTCTGGGCATCTAGATAAGAAACTTATAAAATATACTTGAGCATATATTAAGAATAAAAGTAAGCTCTAGAAAAAATTAGTTAACCATTTAACCCATCAAGCATTATGATCTCTCTAAATAAACTGGGTGTGACTTACCCAAATGGCACAGAAGCTTTACACAACATTTCTATTGAATTGAATCAAGGAGAATTCACTGTAATTTTAGGGTCTTCTGGAGCTGGAAAATCTACTCTCTTACGCTGTATAAACTTTCTTACTTATCCTACCAGTGGAAAAGTCATTATTGAAGGTAATGGTGATTTAAATCACCCTAAAATATTACAAAAACATCGTCAAAGGACAGGAATGATTTTTCAACAACATCAATTAATTCCTCGGCAAACTGCTCTCAAAAATGTTCTAGTAGGTCGTTTAGGTTATCATTCTACCCTGAGAAGTTTATTTCCTCTTCCTAAAACAGATCAGTATATTGCCTTAAATTGTTTAGAAAGAGTAGGTTTATTAGAAAAGGCTTTAACACCTGTTCAAGCTTTAAGTGGTGGACAACAACAACGAGTAGGAATTGCTCGTGCTTTAGCCCAAAAACCTAAATTTATCTTAGCCGATGAACCCATCGCCAGTTTAGATCCTGCTAGCTCTCATCAAGTTTTATCTAATTTACAAAAGATTTGTCAAGAAGATAGAATTGGGGCTTTAATTAGTTTACATCAAGTTGATTTAGCTTTACAATATGCCCAGCGTATTATTGGATTAGGTAAAGGGACAATTCTCTTTGATTGTAATCCTTCAGAGATCAAAAAACAGCAACTTGAAGAAATTTATCAAACTCTATCCTATAATCCTATAAGTAAGACTATATAACTATATACATATTGTCCGTCATACAATACAGTTCAATCAACGATTTTTTGCACTTCTGTAATCTGAACAGCTTATTTGTATATACTAAAAGTTTTATACTATAATAGTATTGGTATTATCTAGACTATATTAATTAAAATAAATGTACTAGAAAAAAAAAGCTTAGTAAAGTTAAACTGTCGCAAACCCATTTCCAAATAATTATTTATAAGGTCTGCTCGTCTTCAAAACTGAAGATGACACTTTCACCTCATCTAGCTCCTATCCTAAACTTCCCTTGTTATAGGCACATATTTTAAACTTTATCTCAGATCTAATGAGTTCACATTAGTTGACTGTTTGAGGTAATTGACAATTTTAGAGTCATAGTAATATTGATGCAATAGTTGTTTGTTTTTGTATGTGTTTCACCGCCTTTAGCTAATTAATTTTTCAGGACATAAAGATTATGTTAGGTTTAATCCTCAAAAAAAATTTGTTTACAGTGCTTTTTTTGGCTTGCTTAAGTTTAGTTAGTTGTAGTAATTCTAATATTCAAAAATCAGAGAACAAAGCTAATCCTCAAAAATTAGTTGTTGCTTTATTGCCAGATGAATCTGCTGCTACTGTTATTCAGAATAATAAAGGACTTGAGATGTACCTAGAAAATAAGCTAAATAAAGATATTGAATTATTTGTTAGCACTGACTATTCTTCTATGATTGAAGTAGCTAGTAAAGGACGTTTAGATTTAGCTTATTTTGGTCCCTTATCTTACGTTTTAGCGAAAACTAAAAGTAATATTGAACCCTTTGCTGCTTTAGAAAAAGATGGAAAAAATACTTATCAAGCTCTAGTTATTGGTAATGCAGAAGCAGGAATTAATTCCTATGAAAAAATAGAAGGAAAAATCATGGCCTATGGCGATCAAGCTTCTACTTCTAGTCACTTAATTCCTAAGTCAATGTTAAAGCAAAAACAATTAAAAGCTGGGGAAAATTATGAAGAAGTTTTTGTGGGTGCCCATGATGCTGTTGCTATTGCTGTTGCCAATGGTAAAGCGCAAGCTGGAGGGTTGAGTAAACCCATTTTTACTGCCTTAATTGAAAGGGGAACAATTGATAAAAATAAGGTAATTATTATTGCTGAATCTAAACCTTTTCCTCAGTATCCTTGGACAATGCGCTCTGATTTAGATTCTGAACTTAAAACACAAATTCAACAGGCATTTTTAGAGTTGGAAGATAAGGCAATACTAAAACCATTTAAAGCAGATGCTTTTACATTAGTTACAGATCAAGATTATGATGTGGTTAGAAACTTAGGAGAAGTGCTAGAGCTTAATTTTGAACAATTGAATAAATAAGAGACTAAACCTCAGAAAAATTAGTCAATCTTATTTAAAAATTATCCTTGAAAGATATGAAAGTTACTCCTAAAATTACGCCCAATAAGTTTGATACTTTACTCCGTCAACAACAAAGAAGTTGGTATATTTTTTTGACTAAAACATTGATATTATTAGGTATTATTTTAGTCAGCTTTGGGACTGTAGGATTATTGGATGGACAACGATTATCTGAGGGTATTCCTGATTTAATTGGGATGGTTGGAGAAATGTTACCGCCAGATTTTAGTCGCGCTTTAGACTGGATTAAACCTTTAATTGATACTATTGCTATGAGTATTGCAGGTACAGGTATGGCTATTGCTCTTTCTATTCCTCTTTCTTTGGGAGCTGCTCGCAATACTACTCCTCATCCTGTTGTTTATTTTCTCTCAAGAATGATTCTGAATATAGCTAGGGCAATTCCTGAATTAATTTTAGGAATAATTTTTGTTGCAGCAGTTGGATTTGGCACACTTCCTGGGGTATTAGCATTAGGATTTCATTCAATTGGTATGGTGGGAAAATTTTTGGCTGAAGCTATAGAACATACGGATAATTCTCCTATTGAAGCTGCAAAATCTGCCGGAGCTAATCATTTACAAATTATTTTTCATGGCATTTTTCCTCAAATTTTTCCTCAAATTGCTGACCTAACTTTTTACCGTTGGGAATACAATTTTCGAGCCTCAATGGTATTAGGTGCTGTAGGAGCTGGCGGCATTGGGTTTGAAATTATTGGAGCCCTACGTTTACTAAAATATGAGGAAGTTTCTGCACTATTACTGGTCGTGTTAATAATGGTTACTTTAGTTGATAGTTTAAGTAACTATTTGCGTCAAAAGTTTATTTAAAGCTTTAAGTAAGTAGTTCAAGTATCTAGTTTTTTCTACTGGGGAGAAGGAAATATAATTTATTTCAATATATTCCCTACTTCCCACTATCTACTCCCTTAATTTCTCAGGTATTCAATATGGATAAAAAACCATTAGTTGTTATTACCCATTGGATTCATTCTCAAGTTATTGATTATTTAAGTAAAACTTGTGAAGTTATTCTCAATCAAACTCAATACACATTGTCTCGTGAAGAAATTATCAATCGAACAAAAGAAGCTGAAGGTCTAATGGTATTTATGCCTGACTTTATTGAATCAAGTTTCTTAGATGCTTGTCCTCAATTAAAAGTTATTGCAGGAGCTTTAAGAGGGTATGATAATTTTGATATAGATGCTTGTACAAAACGAGGTATTTGGTTCACAATTGTTCCCGACTTATTAGCAGCACCCACAGCGGAATTAACTGTTGGATTATTATTGGGATTAGCTCGTCGAATGTTAGAAGGCGATCGCCTAATTCGTGATGGTCAATTTCAAGGATGGAAACCAAAACTTTACAGTAGAGGATTATTACATCAAAATCTAGGAATTGTAGGGATGGGAAAATTAGGAAAAGCTTTAGCCCAAAGATTGGTAGGTTTTAACATGAATTTATTCTACAGTGATTCTATTCCCTTATCTGTAGAACAAGAAACTGCTTGGAAAATTTCTAGAGTTTCTTTAGAAGAACTCTTAAAGATTAGTGATTATGTAGTTTTAATGGTACCATTAATTCCTGATACCTATCATCTTATTAATCAAGATACCTTAGCCAAGATGAAACCAAAAAGTTTCCTGATCAATGCCTGTCGGGGATCAGTTGTAGATGAGAAAGCGATCGGGTCAGCAATTCAATCAGGACATTTAGCTGGATATGCTGCTGATGTCTTTGAGATGGAAGATAGGGCTATCCCTCATCGCCCTCAAGGGATTTACAATACATTAATAACTGAAAAAAATAAGACTTTTTTGACTCCTCATCTGGGTTCTGCTGTTGATGAAATTCGCCATGATATTTCTTTTGAAGCAGCCAAAAATATTGTGCAAGTTTTATCAGGAGAAATTCCTCAAGGAGCTGTTAACAAGCTATAAATTAAAGAAGATAGTAGTCCTAAAATAAAATAGTAAACAGAAAGGAGATTATAACTATTAACTAACTCCGGTACTTTCTATTTATTGTTCTCTGTGTTCTAGTTCTGATTATTACTTATTTTTTCTTATGATAGTAAAGATTATTAAAAGTATCGGTGAAAGTTTGTAGTTATTCAGGACAATAATATTCTTGACAAGATTACTGCTTTTTTCCATATTTATGAGTTCTCTGATGGCTACATAGAGAAAGTTTCATCATCAAAAGGATTAAAGGAAAATAATTATATGACCATTCTCATAGTTTCTTGATGCACTACCGAAGGTTATTGTTGCCTATATTAATTACTTAATAACTGAAATGTGATCTAAGTATAATATTAATGCAGAAAAACTGGTATAATGGTCTAATAGAGACTAGAAGTAGATATACAAAACCTCTAGTCTCTGTTTAGTAAGCTAATTATTCAACATGTTAATTAACCATTAATTCACAGCTTGACAATATTCTTCATAAACACCATCAAGCAATAAATTCAAAGCATCCACCGCTGTTGCTGCTGCTGCCAACGCTTCCTCTTTCTGAGCATCAGTTTCACATAGTTTTACTAATGCTTCTTTTGTGACTTTGCTGTGAATTTCATCAGCTTTTTCATGTACTTTAAAAAATGATAGAGCTGCTTCAGAATTAATCCCATAAAATTCTTTTAAACCAGCAATTTTAGTACTAGCAACCTCAGGAATTTGTGATTCATAAGCATAAAGAGCAGCTAAACCTTTAGCCGGGTTTTCACTCCCAGCTAATTCCTTGAGAATACTTACAGATTTCTTGGTTTTTGCTAAATGTTCCCGCTCTTTAACTGCTTCTCTTTTTACATCCAAACCTTCAGCAAAACGTAACCATAACTCAGGGTGATTTGCTGCTCCCATTTCTTCTTCAATCAGATTTTCTAAGAGCATTTTACGAATTTCTAAATCATCACAAGCTGCATGAGTAGCGCTAATATAAGTAGGGAAATAATGAACTTGTAGATAATATTCCTGAGCGTACTCCTGCAACATTTTTAAAGATAATTTTCCTTGATTCCACATTTGGTAGAATGTGTGCTTAAGTAAATGTTGTTTTTCAATAATCTCATCCAGTAAGGACATGAAATCTTGTGCAGTCATTTGTTTGTCTTGAAGCAACATACTTATTCGCTTAACTAAATATTAAATATCAATGCTAAAATAACACAACTTTCTGGTTTGTCAAGAATATAAAATATTTTTTTTATAAACTCAATTTAGACTCTGAATATTTTATCTATAGTTTTAAGGACAATATCTATAGAAGGTAGAAATAGAAATAAATAATTGTTTTTATAGGAAGTACTGATAACTGATAACTGAAATAACTAAAAAAAGTAGGTCTTAACCCTTCCTGTTCAAGGTTTGGGAAAAAATAAACTTCAGTATCCTAATCCCGATACTAAGTGTTGTCAAGTACTAATAACCAATAACTTAAATGACCAGCTACTTATTTTTATTAGCTGACCAGACAGGATAAACCGATCTAATTTGCTGATTCCTATATATAGTTTTTTTAAAATTAAATATATATAGGACTTACGTAAAGACACTAATTGTAGTTTAAATATCGGAAATAATTATCAAAAATACACCACATATAGAAACAATACGTAAGTCCTGATATATATATAGAAAATACAACAGATTTCGGGCAAATGATGTATAGCTGTGTTTGCTAAAAATTATTTACTGTGAGCATCTTGCTCCCGTGAATATACCATTAAACAACGCAAAGCCCTGTATATTATCAACAAGCGCCATAAAGCTTTATTTATTGATAATAACTCCAGGTTTATTGACAAAATGCGTTTACCCTGGTGCTAGCAAGAGAGAGATTTTTTTTGCGATTTTTTTGTACAAGATGCGTTTGCCCTGACACTGGCAAGATGGGAATTTTCTTGGCGAATTTTTTGTAATTTAGCTCCAGATAATTTAACGTTTGCATATTGATTTAGCCAGGAATAAAGTTTAGCTGCTATCAAACCTAAACCCATGGGTTTAGAAGTAAAACCTGAACGCAAATTTTTACGAAGTTGAGTTAATGTCAAACCTTGCTGTAGTAAAAAGGGAACAATATCAATTAATTCTTGAGAAATATTTTGTGGTTGAAAACTAGATTCTGGGTCTGCTTTCAAAGTAAATCTGCGACGACGCTGATAGTGATGCTGCCAAAACCAACTATAATGATCGTTATATGCTTCATGAGTATCAATAATAGGGTCTGAAGTTTTTATAGTATTAGGATTTTCCCACTCTAGCTTTTCTGCAACTATAAATACTAAATCACAATAAAGATTACTAAAGTTGGGAAAGGTGTCACCAGAAACCCAAAAGTTTATATTGCCAACTTGTGGTGACATTTGAGTAATGTGGCAATAAGTATGAAGAAACTTTTGATTCCAAACATAGGGATCTTGATTACCATTTGTGTTGTCGTGGTAAACTTTCGTAGTTTCAAAATTTGAAACTACACGAGGAGGGTGATAAATAAGATAACCGCTCAAAATTATATGCCTCCTAAAAATTTAATTTATACCATTTCTTGACTCGAATTTGGTTGATTTGTTTCTATCCCAGATTCCGTACCTCAAAATGTAGTATTTAAGATCACCTATTTTAAGCCTTGTCTGATCATAATTCTGAAATTTATAATTAAAAATAAATATTAGATAGACTATTACTATTAATTATTAATATTAATTATTAATAATAGAATCTGAAATCTACAAAGGCACTTGCCTTTATATGTCAATGCTGTGAAATTTAATCAGTAAGCCCTAAATAATTTTAGCGATCGCAACAATCATTTCTCAGTTTCTCAGGACTAATGCAAAACCTCTATAGTAGTGGCTTTATGGCATTTACTCCCTACAGATAGGGTATTATCTAGGAGACTTGCGTAAGTCCTGTTTCTAAAATAAACGTTTATGCTCCTGACTCAAAAATAAAATACCCATAGTAACAATAGCAATACCCATAATTTGCAAACCATTAATAGTTTCTTGAATAGTTAACCATGCTAAAATTGCTGTCAGACTAGGATTAGTTGCTCCAATAGTTGCTGCAGTACTAGCACCTATCAACTTAATTCCATAATTAAACATTAAATGACCGCTCAAAGTAACGATCGCTGATAAGAAACCACCAACCCACATAGGAGTCCAGTTAAGGTCTGCATTATCTCCTTGCCAGATTAACAAACTTATGGAAGATAACCCTAAAGTAGTAGCAAAACTAATCCAAGTAAAGGGAACTAGGTGTATAGTTTCAAAACTTTTTTGTGCATTTACAGTATAGAGAGCATAAGCAACTGCAGAAGCCAAGGCAAAAATTACTCCAATTCCGTTGTAGTAATCATCAGATGTTGTCTGAGTGTAAGGAATAGTCAGAAAAGTACCAACTAATACAATTACCATGATCATCCAGCGAAACTTTGTAGGAGGAATACCCAAAAATATCCAAGAAAATAGTGAAGTGAATATTGGGTAAGCAAAAAACAGAGTTAAAGCAATTCCAGTTTCAATTAAACCGATAGATACATAAAGTAGTGCTAAATAGAGAAACATCAAGACTCCACCAAGAAGCGATCGCCCCAACATAGGATATGCTTCATGATTTCCTAATTTTCTAATATCTTGCCAGGTAAGCGGGTAAAGTTTTGTCGCGAAGGATGCCATCAACGGAACTACTAACACCATCCGCATAAACATTAGTAGAAAAGAATTTTGTAGGTTAGGTATAACAAATCCACCGGTTTCAAATATCCCTAAAATTGTCTGTTCATTAAAGAGAATTCTGACAATGACATTTTGGAAACAGAAACAGAAGGATGCCAGTAAAACAATGATCAAACCAAACATAGACTAGGTTCAAATAAATGGTAGTTTTTGGGCTTAAAAAAATTAATAGTTTATACAATAGACATCTCGAAAAACGCCGATTTAGGAAAGGCGGGGCAAGGGTTTAATAACCTTTTCTAGAGAAGTCTAATAACTATTATAAAATTTTCTTCAGCCTACCAAAATTAAGTCTTTTAGTACAAAAAAATGCTGTGGGAAAATTGTTAATAACTTACCTCTATTATTTCGGTAAAAACTTGCCGCAGATTCGGTTATTAATATGTATTATTACTCTTTCATTCTTCTACGACTGATAGCTATTTAGAAGTAAACTTCTTTCACTTTCACTCCAGAGAAATGTAGATTTCAGAAATAACTGTAGTTAAAATAAATCTTGTAATTATATCTGTAAAAACTAACTTACCTATATCCTATTATAGGAAAACTGATAAACTATATAACTGCTTTATAGCTAATCAATCAAAAAAATACTACAATAACAGATATTAGTAGAAATATAACATAAAAAAGCAGAACTGCTTATGTTATTATTTATCTTTAAATACCCCCAAGGGAATTCGAATCCCTGTCGCCTCCGTGAAAGGGAGGTGTCCTAGGCCTCTAGACGATGGGGGCTTACTTCTTTCTTTTCACCTTTATAAGAATAGCGAATCTCTAAATAAATGTCAAGGGTTATGAAAAAAAAATTTCTCTGGCATTATTTAGCTACATTGAAACCATCAGGAACAAAGGTCTGGATTGGTTGCTTGACATACTCCTAACCTAGTTTAGGAGCACAAACTATTAACCTTCTTACTATAAATTCCAACTAGGATTGTCCCTTGGCCTCCAAGACCATCTGAGCCGATATACCATCTTTCTGGTCCCCAAAATACCATAAGACAGCAGCAGCCTCAGCCCGACTTACAGTTTTATCTGGCCTAAACAATTTAGTATAACCAAAAACCCGGCGAATATTAGAAAACTTATTCCCACCATCTGCTAATACTGCCTTCAAAGCAATAGGATTAATTTTAGAAGCGTCTTGAAAGTCCCAAACAGCCTTAATTTTCTCTATTGTAGCTTCTGGTAATGGCTTGCGAAAATCTAAGGGCACTTTCCAAAGAATTAAATCCTCACGAGTTAAAAAATCATCTGGGCGAAACTTGAGCAAATTAACATCTCCAAATAAAGGACTAGGAATTAAACCGGCCTCTGCCAAACCTTGAATTACAGCAAAGTCAGGGTCAGTTTTTGGCACATCTTGAAAAATCTGTTTTTCATTTGCTCTAGCTAATCGGATATGTTTAGCAGAATTATTAGTAAACATCTTATTATTTGCACTGACTAACCATCTAGCATATACACGCCGACTCACAAGATTTTGAGGTTTAACTAACATAGTTGTCCCATCGGGATTATATTGATTGTTAAGTTCTTCCTGTGGAAATAGCCCCAACTTGGACAAATCTGCAATGTATGGACGTAAACCTGTAGGCACATCCTTAAGAGCCATTTTCAATGGACGAGAACTTGAAGGTATGGGAGTAAGTACTGGAGGGATAATATTAGGGGGAGATGATGTCGGTGTTGATAGTGCCGATGCCGTGGAAGTAGGTAAAGGTGTGGGCAATACTTGGGGTAATGGTTGAGTTTTTGCTTGGGGAGTTGGTAGTAAAGTTGAAATTCTGGCAGGTTCAGATTTATCCAGCAACTCGGAGTTAGGAGTTGGGGAATTTTCTAGAGGAAAATTAGTCGGAAGTTGTACTGTTTTTTCTGTTTGTTGGTTGTTTGGGCTAGAGCTTTGAATTAATTGGTTAAAGGGAGGATTATTTTTTAACTGGGGATCTGCTGCAAAAATTTGCTCTAATTCTTTGCTGGCAGGATTATTGGCGCAAGCACTCACAGAAGCTAATAAACAAATAGTTAGACTAGCAAATATCTCAGGTTTATTTAATAACATATTCATACAAAGAAATTTACTTAGTATTTTTAGCTAAATCATTGGTTCATCTCATACCATAATTTTCAATTTGGTGTGAGATGAACTGATAAAGTAATCTTACAAATAATGAGACTAGATTTGCGAGGATCAGAAACTTAGTTTAGCTGTTCCAGAAATATTAAGCTTTACTTGGTGCAAATGGGCTAGTTTCTTTAACCTTATTTTATTAGCATCTCCTTTGACTGTTCTTCTCCTTCCTCTAATCCTTTTTCAGTTTTTTCTTGATCTTGTATTTTTTTGAGGTGGATATTACTCATCGTATTAATAAATTTAGCCATAGCATCTCTTGTCATTTTGTAACGTTCCTTTTCTTCGGCATTACGAGGAATTCTATAACCTGTAGTTACTGCTAAGAGAAATTTCTCTTTTTCTGCTTCTAAATTTTCTACAGCTTTTTTAGAAGACAACCAAGTTTCTTCAAGAGGAATCGAAGTTGAAAGACTAGCAATAATAGAAGCGAATGCTGGCAATATTACAGGTAACCATTTTAACCAAGCTGGACTTGTTTCTGACTTTTCAACCAGAACTAAAATCGGAGTCACTGCAGAAAAAATTATTGTTACTATCTGCAATACATAGTAAAGGGATTTTGCCTGTGAACTAATTTTTTTATTATTGTCTATTAGCCGTTGAGCGTACTTTAAAGCTGATTCTACTCCTTCCATTATCTGTTGATTTTTTGGAGAGTCTTCTAGTTGTGACACTTTGATATACATGTCTCTATCTTTAAGTAAATTATAGTTCTTAAGCTTTTTAAGATAGTTGATCTTTAATTCCCTAGAAGTCAGGAAGAAAAAAACAAACAAACTAATAGAAACTACTAAAATAATCAACAACAATTTAATCTCATTTGGTAAGAGAAAAGTTGTAATACCTGAAGCAATAGCTATAACCAAAGATAGATAGGTCAGTATTCTAAACAATAGCAATATATTGGGGCTAGGCGCTTGAGATTTAGAGATATCTACTTGGATTTTTTCTGACTGAGAATTAATTATTTGAGAAGAAGTTGTCATACTTTCCTTTATTTCTGAATTGCTCATAATTTTCTTCTTTATTTTGATTGAATAACCATTTTATAATATACTATTTTTAGTCAAATAGCCAAGATTAAATTACCTTTAAAGTATCTTGGATAAATATGGTTTTCAATCTAAAAATATTTTGGAGATAATCTTAACTATTAGTAAGCTATTTTTAACATTAAATAACTACCTTATTATTCCTTTTATGACTCCATAAATATATTTATTTAATATAAAAAAAAGTCATACTTTATAAAAATTGCAAATCATTTTTTATGACTAAAATGATGCTTTGCCTGACAATATATTTCGCACAAGTAACAACTTGATAGTTTTTCACTTATCAACTCTACTTTTACTTTGGCACTATAGTTTTCAGACAATATTTATAAATAGGGGAACAATAGTTAGCGAAAAACCAAAACACAAACCTTTTTTAAATTACTGACATGTAATTATATATCTGGAAAAAGATATCCTTTAAAATTTAGTCAATTACTTGAGAATAGCTAAAAAGTGAAGTCATAATTTGTAAAGTTAGTAACTTGTTGAACAGGGAGAGACTCCCAACCAATAAAGGAATAAAACCCATCAAAACATATGGCTGGTCCTAAGTTAAGCAGCATCAAAAAATAGACATCGGTGTTGTTATAGTGCTATGTGCGGGCAAGCAACATGATCCAAACTATCAACCATAAACGTCTTGGTCTTGGCATCAAACAATAAGACCATGCCAGTAACAGCTCTCACTTTGGATGGAGTCATGCTTGCATATTTAATTTAAGGTGCAAGCTTTGAGTAGAGACTTTGTTGCACAGCTAGAATAGTTAATAATATTAGGTAATGACAGGAAATATTCACCTAGTCTAGTTGAATATTTGTTACTCTTGCCATTCCCCAAAAAATTAAATCAGGTGCATCTATAACTATTGCAGCTAGTTGAGGAAACAGGGTTGTGAAATGAGTAAATAGTATGGAGTGATCCCCTCCAGTAAATACTATTTTACTTTCAGGAAATTCTTCCAACCAAGATACAACGTAATTTTTCATACCTGCCAATATAGTGTAAATGACTCCACTTTGAATTGCTATTCCTGTTTCTTTTGCCCACCGAGTGGGTAACTCTACAGGTATATCAGTTAATGGTAACATAGCTGTTCCCTTTGCTAAGGATGATAACTGTAATCTTAGCCCTGGTAAAATAGCTCCTCCCATTATTTTTTTTTTGCATTGGCACCAGTAAAGGTCATTGCCGTACCAGTATCTATAACTAGTATAGGCCAACCAAAGTTTGTACCTGCACCTAACACTGCCAAAGCTCTATCTATTCCTAGAGTAGGATAAAGTCCTTGCAACGGTAACTTATTCAGGGTAATCATATCGGAATCAGGATAAGTTTGCCAAAGTGCTGTTTGCTCAGGAACTACTGATGCTATTAATAAAGGTATCCTATGATTCAAGTTTATGTTCTTAGTTTCTAATATATTTTTGAGGCTTTTTTCTATTCCCTTTTCCTCATTTATATGAGATTTAATTTCTATTTGTTGAAGATGATTAGCATCCCAAGTATTCTGAATTATTTTATCAGTAAAATAACCAAAATGTAACCGGGAATTTCCAATCATTAGACCTAACCATTTTTTACTTTCAGGCATCTAAAATTTGATTTTTTTTAGCAAAAGGTTAACAATTAAAACAATATTTTTTTTTACTAATAGTTTTTTTTCTACAATATGATGAATTTATAAATATTTTTTTCTAAATTATCTAGACAGTTTTTGATAAAACAACTTATTACTTGGGTCATCTTATTTTACTTTTTTTTGCTACATACAAAGATATAATAATCCTATCTAAAGAGTGAAATAAATGGGCTGCTTTAAGGCAGAAGACAGAAGACACTTGTACTGAAGTCACAGGAGTTAGAGTTATTTTTTAAGAAGTCCGGTGATTTTATATAATATTTAGGATTGGTATACATAAGTATAAATCAAAGAAATTAGGCAGAACAAATGTCTGGATAGATAATGGTGCTGGTTACTTATATCAAATCTTAAAAAAAAAATAGGGGAATGGGATGGGTCAACCCAATACCTGCAGTTTTTTTTCTCATATCTTGTTCCTGATTACTATAACTGATTTAATCTCCTTTCTATTATTCGTAAAATTAATTCTTTTTTTTATTTGGACTACATATTTACTATCTATTATTATTAGAGAACATAATATAATAAATATGAGAATTTTTGGGGATTTTAGAATTTTTATATTATCTGAATCTAAAGGCTTCAAGAATAGTTAAATAGATTCAAATATAGTAGGCCATAAAAAACATATATTTCTATCATTTTTACATTTGTTTTCAATATATACTGCTTTTCTCTTTTTACTTCTGACCTAGAGTCTTTATAACATAAAAATAATTAATATTAACTTAGCTAAGGCGAATCAGAAAGTTATTATGCTTGTTTGAATTACTTAATAACTTAAATTTTACCTTAAGTATAGTATTAATGCATGAAAATTTATATAACTACTAAATACTAAATATTCATTATATTCATTTTTTTTTTAAGTGTTGAGGGTAACTATTCTTAAAGCCTCACAATTTTTACTGCATATACAATTAATTATATTTGAATCCTATTCAATTAAATGATTAAGCTAAAATCAGCTAAAAAACCTTTTATTTAAGTCCAACACCCAAACCAAAAGTATATATAGCAACTGCCTTATATTGCATATTAAAAACTACTTTAATTCCTGTTTTATTAGGATTCATCCATTTATAAGCATCCTTAATTTTATCCTCTTCTTTCTTTTCATTTGGCACTACTGGTTCCTGAGCAAGTAAGTCTTGGCGATAGGCAGTCATATTGATTTGCATTTTTCTTGCTTCTCTTGATTTTTCAAAAGCTTCTGGATCAAATTCTGTATCTAATTCTCCTTCCTTTGTCAGAATATTTTTAATTTCTTGATATGTCATTCCTAGCTGCAATTTTTCATATTTTTCTCGTGTAATGGTATAAACTGGTAATGGTTTATTCCAGAAAGGATTACCAAGATTGTAGGTATTCATATTTTTCGTTCTAATAGTCATAACTTTCTGATTAGAATCAAAAATTATAGTCATATTTGTACCATCAGGATTAAGCCAAATATATTCAGTAGTATTACGATTATTTAAAGGATTATCTCTAGTTGGTTGTTTTTTACCTCCACTGCCAATAATTGTTTTTACTTCATCATAAGTCATACCAACTTTTATATTTTCCCTATTTAAACTTGTAACTACTGGGGCTTCTCTATTTATTCCAAAGCTATTAGTATTCAAATTTTGAGCAGTGAATTTAATTAACTTATTCTCAGAATTAAATACGGCAACTATTCCTGTACCATCATTATTTATCCAGCGATAAGCAGCCCCAAAGTTTTCAAGATTCGGGCTATTATATTCTGTATAAATTTTACCTTCTCTACCTAATATTCTCTTGACTTCATGATATGTCATACCAATTTTTAAATTGTCATAATTAGCCTTAGTAATTGAGTTGGCAAAAACTGATTTACATTTCATAGGTAAGGCATATATTAAACCAGTAATAACTGTTGTTAATAAAATCTTTTTCATATTTACTCTATCAATATTTGCTAGATTGACTGGTAGTTTATAAATAGTACTCTACTAATAAAAATACTGATAAATTGTGGATAATTTTCTTGGAAATAAGTAAATTATATTATATACATTTAATCAAAACAATTATGTCTAAAATCTCATATATTAATACTAATTTTTTTTGTAATCTTGGTCAAAATTTATATCACAAGAAAAACTTATACTTTCTGACTTGTAATTTGTTTAATTACCTCTTTTTGACATCCACTATAAATTAGTATATTTGCGGAAATAGCATCGGATTTAATGATGATTTTTTAGGATATTAAATTGTTCATAATTAATCTTGTTAGACTCATATAAAGTTTGAGCAATTTCTGTCAAAGTCAATACTGAGTGACCTAGATATCCATGGTCTTGTAACTTATCCTTTACTCCTCGTTCATGGTCAATAAATACAACAATATCTTCTACTTTTAATCCCACTGATTTTAGTTTCTCTGCTCCCTCCATTACACTATTACCAGTAATCATAATATCATCCACAACTACAATTTTTTCCCCTGGTTGAAAATGGCCTTCAATTAATCGGCCAGTACCATAAGCTTTTACCTCTTTGCGAGGAAATATCATTGGGCGTTCTAGATGTAAAGCTAAACCTGTTGCAGTGGGCAATGAACCATAGGGAATACCTGCAATTCTATCAAATTCCAAATTCTGGATAATTTCAGCATAAGCAGTAACAATTTTATGGAATATTTGGGGAATTGAGATGATTTTTCTTAAGTCTATATAGTAGGGAAAAATAGCTCCCGATGCTTGTACATGATCGCCAAAAATAATACAGCCAAGATTATAAAGTTGTAAGATTAAATCCCGGTGTGGTTGATGTTGTAAAAAACAAATATCTGGCAACCACAATTCACAAGTTGGACTACCTTTAACCATCTTTAGACGTTGTTCATTTATCGTGCTTATTAAACTTTTAATAGCAGTCTTAGGTTCTGCAGTTCCTAATAATTTTGGTGGTATTGGTAAAAGTAATCCTTCACCATTAATATTCAAACCAGCAGCTAAAAGTTGATTTAATTTTTGGGGATTATTAATATCATTTTCTTCTGCTATATCCCCTTGAATTAGTATTAGTCTTTCTGGAGCAACTTGTCTGATTTTGCCTAGGATATCTGGCATTATTCCTACTTCAAAACCTAGTTTTTCTGGTGTTGCCCATCTTTGAGCTTCTACTACTAATTTCAAATAAAGAGGTTGCTCTTGATTAGGATATTGTTGTAATACTCCTGCTGAAGCATTTGCTGTGGCACAAAGTAGAAAAACTGCTTTACCTGGATAAAGTAAAAAAGGTACAACTAAATCAAATCCTGTATAGGGTAAAATTGTACAAGCATCTACTTGCAAATCTGCAAATATAGACTGAGCAAATACTGTGCTTGTTTTTAAGTCACTGTGTTTAGCATCTAAGATAATTGGAATTTCAGAAGGAATAGTTTTTAGGGTTTGCTGAAGTAGTTGTAAACCTGGTATGCCGAAAGATTGATAATAGCCTAAAGAAAGTTTATAAGCACATACATATTTTTCTGTTTGAGTTATTAAAAAATGGAGCCATTCCCACCAATCTTGAATTAGTTCTTGATTATCTTTTTCTGGATGTTTAAGAAGCAAATATTTTGCTGGAATATTTTTACCCTCAGCTTGTTTGGGTAAACTTTCTGGATTAGGGTCTAATTCCAGATAAAGTAAACTTTGGTTCTTTTCTATGCTAGTTAGTAGCTTATCAAAAAAGTTCATGATTTTTTATTCTGCTTTTTTAGTTATGTAATTATTTAAAATTATATGATATTATAATTGTTTTAGGAGTTAGGCAGAAACTGGATTATAATCGGAAATTTCGTGAGAGTGAATAACAATAATTAAGGTGAGAAACTGGGTTTCTTGTTTGGGTACATAAGTTCTGCATTTATTAGTTAATTTATATTACCTATTATTATATTTAGGTGCTGAGTTGGCAAGTATTTTACTTGTTGTTCATGTCTTCTAGCGTTTTAATACGGTTATGGCATAAACCTGAATTATTGAGCAACCCTTTCCCAGAGTTTTTTTGGGGGGATAAAACTTTTCGAGTTATTTAACAAATTGATATTAACAGTTAATCAATAATAATCTATGGAGGAAATGTTTATTTTGTCAGCTAGGAATATCAAGCTACAGTTAAAATATTTGATTTAGGAAATATCTTAAGTAGACTTATATTTAGTAAAAAGATTAGATGAAGTAAATAGATGGATTAAATATTTAAAACTTAGTACTCTGAAAAATAAAAATTTTGTGATACTATTTTGGCAAATAGCTTATTCAAAATTATCAAATTTTTCTAATTATCAAATCTATCCCAAAGAACATTGAGGGATAATTTTAATATCGGAAAATGAATCCTACAGAATAATATTGATATAGGGAATTATTTCCAAAATGGCTATAATAAAAATACGCATTATTTTAGATTGGGAAATAAAAGCTAATGTCAGGAGAGTTGACTCGGGAAAATAGGGGAATAATTAAGGCGATCGCTAATTAAATTGAATTGAATTAAGGCATATATTGACAAGGCTATCCTGTTTATTTGTTAATGGTAACTGATATTATTTTTAGTCTTATTCAAGAGAAACTATTACATATTTAAGTTACTAAATTGTCTAAAAAATTTGCTTTAAATAAGCAATAAAAATAGAAATATACTTTAGTATTTTGGGTAATTAATAGTTTTTTTTCAGCTATGCTCTTTGGTAAGAATATTTTCAAAATCAATTACTTAAAACTACATTAAATAAAAGCAAAACCTCCATCAAGTGATTATTTAAAGTATACTTTATAAAAGTAAAGTTTATAACTGAGTGTAAAGTAACTAAAGAAAAATATTAATATTATGGTGACAAACAAAAAAATCCGGTAGAGAAATTAGCAGAGTTTACAAAACTATTATAATTAACTCTGATTTTATTGGTTAATATTTTAATTTATAGTTAATAAACAGTAGGATTTTATGTAGAATATATTGATTAAAATTGGTATAATAATATATAGTTTAATTATATGACTTTTTTTGCTTCAAAGTAATTAAATAGTAGCAGTAATATTGAGAAAAATATCAAGATAAAAATCTATATCGGAAATGACTTTAGAGTTATAAAAAATTATTTTATCGTGAAGAATTGGCACTTAACTTACCTAGTTTGCTTATCTATAATATCTATAATTATGTGAACTATATGATTTTTTATCGCCCTGTGAAAAACGGCATAAAAAATGCCATAGTTAGAGAGCAAATGCAACATTTAGGGGGCAAATGCCATTTACTCCTACTAGATATGGCGTTTGGTGCGTAAGTCCTGATAATATTAAGTTCTGGTATACTATCATTTTATTCCATCTTTAAATATGAATACAAATAACCGTCACTATCACATTACTACTTTCGGCTGTCAAATGAACAAAGCTGACTCCGAACGCATGGCAGGTATCTTAGATAATATGGGTCTTATTTCTTCAGAAGACCCTAACAAAGCTGATATCATTCTATATAATACTTGCACTATTCGCGACAATGCTGAACAAAAAGTCTATTCTTACCTGGGTAGACAAGCAAAACGTAAACATAAACAACCAGACCTCACTCTTATTGTTGCTGGATGTGTGGCTCAACAGGAAGGGGCGGCACTACTGCGGCGAGTTCCCGAACTTGACTTAATTATGGGACCTCAACATGCTAACCGTTTGCAAGATTTATTAGAACAGGTATTTAATGGCAACCAAGTAGTCGCGACTGAACCTATTCATATTGTGGAAGATATTACTAAACCTAGACGGGATAGTAAAATTACTGCTTGGGTAAATATAATTTATGGTTGCAACGAACACTGTACCTATTGTGTTGTTCCTAGTGTACGGGGTGTAGAGCAGTCTCGTACACCTGAGGCTATTCGCGCTGAAATGGAAGAGTTGGGGCGACAAGGTTATCAGGAAATAACATTGTTAGGTCAAAATATTGATGCTTATGGACGGGACTTACCCGGGGTAACAAAAGAAGGGCGTAATAAATACACTTTCACAGATTTACTTTACTATGTGCATGATGTACCAGGTGTTGAACGTATTCGCTTTGCCACGAGTCACCCCCGCTATTTTACAGAACGTTTAATTAGAGCTTGTGCTGAGTTGCCTAAGGTTTGTGAACATTTCCATATTCCGTTTCAGTCTGGAGATAATAAGTTATTGAAGGCAATGGCTAGGGGTTACACTCATGAAAAATATCGCCGCATTATTGATAAAATTCGGGAACTGATGCCGGATGCTTCTATTAGTGCTGATGCAATAGTTGGGTTTCCTGGGGAAACTGAGGCACAATTTGAGAATACTCTGAAGTTGGTGGAGGATATTGGGTTTGATCAGTTGAATACTGCTGCTTATTCTCCTAGGCCGGGAACTCCAGCGGCTTTATGGGAAAATCAATTGGGTGAGGAGGTGAAGTCAGATAGACTACAACGGTTGAATCATTTGGTTGGTGTGAAGGCGGCCGATCGTTCGCAACGTTATATGGGTCGTATTGAAGAAGTTTTAGTTGAAGACATGAACCCTAAAAATGCTGCTCAAGTTATGGGTCGTACCCGTGGTAACCGTCTGACATTTTTTGAGGGAGATATTGCTCAGTTGAAGGGTAAGTTAGTTAAGGTGAAAATTACTGAAGTACGTCCATTTAGTTTGACTGGTGAGGTGAAGGAATTTGTGCTAGTCTAGGAGTTTTGACTTATAACGTTTTCATATTAATGAACCATATCGTCATAAGCAAAACCAAGCTGGAAAATTGTTGTAGCCTGCGTATGAGTAATATCATGTCTGGATCATTAGTCATAAAAAGCATGTGGTTTGTAGTTGGGCAAGAGCTCTATTTGCACAACTATACTTAGTCCATAAAGGGCTTTTGAAATTGATGAACCACATGGTGATAACCTAAACTGTGTAGAGGCGTTCAATAGAGCGTCCCTACTGTGGTCTACTGAAATAAAAACCGCTATAAGTTTTGAAAGCTTTATATAGATATGCTTATCCATTCTTAAAGTCTAGTATCTAAATAGCGATCGCATAATGTATTTTTCTCGTCAGCCCCAGCTTGACAAGCCTGGTTCCCCAAAAAGGAATAAGTGGTCTACCAGAAAGGTCAAAATTTAGGAGAAAGTAAAACCTATGTAATCTTTGCTCCATAAAGATTATCATAGTTTATTGCTAAGCAAATATCTGCACTTAGGGCTAAAGCTTTACTACAAAATTTAATTATAACTATTCAACCAGGCATGATATAATTCTTAAAAGCCTCAGTTAAACTAAGAAAGAAACATTGAGGTTTTATATCAGTTTTATCAAGTAATATATAAAGGTAGAATTTAAGTGTTTGAGAAATTTTCCCAGGAAAGGTGGCTAATTTTGCCCATATTTCTAACTGTTTTGGGGAGCCCTGTTAAAGTGTCTGCTCATCCGGTCTTGATTTCTAGTCAAGATCCAGAAATAGCTAGGACTTTCTGGCTATCTCGGACTAATACTAGCTCTTTGGCTCAAGTTCCTGCTCCCATTCCTCCTAAAACTCCGGAACCCCCTCTTCCTAAATTTCCTATTCAGCTAGAGTCTCCCCAACTTGATATTACTCCACCCGGAGCTTCAGAGAATGAATTAGAAAACTCTGAACCTTATCTACGGGTGAAGATTAATAAGTTTGAATTTGTCGGTTACACGGCATTTACCAAGGAAGAATTAGAGGAGGTGGTTAAACCTTTTACTGAGCGACCTATTACCTTTGCTGAACTCCTCCAAGCTGAGAAAGCGGTGACTGATAAATACGTTCAGGCCGGTTATATCAATTCCGGAGCCGTAATCTTAGCTGGACAAAATCTCAAGGATGGGGTAGTAAAGATAAAGATTATTGAAGGGGAAATAGAAGATATTCAGGTAACCGTAACAGGACGCTTGAACCCCAACTATGTCCGTAGCCGGTTAGCTCTAGCTACGGAAAAGCCCTTTGATCAGAATAAGTTACTTCGGGCTCTCCAATTATTACAGCTTGACCCCCTAATAGCTATTATTAAAGCAGAGGTATCAGCTGGACCCCTTCCCCAATCTAGTTTGCTGACTGTCAGTGTTACCCAGGCAGACTCTTTTAGTATTGAATCTTTTGCTAACAATAGTCGCGCTCCTAATGTGGGCAGCTTTCAACGGGGTCTTCGGTTAAAGCAGGGAAATTTATTGGGTTTTGGTGATGGACTAAACGCGAGCTATACAAATTCTGACGGTAGTAACAATTTTAGTTTTAACTACACTATTCCGTTTAATGCCCGCAATGGTACGATTCAACTTACTACAGAATTAACTGATACTCGTGTAGTTGAATCTCCTTTCGATGACCTTGATATTATGGGAGAGTCCCAATACTACGAACTGACAGTGCGCCAACCTATTATCCAATTTCCTACCCAAGAATTGGCTCTGGGTTTAACTTTTTATCGACAAAACCGTGAGAGTGAACTATTGGGAGAACCTTTTCCTCTATCTCCTGGTGCTAATGAGAAGGGGGAAACACGAATCTCGGCGATTCGACTTTTCCAAGATTGGGTTAAACGGAATCAGGCAGAAGTATTTGCTGTTCGTTCTCAATTTAGTTTGGGAGTGGGGGCTTTCAATGCTACCATTAATGATGACCTCCCCGATAGTCGCTTTTTTAGTTGGCGAGGACAAGGACAGTATGTGCGACGTTTAGCTAAGAATTCGGATTCTTTGCTGGTGGTGCGCACAAATATCCAGTTGGCTGATAGAGGTTTGTTACCTGTAGAACAGTTTCGTATTGGTGGTGTTAATAGTGTTAGGGGTTATCGCCAAGATTTATCGTTTACTGATAATGGACTTTTTTTAGGCACTGAGGTCCGACTGCCTATTATGCGCTGGGATAATGTAGAGGGAGTTTTGCAGATAGTTCCTTTTGTGGATTTTGGAGTCGGTTGGAACAGTTCTGATTTGCCTGAACCAGAGCACAATAGTCTGGCAGGAGTCGGTTTTGGGTTACTATGGCAGATGAGCGATCGCCTCAGCGCCCGCTTTGATTGGGGTATACCTTTGATGGACGTTACTTCGGAGGAAAAAACGTTACAGGAAAATGGTCTTTATTTTACCATTGATGCTAAATTTTAGAGGGATAAAATTATGGACAAATTTCGATGTCAGCCTAAATTAAGTGCTTTTGTTGCTTTGGCCTTTTCTTTGTCGCCAATTGTTGCGACTGCCCAAATTGTTCCTGATGACACTTTGGGTAAGGAGAGTTCGGTGGTGGTTCCTGATAATATTAAAGGTATTCCCAGTGAACGTCTGGAAGGAGGGGCAATTCGTGATGGTAATCTGTTCCACAGTTTCGGAGAATTTAATGTTGGGGAGGGACAAGGAGCTTATTTTGCTAATCCTGCTTTGATTGAGAATATATTCACCAGGGTGACTGGGACTAATGTGTCTAACCTTCTGGGAACTTTGGGAGTGTTGGGTAATGCTAACCTATTTCTGATTAATCCCAACGGCGTTATTTTTGGTCCTAATGCTAGCTTAGATTTGCAGGGGTCTTTTGTAGTTAGTAGCGCTGAGAGTTTTGTTTTCAACAATTTTGAGTTTAGTGCCTCTAATCCCCAAGCACCACCTTTATTGACGATAAATATTCCCCTGGGTTTGCGGTTTCAAGAGAATCCGGGACCGATAAGTGCTAGGGCTACTAGTGAGCTTAAGGTAGGACCAAGGCAAACTTTGGGGCTGTTGGGGGGTGAAGTTAGGTTGGATGGTACTGTCATTGAATCTCCGGGAACTCAAGTAGAGTTGGGGAGTCTCGCTGTTCCTGGGGTAGTGGAACTAAATGAGGATTTAAGTTTCATTTTTCCTGAAGGGGCGGCGCGAGGGGATATATTTTTAGGGAATGAGGCGGTAATTAATGTCCGTAGTGGAGGGGGTGGAAGTATAACTATCAAGGCCCAGAATGTAGATGTTGTGGGCGGAAGTGAACTTCTGGCAGGAATAAGTGAAGGGTTAGGCTCCCCTGAAGCTCAGGGAGGTGATATTGAGATTAATGCTACTGGTAGAATTAATTTAGCTGATAACAGCTTGATTGATAATGAGGTCGAAGAAAATGCTGTGGGCAACAGTGGTAATATTAAAATTAAGACTGGTGCACTTTCAGTTAATAATGGCTCAATTATAGGTACTACCATCTCCGGAGAAGGAACTGCTGGCAGTGTGACTATTGAAGCGAGTGACGCTGTAGTCTTGGATGGAGTAAGAGACTTAGACATTTTAACTGGAGTAAGTAGCAGTGTGGAAGAAGGAGCAGAAGGGAATGGAGGGGTTATCACTATTACCACCGGCTCTCTGGAAGTTAAAAATGGTGCTGTGATAGGTGCCGTTACCTTTAGTAAAGGAGATGCAGGGACTGTGAATATTAATGCTACTGAGACTGTCGTCTTGGATGGAGGAGACTCAGAAATTTTAACTGGAGTAAATAGCAGTGTAGCACCAGGAGCAGAAGGGAATGCAGGGGGTGTTACTATTACCACCGGCTCTCTGGAAGTTAAAAATGGTG